>OHCT01000099.1_pt1 | contig 64927 bp, 66 predicted proteins | sample 1566871 | NCBI WGS metagenome assembly OHCT01 (sample SAMEA3879548, study PRJEB24766) | human gut metagenome | biome: human-associated habitat; feature: feces | place: USA | collected 1985/1987 | reverse complement strand
AGGCGGATGATGATTTTAACAGCGTCCGGGAGGAATTTACCGGGATGCTGAAAAACCAGATCGCCCGGTCTAACAACGGGATTGAACGCTCCAAGTACATTACTTTCGGCATCCCAGCCGGAGGGATCGTGGAGGCCCGGCCCCGTCTGGAGCGTGTGGAGGCCGATGTGATGGGCAACTTTAAGCGGCTGGGTGTTCCCTGTGAACCGATGGACGGGCGGGCAAGGCTGGCCCTGCTTCACAGCCAGATGCATCCGGGCAACCGGGAACCGTTCCGCTTTTCATGGAAGGACATCCCGCAGACGGGGCTCGGCACTAAGGACTATATCGCCCCGGACAGCTTTGACTTCCGGCACTCCCGCCTGTTCCGGGTGGGCCAGTATTGGGGAGCCGTTTCCTACTTGCAGATTTTAGCGTCCGAGCTCTCGGATAAACTGCTGGCGGAGATTTTGGAGCTGGATGCGGAAATGACCGTAACCCTCCATATTCAGACGGTGGATCAGTTAAAGGCGATTAAAACCATCAAGGGAAAAATTTCCGACATCGGGAAAATGAAGGTGGAGGAACAGCGCAAGGCTGTCCGGGCCGGGTACGATCCCGACATTCTCCCGCCCGACCTCATTACCTTTTCCAAGGATGCGGCGGAGCTTCTGACCGATCTGCAGTCCCGCAACGAGCGGATGTTCCTGCTCACTTTCACGGTGGTAAACCTTGCCCCCACCCGCCAGCGGCTGGAAAACGATGTGTTTACCGTGGGAGGCATCGCACAGAAATACAACTGCGCCTTAAAGCGGCTGGACTGGCAACAGGAGCAGGGCTTTGTGTCCTCGCTGGCCCTCGGCTACAACGAGGTAGAGATACAGCGGGGCATGACAACCAGCTCCACGGCCATCTTCATCCCTTTTATGACAAGGGAGCTGCGGATGGACGGGCAGGCCCTCTACTATGGCATGAACGCCCTTTCCCACAATGTCATCATGGCTGACCGCAAAAAGCTGAAGTCGGCCAACGGAATGTACCTTGGCTCTACGGGCTCGGGAAAATCCTTTGCGGCAAAGCGGGAGCTTCTCAATGTCTTTCTTGCAATCCCACAGGATCGGATTATCATTGTCGATCCGATGGGCGAATATGCCCCGCTGGTTCGCAGGCTGGGCGGACAGGTGATCGAGATTGCCCCGGACAGCCCCAACCACCTAAACCCCATGGATGTGGAGTTTCATACAGCCGCCGGGGAGAGCCCCCTTTCCATGAAAGCGGATTTCCTCTTATCCCTGTGCGAGCTGGTGGTGGGAGGCCGTGACGGGCTCCAGCCCATTGAAAAAACGGTCATCGACCGCTGTGTGCGGCTGGTGTACCGGGAACAGGCCCTTGGGCTTGATACGGGCAAAACCCCGCTTTTGCAGGACTTGTACGAGGAGCTCTTAAAACAGCCGGAGCCCGAGGCCCGGCGTGTGGCAACCGCCCTTGAGCTCTACTGCACCGGCTCCCTTAACCTGTTTAACCATCCCACGAATGTGAAAACCGACAGCCGGGTGGTGTGTATCGTGCTGAAAAACATGGGGGAAAACCTCAGAAAGATCGCCATGCACATCACAAATGAGTTTGTGTCCCAGGCGGTAGATACCAACTTCCGGGAGGGCGTGGCGACATGGTGCTACTTCGATGAGTTTCATGTCCTGCTCCGTGACCCGCTGACCGCCAGCTATTTTGTGGCCGTGTGGAAGATGCTGAGAAAGAAAGGCTGTGTCCCAAGTGCCCTTACGCAAAATATCAAGGACTTGCTGGCCAGTCGGGAGATTGAGAACATTTTAGACAACACCGATTTTATGATCCTGCTCTCGCAGGCCCAGAGCGACCGGGCGATTTTGGCAAGACAGCTCGGCATTTCCGAGCACCAGCTTTCCTACATTACCCACTCTAATTCCGGCGAGGGCCTGCTGTTTTATGGGAATGTAACCATCCCGTTTATTGACCGTTTCCCCAAGGGGGAGATCTATGACCTCTTAACCACCCGTCCGGAGGATATGAAGAATGAAGCGAAAACCGAATAAACCACGCCCGGAGGCCCAGACGCACGCCGAACCCGTAAACGGGGCTACCGAGCCCGGCGGCCCTGCTTTTGAGGCGGGCTCTGAACAGGAGCCCGGGGCGGCTGGCGCTTCGGGACAAAGTGTCCCAAAGTCAAAATTCCGGCAGAAAAGCCAGCAGGAACAGGCCGCCGCCAGCAAGCTCCGCATGGAAAAGCAGGGGGAAAAGCTGGAGGCCGCCAAGGAAAAGCTGGCAAAACAGAAGCCGCCCAAACAAAAAGGCCCGATCCGTAAGGCGGCAGGAGCCGCCGGATGGGGCGTACACGGCTTTGTACATGGCAAGCTCTACGAGGTGGAACAGGAAAATGTAGGCACCGAGGGGGCCCACCGCTCCGAGCTTGTGGGCGAGTCGGCCCTGCGGCATGGCTCCCGGTTTGTGAAAAAGACAATCCGGGAGCACCCAGCCCGGGCGGTCAGTAAAGCGGAGGCCCGGTATGTAAAACGGACGGCGGACTACCACTTTCACACCACTGCACAGGAGCACCCGGAGCTTACCAAAAACTTTTTCGCCCGGTACTGGCAGAAACAGCGCAACAGGCGACAGTACCAAAAGCGGGCAAAGGAGGCCGCAAAGCAGGGAGCCCGGGCCGCCGGGAAAACTGCCGCCGCCACAGGCAGGCTGACCTCACAGGCGGCGGCTTTTGTCAAACGTCATCCCGTGGGCAGTCTCATCGCCCTTGTCTGCATCCTGCTTATCTTTATGATGCAGTCCTGCTCGTCCTCTCTTGTGATGCTGGGAAATTCCGGGGCCGGGGCTTTAGGGGCTACCACCTACCCCTCGGAGGACAGCGAGATTTTAGGGGCGGAGGCGGCTTATGCCGGGCTGGAGGCCGAGCTCCAAAATGATCTTGATACCTACGAAAGCACCCACGATTATGATGAGTACCACTTCGATCTGGACGAGATCGAACACGATCCCTATGTGCTCATTTCCCTGCTGTCGGCGCTCCATGAGGGGGAATGGACGCTTTCACAGGTGGAGGGCTCCCTGCAAATGCTCTTTGACCGCCAGTATATTCTGACGGAGCGTGTGGAGGTGGAGACACGCTATGACAGCGACGATGAACCCTATTCGTGGTACATCTGCTATGTGACGCTGGAAAACAACAACCTGTCCCACCTGCCTGTTTCCCTGTTGAGCGAAGAACAGATGTCCCGGTATTCCATCTATATGTCCACCCTCGGCAACCGTCCCGACCTGTTTTCCGACTCCCCCTATGTGGACAAATACATTACCAACCCGCCGGAGGGCTATGAGGTTCCGGGGGAATATCTGGACGATGAAACATTTGCCGCTATTTTCTCGGAGGCAGAGAAATACATCGGCTATCCCTATGTGTGGGGCGGCTCCAGCCCATCTACATCCTTTGACTGCTCCGGCTATGTGTCATGGGTGATCAATCATTCCGGCTGGAATGTGGGCCGCCTTGGGGCGCAGGGGCTTTACAACATCTGCACCCCGACCAGCTCCCCAAGGCCCGGCGACCTTGTATTTTTCAAGGGAACCTATGATACCCCGGGCGTGAGCCACTGTGGGATTTATGTAGGCGATGGGCGGATGCTCCACTGTGGCGATCCTATCGGATACGCAAACTTAAATACAAGCTACTGGCAGTCTCATTTTTACGCCTACGGGCGTTTACCATGATTGGAGGTATTCTATGGCAACAACCAAAAGCATGAAAATACAGGCCGAGATTGATAAGGTCAAGGCCAAAATCAGCGAACAGCAGGCCCGGCTCAAGGAGCTGGAGCAGAAAAAGCTGGAGGCCGAAAACAGCGAGATCGTGGACATCGTGCGTGGCATGAGCATCCCTCTTGCGGAGCTGCCCCTGCTGTTTGAAAAGCTGAAAGGCGGCGGGGCTTTGGGACAAAGTGTCCCGAAGTCCGAGGATGAGGAAAAGGAGGAAAACTGAATATGAAACGGTTTCGAGTTTTGACAGCGGCGCTTTGTGCCGCTGTTTTGTTATGCGGCTTTAGCGTTCCCGCCTATGCCTACGCAGGCGGCGAGGGCGAGGACTACGGCGATCCCACAATGGAAACCCCGGCCCCGGAGCCGACTATTACGCCGGGCGAGGGCTTTTCCGAAGAGGGAAACCTTGTAACCCGTGATCTGCTCTATGACGAGCACACCAACAAGCAGTTTATTACCGTCCATACCAGCGGCGGCAATGCCTTTTACATTGTCATTGATTATGACAAGCCCGTGGACGAAGAAGGCGAACAGTATGAAACCTACTTTTTCAGCGTTGTGGATGAGGGGGATCTGCTGGCCGCAGCCGAGGCCGCTGGCGTGGAACAGGCAGTCTGCTCCTGTCCGGAGAAATGTGCGGCGGGAGCTGTCAATACCGACTGCCCGGTATGCTCTGTCAATATGGGGAAATGCGTAGGCGCAGAGCCGGAGCCCGAGCCTGCCCCGGAGCCTGAGCCGGAACCCGAGAAGCCGGGCAACGCCGGAATGATCCTTTTGGTGCTGGCTGTCATGGGTATCGGCGGCGGGGCCGCATGGTATTTCAAGATTTACCGTCCGAAACACCAGCAGGCTGACCAACCCGAGGAGGACGATGGCGGGGAGTACCCGGACTATGACGGGTTTGAAGATGACGGCCCCCCGTGGGACGAGGAGGACGAAACTGAAGAAAAGGAGGAAATCAGATGAATTTTACCAGCAGTCCCTTTGAACGAATGATGAAAGAAAAACCCCGTCCCCAGGCTCCCGCCAAGAACAGGCCGCCCAGGGGCTCGGCCTGCTGCGGCTGTTCTTACTGGCGGGGCATCGGATGCGTGTCCTGCTACAAGGAGCTTTTGAAGGCCCCGGCTGGTGGGAGGTGATGGATTGTCCCGTGAACTGACACGCAAGGAAAAGACAGCAATCCGCTCTCTTGTGGTAACATGGTGCGCCAACTATGACCGGGAATACGGATGCCTGCCGCTGGACAGCGATTGCTATATGCTGGGTAAATGCTGGACGGGATCATACTGCCGCTATTTCCGAGAGTCCGTCCTGCCCCTTGATCCGGCGCTGGAAGCGTCCCTTATGAGCGAGGGCCCAAGACCGGATTTTAAGATATGCCCGGTGTGCGGCGGGCCTGTTCCCCCGGACAGGCGGCAGGCGTACTGCTCCGAGGCCTGTGCAAGAAAAGCCCACCGCCGCCAGCAACGGGAATATATGCGGAAAAAGCGGGGTGCATCCGTTGACAATTAGGGCCTGCAAAATCCGCTTATATCAAGGCTTTCCGGGGCCATTTCGGGGGCCTGCCGTATCATTCTACGGTATGGCCCCGTTTGCCCTGATGCTGTCAACATCCATACAGCGGGACTTTGGGACAATTTGTCCCGAAGTACCCGCTTTCTGAGAGGAGGAATTATGCCGAAATATTACCCCATCAATGAGGAGGCCGCCCGGCGTGCCAAAAACGCCAACAGCTTTTCCGACTATGTTCCCGGCTCCGCCACCGCCGCTTACCGTGAAATGGTGGATCGGGCCTATACCCTCGGGAAACAGCAGAAAGGGCGTGTCGATCCCATGTACCACGAAAAGATTGACGGGCTCATAGACCGCTATGCCCGCAAGCTGGCGGAGAACATCAACCAGTGCAATCTCATAGATGCCCGTGTACCCTCGATTCTCATCGCCGGAGGCTCCAACTTCCCGGTGCGGAAAAAGGAAAAGCAGAACGCCGCCCGGGATAAGAATATGGGCGAATATATGCAGATCGAGGGCCTGCTGGATAAGGTGCGCTCAACAGGTATGGGCGGGATCAGCGCAGACGATGACCGGGCCGTGGAAAAGCTGGAGGCGAAGCTGGCAGGGCTGGAGGCCATGCAGGAGGAAATGAAAACCGTCAATGCCTACTACCGCAAGCATAAAACGCTGGAGGGCTGTCCCGTCCTGTCCGCCGAGGAAATTGGAAAGCTCCAGTCCTCTATGGCATCCGACTGGCGCAAAAATCCCGTACCCTATCCGTCCTATCTGCTTACCAACAACAACGCCAACATCCGCCGCACACGCCAGCGCATCGAGGATTTGAAAAGCCAGTCGGAATATGCGGGCTGGGCCTTTCCCGGGGGACGGGCGGAAATCAACGAAGGAGAAAACCGCTTGCAGCTCTTTTTTGAGGAAAAGCCATCGGAGGAACAGCGGCGGGAACTGAAAAGCAACGGTTTTAAGTGGGCTCCCAGCTAGGGAGCATGGCAGAGACATCTTACGAAAAATGCCATCTATGCGGCGGGCCGGATGGAATTTTTGCGCCCGGAGGATGGGCAGAGCCCTTACCAGCTCCAGCCCTTTGCCCGGAAAATGGAAAAGGATATGACACGATGAAGGAGGTGTATTTGTGGACAAAAATCAAGGCTATTCCATTTTGAAGGCTGTGATGCTGGAAAATGGCAGGGGCTTTGCGCTGGGGCATCATCCCACAGCTCCATCCCCCTATGTCACATGGGCCTGTTACGATGATAAGAACGGCCAGCGGCAGTATGAATGGGGACATTACGGCAACGATCTGGCCGCTATGGAACAGGATTTTTCAGACCGGATAAAGGACTATCAGCGGCTTTACCATGTGGGGATCGTGCAGACCGAGGCCCCCGGCCTTTACAAGTATTACTCTACCCAGCGGCCTGTGGACATCGGGACATTCCCCAAACCGCCCCACAATGCCCCGGATGAGATCGTCAACTATGACCGCCGCATCCCGGTGGAGGGCGGCGCATTTCTGGCATGGGGGCATCTGACTTATACAAGGCCGCTGACCGAAAAAGAGGCGTCTGACTATGAGCTCCGTCCTGCCCCCGTCATTTCTGAATTATCCCGAAAAAATGATAACAGGCCCCTCTCGATTGCCCAGCAGATGAAAGAGGCCGGAGCTCTGGCTGAAGCCAGCCAGGGCGATCCCATCCATAAGAAAAAGGCCCCCGACCGGGGCGACCGATAGGAGGATTTGTATGGAAGAAAGATATAACCCGATGAAAAGTGCGGAGATCGCCACCGAGCACAATTACAATATGCTGGACGGTGTTCTCAATAACCAGGCCCCGCCCCCGGAGGAAAAGGAGCTGGATAAGGTTAAGGAACCGCCCCACAAGCGCCGGAGCCGGGAACGGGAGGAACGATGACAAAGAAACGCCGCCGCCCGATCCATCTCCATGTGATGGTGTCCGAGGAGGAGCAGGCCCTTATTCAACAGCGCATGGCCGAGGCGGGCATCCGCAATATGGGGGCCTATATGCGGAAAATGGCCCTCAATGGCTATGTGCTCCATGTTGACCTCTCGCCCGTCCGGGAGCTGGTATCGCTCCAGCGGCGGTGCTCAAACAACCTCAATCAAGTGGCGATCCAGGCGAATACCTACGGTGGGATTTACCCCGAGGAGATCGCCGCTCTGCAACGGGACTATGCCGCCCTGTGGGGGCCGCTGTCCGATCTGCTGAAAAAGCTCTCCGCATTGGTGGAGCTCTGATCCTGCCGGGGAGTGGCGTATGCCGCTCCCCGGTTTTCACTACTTCGGGACAATTTGTCCCGAGGTGCTGAAAGCCGGAGGCATCCTTGTTGTCCCTCCCGGACAGAGGTATAATTATCATGTAAGGAACCATAAACCACACTTTTCAAGGAGGTATCAAGCGATGCGGATCATTCTGAAACTTTTAGCGGCCCCCTTTGTTCTGGCCCTCACGCTCCTTGTGGCAGTATTGAATTTTGCTTTTTCCTTTGCGTCATGGGTGTTCTGCGCCCTGTCCTTTCTCTGTCTGATCGGAGCCCTGTTTGCTTTATTCACGGGGGATCGCTGGGGCATACAGGGGCTTGTGATCGCCTTTGCTGTTTCGCCCTTTGGCCTGCCCGCTGTGGCGGAGTGGCTCATTGACAAGCTGGACAGTCTCAACTACTCGCTAAAGAGTTTTATCACAGGATAACGCTTTGGGACAATTTGTCCCGAAGTCCCCTGCGGCGGCTGGACGGACAGCCGCCGTTTTCTTTTGGAAGGAGGTGTGCTCACGGCTACAACTTATATCCGGCCCTACAAGGTGGCGGCTGGGAAAGGCGCTGTCCAGACAATGGAGGAACGCTTTGACTATGGGCTTAATCCGAAAAAGCTGGGAGCCCTGTCCTCATACCTCTGCGATCCGGCCACGGCTCCCGCTGAGTTTCTGCTGGTAAAGAGCCAGTACCAGGCGGAAACAGGCCGGGCCGTAGAGCGTGGAGCCCTGTTTTTTCAAATCCGGCAGGCGTTCCCGCCCGGCGAAGTGACAGCGGAGGAGGCCAACCAGATTGGCTATGAAACAGCCATGCGCTGGACGAAGGGAAAGTATCAGTTTTTTGTCTGCACCCACACAGACAAGGGCCACCTCCACAATCACATTTATTTTAATTCAACGGCCTTTGACCGCTCTCGGAAGTTCCATAATTTTATCGGCTCCAGCTTTGCCCTGCGGCGGCTCTCTGACCGGGTGTGCATTGAGCATGACCTCTCTGTGATCCAAAATCCAAAACAGCACAGCAAGGGCCGGTATCTCCATTATGGCCAGTGGATTGGGGAAAAACCGCCCTCTGCAAAACAGCGGGTGCGGCTGGCCATCGTGGAGTCCCTGCAAAAACAGCCCGCCGATTTTCCGGCGTTTCTGAGGCTTATGGAGGAGTCCGGCTTTCTGGTAAAGCATGGCCGTGGCGGTGTGATCTCCTTCCTTGCTCCCGGGCAGGATAAGCCCACCCGCCTGCGGGCATCCACCCTCGGGGATGGTTTTAATTCCGAGGACATCCGGGCTGTGATTGCCGGGGATCGTCCGATCCCGGAGCTCCCGCAGGAGGCCCCGGCTTCTGCCCGTCGTGTCAATCTGATTATAGACATTCAAGAGCGCATGGCACAGGGCAAGGGCCCGGCCTATGAACGGTGGGCCAAGGTTTACAATCTGAAACAGATAGCTGCTGCGCTCCAGTACCTGCGGGAAAATGATCTGATGGACTATGAGGCGCTGGCGGCCAGTACAGAAAAGGCAGTCGAGCGTTTTCACACGCTGTCCGAGGAATTACGGCAAACGGAGGCGGAGCTGGAAAAGACCTCCGGGCTCATGGCGGCTACTGTGGACTACGCAAAAACCCGGCCTGTGTTTGACGGTTACAAGGCGGCCCGGTACAGTAAAAAATATCTGTCGGAGCATGAGGCGGAGCTTGCCGCTTACCGGGCGGCCCGGGCCACTATGAATGAGCTTTTGGACGGTGCAAAACTGCCAAAGATGGCGGATATGAAAAAGGCCCGCCAGGAATTGGCGGGAAAGAAAAAAGCCCTCTATGCGGAATACCGCAAGGCCCAGGCAGATATGCGGCAGGCTGTGGCGGTCAAGGCGAACATTGATCATCTGCTTGGCGTGACGGACGGGCGGGAAAATAAGGCCCAGGAGCGATAGCGACAGGCCGCAGACAATAGGCGCATAGCGCCGGGACTTTGGGACAATTTGTCCCAAAGTCCAGCGGGTTTGGGGAGCTCCCCAACAAGCATTTTTGCGGGCCTGCGGCCAGCAAAAATTTCGGAGTGTGGCCACACCCGAATTGCTTGCCATTTCGTGCGCTTCCGCTACATGGCGCAAAAAAACGGAGGTCACGCTTTCTTACGCATCCTCCGTTTCTCTGGCTTTCTTAATTCCCTCGGCTGTGGCTTCTATCACGACAAGCTCTCTTTCATTCATAGAATTTAGGAGCACATCAATGTGTTTTCTGCAAGAACTTGTCTGCGCCCCTCCGTCCGCATGAATAAACTGGTCTACTGAAATGTCAAACATAGTAATGAGTTTAACAAAAAGGTCGAAGCTGGGATATTGACCTTTATTCTCAATATTCATAATGGTACGGGAGTCACGGTCTACTAATTCCGCAACATAGGCTTGTGTCCAGCCCTTTTCTTCTCTGGCTCGTTTGAGTGCCGCCCCGAGGCCGTGAAAGTCAAACCTTCTTTCATTTTGGTTCATTCTCATATCACCCTATATCATTCTACATTTCTGGTTGGATCATGAGAATGTAATGAAATTTTACATTAAGTAGTATTTTATTTCGTGTCCATGTAGTCTCTAACTTGTATTATTCGAGGCAGAGAACTATAATATATCCTGTGGAGGTGCAAAATGGACTATATGACATTGAAAGAGGCTGCCGAAAAGTGGGGCGTGACACCTCGTAGGGTAAATTATTATTGTGCTGGTGGGCGTATCCACGACGCTGTAAAAATGGCTGGTGTTTGGCTGCTCCCTAAAACTGCGGAGAAGCCGATTGATGGGCGGACAAGACAAGGGAAGGAGTTGCGCCATGAATAGAATTCTGATTATAGATGATGACAGAGAACTGTGTGCTTTGATTAAACGCAGCGTACAATCGGAACATATTGAAGCTGATTTTTGTAATACCGGAAAAGAGGGCTTGCAGAAATTAAAAGAGCAGGAATACCAGCTTGTGGTGCTGGATGTGATGATGCCTGGTATGGATGGCTTTGAAACGCTGGAAGAAATCCGCAAAGAAAATAGCTTGCCGATTTTGATGTTCACATCCAAAAATGACAGCGTTTCTAAAGTGCGGGGCTTACGGGCCGGGGCGGACGATTATCTGACAAAACCGTTTGATATGGACGAACTGATTGCCCGTATTGTTTCCCTCATTCGTCGCTACACTCGCTTTAATCAGCAAACCGGAACTATGCAAAACCTGAATTTTGACGGATTGCAGATTGACCTTGAAAATCGTTCTGTTACTACGGCAAACGGCACTTTTGAACTTCCGCCAAAGGAATTTGATCTGCTCCTGTACTGTGCAAAACATCAAGGGAAAATTTTGACCAAACAGCAGATTTATGAGGAAGTATGGGGCGAGGAATATTTCTATGACGACAGTAACATTATGGCGATTATCAGCCGGCTTCGTAAAAAGTTAGAAGTCAATCCTTCCAGCCCAAAGTATATACAAACGGTCAAAGGGATTGGCTACCGCTTTAATAAGGAGGTGTAGCCAGCATGGAAATCATCGTATTCTTGTCCATTGTGATTGCTGTTGTGGCTGTATTGACTTCCATCGTTCTCGTTCGGCGTGTAAAAAAACAAATCGCAGAAATGACCGATGTGCTGGTTGATGTGAAAAACGGAAATGGCAACCGGCGTATTCTATCTGCAACAAATGAACTGACAGCACCCCTTGCCTATGAAATCAATGAGATTGTTGTGGCCTATGAAAGCAGACTTTCAACTGTACGGCAGACAGAAGAAACCAACCGCCAGCTTATGACGAGCCTTTCCCATGATGTGCGAACGCCCCTTACCACTCTGATTGGGTATCTTGACGCTGCACACAAAGGACTGGTCACAGGAAAAGACCGGGATGATTATATTGAAACCGCCCGCCGGAAAGCCCACGATCTGAAAGAATATATTGATGTACTCTTTGACTGGTTCAAGTTAAATTCTAACGAGTTTGCTTTGGAGATCCAGAGCGTTGAGGCCGCAGAGCTGACAAGAAATATCCTCATTGACTGGATACCGATTTTTGAGGATAAACAGGTTGAGTATGACATTGATATTCCCGAACAGCCTGTCCGGGTAAAATTGGATATGGACAGCTATATGAGGATCGTCAATAATCTCATTCAAAATGTAATCGCTCACAGCCATGCAGACAAAATCAAAATTATCTTGTCAAAGAAGGAACATAACATGGAGCTGCTGCTGGCGGATAATGGAGTGGGAATTGAGAAAGACGATTTGAAACACATATTTGAACGGCTTTATAAGTGTGATAAAGGACGCTCCGAAAAAGGCAGCGGACTTGGTCTTTCTATTGTCCATCAGCTTGTAGAAAAGATGGGTGGAAGCATAACAGTTGAAAGTTTTCCGGGAAAGGGAACTGAATTTATGTTGCTTTTTCCTTTGGAGATTTAAGCGGGTTCCCGTCTTTATGGCGGGAGCCTTTGTCATTTTGACAGATTTCAAATTGCAAGGTTAATGCAAGGTTGCGGCAAGGTTAATGCAAGGTTGGCGTGATAGAATACCTTACAGAACAGGAGGTTTTGAATATGGATACAAATTACATCATTGAAACAAAAAATCTGACGAAGCAATACGGCTCACAAAAGAGTGTGGCTGACTTAAATATCCATGTGAAGCGTGGGAGAATTTATGGTCTGCTGGGCAGAAACGGAGCCGGAAAAACCACTACCATGAAAATGCTGTTGGGCTTAACGAAGCCAACTTCTGGAGAGGTCAAAATCTGGGGAAAATCTTTACAGGGGAATGAAAAGAAGTTGTTGCCCCGTATCGGTAGCTTGATTGAGTCCCCCGGTTTTTATCCAAATCTGACCGGCACAGAAAACCTGCGTATTTTTGCTACTTTGCGGGGCGTACCAAACAATCATGCTATCAAAGACGCTCTGGATCTGGTAGGACTGCCCTACAAAGATAAAAAGCTCTTTTCACAGTATTCTCTTGGTATGAAGCAGCGGCTTGCCATCGCCCTTGCCGTTATGCACGATCCGGAGCTTTTGATTCTGGATGAGCCGATCAACGGCCTCGATCCCATCGGTATAGCAGAAGTACGCTCCTTTATTCGGGAGCTTTGCGACGCAAGAGGAAAAACCATTTTGATTTCCAGTCACATTCTTTCGGAGATTTCCCTGCTGGCTGACGATATTGGAATTATCGACCACGGCGCGTTGCTGGAAGAGGAAAGCCTTGCCGAGCTGGAACAAAAAAGCAGTAAGCATATCCGTTTTACGCTCTCTGATACTGCACAGGCGGCAAGAATTTTGGAACGCAATTTCCATGAAAACCATTTCTCCATACAGGACGACCACAATCTGCGCCTGCACAACCTGGATCTGCCTGTGGGGAGAATTGTAACTGCCTTTGTAGAAAACGGATTGGAGGTATCGGAGGCGCATACTTGTGAAGAAAGTCTTGAAGATTACTTCAAGCGTGTGACAGGGGGCGAAGGAATTGCTTAAACTAATCAAATGCGAATTTTTGAAATTGAAACGGAAGAAATTTATTCCGCTTATTATTCTGGCTGCTTTCCTGTTCCCAATCCCGCTGACTTATCTGATGACAACGCCCTCTATGATGGAGCGATATACAGATCGGGCAGATGCTTTTGACGGACTATTTAACATGGTGTTGGGATATGGTATCCAGTTTTTACTGCCCTGCATTATCGGAGTGATTGCCGCTATCCTGTTCTTTATGGAACGCGACAACGATACATTCAAAAATCTGCGTACAATTCCCGTAACCAGCACGCAAATGGTGCTTGCAAAGATTATTGTCCTCTTTCTTTTTGGAATTGTTTTTTGTGTGGCTTCCACCATTGCGACAATTCTTTGCGGATTTGGAACATTAGAAGTTTATGGAATAGGCTATAAATTGTTTTTAGCGGTTGAAACAGGAATTTTCATTACGGCGGGAACACTCCCGTTGATTGTCCTTGTTGTCTTTTTCAGTAAGACCTATGTATTTTCCATTTTGCTGTGTGTCTTTTACAGCGTCCTGAACATGAGTGCTACGGCTTTGTTTGACACACTTCCTAAAACTATGTTATGGCTTCTGCCCACGCCACTGACTACATTTTGGAGTGCAGGAGATATGGCGGCTCATGGAATAAAAATGGACTTGGAGCAAATGACAGGGCTAATTCCTTCAACCTTTCAAGTTGTATTCATTCTTGGGATCATGGCAATCGTTTCGTTCTTACTGATTGACAGATTATATAAGCAGAGGGGGGAATAAACATGGTTCGCATTGTAAAAACAGAATTTTATAAATTGAAAAGGTATCATATTCTTTGGGCGGGTGTTGCGCTCATGCTCCTATCCGTCCTGCTGACTTTGTTTACCTCTATGGCGAATGATGGTTCTGTTTGGGATTTCGCCTATCTTACAGAACAGGTCATCAAAAACAATATGTCCATGATTTTTCCGATGTGTATCAGCCTAATTGCTGGATATATGATTTCTCGTGAGCAGACGGATGACACATTGAAAAATATTCTAACTGTGCCGATCTCTTTTAAGAAACTGCTGACCGGAAAATTGATTGTGTGCGGCGTATTGTCTATTATTTTTGGACTGATATGCAGCCTGTTTACAATCATTGCAGAAATGATTGTGGGATTTCCCGGCTTTAAGGTTTCCTTAGCTCTAAAAGCGATTTTGCAGATTACCGCGGTTAATTTCTTTTTATATCTTGCGGTTCTGCCGATTATCGCCCTTACTTGTCGGAGGGCAGGCAGCTTTTTAGTTGGTGTAATCATTGCTTTTGTCTATGGATATGGAGGGATGTTTGCCGCAGGAAATATGACATTGGCAAACCTTTATCCGATTACCGCAAGTCTCGGAATGGTAGGCTACCGCAGCTATGATACCGCAGTCAACTGGAATATAGGAACCTGTTTTTGTAGTCTTGCGCTTGCTGTCGTTATTTCTGCCATCCTGATTTTGTGCATGAAAGAGCGGGAAGCAACTCAAACAAAGAAAAAGGCCAAAAAGGCAGTACCAAAGAAAGGCTGGTGATGATTTTATGAAGAAAATAGCTTCAGCATTAACATTCGTCCTTTTGGGAAGCTTTGTGCTTGCTGGCTGTTCAAAAGATGAAATTCTCGATCATTATAATAATATCGTTCAGTCAGCTGGAGCCATAGAGCTTACAGGAAAGTTATCTTTGGAAGGAACAAAAGAAAAAGGGATTGATGACTATACGGGAACTTATACGGCTGATTATGAGAATTTTTCAGATATAGAGTATTTGTTCGGAGGAACTTCCATAAAGAGAGAAGCAGGTAAGGAGCTGTCTATTGACTGCACTTTGGAGGTTACGGAAGGTACTGCAAAAGTATTTTGGATTTCTGGATCTGATGAAGCAGTCACTTTGATTGAAACAACCGGAACTTATAGTGACACAATTACACTTCCTGATGGTGGAAATTATATCGGCATTGAGTGTGAGGACTTTACTGGAAACATTGAATTGAATATTGAATAACATTCTGCCGGACGACGGCAAAAGAAAAAAAGCCGTCGTAAAGCAGACACATTTCCACGCGCCTATGAAGCGGCGGCTTTGAGTTTCAGAGCCGCCGTTTCTTTTCGTCTATCCTAAACCAACGACGACCTAACACCGTGTAAATCCACGGCGGCATATAGGAGGATTGCCGCCGTGTCCATTTTTGCCTTTTTTCACAGTACACATGATCTACACCAGCTAAAAAAAAGCGTAGCTCCCCCTCCGGGACAGTCTGGTTATGGAAGTGAAATTAGGCAGTACATAAATGAATATGTAACTTCATGCGTCTGTGCGGCTTTGTGTCGTCTAGGCGCTTTTTTGTACTTCGAGACAAATTGTCCCGAGGTGCGGGGCGGCTCCCCGGGATGCCGTTCTCCGCCGAGCCCCGTTTCGGTCACTCATCCACCCAACACCGAAACGGAGGTTTATTTATGACTACAATCAATCTGAAGGATTTTTATTATTGGTACACACAGGATCAGTTTATCGAGGTTTCTGACGAGGTAGTCGAAGTATTTGTGGCCGATGCCCGGCACGAAATGGCCTACCAGCGGCGGCTCTCCCGGCATAAGGCGCAGTATTCTCTGGACTGCGATGACGGGATCGAATATTCCGCCTGCCTGCACGAGCCAACGCCCCAGGAGCTTCTGGAGCGTATGGAGCTGTTCATCCGTCTGTGGAACGCACTCAACTCTTTGCCGGAGATCCAGGGCCGCAGGATTGATGCCCACATCATTCTTGGAAAGAGCATCAAGGAAATTGCCGAGGCCGAGGGCGTACATGAGGAGTCTGTCCGCCAGTCGATCAAGCGTGGCCTTGAGCGCATGAAAAAAACTTTTTGATTTTTTCATTTTCCCCACTTGGAAATGATGAAAAAATGTCTCGGTTTATGAAAGGAGATATTCTTCTTTCCGCAGATAAACAGCGGCGGCCCTGGGCATAGTCCGGGGAGCCGGGCGGCGGGTGCGCTGTGACTTTTTCTTTGGAAGAACGAGCGAACAACACCAACGCCGCAACTGGGCCGGGCCAACCCACGGCCACGATCCGGCATAGGACAGGCTGGCCGCCTGTCCCTCCGGGCCGCCCTCTTATCTACGAGGGAACGCCGCTCTGAGTATGGTTGTCTTTGGACAGGGCAAGAAAATGGGAGCGGCGTTCCTTAAATTTCAAGGAGGAAAAGAGCATGACATTTGATCCTGCGCTGTCCGCTATGATGGCCGAGCCGTGGAGCAACAACGCTTGTCGGGGGTATGTAATCTACGCGATGGAAAACTGCGGTTTTTCTTCCGAGGACATTCGGCGGGTTGTTGGTGAGCTTCATTATATATTTGATTTCAAAACGCTGGAAGAAGCCAAGCACCATTATGAAAACGGCTCCTACTAACTTTGAGACAAAGTGTCCCAAGGTGGAGTGAGGCAAGAGGGCAGCATCGCTTGGGTGCTGCCCTCTTGCGTTTCCCCACGATATGTGGGAGGCGTATCCTATTTTTGATAAGGAGGTTTTACCGTGAGATTAACGGCAAAGGAACTGGAACAAATGAAAAGCGTTGACATCGGCGCAGTGGCTCCCGAGTCTCTGCCGGATGTGAGCGGTATGGCCTTTGACACCTCTCTCACTCGGGAGGAGCGGATCGCTCTGTTTTTGCAGGCGGTAGAAAATCCATACTGCTTTTGCATCGGCGGGATTGGTGTAAAAATTGAATTTGCGGAAAGCGGGCCATCCTTGCAGGACACGCTGACGGACTTTCTGCTCCGGCAAAAAAGCGGGCTGTAACTTCGGTTATGGCCCGTTTCTACTTCGAGACAAAGTATCCCGAGGCGGAGGCATCCTTGTTGTCCCGCCCGGGCAGAGGTATAATATAGATGTAATGTGATAGGGAAGGAGGAACAATGGCACGAGCAAAAAACAGAGGATTGCAACAGAGTTTCTCTCCCTCTTATACCGTCCGCCGTTGGCGGCTGGGCGAATATATCCGGCTTTCCAAGGAGGACTTGAAAAAGGGAAAGGACGACAGCAACAGCGTCATCAACCAGCGTGATCTGCTCAACGACTTTTACCAGAAGCATATCGGAGAATTTGAAAGTGTTTCCGAATATGTAGACGATGGACACACAGGAACGGACGCCAACCGGGAGAATTTCCAGCGGCTCCTTTCCGATGTAATGAGCGGGAAAATAAACTGCGTGGTAGTAAAAGACCTTTCCCGTTTTGCAAGAAATTACAGCGATGCGGGAAGTCTGATTGATAACCTGTTTGTTCAGATGGGCGTTCGCTTCATCAGTCTTGCTGAAAATGTGGACAGCTATCTCAACCCGGACAGCGTTTCCAGTATTATCGTCCCGATTACAAATGTGATGAACGATCAATACTGCTACCAGACCTCAAAGAAAATCCGCCAGGTATTTGACTACAAGCGGCGCAACGGTCAGTACATCGGCGCATTTGCTCCTTATGGATATGTGAAGCACCCAAAGGACAAGCACCGGTTGATCATCGATCCCGATGCCGCTGAAATCGTCAAACTTATTTTCTCTTTGTTCCTAAAGGGGACATCGAAACGGGCTATCGCTTTGTATCTGAATGAACACGGCGTACCCAGCCCCTCGGCTTATAAACTGCAAAAGGGCATACCCGTTTCAACAAGAGGATATGACGCTCCTATGTGGGGAGCCCGCATGATCCACTCCATTCTGACGAACCCCACCTATACCGGGGATTTGGCACAGGGCCGCAGTCGGGTAAAAAGCTATAAGGTACACGAGGTTGAAAGCGTCCCCCGTGAAGAATGGGTGGAAGTAGCTGGTACGCATGAGGCAATCATTGATTATGAAACCTTTGATAAGGTACAGGCCCTTTTACAGCGGGATACCCGTACTTCTCCAAAAGGCCGGGAAGTCCACCTGTTCAGCGGTTTTCTGAAATGTGCTGACTGCGGGCGGGCAATTACCCGGAGCGTAGGCAACAACAATAATGTGTACTATGCCTGCTCCACCTACAAGAACCGCTCCCGGACAGCCTGCACAATGCACTCAATCAAGCATAACCGTCTGGAGGCCGCTGTCCTCTTTGCGGTACAACAGCAAATCCATCTGGCTGTTTCATACTCGGAAATGATTGCCCGCATTAACACCGCCCCGGTCAAAAAGAGCCAGTCCATCCGTTTGGAAGAACTGATTGCTGCGAAAGAGCGGGAACTGGCAAAAATCAGCCGCTACAAGCAGTCCCTTTATCAAGACTGGAAAGACGGGGAAATTACCCAGCAGGACTACCGGGATATGAAAGCCGATTATGAGCGACAGACCATCGCTCTTACGGATGTGCTGGCCCGGCTGAACACTGAACGGGCAGAACTGGCAAACGGTGTAAAGAGTGAACATCCCGCATTGGTGGCCTTTACAAAGCATCAAAATATCGACCAGCTTTCCCGGGAACTTCTCGTTGAGCTGATCGACCATATCAAGGTTTATGAGAATGGAAACATTAGTGTGAGATTTAAGTTTGCGGATGAATTTAGACGCATAGCAGAATACATTGAAATCAACACCACAAAACCCGCAGTAGCGGGCTAACCCCCGCTACATACCCCTTTGACAGTGTGTTTTCCTAATAGGAGCTAATCATATGCTTCCAGCCTTTCTACATGGATTATCCCGCAGATCGTAATATTTTACTGCATAGTTAAAAATAGCAGATAACTGATTATTTACCGTTTTCAGATAGGTCTGCGAATATCCCTTTTTCATAAGCGCATTCTGCCATGCTCGTACATCCGAAGCCTTGATTTCATTCATCTTCTTATTTTTAAAGTAAGGAATAATTTTCAGATCAATGATAAACTTCTTTGTCCTCATGGTATTTTCACGCAGCCGGTGTTCCATATCTTCGTAATAAATCTGAACAAAGTTTTCAAAATTGATGTCCAGATTGCGCTGCTGTTGCTGAAGGAAATCTCGTTCCCACTGTTCTGCTTCCGCTTTTGTTCTAAAGCCTCTCTTGTTTTTCTTATGGCTCACTCCCTGCCAGTCCTTGTAATAAAACTGACTGCGCCACATCTTACCGTCTCTTGTTGCCGGCATAAACTCCCTCCTCTCTACATTGTCACGGTCAAGCCGTAAAACTTTTCTTCAAAATACTTCGTTGGAACTTTACCACAGATTGTCCGATATCCTTTTTCTTTCAATTCTTCATTCAAGCCCCGGATAATCTTATAGGCATAACCTGTTGACACGCCAAGCATCTCCGCCGCTTCTTCTGCTGTTACATACATTTTTCTCGTTTTCTCCATTCAGTGTCCTCCTTATTTTCATCAGATACATTTGTGCCTTATTTGTATTCTCATTATATAGACTCTTTTGTGCCTTATCAATATAATTTCTAAATTTTTCTTCCCTATTTTACTTGAATATGATAGAATACAAATGTCCCTATTATTTATATTCACTCTGAAAGGAGTCACCTTATGACAGTAGGAGAAAAGATTAAAACATTCCGAAATATCCGAGGAATTTCACAGAATATGTTAGGACAACTGTCAGGCATAGGCGGAACCACAATCCGTAAATATGAACTTGGCAGCCGTAATCCCAAGCCTGACCAACTTTTAAAAATTGCAAACGCTTTAGGTGTAAGCATCAATGTTTTTACGGATTTTGATATAGAAACTGCTTCTGATGTGCTTACCTTACTTTTTAAAATGGATGATCAGATAGATATGGAGATTGACGGAGATAAAGATGAGGATGGAAATCTCATTCCAGAGACAATCTATATCCGTTTTAAGCACCCGGTAATCAATGACCGGTTGGCTAAGTTTGCTAAAACAAAGAAATGGCAGGAAAATCTGCTTGCCTCCAAAGACGCATTTCCAAGTGAAGAAGCATTCCAGCAGGAAGTGGCACAGATGAACGAAACCTGTGAGCAGATCAAACAGCATTTAGTTGACACGAACATTGTCGTAAAAAAAGGCGTTTCTGGAATAGCTGTCAAAGTATATCCTGAGAACTGATAAGGAGTTACCAATGAAAAAGATATTCAAAATGCCAACACCGATCAAAATCATGGGACGAACTTCCAGTATTACAAATGCCTTTGTTAATGGAATAATTCCTGTTATTGAACCAACAGAGCAAGAAATTGAAAATGCTTTAAGAACTTTAGGAATGGATACAGACCACATTGTTTGCGCATATTGCGGAAATCCATATACCGAATGGGATCATTTTCATCCCTTAATCAAAGATAAAACGCCAACCGAATACATATCCGAAATTCATAATTTAGTTCCCGCCTGTGGCAAATGCAATCAAAGTAAAGGAAATAAACACTGGAAAACATGGATGCTAAGTGACGCCGCACTTTCCCCATCTTCTCGACACATTCCAGATATAGAACAGCGAATAAAACGTCTTGAAGATTACGAACAGCAATACGCTCCTATAAAACTTGATTTTGAAGAAATTGTAGGAAAAGATATGTGGGAACAACACTGGGCTAACTGCCAAGCCCTACATGATCTAATGCAGGAAAGCCAAAAACATTCAGACAAACTCAAGTTGATTATTAAAAATACGCTTTCAGAGGAGAAACGTGATGAAAAATTTTCAACGGAATAATTTGCTTTTTTCTTTATGCGGCTTGAATTGCAGCTTATGCCCTATGAACCTAAATCAATACTGTCCCGGTTGTGGCGGTGGAGAGGGAAACCAATCCTGTTCTATAGGGAAATGCAGCTTACAGCATGGAAATGTCGAATATTGTTTCCAGTGTAAAAATTATCCTTGTGAAAAATATGATAACATAGATAAACTTGATTCTTTTATCACACACCAGCATCAAAAGCAGGATATGGAAAAATTCAAGAAACTGGGGATTGAACTTTATTCAGCGGAACAGCAGAGAAAGCAAGTTCTGTTAAATCATCTGTTGAACACTTATAATGACGGACGAAAAAAGACATTGTTTTGCGTTGCGGTCAATTTGTTAGAATTAGACGATTTAGAAAACATCATATTCGAATTGGATGAAAATACTTCAAATCTCACATTAAAAGAAAAATCTGCTTATGCAGCCAGTTTACTTCAAGAAGCTGCTAAGCAAAACAATATTGTATTAAAACTACGCAAAAAAAAATAAGACGGATATCATGATACCCGCCCCAAATCTAGTATTCTTCAAATAATTAGAGCCATTTTAGAGCCAACCGGCATAAAGAAACCTCGGGAACCCTTATAAAATGGGCATCCGAGGTTTTCTGTCCGTTATTCAAACTCAATCGTCGCCGGCGGCTTCCCCGTACAGTCATACAGCACGCGGTTCACGCCTTTGACCTCATTTACAATCCTGCTGGTGACCTTTGCCAGGACTTCCCAGGGGATCTGTGCGGACTCTGCGGTCATGAAATCGCTTGTGAGCACGGCACGGAGGGCGATGGCGTAGTCATAGGTTCTTTCATCTCCCATGCAGCCAACGGAGCGCATATTGGTAAGGGCGGCGAAGTACTGGCCCAGATTCTTGTCTGCTCCTGCCTTTGCAATCTCCTCACGGTAGATAGCGTCAGCGTCCTGTACGATCCGCACCTTGTCTGCCGTTACCTCTCCGATGATGCGCACGCCCAGACCGGGGCCGGGGAATGGCTGACGGAATACCAGATTTTCAGGAATGCCAAGCTCCAGTCCTGCCTTGCGTACCTCATCCTTAAAGAGCAGTCTTAAGGGCTCTACCAGCTCCTTGAAATCAACGTGCTCCGGAAGGCCGCCTACGTTATGATGGGATTTGATCACTGCGGACTTTCCAAGTCCGGACTCAATCACATCGGGGTAAATGGTTCCCTGAACCAGATAGTCTACTGCTCCGATCTTTTTGGCTTCTTCCTCAAATACGCGGATAAATTCCTCGCCAATGATCTTGCGCTTTGCCTCAGGCTCCTCCACGCCCTTTAATCTCTCGTAAAAACGCTCCTGTGCATTCACGCGGATGAAGTTTAAGTCATAAGGACCTTCGGAACCGAATACCGCTTCTACCTCGTCACCTTCGTTTTTACGGAGCAGACCGTGGTCTACGAAAACACAGGTCAGCTGCTTTCCAATGGCCTTGGAAAGCATAACAGCTGCAACGGAGGAATCAACGCCGCCGGAAAGAGCGCAGAGCACCTTACCGGAACCGATTTTTTCCCGAAGAGCCTTGATTGTCGTATCTACGAAGGAATCCATTTTCCAGTCGCCGGAGCAGCCGCAGACATTATATACAAAGTTGGAAAGCATCTTTGTGCCTTCTTTCGTGTGAACGACCTCAGGATGGAACTGAACTGCATAGAAATTCTTCTCGGCACACTCCATACCTGCTACCGGACAGGACTCTGTATGAGCAGTGATGCGGAAACCGGCAGGAACCTCAGCAATATATACGCCGTGGCTCATCCAGCAGACGGTTTTGGGAGATACACCGTCAAAAAGCTGAGAGGCTGTATCCACGTCTACTTCTGTATGTCCATATTCGCTTACAACGGCTTTTTTAACAACGCCGTCCAACAGGTAGCTCATCAGCTGAGCGCCATAGCAGATTCCCAGAACCGGAATACCCAGTTCAAAAATCTCCTTGGAACAGCGGGGTGCTCCATCCTCAAATACCACATCCGGGCCGCCGGTGAAGATGATTCCCTTGGGATTCATCTGGCGGATCTGATCCAGACTCATGTTATAGGGATGTACCTCGCAGTAAACATTACATTCACGGACACGGCGGGCAATCAGCTGGTTATACTGGCCGCCAAAGTCTAAAACAATAATCATCTCTCTTGCCATGAGATTATCTCCTCTATCTGTTATTTCCTTATAAATCGAAAGAGATTGTACATTGAAAGTACAATCTCCTTTTATCTTTGGTACACACACATTATAAAGGATGGAGGATTAAATAGCAAGATATTTTCTCAAGTTTTTTCCCCTGATCTGGCAGTTTTTTCCCGACTGTGGTAAAATTTTCTTATAAAATATAAGGAGGGCTGTGCCTATGAAATGTAAAATATGCGGCAGTGAAAGCGGAAGCTATCCCTTATGCAGGACCTGCTATGCCAAACGGGAAGCTGGTGAGATCATAAAATGCGTCAAATGCGGAAGCTGGCACTATGCCGGTTCCCCCTGCCACTGTGAAGAAGGCTTCCAGGCATCCCGGAGCTTCCATTTTTATATGAAGCAAAACCATCTCTTGTGACGAAAACTGAAACGGCATACTTAAACTGTATTAAATCCTTTCTTCCCGATACCTGCCTGATCCAGGCTCAGGCCAATCTGGCCTCATTTATCAGAAGAACGGATGGGGCCAAATATCAGAATGAGCTCTTTCGAAATGTAGATTTCATCATTACAGATCTGTCATATCGGCCTCTTCTTGTAATAGAGATCAATGACCAGACCCACCGGCTGCCGGAGCGGAGGGAACGGGACAAAAAGGTGGCCTGCATCTGTGAGGAAGCCGGAATCCCCTTGATCAAACTGTGGACCTCCTACGGCGTAAATGAAGAGTATATAAAAAAGAAAATCACACAAACCCTTGCTTCTCTTCCCGTTGAGCGTATCCACCACTTTACCCCTGTACATGAAGAAACTTCACAGCCGATTTTAGAATCGCCTCTGCCGGGAGCATCTGCTGCAGCTTCATCCAGCCACGCTGCACCAAAGCAGCCGCAGACCTCCGCCCACAAACAGACACAGCCCGTCTCCCAAAAGGAAGGCTGCTACATCGCAACCTGCGTCTATGGCTCCTATGACTGCCCTCAGGTTCGTCTCCTTCGCCGTTTCAGAGACGAACATATGAAGAAAACTCCTGCCGGGCGTATCTTTATCCGATTATACTATGCCGTCAGCCCAGTCCTGGTTCGCTGCTTTGGAAAAAGTCCTGCCTTTCATGTTTTCTGGAGACACATTCTTGACTCCCTGATCCGCCGGCTGGAGTCCGGCAGATAAAACCAAAACAAGACAATCCGGCCCCTATTTTCTTTCCCGTTCCTCCTGCTCCGTCCAGATATTTCCGCCGCCTGTAAGAGCCCGTCTCTCCTTCCGGTTCTTCCCCGGCTCTTCCCGGACGCTCTTCATCCGGCGGAAATAGGAGCTCATTTCATCTGCCATTCCGGACAGGCGGTTTAACAGCGTGGAAAAATCCTTTAACATTTCATCATCTTTAAAATAGGGATATACGATATCGTGATCGATTTCACTCCACCCCTCTTCAAACAGGGTTCTTCCCTGGATCTCCACATAGTAGCCCCTGTATTTGATAATATAATGAAGCGACCGGTAAATTCCATCCGATTTAATGTCGATCAGCTCTTCATCGTAAATCCGGGTATCTCCGTTTCTCCGGTAAACCTTTGGCCGTTCGGCAATGTAAAAATGCTCCGTATCCTCGTCAAAATCCCGGATACGATCCTCTACATAGTTCTCAGGATCATTTTCAAACACAGTTGTAATATAATTGTGAAAATAAATCCAGTCCTCCCGGTACAGAAAAAATACGCGGATTCCGATCAGATCGGTAATATACTTGTGATAATTAGTCCGGTCGATATGATCAAATCTCCCCGGGTGCTCGCTGCGCTTGCGGATGATCTTTTCCAGCAGATGGCCCGGGCTTTTCGTGCGGTAACGATAGGAATGGATTCCCGCCCGTTCGATATCATAGAGGTAATCATTTACAAACTCCTTTCCGATTCCCCTTAATTTCCCCTCAATAGACAGATAATCATCATAAATAGCGGCCAGCTCCTCCCATGGGATATTGGCTGCCTTAAAATCTGCCTCGTCAATATTATAAGCTCTTAAAAATGCGTCCCGTTCGAACACGATCCCACTTCCTTCCAGGCTAAATCGAATTTACGTTTCATTTGAAATGCTCATGCTCTGTACTGCAAAATTCGTTTCTATGATACTGCAAACAGAGCATATTTTGCAAGAAAAAATTTTTCTTCTTTTATTCATGCAGCTCCAGCGGAAGCCCGTCGGGATCTGCAAAAAAAGTCATTTTCTTTCCTGTAAACGCATCCAGCCGGATCGGTTCCACGGCAATTCCCTTTTCCTTCAGCTCTTTCACATCTTTCTCTATATCTTCTGTATAAAAGGCCAGATGGCGCAGTCCGGCTGCCTCCGGTCTGGTCACTCGTTTGGGTGGATTTGATACTCCAAAAATTTCCAGCTCTGTAGTATCATTGATCCGAAGATCCAGCTTCCAGTCTCCTCTGTCCGGCCGGTAATTCTCCCGTATCACGGAAAATCCCAGCTTATTTACATAAAAATCTCTTGATTTTTCATAATCGGAAACAATGATCGCAATGTGATGTATGGTCGAAAATTTCATATATCTCCTCTCTCCATATAACAAATTCCTATCCAATATTATCTACCATCAGCATATTCAGTTTCTGCCACTGCTGCAGTTCCCTTCTTGTGATCAAAAGGCGCTTTTTAAACTCCTCTGTGTGCTCCTGAGGATGCAGCGTCACCAGGCATTTAAACGCGCAAGGCATAAGATCTGCACTGGAAATCCCGCACAGAAGGCCGTCCGTTGAATCGCGCAGCTCTAAGGGATTAAAAATATAAAGCAGATCCTCCTCCAGAGGATTATAGCGGTTTACAAACGAAAAACGGATCAGCATATCGCTGTAGATCACCTTTCCGGTGTAATACAGCTTGCTGCTGCGCCCGGAGGGATTGACAGCACTCACCGACAGATCTGCCTCATAACTCCCCGCCTCTTTCGTTTCCCGGATATCGATGATCCCGTCCTTCAGCCGTTTATAACGGCCGTCATAAAAATAGAAATACAGCCGTCTCGCCTGAAAAAACGGGCTGATCCCGCTGTTTGCGGAAGGGAGCCTGTCCCCCTCCTCTTCCTGAACCGGAAGATCCACCAGCTGCCCCGGCTGTACCTCCAGAACTCTGGCAATCTCGGTCAGCGTGACAATATCCAGAGAAACCTCTCCCGTCTCATACTTGCTCACACTGGCCCGGCTCTTATGGATCCTGTCAGCCAGCTGCTGCAGCGTCATCTGTCTGTTTTTTCTGTATCTGCGGATCTGTGCTCCCACGTACAGATTCACCTGCTCCACCCTTTTTTCCTCCCCATCTGTATTTATCCTCCCTTCTCCCGGTAAATAGGGAAATATTTCATATAAATATACATTTTACATTTTATCCAACTATATTTCCGCTATTATACCTCTTTTTCCGGTATTTTTCCAGTTATATTCAATTTTTATATTATATTTTCTCATTTAATGAAACTTTTCGGCAGTTGCTTTTTCTCTGTAAACCGATATAATCATACTGTTTGGGTCAAAACAGATTTGGCCCCTTTTATAATCCAACAAGACAACGAGGTATTCAAAACATGGAAGCAAAGAAAAAAAGCAGCTTTACAGGCTCCTTAGGCTTTGTGCTGGCAGCAGCAGGAAGCGCAGTAGGAGTAGGAAATATATGGCGGTTCCCCTATCTGGCCGCCAAGGACGGAGGCGGACTGTTCCTGATCATCTATCTGGCGCTGGTACTTACCTTCGGCTTTACCCTTCTTGTCACAGATGTAGCCATCGGACGGCGCACCAAGACAAACGCCCTTCACGCCTTTGGGAAAATGCAGAAAAAATGGAGCTTTTTAGGTTATCTTACCTTCTGTGTTCCGGCCATTATCATGACCTATTACTCCGTCATCGGCGGATGGATTTTAAAGTATCTGGCTGTCTATCTTACCGGAGCGGGAAAGGCAGCCGCCCAGGACGGATATTTTACAGACTTTATCACCTCACCCGTATCACCTGTGGTTTTCATGCTGATCTTTTTATGTTTTACCGCACTGGTCGTATACCGCGGGGTAGAAAAGGGCATTGAAAAATTTTCCCGGATCGTCATGCCGGGACTGCTCTTAATGATCATCGGGATCGGCCTTTTTTCCCTCACATTAAGCAGTACCGGAGCAGACGGAACAGAGCGGACCGGCCTTCAGGGACTGACATTCTACATTATGCCGAATCTTGACGGAGTTACTCCTGCCAGATTTTTGGAAATCCTTCTGGATGCCATGAGCCAGCTGTTCTTTTCCTTAAGTGTTTCCATGGGAATCATGATCACCTACGGCTCCTATGTAAAAAAGGATGTAAACCTAAGCAAATCCTTAAGCCAGATTGAGATTTTCGATACAACGGTTGCATTTCTGGCCGGACTTATGATCATCCCTGCAGTCTATGTATTTTTCGGTACAGAAGGAATGGCCTCCGGTCCCAGCCTGATGTTCGTATCCCTTCCCAAGGTATTTGAGGCCATGGGGTCTCTGGGCGGAATCCTTGGAATGATATTTTTCCTTATGGTTGTGTTTGCGGCCCTTACCTCCTCTGTATCCATTCTGGAAACACTGGTTGCAAACTGTATGGAGATTTTCCACTCCACCCGAAAGAAAACCAGCCTTGCGATCGCACTGCTCTCTGCGGCAGCCTCCGTGATCATCTGTATGGGCTATAACGTATTCTACTTTGAAATGAAGCTGCCAAACGGAGCAGCCGCCCAGCTTCTGGATCTGATGGACTATATCAGCAACAGCTTTCTCATGCCCTTCATTTCCCTTCTCACCTGCATCTTTGTTGGCTGGATCATCAAGCCTACGTGGATCTGCGAGGAAATGGAAGCCAGCGGACATACCTTTAAGCGCAAAAAAATGTATGCCTTTATGATCCGGTATGTGACTCCGCTCATCATGGCTGTGCTGTTTTTACAGTCTGCCGGTGTATTTGAAATGATAAAAAACATGTTTGCCTGATTCATGCCATCAGCAAAAAAGTCCCTTCCGCTCCGTCCTGTGACGAAAGCCGGAAGGGACTTTTTTATTTTCTGTCAAATACGTTTTTATACCGTTCCACTGTAAATATTTTCCAGTTTCTCATCTGTAAGCTGTACATGGTAGAACAGATCAAAGAATTCCTTTACTTCTTCATCCACATTGTAATTCAAATACTCCGGATAGATGAGGCCGGACAGCCAGCGGATTCCCACAATACGGTTGGGCCCCATAGGACGGTCCATCCAGCTAAAGGGCGCATTTGGCGTACCGTATACCTGCTGATCCTGCACTGCCTTTAAAGATGCGTAATCCGGATTGGCCAGAATTGCCTCAGCGGCAGAAGCGCCGCTCATATCCGCCTTTGGCTCTCCGTTTACCACAATTACATCCGGATCCCAGGCAAGAAGCTGCTCGGCAGAAATCTGCACTCTGGAGCCCTCTCCCATTTCCAGATCTGCCACATTGACTGCATTTACCATATCGATGATCTGTCCGTGAGCAGAGCCGGCCGGAGCGGTCTCCAGGGAATCCTCTCCGTTTCCATAATAAATACGTACCTTTTTGTCCTCAGGAACCTCCATTTTTTCAATATCTGCAAAGGTCTTTTCCGCATAGGAAGCGAGCTTTTCGGCCTGCTCCTCCTCTCCCAGCAGTTCTCCCATAAAGCGGTAAGCTTCTGCGGAAGCCGACAGATCTCCGTCCACAGCCACAACCGGAACTCCCAGACTCTTTGACAGCTTATCGCAGTCTGATATCATCTTATCATTGATGGTTCCCACATTGACTGCAATGGTGGGGTCTGCTGCAATAACCGCCTCATAATTGATGGAATCGCCCATTCCAAAATTAGGAAGATCGTGATATTCTTCCAAAATAATGCTCTTTTCCAGCTCATTCAGCTCATAATTCCAGCCAAGAAGCTTATCCGGAGCCAGCGTATACATAAAAATAGCCGTTACAGTACTGGAAGAGAATACCGTTTCAATTTCATCCGGCACCACAACCGTGCGGCCTGCCATATCCGTTATCTCCCGCTCTCCCGCCGCATCGGCTGCCTCAGATGTTTTCTCTGCCTGAGTGCTCTGTTCAGCTGTTTTCGTTTCAGCCTGGCTCTGCATGCTTTCTTTAGCCGTTTCTGTTTTTGCAGAAGAAACAGAACATCCTGTAATGCTTCCCGCAGCCAGGGTAAGCGCCATCACTGCCGGTAAAATCTTTTTTCCTCGTCCCATTTTTCCTCTCCTCTTAATTGACATTCTGATCTTTATGCGTTATATTTTTAAATATCGTACTTTTTTATAAAATATAACGGTATTTTCATACTAGCACGGCAAAATTTTTTTGTCAAGCATCAGGAAAGGCGGAAACGTCCATGTTGAATCATCATTTCGAAGTAAAGCAGGAAGCGGCCCAGAGAAGGCGGTATGGCCTTCTTATCACCGGACTGCTTATCTTTCTATTTACCGCAGTCCTTTTATCCTTCTGGGTGGGCTACTATCCCCTGTCCCCCTCTCAGGTCGTAACGGCATTTTTATCCCGGTTCGGGTATGAGGGAGAAATCCTTCCCCAGGCCGTTACCATTTTCTGGAATATTCGTCTTCCCCGGATTCTGTCCGCAGTCTTTATCGGAGCCTCGCTGTCCACAGCGGGCGCAGCCTATCAGGGAATGTTCCGCAATCCTTTAGTCTCCCCCGACATCTTGGGAGTCTCCTCCGGAGCCAGTCTGGGAGCCGCTTTTGCAATCCTTTTCGGCGCCTCTAACTGGCTTATACAGCTTTCCGCCTTTGCAGGCGGCACCGCAGCGGTCGCTGCCTCTTATCTGATCAGCCGCAGATCCGTCCATTCCATAACCCTCAGCCTGGTTCTCACCGGCTCCATGATCATGGCGCTGTGCAATGCAGGTGTAACCATGATCAAATATGTGGCAGATCCCAATGATGTGCTTCAGCAGATCACCTTCTGGCTCATGGGAAGCCTTACAAAGACCGATACCCGCTCCTTTTTATGGAGCCTGATCCCCATGTCTGCAGGACTGATCATCATCTTTCTTCTGCGCTGGCGCATCAATCTCCTCACTCTGGATGAAGAGGAGGCAAAAAGCCTTGGGATCAATATCCGTCTTTACCGGCTGATCCTCATTGCTGCTTCTACGCTCCTCAGCGCTGCCTCCGTCTGTCTGGGCGGCCTCATCGGCTGGGTCGGACTGATGATCCCCCATATGGCACGGGCTTTGGTCGGAGCCGACTACGGCCGTCTGATTCCTGCCAGCGCCATGCTGGGAGCCGCCTATCTGGTTCTCATGGATGATCTGGCCCGTTCCCTTCTTTCCATGGAACTGCCTCTGGGCGTTGTAACCTCTATTATGGGAGCGCCCTTTTTTGTATCTCTTATCATTCAAAAAAAGGAGTAAACCACCATGCTTTTACAACTGCAGAATGTTTCCGGCGGATATGGGAAAGGCGATATTGTAAAAAATGTAAGCTGCGAAGCTGACGAAGGCGACATTCTCTGTCTGGCCGGCCCCAATGGCTGCGGAAAAACCACTCTGTTCCGTCTGATCCTGGGGTCGATCCCTCTTTCCGGAGGCCGTATCCTCATAGACGGGCAGGAGCATTTAAAGCTTTCCCCCAGAGAGCTTGCAAACCGTATCGCCTATATTCCACAGTACCATTCTCCTGTCTTTTCCTATACCGTGCTGGATGTGGTGCTCATGGGCCGTGCCTCCCATTTTTCTGCCTTTGACAGCCCTAAGGCTGTCGACCGAGATGCAGCCTTTGAGGCTCTTTATAAGGTCAATGCCCTGGAGCTTGCCAATAAAAAATACACCTCCCTCAGCGGAGGACAGCGCCAGCTGGCGCTGATCGCCCGCGCGATCTGCCAGTCTGCCAAAATCCTTGTGATGGACGAGCCCTCTGCCAACCTGGATTACGCCAACCAGCAGCTCCTCATGGATGTGATCAAGGATCTTGCTTCCAGGGGCTACTGTATCATTATGTCTACCCACAGTCCCGAACATCCCGCCTCTGCCGGTACCAGGGTGCTTATGATGAAGCAGGGCTCTGTGGCCGCTTTCGGCTCTCCCGAAGAGGTAATTACTCCCGAAAATCTTCAGGCCGTTTATGGCATTGAAATGGATGTTGTAACTGTAAAAGACAGGTATGGACGTTCCCGAACCATCTGTATGCCCGTAAAAGCACCTGTCGGAAAGGAGCGGACTTCTCTTGAATGATCTGGCCTATTTTATCTCTTTAATGGAAAAGGAGACTGAGCCTTCTCCCAATATCTGGGATCGCCGAGCCCGTTCCTGGGCTCATGAGCGAAAAAACAATCGAAAAACGGATGAGCGTCTGGAAAAAGATTTCCTTTTTCTGGAGAACCATGGGCTTCTGAAAAAAGATTTCTCAGTGGCAGATATCGGCTGCGGACCGGGCCGCTTTGCAGCTGCCTTCGCTTCCAGAGTCCGCTTTGTCACAGCCTTCGACATTTCCAGTGAAATGATCGCTCAGGGAAAAGAATATGCCAAAAGCCTGGGACTTACCAATCTCCAGTTCCATCTTTGTGATTTTGATACTCTGGATTTGAAAAAAGAAGGCTTCAAACGGGCTTTCGATCTGGTATTCGTTTCCTTAACCCCCGCAGTCCGCAGCCACATCCAGCTTTTAAAGGCCATGGAAATGAGCCGGGGCCGTTGCTGCTGCATTTCCCATCTGTACCGCAAAAACCGGCTCATGGAACAGATTATGAACGAAGTCTTTCCCGAAAAAGCCATGAGGCATGAAAATAGCGGCCGATGGTTTTATGCTGCTTTTAATGTGCTGTTTCTTATGGGATACAAACCGGAAACCAGTTATGAACCAAGACACAGTGAAAAACAGATCGTTCCGGATGAGGAATATCTGGATTTCCTTATGGAAAAAATGTTTTTGCCTGACGATCGTACTGATGCAAACAGAAACGCTGTCATGACCTGGCTAACCGATCATACTGAAACAGATGGCACCATAACGGAAATCACCGACTCCTGCTATGGACGTCTTCTCTGGGAGGTAACAAACCAATGACACACCATGTATTTTTAACCGGTGCAAAACAGGTGGGAAAATCCACCCTTTTAAAAAAAACACTGCGCTCGTTTGACGGACAGATCGGCGGCTTTTTTACTCTGCGTACCTGTGAATATTTAAAAACCGGCTTTTCTGTCCATCTTCTTCCCGCCGCTGTCCCTGCAGATCCGGATGAAACCAACCTTCTCTTTATCTGTGGCACGTCTTCGCCGCTTTCATCAAATGAAACGCCCAGACGGTTTGACCGCCTGGGCTGTAATGCGCTGTCTGATTTTCTTCAAAAGGATCTGATCCTCATGGACGAACTGGGCCCCCATGAAGCAGAAGCAGTCCGGTTTCGTCAGATGGTTTTTAAAGTCCTGGACGGCCCTGTTCCTGTTCTTGGTGTTCTTCAGGAGGCCCCCTCTCCCTTTTTGCAGGAAATTGCCCAAAGGCCTGATGTGACCGTCCTGCGGATCACCGAAGAAAACCGGAATGAACCGGAACTTTTAAAACAGCTCACTTCCCTTCTGCCTACCCTATCCTGTCAGTCATCTGCTTTATCGGCTCGCTTACAATAACTCCCAATATGGTGATCACAATATCCTTTGGCACAAAAGCCACCATAGAATAGGCAAATACAGCGCCTGTGGTCATGTCTCCTGAAAGAGCTGCCCATTGGAGACCGCCGATCAGTTCCACCGCCGCCAGACCGATAAGAGAGAGCAAAATCCTCACCGCCAGATCCGAAATCCGGTTTTTGAGTCCCGGACGGATCCCGCAAAGCACCGCCATCACCGGCCAGGCCCAGATATAACCTCCCGTAAGCCCTATAAGCGACCGGATGCCGCCGCCAAAATTGGCAAACACCGGAAGCCCCGCTGCCCCGATCAGGATATAAACCAGTACCGAACAAAGTCCCAGCTTCCATCCCAGAACCGCCCCTACAAGAGCCACTCCAAATACCTGGATCGTCACCGGAACACCTGCGGGCGTAGGGATTGACAGCTGGGAGATGACTGCCAGAACAGCTGCAAACATTCCCGCCAATACCATTTCTCTTGTCGTAAAAGCAGTGTTATGTCTTATTTTTTTCGATTTTTTTGCAGAAACTGAATCCATTTCCATCCACTCCTTTTTCCGGTTCCGTTTTAGATATTTCATCCGCCTGAAACGGAACCTGTTTTATCTTACAGGAATGGTATATCACAGGATGCCCCAATTGTCAACCAATTATATTTTTAGGTTAACATTGTTTCTAATCATTGCATGGCAGGCCGCTGTGGTAGGAATAATTTCCAAGTTCTGTCAAAAGCCGTTCAAATGCCACCGGACGAAGGACCTTTGACCCCTCTATGATTTCATTGATCATATAGAAGATCGTACTCAGCTTCCCAAGACACCGTCGCAGCAGATCCGGCACAGACGCTCTGGAGGCAATGCTCCTGTCCCAGGGATTGCACCAGATTTCATGGCGCAGGTTTAAACTCCAAACCGGATCCTCTACCACGTCTGTAACCATTTTGCTGGAAGCAATGGGATTTTTAAGGAACAGAGACTCGAAAAACTCAATCCGGTCCTTTTTCCGGCTGTTGGGATCGGCCAGCGTGCGGCAGCCAAAGCGCATGGCCAGAATCGACCGGTGGATCATGCCTGCTGTTACCTGATAATGATTTTTGCTGCTCAGACGGTAAAACGCATCATTGATACAATCGGAAAGGAATACGGAAATAAACTGTGTTTCCATCCCATTGAGACAGATCGTGGCAGCCTGATTAAACTGGGAGGGCTTTTTCTTTTTATATTTTTTCAGAAGAAGGGCGTCAATATCATTTTCCAGCTTGGCATGAAGGCCATGGTAGTATCCCCCCGGATTCTGTACATCATAGCCGATCCGTCCATAGACATAAGGATGGCAGATGGAATCTCCAATATAATGACAGATAAAACCGCACAGAAAAGCCATTCCCTCTTCCTTCTGCTGCTTGGATTCAATCCTGGAAAGGCGGTCAAAGGCGCAGCGGAAAAAATCATTTACACGATGCTCGTGCATATAGGAGCCTACATTTCTGTGGTCTCTGTGGCGCAGGATAGGGAGATTGTAAAAAAACATATCCGGCCCCTGAAGTCCCAGCTGATACAGCCAGCGGTACTTTGTAATGACAAACTTAAGATAGTTGGCAGGAAGGTCATTATATGCCTTCATTCCTAATATATAATGGGTTGTAAATCCCGGCATGGGACACCTCTTTTCTGCCTGTGGGGCAGTAGTTTTTGCTGTTACTCTTATTCTATCACACTCTATTTGGAAATGCGAGGCGGAAATCTGCTCCATTTTCTTCCTGTCATACTTTTCCGCCGCTCCGAATACACAGTATAAAGCCTGTTTAAAACACCCGGAGCCTGTCTTTGGGTGCATCTTGGAGGTTTTGCTATGAAATGGCTTAAGCTGCTGCACGGGATGGTCTGGGGACCATGGACGCTTCTTATCTTTCTGGGAACAGGATTATTTCTCACGGTAAAATGCCGTTTTTTTCAGTTCCGGGGATTTTCCTTCTGGTGGAATGCCACTGCCGGAAGCATCATCCGGGGTAAAAAAAACAATTCAACAAACGAAAAGACGCCAGATGAAGGTTCCCCGGAAACCATCAGCCAGTTCCAGTCTGTATGCACGGCCCTGGCTGCTACCGTTGGAACAGGAAATATTGCCGGTGTTGCTACTGCACTTACTGCCGGAGGCCCCGGCGCCCTGTTCTGGATGTGGGTTTCTGCTTTTATCGGTATGATCACGGCCTATGGGGAAACCTGTCTGGGGATCCGCTTCCGGCTCCGCGAACCGGACGACCGCTTCCTGTGCGGCCCCTTTCTCTATATGGAGCACGGGCTTAATGTCCCTTTTATGGCCGTTCTCTACAGCATACTCTGCGTTATGTGCGCCCTTGGCATGGGGAGCATGGTCCAGGCGAACTCTGCTGTTACTGCCCTGTCCTTTACCTTTAACCTTCCTCTCTGGCTCCCGGCTGTGTGCTTCACTCTCCTTACAGGAGCCGTCATCCGGGGAGGGATCCGGAGCATCGGAAGGACAGCAGAGCGTCTCGTCCCGGCAGCCGCTGCGATCTATGTCCTCTTTTCCCTCACCGTGATCCTTTCCTCTCTTCCTGTCCTTCCCGGCGTATTAAAGGATATTTTCGACTCTGCTTTTCATATACGGGCTGCCGCAGGAGGAGCAGGAGGCTTTCTCATCAGCCGCAGCGTGCGGTACGGTATTGCCAGAGGGGTATTTTCCAACGAGGCCGGCCTTGGAACCCTGGCCGTGCTCCACGGCCCCGCCGAACACACAACGCCTGAAAAACAGGGGATGTGGGCCATGTTTGAGGTGTTTTTCGACACCGTGATCCTCTGCACGCTCACTGCCCTTGTCATCCTCTGTATGGCAGAAGCCGCATCACCGGGGTTGGCTTCTCTTCCCTATGAAGGCTCTGCCCTGGCCGCCTGGGCCTTTAAGTGCCGTCTGGGAGATCTGGGAGAAGCCTTTATCAGCGCTTCCATGGCAGTATTTGCCTTTGCTACTGTGATCGCATGGTTTTACCTTGGAAAGCAGGCGCTCACCTATCTTACGATCCGCTGCTCCCTTCCTGCCCTCTTTTCCCGTTTTCTCTATCCTCTGTGCTTTTTATCTGCAATTTTAGCCGGAGGGATCATACAGTCTGAAGCAGTCTGGCTTTTTTCCGACCTCTGGAACGGCCTGATGGCCTTTCCCAATCTGACTGCCCTTCTGTTTTTATCCAGGGAAATCTCTCTCCCCAAAACCTGGAAAAAGACGCACTCAGGATCCAGGCTTCGGTATAACAGAAAAAGCGCATCACCGGATGATGATACGCTCTTTCTGGAAAAAAGTATTATTAAAAGGGAGGAGAGCTGATAATCACTTATCAGCTCGAGTATTATGAAAAAAAATCTTGTAAGCATATTGGGGATAGATGAATGTTTCTCTCTCATCTATGGTTAAAGTATACCCATGAAAGATGAAGAAAAAATGTTCATTGTGTAAAACCTTTTTGAATGAATTATGAACAGAATGTGAATATCCCTATTCGCCTACTCAATTACCTGATCTCCGTCCTTTGTACAGAAATAGGTCTTTACGCCCAAACGGACCATCCAGTTACGGGTTTCCTGGGTTTTCCACGGTCCGGTTCCCGTTCCGCCGCCGTTGTCATTATCCCAAAGCCACTGAGGTGTGGGCCACAGGCATACGGATGGACGGAGCGCCTTGTAAACTTCGTAATCAACCCCGTTCTGACCGTGGTGAGCCATCTGTACCATGGTACAGTTTAATGCCCCCAGATCTACATTGGCCATCAGGTTTTCACCGCCGGATCTGGCCATATCTCCTAAAAATACGACATTCGTACCATTTAAGGATACAAGGTAGGCCACGCTGCTGTTATTGACAAAGTCATTATTTGCCGCATATGCCTGGTTTAATACCTGGATTTTGGCAGGGCCTGCCTCGATCACCTGTCCGGCCACAATATTTCCGTGAAGAACAGAGGGATCTACCTTCTGAAAGGCTCCCTTTAAGTGGGATACCATGGCAGCCACCGCCGGCTCCTTCTCGGCATACCAGCTGTCCTCTAAAAAGGAATAATAAATGCCGTCAATGGTAATCTCACTGCTGTGGTTATAAAGAATATCTGCCAGCGCTCCCACATGATCGGAATCCGGATGGGTAAGCAGCCATGCCGCCACATGACCGCCCCTCTGCTTGATCTGCTCCAGTACATAGGCACTGTTTTCCTGCCATCCTCCGTCTACCACGATCAGTCCGCCGGCTCCATTTTCGATAATTACAGCCAGCTGCTGGGCTCTTGTGTCATGGTTTGCCAGCATTGTCATGCGTCCGGCTCCAAAATAGGAAGATGCGTCTGTCACCGGCGTATTTACCGTTCCAAAAGCTACCGTAGTTACCGGGGCGCTCTGTGATGCAGAAGCGTTTCCTTCCTGGGTCTGTGTATTGCTGATCACAATCTTGGAAGGAGAATTGAGGCTCTGGGCCGCAAAGCTGGTAAAACCTCCCTCTCCCGCCGTCATAAGCATAAGAGCAGCCATCATGCCGGCCGCGCAGCGTTTCCAATATCGGTCGATCCTTCTCATGGCGTCTGCCTCCTTATTTCTTCACAGGCTCAAGAGCTCTTACATCTCCCGCCTTTAGGGTGTCATTGATAATATACTCGGATACCTCTCCCTCTTTATCATAAGGGAATACCTGAACCAGCACATCATGCTCATCAAAAAAGCTGCCGTAGTCGGTGGTGTAGCCTTCTTCGTTTGTCTCAGGCTCCGTGTAATAGAAATTCTGGGTATGTACACAAGTGCCGATGGTAGCCAGGACATCCTGCGCATAAGCGACTGCGGCCTCCGGCGTTGTCCGGTGCGTTACAGGCAGCAGTACCGTCAGAACGCCTGTTTCTTCATTATAGCGTGCATCCAGATCCATCACATAATCAGCAAACACACCATATGGCTCCAGATACTGGTCCCGCAGCTCCTCCCGCACTTCCAGCCAGTCGATTTTAATATTTTTATCGATCTCTGTATCAGGCTGTCCGTCATCGGCTCTTGTACCTCCCTCAGGAGACACGATATTACTCTTGGTACATCCGCTTAAAAGTGAAACAGCCGCTAAAAGGACCAGAGACATTTTCTTCCAGTTAAACATTTCAAAAACCTCCTTTGTTCATAACGTTACTATTATAACGGACAAACTGAAAATTTAACAGACCTTTTTTCTTACAAAATTGTTACACATCCGGAAAGGGATTCTGTATACACATACAGTTTTTTTGAAAAACTTCTTGATTTTTCCAAAACACAGTGTTATTATGTTCAATATATTTCATTTTTTATATTTTTCGAACAAATGTAATACAAATCTGTATCATCAAAGGAGGTTATCATTTTGAAGCACCTTACAAAAAAACTGGACTGGCTTACCACCCTCGTTCCCTTTCTGTGCATCCTTTTTTTGTGTATCCTTTTTATTGCCTTTCCTGAAGGCTCCTCTTCTGTGCTGGGATCCATCCGCTTCTTTCTCGGAGACCAGTTTGGAAGCTTTTACCTTTTAATGGGGCTGGGCGCCCTTTTCTGTTCTCTCTATGCTGCATTTTCCCGTTTTGGCTCCATCCGTCTGGGCGGCGGCCAACCCCCCCGGTACTCCAATCTCCAGTGGGGCTCCATGATGTTTACTGCCGGTCTGGCAGCCGATATCCTGTTTTATTCCCTCTGCGAGTGGATGCTCTATGCCGGAGAACCTCATATCTCCGATATGGGTTCTGTGCAGGACTGGGTCTCTGTTTACCCGCTGTTTCACTGGGGGCCGATCCCGTGGAGCTTTTATATCATTTTAGCTGTGGCCTTTGGCTTTATGCTCCATGTCCGGAAACAAAACCGCCAGAAATACTCCGAAGCCTGCCGTCCTGTTTTGGGAAAGCGGGTAGATGGAGTTTTGGGGCGCATCATTGACCTCACTGCCGTATTTGCCCTTTTAGCCGGAACAGCTACCACCTTTTCCCTGGCAACGCCCCTTTTATCCATGGCTTTAAGCCGTGTAACGGGGATTCCGGAAACGCCGGCCTTTACGATTGCGATCCTGATCGCCATCTGCATTGTATACACAATGGCCGTGTACTTTGGCATGAAAGGGGTTGCCCGTCTGGCCTCCTCCTGTGTGGGACTGTTTTTCGTCCTTTTAGCCTATTTTTTCTTTGGCGGCGGGGAAATGCGCTATATCGCAGAGACAGGTCTTACCTCTTTGGGAAACCTGTTCCATAATTTCATCCCTCTGGCAACCTGGACCGACGCCCTGCGAACCTCCTCCTTCCCCCAGAACTGGACCATTTTTTACTGGGCCTACTGGATGGTATGGTGCGTGGCGACTCCGTTTTTTATCGGCAGCATCAGCCAGGGACGCACCATACGGCAGACCGTTTTGGGCGGATATTTCTTCGGACTGTCCGGCACCTTTACTTCTTTTATCATTCTTGGAAATTACGGGCTGTCCCTTCAGATGCATGGCAGGCTGGATCTGATGGCAATTTATAACCAGTCCCAGAACCTCTATGAAGCAATTATGGCGATTTTTGAAACCATGCCATTGGCCAAGGCAGGCCTTCTTCTTCTGGCCCTTACCATGATCGCTTTTTATGCCACCAGCTTTGATGCCTTAACCATGGTCGCTTCCTCCTATTCCTACCGTTCCCTGGATGGGACACAGGAACCGAACCGCTTCATCAAGCTTTTCTGGGCTGTAACGCTGATGCTTCTTCCCATTGCGCTGATCTTTTCCGAAAACTCCATGAACAGCCTGCAGACCGTGTCCATCATTGCAGCCTTTCCCATCAGTTTTATCATCCTTCTTATTATATGGAGCTTCTTTAAAGATGCGGGATCCTATCTGAATGAAACAAAAAAATAAGCAGCAAAAAAGAGCAGGAAAAACTGACATATCACCTGCTCTTTCTTTTATTTTATGTGCCGCCAGGCGCACCACCACACAAAAACAGGAGGCCTGGTCACACAGCCTCCTGTCATTCTGTCTTGTGCATGAAATGCTACACTTCCTTACTTATCCGTTAGTATTTTGCCATAAAATGGTATGTATCCTGTTTTCTGCCGCATTCTCGTCGCTTCCCTTAAAACAGAATGTAAGAAAACCACACATATTTAATCTCTTCATTTCATCGTAATGTTTCATATTTGCTGTCGTACTTTCATTGGTTACAAAGATGTCGCAGTCAAACTGATTCGCTGTCTGAATCAGATAAGAAATCGGAATCGGATTAAATCCTCCTTTCCTTATGTCCATACGCCGTGTTACCATAGACTCACCTCAATTCACAAGAAACAAAACGTGCAGGTTACCTTCCTCCTTTAACTTAAAATATATTCCCCTTATAAAACATAATAGCATCTTTTCACAACAAAATCAATGACGTCATTTATATTTTTATGCAATCTTAATAACTTTCATTCTTTTTTCTCTGTTTACACAAAAGAATCCCACAAGCGGGATTCTCCGCCTGCGGCGGGCCGCATCAGCGGCATAATCCCACTCCGCCGCAGTGCGGTCCCCGAAGGGATTTTTTAATTATTAACTGTATTTATGAAACGCTCACAGCTACGCCGGCTACAGCCCATCTGTAATTCTGGATTGCCTGCTGAAGTTCCAGACCTGCACAGTGGTATCCTGATTCTGCGGTCAGCCATGCAAGTTCCTGCTGAAGGTATTGGATCTGGCTTAAACTTCCGTTCTGCTTCTGGATCTGAGCCGCATCCCAGACCATTTTTCCGCTTTCATAAGCGGTTTTTGCAGCATCATAGGCAGCGCGTTTTTCCAAAATCTGATCGTACAGCGTCTGAATATCGGAACGGACTGTATTTTCTGAATACTCTACATTTCTTAAACGGTTTTCGGTCTGTGTAGTCGTCTTTGTAGTACGGGCCTGAAAATCGGTCATACCGCCGCCGGTAGAGCTTCTTAAACTGATCAGGTTATAGTTGTTATTTACTGCCTTTTCCTTATCTGCATTTACGTCAATGGCGTCAATGGCCGCCAGATCTGCAGAGGGGATTGCTCCAAAGGTAACGCCGGAGGCAGGGTCATATCCTGTAAAGCTGCAGAGAAGCTTATAGATCTGCTCCATTCCCGCATCCAGACTGGCCAGCTGGGACTGCGCAGAGGAAAGAGAAGCCGCTGCGGATAAAACATCGCTGTCCACCGCCATCCCCTGAGACTGCATGGTATCCTGAAGCGCTCTGGCTGTCCGGGCCAGTTCCACTCCCTTTGCAGCCATGGCACGCTGGGAGACCAGCTGCTCATACTGATTCATCATGGACTGGACATTCATGATCAGGGAATTGGCCTGGCGGTCTACCTGACGTTCCGTAGATGAGGTCTTTTTTAAGGACTGGCCCATCATGGATGCCGCATTTCTCATCTGTCTGGCAGACTGGCGCAGCGCCTTGGCGGTTGCCGCAGAAATTGCCTGATCCATACCAGTCTGTTCCTCTGCCATATCCTCTGCCACATCGGCCTGGGACAGAAGGTCATTTGCCATAATACGCTCATTTACAGCAATATCAGCCTGATCCTCTACCATGCCCTTTGCCATATCATAGGCGCTCTTCATTGGTCCGTAATAATTTTTTACACGTCCCTCAATCTCACCGTAATCCAGATGTCCGTCTGAGAGAAGCTGCTGTTCCTGTTCATAGGCCACATTTGGATCTGTCTGATCTGCCAGCACAGTAAAGGGCACAGATGCTGCCAGAACCACGCTTAAGGACGCTGCTGCCGTTCGTTTTAAAAATGTGGTTTTCATTTCATCGTCTCCTTTTCATCCTGCTTAATTGGAGGTGGTAAGGCCCTTCACATTCCAGTCATAGCCTTCTAATGCCACTAACAGCTGAAGCTTTTTCGTATTTACATCGCTTTCCGCTGTCATTACAGCATTCAGCGTGGTCTGATACTCAAGATTTGTAATCTGTCCTGCTGCCAGACTGGCAGAAGCCTTGTTTAATTTGGATTGCTCAGCAGCAAGCTGAGACTGAGCGGCATTCAGGGCATCTCTTGCCGTAAGTACAGTATTATACTGCGTTTTTAAGGATCGCACAGCCGTATCCTTTGCATTCTGAATGGAAGCCTGATTGGATTCGATCAGATCCTGGCTGGAAAGATTTCCTGCCTTTTTTTCGTAATATCTTACATCATAGTTATTGGCAAGCGCTGCCTCGGCATCCCCATCCGGGTTTAAGGTATCAATACGGGACATATCCGGCTCCGGTACTGCAAGGATCTCCGGCTGGGCGTCTGCGTCCCATCCGAGCATCAGACAGAGATTTCTGTGGACATTTTCCTTATTCTTCTGGGCAGCAAGGATGGCTGTATCCTGATCCTGGACGCTTTTCTGAGCAGTAAGCACATCTATCTGGGTCGCCATGCCTGCGGCAGCCTGAGCCCTGGTAAATTCATACTGACTCTGAAGAAGAGCCTTTGTATTTTCCAGATTCTTTATATTGTCTTCTGCCTGCTGTAAGGACACCATCATCTGCTGGGCCTGATATACCAGAGCAGCCTCCTGCTGGTCATACTGGATCTTTTCCATATCTGCATCCTGGTAATTGTTGTCTGCCTGCTTGGTGAGAAGGCCTGCGGAAAACCGCATGGACGCCCAGGTAACATCATCCTCAGCCGCATCTGCCTGATCCCAGATATCATCGATATCGTTCATATACTGCTCATATACGTCATTTAAGTCCTTTCCCTTCTGATCCTTATAGGCAGAACGGTTGCTGCGGACTGTAGGGTTATACTCATGGATCAGATCCTTCAGCTCCCCATACTCCATCACGTTATCCCTGAGAGAAGCCCATTTTTCCTCCGTGTAGGCAAATTCAGGGCTCATATCCTTATTATAATTGGGGGCCGGTGCCTCCGGAGCCTGATAGGTATTGTCATCCGGACGGTTAGATGCCGCCAGGATGTTCATGGGAAATGACATAGTCAAAATAGCAGCTGTGATCGCGGCCATATGACGGCCGGCTGTCTTTCTTTTCTGATTTTTCATGATTCATTCTCCTCTAATACGATTTTATATCCGTTTCATCCTATTTTGCCGCCTGCAGACTGCAGACGCCTTTTTCCAAAATCCTCATCTCTGTTTCGGTTGCCTGTAAAATAGATTCCTTTTCCTGCGGCTTCTGGCAGTAAAGGCTCATCGCCCGAATACATACCATAGCGGCTACATCCGCCCCGTAAATAAGAGCCTCCAGGCTCATAGGATAATGCTCTCGATCCATGTGTTCATAAATATCTTTGATAAAACCCTCATAAGGGTCATCCTTTAATGTAAATCCTCTGAAGCCAAAGATCTGATTTTGATTGGAAACGCTCAGATCCGACAGGAGATTTTTATGGATTTTGTAAAAGATATGGTCATTTCCCTTATCCATCCACTCCCGCACCATCTGTAAACAGACCGCAAAAGGACTCCCCATTTCTTTCAGGAGCAGCATCACCCGTTCTCTGAAATGCTCCCGCATTCCCCGGAGCATATAACGCATCAGATCATCCTTATCTTCAAAATATGTATAAAAGCTTCCCCGGGAAATATCCGCCTCCTTTATGATCTGATTGATCGAAGCCGCCGAATAGGGCACACGGGAAAATTCGTGGGCCGCCGCTTCTAAAATCAGCCGTCTTTTTTCTTCCTTTAATTTAAAAAACCGCTGGGTTGGCATAGAAATCAAGGCCTCCTTGAGTCAATGGTAAACATGACATATTGTCACTTTTCAAATTATAAACACTTACAGGTCGGAAAGTCAATGACCCAATTATAAAATTTCTCCAAACATTTTGTATACTGTATCTGAAAAAAGCACAAAATGTAAAATAAACTTGACTTTTTATGTAAAGTTTCCTATACTTATTTTGTACAGTTAGCTTTACATTTCACTCTATCCGTAAAAGTGGAACCATTAATGAAAGATACTGTCAGTAAAAAGAAGGGTGGGATCGATCACAGATGAAAAACAGGATCCAGGAACTGCGCCGGACCGGACGGATCCGTCAGGAGGATCTGGCAGAAGCAGTCGGCGTTACCCGTCAGACGATCATTTCTTTAGAAAACGGAAGATACAACGCTTCTCTGGGACTGGCGCACAAGATCGCCCGGTATTTCGGACGGACCATCGAAGAAATTTTTATTTTTGAAGAGGAGGACGACATATGAGAGAATCTATGAAAACCAACGGTCAGACCCGTTTGGTACGCAGATGCAGGCTTCGGATCTTTCTTGGAGCAGCTGCTTTGATTTTAGGTGCGGCCGCTCTCACGGCGGCTCTGGCTTCTTCGGCCGGAGCGTCTCCCATTCTCTATCTGGAACCGGAAAGCCGCAGCTTCATGACAAGCTTCTATTACGGCACCGGCCTGGGGCTGATCATTGCCGGAGTTTTATTGATTTTAAGAAACCGTTCCTGTCTGAAGGATCCGGAGCGCAGAAGGCAGCAGGAAATCCGGGAGTTTGACGAACGCAGCCAGGCCATCGGTACTAAAAGCTGGGCCTATGCGGGATACTCCCTGTTTATCCTTCTGTATGTGATGATCCTCCTGTCCGGCTTTGTAAGCGTCCTGATGGTAAAGCTTCTGCTCTGTATCATGGCAGCCTTTGCCGGACTCCTTATCATCTGGAGAATGATCCTTTCACGAAGGATGTAGCTGTAAACCGGGCGTCCTGTTCACTGGCCCGTACAGCAAAATACCCTGAAGGGCTGATCGTCTTTCAGGGTATTTTGTATTTATCTTTAATTATGTTCTATATTCGCCGTCTCCCTCACAATATACACCGGACGATCCTTAAGTTCCGTAAAAAGGATGGCGATATACTCTCCGATGATGCCGATGAGCAGAAACATCATGGCGAACATAAAGCAGATCAGCACCACAATGGTAGCATATCCACTGGGAGCTCCCTGACGGGTAAAGAGCGTATAGACCAGAACTGCCATCCCGGCTGCTCCCGATAAGATTCCAGCGTAAATTCCCAGCTTTAAGGGCATATTGGAAAAGCAGAGGATGGTATTAACCGAAAAGATAAACAGCTTTTTTAAGCTGTACTTGCTCTCTCCTGCCACCCTCACGCCTGCCTCATATTCCAGAGTAGTTTTCTGAAAGCCCACGTTCTGGACGTAGCCCCGCAGGAAACGCACCTTTTCCCGGTAATTCCCTTTTAAAACCTCTGCCACCGAACGGCTGACCGCAAAAAAGTCAGAGGCATTAGGCTCAAAGTGAACATCCGAAATGCGGTTGATCAGCCAGTAAAATCCTGAGCTGGTGATATTTTTGATCAGGCCTGCGCTTTTGTTTCGGGTACGCACCATACTGATTACCTCGTTTCCCTCCTCAAAGGCCCTGATGATCCGGGGAAGACATTCCGGGGGATGCTGCAGATCTGCATCCATGCAGACCACTCCGTCGCCTGTGCTGTAATCCAGACCCGCGATCATGGCTGCCTCATGGCCGAAATTTCTGGAAAAGCTGATAAGCTTTACCTTCGGATTCTCTGACGCCAGAGCCTTTAACACCTCCAGGCTGCCATCTGAGCTTCCGTCATTTACAAAAATCAGCTCATAATCCCAGGAAAGGGTATTTAACACCCGCTTCATCTCTGTATAACATTCCTTCAGCGCCTGTTCCTCATTATAAACAGACACGACCACGGAAAGGGTCTTTTTTTTCAGATTGGTTCTATCTTCACTCAAAGGATCCTTCTCCTTTATCATATTCAGTCAAATACCCGGATCTGCTGGCTGGAATGGGTTGGAACCCGCTTGTCCTCAGGAGGCAGCTGCATATAGTCGCCGTAAACCTCTGTAAGTACCTGATGATACCCCTTTGGGATCATCAGCTGCGTATCTTCAAAAGGCGCATCCTCCGTCTTGGTGCACCAGTCATCCTCCAGAGTTACATAGAGGTAATCCGGCTGGTAATTACTGTAATACCACCGGCTTCCTTTGCTCTTTCTGTCTTTTAAGGCAGCCCATTTCTGCATGGAAATGATCCACTTTAGGGGAATCAGCTTTCCTGCTGTGGCAAGTCCTCCTACAAAAATTTTGTGAAGCAGGCTGTATCTGCTATAATCCAGATCATGGCGGTGACCCATAGCCAGGCCGTAGATGGCCTTGTGGATAAAGCGGGTCATCTCAGACGCCAGCTTTCCCTCGGGCAGCTTATCCAGAATAAAGAGGTCTACCCAGAGATGGTTTAACTTTCCCTCATAATAGTCCATCCGGTCGCTGTCCGGATGAACCTGGCTGTTTTTATAAATAATACGGGGAGTAAAGTCATAAAATGCCCGGCCGCCCCGGTAGCTGTCCGGCTCCAAAAGCTCCATGGTATCGGGAAGTTCCCTTTTTATAACCTTTTTTAACGCCTCGTACTGGCTCCGGATCAGAACCACATCTGCATCATCATCCCAGGGAATAAAGCCCTTGTGGCGCACTGCGCCAATCAGGGTTCCCGCATCCAGGGCATACCGGATCTTATACTTTCTGCAGATCCGATCCAGCTCCTTTAATATCTTTAAATTGGCCTCATGGACCTTTGTCATATCGTATGTCTGTGCCATACTGTCCTCGACCTCCGTTCCTGTCAGGCAATGGCTTCACGGATGGTCTTTGCCATATAGTCGATCATCTCGTCCGTCATACCGGGATATACGCCTACCCAGAAGGTATCCTTTAAGATCCGGTCCGTATGCTCCAGACTTCCCACAACGCGGAAGCCCTCCCCGTTCTTTCGCATCTCGTCAAAGCAGGGATGCTTTACCAGGTTTCCTGCAAAGAGCATACGGGTCTGTACGCCCTTTTTCTCAATATACTGAACCACCTGATTGCGGTCTGTGCCTTCCTTACAGGTGATGAGGAAGCCAAACCAGCTGGGTCTTGCGTGCTCGCAGGCCTCAGGAAGGATCAGCTTGTCCTCCGTGCCTGCCAGAGCAGCCTTTAAGCGGTCAAAATTGTGGCGGCGGCGCTCTACAAAGGACGGGAACTTGTCTAACTGGGCGCAGCCGATGGCAGCCTGCATATCGGTTGCCTTTAAATTGTAGCCTAAATGAGAATATACATATTTGTGGTCATAGCCTAAAGGCAGCTCGCCGTACTGGCGGTCAAAACGGTGTCCGCACATATTGTCGCGGCCGGAAGGACATACGCAGTCCCGTCCCCAGTCACGGAAGGAGCGCATAATGCGGTTTAAAAGGCCGTTGTCTGTATACACAGCTCCGCCTTCACCCATAGTCATGTGATGGGGCGGATAAAAACTGGAGGTTCCGATATCTCCGATGGTTCCCGTAAATCTTGTAACCTCGCTTCCATCCTCCTCCATGGTATACTGGGTTCCCAGAGCATCACAGTTATCCTCTACAAGCCACAGATCATATTTGTCGCAGAAGGCCTTTACCGCCCTCAGGTTAAATGGATTTCCCAGAGTGTGGGCGATCATCACTGCCTTTGTCTTTTCAGACCGGGCCGCTTCCAGCATGGTTACATCAATATTATACTGAGGAATGGTTACATCCACGAATACAGGAACGGCGCCGTACTGAATAGCCGGAGCCACGGTGGTAGGAAAGCCGCAGGCTACGGTGATGATCTCATCCCCACGTTTGATGCGGCGCTCTCCAAGCAGCGGAGAGGTCAGTGTCATAAAGGCAAGAAGATTGGCAGAGGAGCCGGAATTTACCAGTGAGCAGTATTTTACTCCCAGATATCCTGCCAGCTTTTTCTCAAATTCATCCGTATAACGTCCGGAGGTCAGCCAGAATTCCAGAGCACTGTCCACCAGATTTACCATCTCATCATGGTCATAAACGCGGGACGCATAGGGAATCCGGTCGCCTTCTCTGTATGGCGCCTTTTTGTGGAAGGTATCGCAGTATCCGGCTACCTGCTCCAGAATCTGCGCTCTTGCCTGTTCTTCAGTCATATGTTCAAACATGATATGTTTTCCTCCTTGATTCTATTTCATAGGAACGCCGCAGGACGATCCCCGCGGAGCGTTTTTATTCCATAGGACGCCCTTTCCTATGAAATGAAAAATTCGCGGATCTGGCGGTCCATCACCTCTGTCATATCCGCTCCCTCCAGATACTCCTTTGACCATTCCACAGTTTTCTCCACTGCTTCCTTTACGCCATATCTGGGCGTCCAGCCAAAGGTATTCTTGATCTTTGAGCAGTCCAGCTTCAGGAAATTCGCCTCATGGGGGCCGCCTATCCAGCGGTTCTCCCAGGTCTGTCCCTGTCCCCAGGCTGCGCAGAACAGATCTGCCAGCGTTCCCGTTGTCACACAGTCCTTGTCATCCGGGCCCACATTGTAATACCCCTCAAAGGTTCTGTCCTCATACTGCTTCATGGCAATGGTCAGATAAACAGCCAGCGGCTCCATCACATGCTGATACGGCCGGGTGGAATAGGGATTGCGGACAATAATAGTCTTTCCTGCCGCAGCTGCCCTCACGCAGTCCGGAATGATCCTGTCTGCGGCAAAATCGCCGCCGCCGATCACATTTCCCGCCCGTGCAGTGGAAATGGCGCAGCGTCCGTCCTCAAAAAAGGATTTTTTGTAGCTGTGGGTCACAAGCTCGGAGCAGGATTTGCTGTTGGAATAGGGGTCATAGCCATCCAGATTGTCACACTCCCTGTAGCCATACTCCCACTCGCGGTTCTCATAAACCTTATCCGTGGTCACATTTAAAAAGGAACGCACACTCTCCGTCTGGCGGACGCACTCTAATACGTTTACCGTACCCATTACATTTGTTTCATAGGTGTAAACCGGCTCTTTATAGGATTCCCGCACAATGGGCTGGGCTGCCAGATGAAATACGATCTCCGGCCGGGTTTCCTCAAATACGTGGCTTAAATGCTCCAGATCGCGGATATCTCCAACCACACTCTTTATGGTGTCCTCCAGACCGGCAATTTCAAAAAGGCTGGGATCCGTAGGCGGCGTCAGGGAATAGCCCGTAACCTCTGCCCCGGAAAGAGTCAGGATGCGGGTAAGCCATGAGCCCTTAAAGCCCGTGTGTCCGGTGATCAGAACCTTTTTATTTCCATAAAATCCCTTTAATTCCTCAATCGTCATGGCTTAAGATCCTTTCTGTCATCCTTCCATATTTTCCAGGGCGCATTTCCCGACTGCCATAAGGCCTCCAGTTTCTTCATCTCCCGCTGGGTATCCATACACTGCCAGAATCCGCTGTGATAGAAGGATTTCATCTGTCCCTCTGCCGCCAGCCGCTCCATAGGCTCTCTCTCAAATACCGTGGTATCGTCCTTTAAATAGTCAAATACTTCCGGATTCAGCACCATAAAGCCGCCGTTGATCAGCGCTCCGTCATTGTCATCCTTTTCCCTGAAGGAAAGTACGCTGTCATTTTCATCAATATTTAAAACACCCTTTGACTGGCCCAAGTTTACGGTCGTAATCGTGGCAATCTTTCCATGGGATTTGTGAAAGTCTGCCAGAGCCTTTAAGTCCACATTGGAAACTCCGTCCCCGTATGTAAGCATAAAGGGCTCGTTTCCGATATAGGGCTGAATCCGCTTTACACGGCCTCCGGTCATGGTGTTAAGTCCCGTATCCACCAGGGTTACCTTCCACGGCTCGGAATAATTATTGTGAACCTCCATCCGGTTATTTGCCAGGTCAAAGGTCACATCTGAGGTGTGAAGGAAATAGTCTGCAAAAAATTCCTTTACCACATACTGCTTATAGCCCAGACAGATCACAAAATCATGGTAGCCAAATTCGGAATAATACTTCATAATGTGCCACAGGATGGGCTTTTCACCGATCTCGATCATGGGCTTTGGTTTTAAGTGGCTTTCCTCACTGATACGGGTGCCGAAGCCCCCTGCTAATATTACAACTTTCATCGAATCTCCTCCATTAGCGAAATACATTCAACTGATTCTCTTCCAATATCTGAAATGCCTTTCGCAGCTTGTCCGTTCCCTTGCGGTATTCATACAGATCCGGGGCTGCGGGATCCATCTCCATCATCTCCTCATCGGTCAGGTGCGGCATCAGGGGGGCAAGCTCCCTCATCATCTCAAACCGTTCTTCCCGGTAAGGCGCTTTTTCTATCTCACGATATGTAGTATAACCATTTCCCAGAAGGATTGCAATACAGAATACAGCCCCAAAGATGCGGCCGGCTGCAGAGAGCCTGCTTTTCATCTGTACTGCCAGGGCAAAGGTCAGGATAATTCCCAGAATCCCCACCTGAAACTGCAGGGCATACCGGGAGCTTAAGGCATAGTTTTCCTTTTCAAAAATGTATCTGGATAAAAAGATCAGCACATGATTTAAGGCGCCTCCCGTAAGGAGCATCATAGGGAAAAGGGATCTCTCATAAATTTTGTGCCGCAGATTCATCCATAAAGCCCACAGATAGCCTGCCGCCACAAAAAGCCCCAAAAGATAACAGAACCCATCTGTGATTTTCCCGTCTGAAATCCACTGGATCAGCTCCTCTCCTCCGATCAGCATTCCCGCCAGAGACTTTAAAAGAAAACGCACCGGAAAGGAGGGCGCATCCATTAAAAGCTCTCCCAGAGAACGTCCCGTCGCTCCGGCATGCTCCTCCACCGCAAATGAATTGCTGAGGATATAAAGCAGAAGGGGGATCAAAACTGCAAAAAGAAATGCCAGATACCTGCGAAAATCCCCCTTAAATCCCAGCCCTTTTTCCCATTCCAAAACGGAACATTCTGACTGCTTTTGTTTTTTTCTCCACAGGTCTCTTATCATTCCCGCTCCTGAAGCCAGGATCATTACCACCGCATAGATCGCGCAGTACGGCCCTGCAGTTCCAAGGATGATAAGCACCGGCAGCAGGATCATGCGAAGGGTATCTCCTTTTTTCTCCTGTCCCGTCCACACCCGGTCAAAGACCAGTTCATGGTAATAAAAACAGGCAAAGGCAAAAAAGTGGGACCAGCCGCTTCCATTCGTAAGCATCTCCCATTGATTCAGGCTGAACATCACGGCCATTATAAGGGCAAACCATATGCTCCCCAGCTTATGACGGATAAAATACAGGCCGAATACCCAGGCCGCAAGCGCCACGCTTACAGCCCCCAGAACCCGGTCAAAGGTAATGGAAAAGCCAAACAGCTCCACATTGATGATCCGTCCCAGGTAGTTGATAGGAATTCTTGTCAGGACATCAGGCACAAGAAAACGGTCTGGATCATAGACATCCGGCAGATAGCTGTTTACCAGACGGATATAATCGGAATAAACCACATCACAGGTGGCATTTTTGATGTACCATAAAAGAAACGCCAGCCCCGCTGCGGGAATCAGAAGGAAGAGCGCCTTTCTGTATACGTCTTTTCTGTTTGTTTCTGCCTTCATGCTTCGTTACCTCCAAAATTCCCGGCTGTTTCCGGCTTTATTCTGCCGAAATGTGAACAATAGCTGCCAGCCGGTCTTCGCCCCTCTGCTCCATCGCATTCTGCATATAAAAATTATAGTCAAAGGTCAGGTGCACCAGCTGCCAGGGACTGGCCGTAAGGCGCGCATCCACCACACTGGAGTGAAGGGGAAGCTTTAAGGGCTCCTCCTGATCCTTTGTAATGGTAATCATTTCTCCGCCGCTCATAATGCCGGGATACATGATTTCCAGATCAATGATCCCTTCTGCTCCCGCCATCACGGTCAGTGAGGCGTGTTCATCCATCCAGCCGTCCTCATAGTAGCCGTAATCCGCCTTGAGCTTTAAATCTCTTACAAAATCTGTAATATCCTGAAAACCATTGTGTTCCGGATCCTCCCGCAGCACCAGCATACTGTCATCCACCAGTCCGATGTCGCGGATGCTTTCAATCTTCTTTACCTGCGTTCCCTCGGCCAGCCTCTTTTTGTCAAAGACCTTAAAGAAGGTTCTGGCTGTAAAATCGCTCATCTCATAGGTGTCTCCCATGATATAGATGGTTTTTCCGAAAATCTCATCCCCATATTTTTCATAGGTTTGTTCTGCCAGAGAATTATAACGCAGCTGATCCGGCCAGAGATAAAGCTTTGGATAGCAGCCTCTGTAAAAAAGCTCCACCGGGAACATAAGGAACACATAGGCCCCAAAGAGCACGCCCCAGGGCCAGATGCGCTTCAGATAAAGCTCTTTTTTCACTCCCTTTGTCAGCTCGCCGTACATCCAGGCCAGAAACAGCAATGCTCCCGCTAAGGATACATAGATCCAGCGCAGTTCCACACGGATCGTAACGCTGGAGGATGCCACATTAAGCGCAATAAAGCCCGTAAATAAAAGGACATTTACCCAAAGAGCCGCCCGTTTTTCTTTCCTTTTTCTTCCAAACAACATTACAAGGAAACCAAGCACAATGGCAAGAACCGCCAGATCTGCCAGGATCACCAAAAGCTTAACCCAAAAAGGGCTCTGGCCCCAGAGGCAGCCGTTTAAGTGCTCCGGTCCCGCATTGATCCCGAATATGTAGGCTGCCTGGCTGAAGGCAAAGCGAATGGCCTGAGGGATATTTAATGTTTCTGCCACCTGAGTGCCTCCCGTTCCTGCCGGAAGCACCGTACCGATGGTAAAGGCCCGGATGAGCTGAACCAGCCCGAAGCTTCCCACCGCTCCCACAATGCAGACAGGCCGTCTGCACCGGATCGCGATCAAGGCCAGAATGAGAAGAGGAAAGAGAGCCATATAACGCTCATGGACAAAGCAGACACCAAAATACAGCAGACAGGCCTTTAAAAACAGGCTGTCTCTGTGATCTTCATTAATATACCGGTACAGATTCCACAAAATTGCCGCTGCCATCCACAGCGCCATGGTTTCCATCAGCCCCAGCACCTGTCCGATCTGATAATAGGCCATACGGCTGGATAAAAACATGACGCCTGTAAAAAATCCAATGGCCTTTGCTCCGGAAAGCCTGCAGGCAATTCCATACAGATAGCAGGCCAGAGCTCCGTTTAAAAGGATGTTAATGGGTACGAACCATGACACATGATTTCCCACCACAGCCATTTCCAGCCAGGCTGCCAGATAATAAAGGAAGCGGAAACGGGTACTTCCCATGGGAAATACATACTGCAGAAAGCTCTGCTCTCCGTAGCAGGACCAGAAATACAGGTCATCCATATAAAGGCCCTTGATCTCGATTCCCCGGTTGACCCACACAGCCAGCCCGAAAAGCAGTCCCATAAAGATCAGATGATCCTTCCACTCATATTTTTTCTCCATTCTGGAAAATCCGATCCTGAATTTTATTCTGTCCTTTGCTTCCAATGCTTCTGCCTCCTTTATTCAGGTGTGTTTGCCGGACGCCTACCGGAATCCGTTCTCTCTCATACAGTAGTTTTGGCGGAAGCGCTCCGCCTCCTCTGTCTGAAGCTCCTCTGTTTTTTCATCTAAAGCCACACGGGCTTTCATATTTCCCCACTCAAAGGTAAGATCCCGCAGGGTTCCCTCTTCGATCATGTCTTCGATGATTTCAAAGGCCCTTGGCTGATCGGCCAGATATCCGGCCTGGACAAAGAAATAGTCAACCCCTGCATATTCCAGAAATTCTTCAAAATACGCAAGCTTCTTTACAAGGTAAACGTCTCCCCCGCTGCCGGTCACATCATAATAGCTCTGAACACAGCAGTTTAAATCCAGCACCTCAGGGTGGTATCCAAAAGCCAGTACCCGGTCTCTGGGTGAAAAGCTGGCTGCCAGCGCTTCATAGCCCCGGCGTATTTTCCGCTCGTTCTGTTCTGTCCTGTGGTTATAGCAGCCCGGCCCGATCCATTTTACAGGGGTAAAGCCCGGTGTGCCGGCCCAGCTGGTGGTGCAGGATACCAGCGTATTGAATACGAAAAACGGAACTGCCAGAAAACAGAGGCTTTGGGGAACCCATTGATTTCCAGCCTCTTTCCGGCCTTTTATCCATACTCCTGTCATGCGTACTGCGCTGATCCCAAGAACCGCATATACCAGCATAAAATAGTTTCCATCCACCTGGCTCAATGTATAAATGCTTAAAACAGAGCCTGCCAGAAGGATTCCTATAAGAACGCCGTCAAACCGGTCCTGACTGCTCATAAAAAGCCCCGGCTGCTTTCCTGCCCGAAGCCGGAAAATAAGGTTTATGCACCACAAAATGAGAAGGATGGTCACAAGCCCCGTTCCCCAGGCAATGACCACATGATCCATGTCCTCTCCTACCGGTGCAAGAAGAATCCCATTCAGACGCTCCATGAGCCTTTCTGCCTTCTCGCCTGCCGACAACGCCCAGGGATCTCCGATTACCCGTGAAAAATTAAAGGGATATTTTACCTCAAAACCGATTTTTTCGCACATTCCGGCAAAAATAGAAGTGATCGGTACTCCCGTGATCCTCCATGTGCGGTACCACAATCCGGCTGCAGCCAGAAGCGGAAGCATCCAGAAGAAAAATCCCCTTTTATTTCCAATTTTTAATTTTTTCCCCAGAAGCAGGCACAGCAGTCCTGACGCGCCCAGTGCCGTAGAAAACACCAGTGCGGTAGGTTTATAAACAAGGGTCACAATATAAGCCGCCACTGCAAAGAGCAGCCATGGGACTGCCTGTTTCCCCTGCTCCTTCTTACCAATGGCAAGGCAGAGGAAATCATAAATGATCAGCTGGTACAAAAGGGTAATGCTGTCGCTCTTTGCAGACACTGCCATATTCATAATGCCCGGAATGGCAGCACATACAGCGGCTGTCCACAAAGCCATGGTTTTTCCGCCGTTTCTCCCGCCTATATGTCCGGCCAGAAGCACTGTTCCCACAGTTGTCCAGAAGGAAAAGGCCAGGACGAAACCATAGGTAGGCGTACCTGACAGCGGAAGGTTTAAAACCTCCAGCCCCTTGCTGTAGCTGTACACCAGATTATTCATTCCCAGGTTTTCATAAATTCCCTTCCCATTATCCAGCACAAAACCGGAACGCAGGCCGTAGTGAAGGGAATCATAATCCAGCTCTATATTCAGCCGTCCTGCCTGCAAAAGAACCATGGTAAGGATAAACGCCCATAAAAGAGCCTGTGGGAAGGTATCCGGAAGTACAGCCTGCCAGAAGGCCTCTCTGTCCGGAACCGCTTTTCTTTCCTGCTGCTTTCTGCTCTCATTTTTTCTCCTGATTTGGATTGCCGCACATACCGCCAGTGTTCCCGCAGTAAGGATCAGGGCCAGAATCCGCCAGAAGGGAACTCCTCCATGGCCTGTAAGGGAAATCACGCAGACAATGACCATCCATAAGGCGCTTCCTGTTACAAGGCCCAGAGCCAGAGTCTCTGCCCAGTGGATATTCTCCCATTCTTTCCTGGTCAGATCCTGCATCCTTTTCCGGCCTCCCATCAGCCACCCGTTCAGCCATCTTCCCAGACAGATTAAAACTGCAATCCACACTCCTGATATAACAGCAGGAACAAGCATCTGATGACACCAGGCAAACAGAAGGCTTCCCACGCTGATTCCCAAAATCTGGGTTTTACGGTTCTTTACTCTGGACAGCCACAGAAGGTTCCATAAAAATACGGCCAGCACCTGGGCCAGCATGGTCTTTGTTTCCTCTTTTTTCAGTATCTCCCCCAGGGAACCGGTTAAAAACAGCTCAAATACTCCAATTCCCAGCACAATGGCCCCGGCTGCCCAGAGCAGGACCAGGACCATTTTCATCTCTCTTCGTCTGATGCCGCACATCCTGAAACATTTCCTTTACTCGTATTCCTTATATGCAGAGGCATATCCCCGCATCAAAAACCGGACCACCGGCTCCGGCCAGAAACGGGCAAACATTTCCCGTTCCTCCTTTGCCCTCCGGTTATCCTCCATACAGGCCTTTGTCGCCGCCCCGTCGTGAACCCGATAGTACATAAGAGGTTTTTCACGGCAGATAAAACGGCCCGGACGCTCTGCAAGCTGCACCAGATTATCCCAGTCTAACGCGTAGCTGTACTCAGAACGCACAAGAGGTTCTCCCAACAGGGACTTGTGGTAGGTGGTCGCAGGGCAGCAGATGGAGTTTCCAAGCATCAAAGGCAGGCGTTTTACCCAGGTAAAGCCATTAAACGCAGGACAGCGAAGAGGCAGGCGCAGGATGCGTTTCACCCACAAAAGCCTGTCTCCTGTAATGGTTTTTCCGCCCTTTGTAATCACGTAATCCGTTGTGAAAACCGTCATATCCGGCCATTTTCCGGCTGCCTTCAAAAGCTCTGCCGCATACTCCTTATGATACACATCATCCTGATGAGCAATCGTCACATATTCCCCATCTGCCATTTCATAGGCATAATTCCAGTCATCCCGGATGCTGCTCTCTCCCCGGCGCACATAAAGGGGCAGCTCATACTTCTCTGCCATCTGCTCTAAAAATTCACTGGGAGAAGATGTACAGAGGATAACCGGCGACGGCTGGCTCTGAGCCTTTAAGGAGCGGATACAGGTTTCCAGCCAGGGCGACTGCCCATAGGCCGGAATGGCAAACACGTGCTTATACCTCATAAAAATACTCCTCTAACATCAGGCACAGGGCATGATAAACCGGCAGATGAAATTCCTGTATCTTAAAGGTTTCCTGCTCCGGAACCACAATACAGGCATCCGCCATCGCCTTTAAACGGCCGCCATCCCTTCCTGTAAGGCCAATGACCTTTAAGCCTGCTGCTTTTGCCACAGCTGCTGCATACAGGATATTCTTTGAATTTCCGGAGGTGGTAATTCCTAAAAATACGTCTCCCTTTCTTCCGTAACCATAGACCTGCTGTGCAAAGCCCATGCTTCCGTCCACATCATTTAAAAAGGCTGTGGAAAGGGCGGGATGACCCGTAAGGGCAATGGCAGGAAGAGCCCCCTGAAGCCGCTTTGCCAGTTCCTCTCCAAGCTCCGGCTCTGCCTCCTTAAGCTTCTGTTCAAAGGCAGGAGTCACCGGACGCCGTTTTACAAACCCCTTCATCAGTTCCCCCACAATATGCTCGCTGTCCGCACAGCTTCCGCCGTTTCCGGCTATGAGAAGCGTTCCATCCTGCAAAAAGGCATCCCTGAGAATTTCATATGTTTTAAAAATGTCCTCTTTTACAGGCATCAGTACCGGATAGCGCTCCATCAACTCCTTAAGAATCAAATCTACCTTACTGCCGTTCATCCTGTTACCTCTCTTTTTTCCTGAAATATATCACGTCTCTGCTTTACTTCCGCCTTAAAATCCAGTCCGCAGCCTGGGGCAGATTCTCTGCATAATAATCATATGAGGGCGCTTCATCCTTCTTCGCCTGACTGGCTTCATAAAGCTCCTTCCCATATCCCGTTCCTACCAGAATGGAGGTCACACCGTAATTCTTCCCCGCCTGCGTGTCTAAAAGCTTATCTCCAATCATATAGGAATGGGACTTATCTGCTGTAAACCGCTCTTCTGCCTGCAAAAACATACCGATTCCCGGTTTCCGGCAGCTGCACTTCTTTTTATAGCTCCCGATTCCGTGAACCGGATGGTGGGGACAGTAATAAAAGCCGTCTATTTCGGCCCCCTCTGCCGCCAGCAGCTCATTCATATACCGATGAAGGACTTTTACATCCTCTTCCGTATAATATCCTCTGGCTACTCCGGCCTGATTGGTGACCACCACCAGCTTAAATCCGGCCTCCTTAAGCCTTCTCAAAGCTTCCGGCACCCCGGCTAGCAGATGCATATCCTCCGGACGGTGCAGATAATTTACCTCTTCATTCAGCGTGCCGTCCCGGTCCAAAAATACAATTTTTTCCATATCTCATTCCTGCTTACAGATCAAAGGTATAGATCTTATTTGGCATATGGACCTTTACCTGATCGTACTTCCAGCGCTCCTCGTCTGCCACCCAGCTCTGGGCTCCGCGCAGTTCAAAATTCCAGTCTGCCAGCTGGCCTCCTGCCTGCTCCATACGGGCCGCTACCTTGTGGCGCACATTGTATGGGCAGTACATGAGAAGATAACCACCGCCGCCGGCTCCAAGGAGCTTTCCTCCCAGGGCTCCGGCCTTGATCGCCTCGTCATAAAGCATATCAATCTGAGGATTGGTGATCTTGCTGCTCATGCGCTTTTTGCTTTTCCATCCATAGTCAAGGAGTTTTCCGAAGCTGTGGAGGTTTCCCTTTAACAGCTCGTCCTTCATGGCATAAGCCAGGGCCTTTACCTCACACATGGCCTCAAAGGCATCCTTTTTCTCGTAATTCTGTACCTGATCCCTGATAATGTTGGCAGATACATGGATATTTCCCGTATAGCACAGTAAAAGGTTGTATTGCAGCTCATGGATAATGTCCTTTTTGATTCTCAGGGGATTTACAACTACGTTGTTTCTGCCGTGGAACTCAATAAAATTAAAGCCGCCGAAGGCCGCCGCATACTGATCCTGATAGCCGCCGTCAATCTTTAAATCCAGCCGCTCCACCTGATAGGCCAGATCCGCCATGGCATAAGCGTCCATCATGATCCCCTTCCATCTTGCCATAGCCGTAAGCATGGCTACCATCACAGTAGAGGAGGTTCCAAGGCCGGAGCCGGGAGGCGCGTCGCACTGTAAATATACCTCGCAGCCCTGGCTGATCTCCATCGCCTTAAGAGCCGCTGTTACCAGATCCAGACGGCCGTCATAAACGTAGTTTTCCTTTGTATTGTACTTTACTGTCATATCGAAATCCAGAGAATGGACAATGATCTGATCGTCCTCTCTGGGTACGATAGAGCAGTAGGCATATTTATTGATGGTGCTCCCAATAATTGCGCCGCCCTGCTCCTCGCAGAAAGGGGCTACATCCGTGCCGCCTCCGCCGAAGCTGACCCGCAGGGGCGCTCTGCCTCTGATTACCATATTTTTCTCCTTCCGTTTCTTACCTACCGGACAACGCCTGTTTCTACATCCCTCTGGAACTGGAAATAAGCCTCCGGAATACCGATATCAATGAAATAACCGTCATTTACAAAACCGCCCAGCCGCTTTCCCTCTGACAGCCAGCAGGGAATCCTGTCATTTTCCAGAGATACCTTTCCCTCCGGAATCTCGTCTAAAAGGCTTTTTTTCATAAGGTAAATACCGCCGTTTATGGTGCCGGATTCTGCCTCCGGTGTCTTTTCATTAAAGCCTGTAAGGATGCCCTTTTCATCTAAAACAGCCTGACCATAGCGGGATACGTCCGGCACTCTGCGCAGCACCAGCGCCATGTCCAGCTGCTGCTCATCCTGCTGCCTTACCAGTCTTGTATAGTCAATCTGGTAAAAGGTATCTGCATTGAGAACGAAAAAACGATCCTCTGTAATGAATTTTCCGGCATTTTTAATGGCCCCTGCGGTGCCTAGGAGGGTTTTCTCATAGGCGTAAGCTGCATGAAAGCCAAAATCGCTGCCGTCTTTAAAATATTCTTCCACCATGGAGCCCTTATAGCCTACGGCAAAAATAATATCCCTGACGCCGTTTCGCACCAGTTCTCTGGTAACGTACTCCATAAATGGTTTTTCCTGTATGAGAGCCATTGGCTTGGGACGGTCGCTTACTACGCTGCGTAAACGGGTGCCCAGACCGCCGGCGAGAAGTATTGCCTGCATTTTGTTCTCCTTAAATGTATACTTAAATTCCTCAGTGCTGACCTCGAAAACGCTGCGCGTTTCCTCGGTCGCGGGCGTTCGCCCTATAGCCATGCAGCTTTCCCCGTCGAAAAGTAAGCGAGCTTACTTTTCAACGTGAAATTCTGCATGGCTGCACTGCTCACTGCTGTCGCGAAAGTCCTCCTCTATCACCTTCCATGCGCCTTCGAGGCTGAAGTGTCTGCGGATATAGTCCTGAGTGGCGTGACACATACTCCGGCAGCGGGCAGGATCGTTGTAGAGAGATACACATTTTTCTGCAAATGCAGCCGGATCATCCTCGATTTCCAGTATGGTTTCTACCTCCGGGATTCCTTCGGCTCCAGTGCCGGTTGTGACAATGGGCGCTCCGTTGTAGATGGCTTCTACCACCTTGCCCTTTACGCCGGCCCCGTACCGCAGGGGAACGACTACGATGCGGCAGGAGGCATACAGCTCAGCCAGCTCTTCTTCACTTACAAAGCCCTTTATGATAATTCCGTTTCCAGGCTGCTCAAGGGCCTTTATCTCATCCGTAACCTTGGAGCCTACCACATAGAAGTTTATCTCCGGAAGTTTTTCCCGGATCAGCGGGAAGATCTCCTGTGCGAACCACAGCACTGCATCCGCATTGGGCGGATGAGCAAATCCGCCTACAAAGAGCAGTCCTTCTCTCTTTGCGAAGTCCTCCTGGATATTGGCAAGAAATTCATCGTATACATAGGCTGTAATGGCCTTTACCGGGATTTCCGGGTCAATCTTGTGGATGGCATCTACCTCCACATAGGACGGATAATAGGAAATGGCCGCCTTCCGCATCATGGACAGTTCAATGGCTTTCCAGTAATCCGCCTCACGCTTGATTGAAATATCGCCTGTAAGAGCATATTCCCGTCCCAGACGCAGGAAATGAAGGTCATGGCCGTAATAAATCACCTTGATATTCGTATTTTCCTTAATAAAGTCCACATATTTTGTGGCAATATGAGGCCGGTTTAAATAGGCAAAATCAATTTCATCCTTATTCCGTTTCAGCCAGTCCCAGATGCCGGAGGCCCAGTCATCCCCGTAGAGGATCTCTATTCCCATCTGCTGGAGGGCCGTGGAATATGGCTCCTCATGGAGGAAGTTATCTCCCAAGAATTTTACCACATAGCCCTTTTTCAGGAACATTTTCAGATACTGATAGGTGGTCTTGGAGCCTGCGTCCTTATCAAAGGTAGGCACATAGTGGTCCACTACCAGGATCACCTTTTTGCCCTGGCTTCTCTCCCTTGCCCTGAATGGATTGGGATTTCCGTCATTGACAGACTGACGTTTAAACTCATCCGCCCATTTTTCCCGAAGCTTTTTACTGTTTTCCACCTGATACCGCTTCAGGCCTGTACCGTTTACGTCCGTACCATTGGACACGCCTTCAAAATGAATGACTTTGGATAGAGGCTGATATACCACCCGGTATCCCGCTTTTCTCACCTCAAAGGCCAGATCAGAATCTTCACAGTAGGCAGGAGCAAATCGCTCGTCAAAGCCGCCGATCTGCTTCCAGAGCTGAACAGACAAAAGGATGGCAGCGCCGGAAATGTAATCCACATCCTTTACATAGTTATACTCTGCCTTATCCGGGTCATCCAGCCGTCCATAGTTCCAGCCGGAGCCGTCGCTCCACAGGATGCCTCCAGCCTCCTGAAGCCGTCCATCCGGATACACCAGCTTGGAGCCTACCATACCGATAGACGGGTCGGACTCGATCAGCTTTACCAGAGAAGAAAGCCACCCTTCCGTCACCTTGGTATCGTTATTTAAAAACATGATATATTTGCCTCTGGCTGCCTTTGCCGCCTGATTGCAGTTTCTTAAAAAGCCCTGATTGGTCTGATTGCGGCAGATCACCAGCCCGTCCACAAAACGGCTGATTTCCGCCGTTGCATCTGTTGACACATCATCTGCAATGATGACCTCATAGGTCACGTCCTTCGTATATTCCAGAATGGACTGCAGGCAGGCGTAGGTGTAGTGGATCTGGTTATAGCAGGGAATCACAATGGAGACTAAGGGCCCTTCCCAGCCATTTTTCCCTTCTTTTCCCTCGCCCGGATACTGCGGGAAGGAGAGATGGCCTCCGGTGAGATAGCCCTCACCGATCTTAAAATCGCCCTCAATCAGGTTGCGTCCCTCTTTGGTGGCGTACATCTTCATGTATTTTGCAGGGTGGCGCACCGTATGGAAGCAGTAGTTCAATACCTTGCGCTTTCTGGTTCCCTTTGGAAATGCCTTATTGACCTGAACGCCCAGTTTTCTGCGAAGCTTGTATACAGCCGCTTCATGGCCATTTAAATAGGTGGCAAGCTTACCCAGCTCATCAATCTCATGGCGCAGATCCTTAATCATGATTTCCAGGTTCTTTACATGATTATTCGTAAGGCGCAGAATCTCCTGATCCTTTTTCACCTGAATATTGCGCTCCTCTACCTCTTCCTGAAGCTGATTGATCCGTTCTCTGGCCTGATCCAGCTCCTTTTCCTGAGCCTTTAATTCCTCTAAGGTCACCAGACGCTGTTTGTAATTGCCCATATACCCCTGAGTGCCGTCTCCGTGTACCCAAGACTGGAAGGATTCCTCCATGGCAGCATACAGCCCGGACAGTTCTTCCCCGATTCCGAACTCCTTCAGGAAATCAGCTGCATTTTCATAGTCCATCAGGCCTTCATATTTATAATAGAAATAAACCAGATTCCGGTAGCGTACAAAACCTGCCGGAACAGGGAAATCAAACACCCATTCATAATCCAGACAGTACAGCTTGCCGCCGCTTACCATCAGATTTTCAAACAGGCCGTCAATATTGCTGACTGCGTAGGAAGCATCCGACAGGGCAGACAGCTGCTGTTCCAGTTCTCCCGGAGCGCTGTCCTGTGAATCTTCTGCCGGATCCCTTCCAAACACCTCCAGAAATTCCGGCGTCACATAAAAGGACTCCGGGCGCAGGGCTGCCTTTGAGAAGACCTGCTCCATCGCTGCCTGAATTGCCTCAACCGGAGCCTTCTTTCCCCGGATCTGCCCGCCAAGCTCCTCTGCCAGCGTCTTTCCTGTAAGAAACTCAAACCGTACCGCCTGCTTATCCTCAGAAAAATACGGTTCCAGCACACGAACTTCAGGATTTACCTTGGAGAGCTTCTCATGCTTTTCCTCCATAGAACCAATATGTGCTCCGGATGCCTCTGTAAGAGCAGCCTTTTCCACATATCGCTTTCCATTTTCTTCTAAAATGCGGGTGCGGATCTGAAACTGAGGTTTTCTGGTCCGGTTATATTTTGCAAAAATCGTATCAAAGGGCTCCTGCTCTTTAGAGGCCACTGCCAGATAGGCATTGGCGAAAAGTCCAAAGGCCTTTTCCTGAACCAGCTTATCGGAAATCTCATCCTCATGGATGCAGGCCCAGCGCTGGCGGTCATAGACTGCGGTCACATGGGGAATATCGCCCTTTCCGGGAAGATACCGGTCGGAATACACCGTCTGAGCCCGCTTATACTCCGGCATGGGATAATAAAATTCTACGGTTTCAAGCCCTGCCTCACGAAAAGCCGCCTCCAGTTCTCCCCTGGTAAATGCACTCTCATCCTCATCATGGACAGCACCAGATAAAAAGCACAGTCCCAGGGCATTTTCACAGGAAAACACCAGACGGCCTCCCTGTTTTACATACTGAGAAGCCTCCTTTACAACGGCCTTTAAGTCCATGTCCGGGCGGGAAGATTCTAAAACCACAAGATCGTAAGCTGCTCTGTGGTCTTCCTTCTTCCAATCGATTTCTTTTATATAGGAAATATTGTCCGCACTGCTGTTTCTCTGTTCATTCACCACCAGATTTTCATCCCTGCGGTCCGTTACAGTCACATGGGCGCAGCGCTCTGCAAACAATCCGGTGAGAACCCCATAGCCGGAATCCAGCTGCAGTACATTTTCACATTTTTCCAGCTCCATCCAGTCAAAAAGATTTTTCCGGATATCAGAAAGAGCATACAGCACCTCCGGACGGCTGTCATTTTCAAGGATTTTCTGAATCCCCTCCGGATCAGAGCCGTATTTTTTAAAGAGATCCAGAATCTCATAGCTTATATCATTCATCTGCTTTCCTCTTTTCCGCTTTCACCTGGGATTCCATATCGTAAACGCCCACAGTGTTTTTATTGGAAATAACAGTAATATTTGTCACATCATACAAACGGTGATATACCGTATGCTCTCCGGCCTCGAAGCCGGTACAGCTCATGCTTAACAGGTACTCACCGCCCTGAAGGGTCATCTTCTGGGTAAATTCCACCACATATTCCTCGCCCTTTTTCACCGGCTGAATGTCCGCTCCCTCAAACATGGTGTTGGTGCCAGTGAGCTCCGTTCCCTTTTTATCCTTAATGGTATAGGTAAAAATAGGCGACTGGATATCCGCATGGAAACGGATGCATTCACGAATAGTAAACATCTCTCCTTTTAAAAGGAGGTTTGTAATATTGCCTCTGGCGTCTAAAAGACCCAGATCATAGATTTCCGCCCGTCCGTCGCCATATTCCGTGCGGTCTGAATTGATCGTCATCTGGTCGCGCATCAGCCCCTTTGGATTCTGATTTGTAGTTCCGGCGCTCTCATGGCTGTCAAGAAATGCTTTTTTTGCCAGCTGTGCATCCACAAGGCCGTCTACGTCCATACCGCCTGAGAAATCGGAAAGGCCATCCTCTGTGCCGGACTGCTGATCCGTTTTATGGACTCCAGCTGCCAGCTCCGCCTTCAGCTCCTCCAGCTTTCCGGCCAGAATCTTCTTATACATATCCACCACTTTGCCCGCAGGCCCTTCAGCGATAAATTCGCCCTTATGAAGCAGAACCACCCGGTCACAGTATTTGATAATGCTTCCCATATCATGGGTTACCATCAGGATGGTCGTGCCCTTTTTGCGGATCTCCTCCATCCGGCGGTAGCATTTGGACTGGAAGAATACATCTCCTACCGACAGAGCCTCATCTACGATCAGAATTTCAGGATCTACGTTGATCGCAAGAGCAAAGGCCAGACGGACAAACATACCGCTGGAATAGGTCTTTACCGGCTGATAGACAAAATCTCCGATTTCAGCAAAATCCAGAATATCCTGAAGCTTTGCATCCATCTCCTTTTTCGTATAGCCCATCATGGTGCCGTTCATGTAGATATTTTCAATTCCCGTATAATCCATATTAAAACCGGCTCCCAGCTCCAAAAGGGCGGAAATCTTGCCGTTTACATCCACCTGCCCGGTGGTTGGCGTCAGCACCCCGGTGATAATCTTTAAAATGGTAGACTTTCCGGAACCATTTGTACCGATGATCCCTACGGTTTCCCCCTTCTTTACCTGAAAGGAAAGTCCGCTTAACGCATAAAAGTCCCTGTGATAATTTTTATGGGAAATGCTCATCGATTCCTTTAAACGGTCAATGGGCTTGTCATACAGCCGGTAGACCTTGGTCACGTCCCGGACGCTGATGGCATTTTCCTGTTCTCTTACTTCCATATCGTTCTCCATATCTAGTTGCATAACTGCATAGTTTTCCACTTTAAGAATAAGTATATCATACAATGGCAAATTTTTATACTGGTAAAAAGAATAAAAACTACCCTTCTTCCTCCCCCGCCGCCAGCCCGATCAACGTTCTGGCCTCTTTTGTCAAAAATTTATTCCCGTTTTCCGTCGTAGTACTAGGAAATTTCCGTCGTTTTCTTCTTGTCATTTT
>OHCT01000081.1_pt1 | contig 74837 bp, 76 predicted proteins | sample 1566871 | NCBI WGS metagenome assembly OHCT01 (sample SAMEA3879548, study PRJEB24766) | human gut metagenome | biome: human-associated habitat; feature: feces | place: USA | collected 1985/1987 | reverse complement strand
GTTGTGGTGAGGATATCACCTTTAATCAGGTGGCCAAATTTACTGTGCCACTACAGTGTGACGTTGTGCGTTGAATGTCAGGCGTATCAGGAAAAGCAGAGAAAACATTATGCATAAGTCAGTCGCAGAACATATTGATTTAATTCCGGATGAACATGAGTGGATATTCAGAAAACAGAAATCTTTGTATATGCGCCGGGAAATGGCGCGTTAATTACAGGTATTCCCTTCATGGCTACCGCATTTCTCGCTTTATTTTTCAACTAAGGAATTCATGTGAATAACCCACTTGAGGCCGTCACTCAGGCGGTTAACTCCCTCGTCACAGCACTGAAACTGCCTGACGAATCCGCAAAGGCCAATGAAGTTCTGGGCGAAATGAGCTTCCCGCAGTTCAGCCGTCTGCTGCCGTACCGTGATTACAACCAGGAATCCGGTCTGTTCATGAATGACACCACGATGGGCTTTATGCTGGAAGCCATTCCCATCAATGGGGCGAATAAGTCCATTGTGGAGGCACTCGATCACATGCTGCGCACCAAACTGCCGCGCGGTATTCCGTTGTGTATCCATCTGATGTCCAGTCAGCTGGTTGGTGACAGGATTGAGTACGGGCTGCGTGAGCTCTCCTGGTCAGGTGAACAGGCTGAACGGTTTAACGCCATTACCCGGGCCTATTATATGAAAGCGGCAGCGACACAGTTTCCGCTGCCGGAGGGGATGAATCTGCCCCTGACCCTGCGCCATTACCGGGTATTTATCTCGTACTGTTCTCCCTCGAAGAAAAAAAGCCGGGCTGACATTCTGGAAATGGAAAACCTGGTGAAAATCATCCGGGCGTCGTTACAGGGGGCCAGTATCGCCACACAGACGGTGGATGCACAGGCCTTTATCGATATTGTCGGGGAGATGATTAATCATAACCCGGACTCCCTGTACCCGAAAAGACGTCAGCTGGACCCGTATTCTGATCTGAATTATCAGTGTGTGGAGGACAGTTTTGACCTGAATGTCCGGGCTGATTACCTGACGCTGGGCCTGCGTGAGAACGGCAGGAACAGCACGGCCCGCATCCTGAATTTCCATCTGGCCCGTAACCCGGAAATCGCCTTCCTGTGGAACATGGCCGACAACTACAGCAACCTGCTTAATCCGGAACTGTCCATCTCCTGTCCGTTCATCCTGACGCTGACTCTGGTAGTGGAAGACCAGGTGAAAACCCACAGCGAAGCCAACCTGAAGTACATGGACCTGGAGAAAAAGTCGAAGACCTCCTATGCCAAATGGTTTCCGTCCGTGGAGAAAGAGGCGAAGGAGTGGGGGGAACTGCGTCAGCGGCTGGGCTCCGGTCAGTCTTCTGTCGTGTCCTACTTCCTCAACATCACAGCATTCTGCAAGGACAACAATGAAACGGCGCTGGAAGTGGAGCAGGACATCCTGAACAGCTTCCGTAAAAACGGTTTTGAGCTGATTTCACCGCGCTTTAACCACATGCGCAATTTCCTGACCTGTCTGCCCTTTATGGCCGGGAAAGGGTTGTTTAAACAGCTGAAAGAGGCCGGAGTGGTTCAGCGCGCAGAGAGCTTTAATGTTGCCAACCTGATGCCGTTAGTGGCGGATAACCCCCTGACACCGGCAGGTCTGCTGGCACCCACCTACCGTAACCAGCTGGCGTTTATCGATATTTTCTTCCGGGGAATGAATAACACCAACTACAACATGGCGGTCTGTGGCACCTCCGGGGCCGGTAAAACCGGGCTGATACAGCCACTTATCCGCAGCGTGCTGGACTCCGGGGGCTTTGCCGTGGTGTTCGACATGGGGGATGGCTACAAGTCTCTGTGTGAGAACATGGGTGGCGTATATCTGGACGGTGAAACCCTGCGTTTTAACCCGTTTGCGAACATCACCGATATCGACCAGTCAGCGGAGCGTGTCCGTGACCAGTTGTCAGTGATGGCCAGCCCCAACGGTAACCTGGATGAAGTGCATGAAGGTCTGCTGCTGCAGGCGGTCAGGGCCTCCTGGCTGGCCAAAGAGAACAGGGCACGTATTGATGACGTGGTGGATTTCCTGAAAAACGCCAGTGACAGCGAGCAGTATGCCGGGTCACCGACTATCCGCAGCCGTCTGGACGAAATGATTGTGCTGCTTGACCAGTACACTGCCAACGGCACTTACGGTCAGTATTTTAACTCTGATGAGCCGTCCCTGCGGGATGACGCAAAAATGGTGGTGCTGGAGCTGGGCGGACTGGAAGACCGTCCGTCACTGCTGGTTGCGGTGATGTTCTCCCTGATTATCTACATCGAGAACAGGATGTACCGCACGCCGCGTAACCTCAAGAAACTGAACGTCATTGATGAAGGCTGGCGTCTGCTGGACTTCAAAAATCACAAGGTCGGTGAGTTTATTGAGAAAGGTTACCGTACCGCCCGTCGTCATACCGGTGCTTATATCACCATCACACAGAACATCGTCGACTTTGACTCTGACAAGGCCTCCAGTGCGGCCCGTGCGGCATGGGGTAACTCCTCCTACAAAATTATCCTCAAACAGAGTGCGAAGGAGTTCGCAAAATACAACCAGCTGTATCCGGACCAGTTCCAGCCACTGCAGCGCGACATGATTGGTAAGTTTGGTGCGGCCAGAGACCAGTGGTTCAGTTCCTTCCTGCTGCAGGTGGAAAACCATTCCTCCTGGCACCGCCTGTTTGTGGACCCGTTAAGCCGCGCCATGTACAGCTCTGACGGCCCGGATTTTGAGTTTGTGCAGCAGAAACGTAAAGAGGGGCTGAGTATTCATGAGGCGGTGTGGCAGCTGGCGTGGAAGAAGTCAGGGCCGGAGATGGCTTCGCTGGAAGCCTGGCTGGAAGAACATGAGAAATACAGGAGTGTTGCATGACCACAACGCAAAAAACGACGGATGTTACAGCCCCCCGACGCAGCCACTGGTGGTGGACGGTGCCGGGATGCCTGGCAATGGTGTTACTGAACGCAGCCGTCAGTTACGGCATTGTCAGACTGAACGCACCGGTGACTGCCGCCTTCAACATGAAACAGACCGTGGATGCGTTTTTTGACAGCGCCAGTCAGAAACAACTGTCAGAAGCACAGTCAAAAGCCCTTTCAGCGCGTTTTAACACGGCACTGGAAGCCAGCCTGCAGGCGTGGCAGCAGAAACACCACGCGGTCATTCTGGTGTCGCCTGTCGTGGTACAGGGGGCTCCGGATATCACCCGGGAAATCCAGCAGGATATTGCCCGGCGAATGAGAGCGGAACCATGAGATGCCGGGGGCTGATTGCCCTGCTGATATGGGGGCAGAGTGTGGCCGCCGCCGATCTTGGCACCTGGGGTGATCTGTGGCCGGTAAAGGAGCCGGACATGCTGACGGTGATCATGCAGCGCCTGACGGCACTGGAGCAGTCCGGTGAGATGGGCCGGAAAATGGATGCCTTTAAGGAGCGGGTGATCCGCAACAGTCTGCGGCCCCCTGCCGTACCCGGTATCGGACGCACGGAGAAATACAGCAGCCGGTTGTTTGACCCGTCCGTCAGACTGGCTGCGGATATCCGGGATAACGAAGGGCGGGTGTTTGCCCGTCAGGGTGAAGTGATGAATCCGCTGCAGTATGTGCCTTTTAACCAGACGCTGTATTTCATCAATGGCGATGATCCGGCGCAGGTGGCCTGGATGAAACGCCAGACGTCGCCCACACTGGAGAGCAAAATTATCCTCGTGCAGGGCAGTATCCCGGAGATACAGAAGTCTCTGGACAGCCGTATTTACTTTGACCAGAACGGTGTGCTCTGCCAGCGCCTCGGCATTGATCAGGTCCCGGCACGGGTGAGCGCCGTTCCCGGCGATCGCTTCCTGAAGGTGGAATTTATTCCGGCAGAGGAGGGCAGAAAATGAAGCGAAGCCTGTGGCTGCTGATGTTATTCCTTCTCGCCGGTCATGTCCCTGCGGCATCTGCGGATTCTGCCTGTGAGGGGCGTTTTGTAAACCCGATCACGGATATCTGCTGGAGCTGTATTTTCCCGCTCTCGCTGGGCAGTATCAAAGTCAGTCAGGGTAAGGTCCCCGACACGGCGAACCCGTCGATGCCCATTCAGATTTGTCCGGCACCGCCGCCGCTGTTCAGGCGTATCGGGCTGGCCATTGGTTACTGGGAGCCGATGGCGCTGACGGACGTCACCCGGTCACCGGGATGCATGGTGAACCTGGGCTTCAGCCTGCCGGCTTTTGGTAAAACGGCACAGGGAACGGCGAAAAAGGATGAGAAGCAGGTGAACGGGGCGTTCTATCACGTTCACTGGTACAAATACCCGCTGACGTACTGGCTGAACATCATCACATCGCTGGGCTGTCTGGAAGGTGGTGACCTGGATATCGCTTATCTTTCTGAAATTGACCCCACCTGGACGGACAGCAGCCTGACCACCATTCTCAATCCGGAAGCTGTCATCTTTGCCAATCCGATAGCACAGGGGGCCTGTGCAGCAGATGCCATTGCCAGCGCCTTTAATATGCCTCTCGATGTTCTGTTCTGGTGTGCCGGTTCGCAGGGAAGTATGTACCCGTTCAATGGCTGGGTGAGTAATGAGTTCAGTCCGTTGCAGTCCTCCCTGCTGGTCAGTGAACGCATGGCGTTCAAACTACACCGTCAGGGCATGATTATGGAAACCATCGGGAAAAATAACGCCGTCTGTAATGAATATCCGTCCCCAATCCTGCCCAAAGAACGCTGGCGTTATCAGATGGTGAATATGTATCCGGACAGCGGACAGTGCCATCCGTTCGGGCGCAGTGTGATGCGCTGGGAGACGGGAAAAAATCCGCCCAACACAAAGAAAAACTTCGGCTATCTGATGTGGCGTAAACGTAACTGTGTATTCCTGTAAATCATTTTAATGAATAAGAGGAAATGAAAATGGCAACAATGGACAGTAAATATATTCAGCACCTCAGGAAAATAAGTGCTGTGCTGCTCAGGCTGATAAGCAGAACATTAAAATTATTTCCTTTTGGTCTTGTAATGGTGCCCGTTATATTATTTTATTTTGCACCTGACAGTTTTCTCGCTGAAATTATTCATGAATGGAAGAAGGCAGATATATCAGAACAAGTGACACTTGTCAGATTATATCTGAAGGTGACATTTACATGTGCGTTTATGGCTATTTTTCTCAATTATCTTTTTTCTGATGAGTTCATGCCTGTAAATAGCAGAAAGTGAGAAATATCATGAACCGGAAAATATTTGCACTTTTTGCTCTGACAGCAGGGATGCATCTTGCTGTTCATGCTTCAGAAAATGTGAACACACCTGAAAATCACCAGTTCCTGAAGCAGCAGGAAAATTTAAGCAGACAACTGCGAGAGAAACCTGACCATCAGCTGAAAGCCTGGGTAGAGCGACAGGTGCTGGAAAACCCCCTTCAGCGTTCAGATAACCATTTCCTGGATGAGCTGGTTCGTAAACAGCAGGCTTCGCAGGACGGGAAACCCCGGCAGGGTGCCCTGTATTTTGTGTCGTTTTCCATACCCGAAGAGGGGCTGAAAAGGATGCTGGGTGAAACCCGGCACTACGGTATTCCGGCCACGCTGCGGGGCATGGTGAACAACGACCTGAAGGCCACGGCTGACGCGGTGTTGTCCCTGGTGAAAGACGGCGCAACTGATGGTGTTCAGATCGACCCGACGCTGTTTTCACAGTACGGCATTCGCAGCGTTCCGGCCCTGGTGGTGTTCTGCAGCCAGGGGCACGACATCATCCGGGGAAATCTGCGCGTCAGGCAGGCGCTGGAGAAAGTGGCCACCGCAGGAGACTGCCGGCAGGTGGCCCGGGCGTTGCTGAATAACCCCGGAGATAAACAAAAATGACTTTACCTGCCGGGTATTACCGGATTGACCCGGACATCCGTACACTGGTGGCCGCGATGAACGTTCACGGCTTCCGGACATATGCGTCCTGTCAGGGACATGGCTTTCCTGTTACAAAGCTGCCGCCTTATATCGCCTTTGCGTGTCCGGTAAAAATGGCTGCCCTTCTGGAGCAGCGGCTGCGGCAGGATGCTGAATCAGCAATACCACGTCTGACATGGGGATGGTCGGTGAAGGGGGCTTTTAACAGTGAGTTTCAGCTCTGTTTCAGGCTTCAGCCCGATGCCCCTCATTACTGGTATAACCGGTATTGTCGTCACTCGTTATGTGCCGATTTCAGAACACTGATATCGTTACTGAAGTCGTTATCTGAGTAGTAATCCCGGTACGTCAAGAAGCCCCATGTACCATAATCCGCCAGCAATAATAATAGCCGTAATAAACAGCCCTGCAAACCACTGGTAAAAGCGATCGCTGCGCCGTTTTTTTCCAAAAGGGTCCGTTGAGCTGCAATTCCCGCACGTTGTGGCTGTTCGACTTAATGCTTTACCACAATCAACACAGTTCTGAAGTTGAGATGACATCACTTCATTCTCCAGTATGGTTCAGGTTATGAAAGAAAAGATAAATACCTTTTTCAGGTCTCTGAATTTTAATTATTCCGGAAAGCCGTGCAATCTTTGTGCAATTGTTTTTTTCCTAAGCTTTTCTGTGTTTGCTGACAGCAACAGTGATTACCGGGCCGGTTCTGATTTTGCCCGTCAGATTCAGGGGCAGGGTACAGGCAGTATTCAGGGCTTTAAGCCACAGGAGAGTATCCCCGGCTATAACGCGAATCCGGACGAGACAAAATATTACGGTGGCGTGACTGCCGGCGGAGATGGCGGCCTGAAAAATGACGGCACCACGGAATGGGCGACCGGTGAAACCGGAAAAACCATCACAGAGTCATTCATGAACAAGCCGAAAGACATTCTTTCACCGGATGCGCCGTTTATCCAGACCGGCAGGGATGTGGTGAACCGGGCTGACAGCATTGTGGGAAACACCGGGCAGCAGTGCAGTGCGCAGGAGATTAGCCGGAGTGAATACACGAATTACACCTGTGAGCGGGATTTACAGGTGGAGCAGTACTGCACACGAGCTGCCCGTATGGAGCTGCAGGGGAGCACCACATGGGAAACCCGGACGCTGGAGTATGAAATGAGTCAGCTACCTGCACGAGAAGTGAATGGTCAGTATGTTGTCTCCATTACCTCTCCCGTTACCGGCGAAATTGTCGATGCACATTACAGCTGGAGTCGTATTTACCTGCAGAAGAGTATACCTATGACAATTACAGTACTGGGAACCCCACTGAGCTGGAATGCCAAATACTCAGCAGATGCCTCATTTACACCAGTACAGAAAACACTGACTGCCGGTGTTGCTTTTACGTCATCTCACCCCGTTCGGGTCGGGAATACAAAATTCAGACGTCATACGGCAATGAAGCTGCGTCTGGTTGTCAGGGTAAAAAAAGCCTCGTACATCCCGTATGTTGTCTGGTCTGAAAGCTGCCCGTTCAGCAAGGAGCTGGGGAAACTGACAAAAACAGAATGTACGGAGGCTGGCGGGAACAGGACGCTGGTGAAAGATGGTCAGCCATACAGCATGTACCAGAGCTGCTGGGCATACCGGGACACGTATGTCACACAGTCAGCAGACAAGGGAACCTGTCAGACGTACACCGACAATCCAGCCTGTACCCTAGTGTCACACCAGTGCGCCTTTTACTCCGAAGAAGGTGCCTGTCTGCATGAATATGCCACCTACTCCTGCGAGTCCAGAACATCAGGAAAAGTGATGGTCTGTGGTGGTGATGTCTTCTGCCTTGACGGTGAATGCGATAAGGCACAGAGCGGAAAAAGCAGTGATTTTGGTGAGGCAGTATCACAGCTGGCTGCGCTTGCCGCCGCAGGTAAGGATGTTGCCGCCCTGAATGGTGTGGATGTCAGGGCTTTCACGGGTGAGGCGAAATTCTGCCGTAAGGCCGCAGCCGGCTTCAGTAACTGCTGTAAGGATGGCGGCTGGGGTCAGGATGTGGGGCTGGCGAAGTGCAACAGTGAAGAAAAGGCGCTGGGAAAGGCAAAGGACAATAAACTGACGGTGAGTGTGGGCGAGTTCTGTTCGAAAAAGGTACTCGGTGTCTGCCTGCAGAAAAAGCGCAGCTACTGCCAGTTTGATTCGAAGCTGGCGCAGATAGTCCAGCAGCAGGGGCGTAACGGGCAGTTGCGTATCGGGTTTGGCAGTGCGAAGCATCCTGACTGTCGGGGGATTACGGTTGATGAGCTGCAGAAAATTCAGTTCGACAGACTGGATTTCACTAACTTCTACGAAGACCTGATGAATAACCAGAAAATCCCGGACAGTGGCGTTCTGACGCAGAAAGTGAAAGAGCAGATTGCTGACCAGCTGAAACAGGCAGGACAGTAAGGTATGGAAAATAACCGGGGGAAATGATGAAAGTCATATTCACGTCGAACCGTTTTATTGATTTTCTTATCCGGCTTTTGATTACAGCGATTGTCATTTCCCCGGTAATTATCTGGTCGTGGGATACGGTAAAAGAAACCACGGCAGACGGGATGCTTGCCGCTGCTTTCGTTATCCTTTACTCCGGTGTGCTCCTGTTTATTCTGTATTTTTGTTTTTCTGCCCTGACTGACCTGCAGAAAACCGATGAAAGAAAAAATGATGAAAGAAATGAAGATGAATAAAGCATTACTGCCACTGTTACTCTGCTGCTTTATTTTTCCGGCGTCAGGGAAAGATGCAGGCTGGCAGTGGTATAACGAGAAAATAACTCCGAAGGAAAAAGAAAATAAACCTGTACCTGCAGCCCCCCGTCAGGAGCCGGATATTATGCAGAAACTGGCCGCGCTGCAGACGGCAACAAAGCGGGCGCTGTACGAAGCCATTCTGTATCCCGGCGTGGATAATTTTGTGAAATATTTCCGGCTGCAGAATTACTGGACTCAGCAGGCCGGGCTTTTCACCATGAGTGCTAAAAAGGCCATGCTGGCACATCCCGAACTGGACTATAACCTGCAGTACAGCCATTACAACGGCACGGTACGGAACCAGCTGGCGGCAGACCAGGCGCAGCAGCGACAGGCCATTGCGAAACTGGCTGAACACTACGGCATCATGTTTTTTTACCGGGGGCAGGACCCCATCGACGGGCAGCTGGCGCAGGTCATTAATGGCTTCCGGGATACGTATGGTCTGAGTGTTATTCCCGTTTCCGTGGATGGCGTGATTAATCCGCTGTTGCCGGATTCCCGGACTGACCAGGGGCAGGCGCAGCGCCTCGGCGTGAAATATTTCCCGGCCATGATGCTGGTTGACCCGAAACAGGGCAGTGTTCGCCCGTTATCATACGGCTTTATTTCGCAGGACGACCTGGCAAAACAATTCCTGAACGTTTCTGAAGATTTTAAACCAAAATTTTAATCGCGGATTTGATTTATGAGTGAAGATTATTTGAAAATGTTTACAGGTGTTGTTCTGTTAATATTTGTCATTATTGCCGGTTATTTCTTTTCTGAGCGTAATGACAGGAAAATGTTTCTCCTGAGCTCACTGGTTTTCCTTGTTATTAATATCGCGTGTTTATATGTGCTTACCGCCAGTCTCTGGTTTCTGTGTGGTGCAATTATGAATCAGGGCGCAGCAATGGTTGTTCCAATGGTTATTGGCTCATTACCGAACGTTACGAGCTTCGACAGGTTCAGAAGAATATTTATCTGTATTATGTTGTCATCAGCATGGTCCGGAGTGATGTGGTTTTTTATAAGGGGCTTATGACAGGCTAAGTCATATAAAACGGTAATAAAAACCATACAAAATAATGAGGTTGATCTGATTAATATCACACAAACGCGAATATTACAGACATGAATATTCTCATGTAAGTAATAACCGGAGTTTAACATGATAAGTAAATGCAGATTCTCTTTACCCCGGCTTGATATTACGGGAATGTGGGTATTTTCCCTGGGTGTCTGGTTTCATATCGTCGCCCGTCTTGTTTACAGCAAACCCTGGATGGCTTTTTTTCTGGCGGAGTTGATTGCGGCCATCCTTGTGCTGTTCGGCGCATACCAGGTGCTGGATGCATGGATTGCACGTGTCGCACTGGAAGCCAGGCAACAGGCCATGATGGAAGGGCAGCAGGAGGGCGGACATGTCTCTCACTAAATTACTGCCGATCATTTTGTTGATGATGGCCACAGGTGTGCAGGCCTCCACCCGGGATGAAATTGAACGACTCTGGAATCCGCAGGGTATGGCCGTGCAGCCTGCACAACCGGCAGCAGACACATCAGCCAGAACAGAAAAGCCGGCTCCCCGCTGGTTCCGCCTCAGCAACGGCAGGCAGGTTAACCTGGCCGACTGGAAGGTGGTGCTGTTTATGCAGGGGCATTGCCCTTACTGTCACCAGTTTGACCCGGTACTGAAACAGCTGGCACAGCAGTACGGCTTTTCTGTTTTTCCCTACACCCTGGATGGTCAGGGGGATACCGCCTTTCCGGAAGCATTACCGGTGCCACCGGACGTGATGCAGACCTTCTTCCCGAATATCCCGGTGGCCACACCGACCACCTTCCTGGTCAACGTCAACACACTTGAGGCATTACCGCTTTTGCAGGGGGCAACGGATGCCGCCAGTTTTATGGCGCGGATGGATACCGTTCTGCAGATGTACGGAGAGGAAAAAGGTGCGAAATAAGCAGGTGGTGTTACTCATTGCCGGAATATCCGGCATCGCGACGGGAATAATCGTCAGCCTGAATATCCCCTTTATCCGTCAGGGGCTTTTTTATCCCGCCAGCCCTGTGGAAATCGTCGTTTCGCTGTGTCTTACCTTTCCTGTTTCTGTTGTGTTTTTTGTGGGGGCAATTGTGGGATGGATTTCGGTGTCTGAAATATATTACAGCCGCATGACCTGTCTGCATGAATCATCAGAAATATCAGAGGGAACTTATGATGAAAGAAAAAATAAATGATACAGAACCGGGAATCAAACAAATTGAAAGGGAGATTGAACGTGGTTGTGATAATGCAAAAAAATACTTCTGGCTTTTTGTGGTTTTCTTTGCTGTCGGATTGATTGTAAGGAACGTTATGCATGATTTTTTCAGTGCCGGTATTGATTCGTGGAAAGCTGACCCGGAATTAAATAATTTTCGTTATATGTGGAACACCCTGATGTATGTCATTCCGATTATGTTATATGCGCTTGCAGCTGGTTTTCTTGCTGCGGCTTCTCTGTCGCCGTTGTGCGAAATAATATTTGGGGGTGTCCGGATATTCCTGCTGAAACGCCGTATGCGCCGGGAGAACACATTAAGGGAGGGCAGCAATAATGCTTCGCATTAAACCTCTTCTGGTTCTTTGTGCCGCTTTACTGACGGTCACACCCGCAGCGTCAGCGGATGTGAACAGCGATATGAATCAGTTCTTTAACAAGCTGGGCTTCGCCTCCAATACTACACAGCCGGGCGTCTGGCAGGGGCAGGCCGCCGGGTATGCCTATGGTGGCTCCCTGTATGCCCGCACCCAGGTCAAAAATATCCAGCTGATTTCCATGACGCTGCCGGATATCAATGCCGGATGTGGCGGCATCGACGCCTATCTCGGCTCGTTCAGTTTTATTAATGGCGATCAGTTGCAGCGTTTTGTTAAGCAGATTATGAGCAATGCTGCCGGTTACTTTTTTGACCTTGCCCTGCAGACAACGGTGCCGGAAATAAAAACCGCAAAAGACTTCCTGCAGAAAATGGCAAGTGACATTAACAGTATGAACCTCAGTTCCTGTCAGGTGGCACAGGGGCTTGTGGGGGGGCTGTTCCCTCAGACGCAGGAATCTCAGCAGAAAGTTTGTCAGGACATTGGCAGTGAAAGCAATATCTTCGCCGACTGGGCCGCATCTCGTCAGGGGTGCACGGTCGGAGGGCAGTCCTCATCAGTTCGTGACAAAGCCAGCGACAAGGACAAGGAGCGGGTGCTGAAAAACCAGAATATCATATGGGAGGCGCTGAAAAAAAACAGAATGTTTGACGGCAACAAAGAGTTGAAAGAATTTATCATGACGCTCACCGGTACGCTGATTTTTGGGGAAGACAGCGAGATTACCCCCCTGCCGGCGCGTACCACTGACCGCGATATCCTCCGGGCGATTATGGAGGGGGGAACGGCAAAAATTTACCACTGCAACGATTCGGACAAGTGTCTGAAGGTGGTGGCGGATGCAAATGTGACCATCGCCCGGGATAAAGCCCTGAAATCGCAGATTACAAAACTGCTGACCAGTATTCAGAATAAAGCAGTGAGTGACACTCCGCTTGACGCCCGGGAACAGGGGTTTATTTCCAGCACCACCATTCCCGTTTTTAAATATCTGATTGACCCGCAGATGTTGGGTGTGTCCAGCAGCGTCGTTTACCAGTTGACGGACTATATCGGCTACGACATCATGCTCCAGTACGTTCAGGAACTGCTTCAGCAGGCCCGGGTCATGATTGCCACCGGGAACTATCCGCAGGCTGTGATGGACAATATTCTGGAGAATCTGAATCAGGCACAGCAACAGATTGCCATTTTCCAGAGCCAGGTACAGGTCCAGCAGGATGCGCTGCTGGTTGTCGAACGTCAGATGAGCTACATGCGCCAGCAGCTTTCCGCCCGTATGCTCAGCCGTTACCAGAACAACTATCACTTCGGAGGGAATTCACTGTGAATGAAGTTTATGTGATTGCCGGTGGTGAGTGGTTGCGGAATAACCTGAACGCCATTGCGGCATTTATGAGTACGCGGACCTGGGATTCCATTGAAAAAATTGCGCTCACCCTGTCTGTTGTTGCTGTGGCTTTTATGTGGGTACAGCGGCACAACGTGATGGATTTACTGGGCTGGGTGGCGGTGTTTGTGCTTATCAGCCTGCTGGTTAATGTCCGCACATCGGTGCAAATTATTGATAACAGTGACCTGGTCCAGGTTCACCGGGTGGATAATGTTCCGGTCGGTCTGGCGATGCCACTTTCTCTTACGACCCGTATCGGGCATGCGATGGTGGTCAGCTACGAGATGATATTCACCCAACCGGACAGCGTCACCTACAGCAAGACAGGCATGCTGTTCGGGGCGAATCTGATTTTGAAAAGCACCGATTTCCTGTCCCGGAATCCGGAAATCATCAATCTGTTCCAGGACTACGTCCAGAACTGCGTGCTGGGTGATATTTACCTGAATCATAAATACACGCTGGAAGATCTGATGGCCTCCGCTGACCCCTACACGCTGATTTTTTCCCGACCCAGCCCGCTACGGGGCGTTTATGACAACAATAATAATTTCATAACCTGTAAGGATGCGTCGGTCACGCTGAAAGACAGGCTGAATCTCGATACAAAGACGGGAGGCAAGACCTGGCATTATTATGTGCAGCAGATATTTGGCGGCAGACCGGACCCGGACCTGTTATTCAGACAACTGATCAGTGACAGTTACAGTTATTTCTACGGCTCCAGTCAGTCTGCCAGCCAGATTATGCGCCAGAACGTCACCATGAATGCCCTGAAAGAGGGTATCACCAGTAATGCCGCCCGTAATGGTGACACCGCCAGCCTGGTGAATCTGGCCACCACGTCATCGATGGAGAAGCAACGTCTGGCGCATGTCTCTATCGGTCATGTGACAATGCGAAACCTGCCAATGGTACAGACTATCCTGACGGGAATTGCCATTGGTATTTTCCCGCTTCTGGTACTGGCAGCTGTCTTCAACAAACTGACACTGTCCGTCCTGAAAGGCTATGTGTTTGCCCTGATGTGGCTGCAGACCTGGCCGTTGTTGTATGCCATTCTGAACAGTGCCATGACATTCTATGCGAAGATGAATGGTGCGCCGGTCGTGCTGTCTGAACTCTCTCAGATACAGCTGAAATACTCTGACCTGGCCTCTACTGCCGGGTATCTTTCAGCCATGATCCCCCCGTTGTCATGGATGATGGTAAAAGGCCTTGGCGCAGGTTTTTCCAGCGTGTACAGCCACTTCGCCTCTTCCTCTATCAGTCCGACGGCCAGTGCAGCTGGCAGTGTGGTTGACGGTAATTACTCCTACGGCAACATGCAGACGGAAAACGTGAACGGCTTCAGCTGGAACACCAACAGCACCACGTCGTTTGGTCAGATGATGTACCAGACCGGCAGTGGCGCAACTGCCACACAGACCCGTGACGGTAATATGGTGATGGATGCAAGCGGAGCGATGTCCCGGTTACCGGTTGGTATCAATGCAACGCGTCAGATTGCAGCGGCACAACAGGAAATGGCCCGGGAGGCGTCGAACAGAGCAGAAAGTGCCCTGCATGGTTTCAGCAGCAGTATTGCCAGTGCCTGGAACTCGCTCAGTCAGTTTGGTTCTAACCGGGGGAGCAGTGATTCTGTCACAGGTGGTGCTGACAGTACGATGAGCGCACAGAACTCCATGATGGCCAGCCGTATGCGCAGTGCAGTGGAAAGCTATGCGAAGGCGCATAATATCAGTAATGAGCAGGCGACTCAGGAGCTGGCATCCAGAAGTACGAGAGTTTCTGCCGGGATGTATGGAGATGCTCATGCTGAATGGGGGGTTAAACCTAAAATTCTTGGTGTTGGTGGCGGCTTAGGTGTTAAAGGTGGTGGTCGCGCTGGTATTGATTGGGAAGATAATGATGCGCATACGGCAAGTAGTAATACTCAGTCGAGCCATAATGCTCGTCATGATATCGATGCCAGAGCTACACAAGACTTTAAAGAGGCCAGCGATTACTTTACCAGTCGCAAGGTCAGTGAGTCCGGCAGCCATACTGATAATAATGCTGATTCCCGTGTGGATCAGTTGTCTGCAGCCCTGAATTCAGCGAAGCAGAGTTACGACCAGTACACGACGAATATGACCCGCAGCCATGAATATGCTGAAATGGCATCCCGTACTGAAAGCATGAGTGGGCAGATGAGTGAAGACTTGTCGCAACAGTTTGCACAGTATGTAATGAAACACGCGCCACAGGATGCAGAAGCTATTCTGACAAACACCAGTTCACCGGAGATTGCAGAACGTCGTCGGGCGATGGCCTGGTCTTTTGTGCAGGAACAGGTACAGCCTGGTGTTGATAATGCCTGGCGGGAATCCCGTGGCGATATTGGTAAAGGAATGGAGAGCGTACCTTCGGGTGGTGGCAGTCAGGATATTATTGCTGACCATCAGGGACATCAGGCCATTATTGAGCAAAGAACGCAGGACAGTAATATCCGTAATGATGTAAAACATCAGGTTGATAATATGGTCACAGAATATAAAGGGAATATAGGTGATACTCAGAACAGCATACGTGGCGAGGAAAATATTGTAAGAGGACAGTATTCTGAACTGCAGAATCACCATAAAACAGAGGCATTATCTCAGAATAATAAATATAATGAAGAAAAGTCGGCTCAGGAAAGAATGCCCGGGGCTGACAGTCCACAGGAACTTATGAAAAGGGCAAAGGAATATCAGGGTAAGTATAAGCAATAATGCTGTGTTTGGGAGATGATAATGAGATGTTTAACCCATATTGCTTTGGTAACGGTGATACAGTTTATCGCCTGTTATCTGGCTGGTTGGGGGAATGCCGAAACAATTTTTATGCTGTTCTTCATAGTACTATGGCAGGGACTGTTTATATGGTTGTTCTCTCAAATACGAAAAAAACGGAATGTGTCGGATGAGTTTAAGTTTAGTAAAGGCGTTTGGTATATAACGATGCCAGTATCTTCCTTACTCTCTCCATTATTAAGCCTGATGGTTTTTATCATTGGTACACTATACGAATTAAGGCGAGTTAGTGGTTGTGTAAGTGTAAGAGAATGGATGCAATCTCAGGTAAATGAACAAACTAATGAAGATTTGCATCTGGATTTTGATAATATGGATTTTCATCGTACTAATCCTGCAACAGGGTTACCTATGTCAGGTATTGGTGTGGATATCGGTGGTAATTCATATGGTTATAGTTCAAAACGATATGGTGAGTGAATCTTAATTTGTATATTATGACGTTTTATTCAATATGAAGGAACATTGATGAAAATGAAAAAATTGATGATGGTTGCACTGGTCAGTTCCACTCTGGCCCTTTCAGGGTGTGGTGCGATGAGCACGGCAATCAAGAAGCGTAATCTTGAGGTGAAGACTCAGATGAGTGAGACCATCTGGCTTGAACCCGCCAGCGAACGCACGGTATTTCTGCAAATCAAAAACACGTCTGATAAAGACATGAGTGGGCTGCAGGGCAAAATTGCTGATGCTGTGAAAGCAAAAGGGTATCAGGTGGTGACTTCTCCGGATAAAGCCTACTACTGGATTCAGGCGAATGTGCTGAAGGCCGATAAGATGGATCTGCGGGAGTCTCAGGGATGGCTGAACCGTGGTTATGAAGGCGCAGCAGTTGGTGCCGCGTTAGGTGCTGGTATCACCGGATATAACTCCAATTCTGCCGGTGCCACACTCGGTGTGGGCCTTGCTGCTGGTCTGGTGGGTATGGCTGCAGATGCGATGGTGGAAGATGTGAACTATACCATGATCACGGATGTGCAGATTGCAGAGCGTACTAAGTCAACGGTGACAACGGATAATGTTGCCGCTCTTCGTCAGGGCACATCAGGTGCGAAAATTCAGACCAGTACTGAAACAGGTAACCAGCATAAATATCAGACCCGTGTGGTCTCAAATGCGAACAAGGTTAACCTGAAATTTGAAGAGGCGAAGCCTGTTCTCGAAGACCAGCTGGCCAAATTAATTGCTAATATATTGTAATTTAGGATGAGACTGGATAAAGCTGTACCAGTCTCATATAAAATCCCTATTATGGAATAAAGGGGGCAGTCGTGTTAATCAGAAAATGCATAATGTTATCAATTTGTTTCCTCATTCAGGGATGCATAAGTACACAAGTATCTGAAGGAACTTTATATAAATATAAGAATAAACATATAAGAGAATTTTTGTCCGACCAGGTAATGTATAACATTCATAATGAGAATTATAACTATATTACCCGTACTGGCGGTTCTGATACGTATTTCCTATATACTCCGGCTCTGTTTGTTGATAAACAAGTAGCGGCACCATCAGTGAATGTGGAAAATTTATGTGCTATAAGTGGAGGGCAGAGACGAATTAAAAAATTCACCTCTGATACTTTTATTGAATCCGGCTATAAAGTTGCTAAAGCCTTTCGTGATATGGGATTGTATGCTCATTTCGGAGCATATGAAGCATTCAGGGATTCTTATCAGAGCTTTGAAAAACAAAAGATTGCGTATAGATTTCAAACAGAGAAACTGGATGAGTATGTAAATAAAGGTTATTTCTTTGATGATTTTTCCTGTATTGTCAATGGTAAAGAAATATGGTCACTTTCAATTGAGCCAGTTGCTGTTGATCAAGATTCATCAGGTGTTGATCAAATATGGGTGCTTATGACGGTAAATAGCTGATCTTTATTTATTAACTTTAATGACATCAAGAAAATTATCCGGGCCAGTCCTGCTGGCCTCCTGACTGACGCCTCGCTTTGCTCGTTGTCCAACCCCGGAAAGAAATAAAATAAATTTTATTTCTCCCCGGCGTTTTCGAAATAAATATGAAAACACTGAGCGGTTGTGCAAATTCTTTGTGCGACCGTGAAGTGTTGCCGGCGAAGCCGGAATTTAACGGTTATTAATCTTTTCATCATTAATAATCAGTCCGACTGACTTTCTTTCTTCGGAATATCATCATGAGTTTTAACGCAAAGGATATGACCCAGGGCGGTCAGATTGCGTCCATGCGTATCCGCATGTTTAGCCAGATCGCCAATATCATGCTTTACTGCCTGTTTATTTTTTTCTGGATTCTCGTTGGTCTGGTTTTATGGGTAAAAATAAGCTGGCAGACGTTTGTGAACGGCTGTATTTACTGGTGGTGTACCACGCTGGAAGGCATGCGGGATTTAATCAAGTCCCAGCCAGTATATGAGATCCAGTATTACGGTAAAACCTTCCGGATGAACGCTGCCCAGGTACTGCATGATAAATATATGATCTGGTGCGGAGAGCAGCTATGGTCCGCATTCGTTCTGGCCACAGTTGTGGCACTGGTTATTTGCCTGATCACCTTCTTTGTTGTCTCCTGGATTCTGGGGCGTCAGGGTAAACAACAGAGCGAAAATGAAGTCACAGGTGGTCGTCAGCTGACAGACAATCCGAAAGACGTTGCCCGGATGCTGAAAAAAGACGGCAAGGACTCCGATATCCGGATTGGCGACCTGCCGATTATCCGGGATTCCGAAATCCAGAACTTCTGTCTGCACGGCACGGGCCGGTAAGTCGGAGGTTATCCGTCGTCTGGCCAACTATGCCCGTCAGCGCGGTGATATGGTGGTGATTTATGACCGTTCAGGGGAATTTGTTAAAAGTTACTATGATCCCTCCATCGATAAAATCCTGAATCCGCTGGATGCCCGCTGTGCCGCATGGGATTTGTGGAAGGAGTGCCTGACACAGCCGGATTTTGATAATACCGCAAATACTCTGATCCCTATGGGTACAAAAGAGGACCCGTTCTGGCAGGGTTCAGGACGTACCATTTTTGCGGAAGCGGCGTACCTGATGCGTAATGACCCCAACCGCAGCTACAGCAAACTGGTGGACACACTGCTTTCCATCAAAATTGAAAAACTGCGTACCTTCCTGCGTAATTCACCGGCGGCCAACCTGGTGGAAGAGAAAATTGAGAAAACGGCGATTTCCATCCGTGCTGTGCTGACCAACTACGTGAAAGCCATCCGTTACCTGCAGGGGATTGAGCATAACGGTGAGCCCTTCACCATCCGTGACTGGATGCGTGGTGTCCGGGAAGATCAGAAAAACGGCTGGCTGTTTATTTCGTCGAACGCCGACACCCATGCCTCCCTGAAGCCTGTGATCTCCATGTGGCTGTCCATTGCCATTCGTGGTCTGCTGGCAATGGGAGAAAACCGTAACCGTCGTGTGTGGTTTTTCTGTGATGAGTTACCCACGTTACACAAACTGCCGGATCTGGTGGAGATCCTGCCGGAAGCCCGTAAGTTCGGTGGCTGTTATGTGTTTGGTATCCAGTCCTATGCCCAGCTGGAAGATATCTACGGTGAGAAAGCGGCGGCCACGCTGTTTGACGTCATGAACACCCGTGCTTTTTTCCGTTCCCCGAGCCATAAGATTGCAGAGTTCGCTGCCGGTGAGATTGGTGAGAAAGAGCACCTGAAAGCCAGCGAGCAGTATTCCTACGGTGCTGACCCGGTACGTGACGGGGTATCGACCGGTAAGGATATGGAGCGTCAGACGCTGGTCAGTTATTCCGACATTCAGTCTCTGCCGGATCTGACCTGCTATGTCACTCTGCCCGGACCGTATCCGGCAGTAAAACTCTCTCTGAAATATCAGGCACGACCGAAGGGCGCTCCGGAGTTTATTCCGCGTGACATCAACCCGGAAATGGAGAACCGTCTGAGTGCCGTACTTGCTGCAAGGGAAGCAGAAGGTCGCCAGATGGCCAGCCTCTTCGAACCGGAGGTTGCCTCCGGAGAAGGCGTGACTCAGGCTGAACAGCCACAACAGCCACAACAGCCACAACAGCCACAACAGCCACAACAGCCACAACAGCCAGTGTCTTCTGTCATCAATGATAAGAAGTCAGATGCAGGTGTGAGTGTTCCGGCAGGGGGGATCGAGCAGGAGCTGAAAATGAAACCGGAAGAAGAGATGGAACAGCAACTGCCACCCGGGATCAGTGAATCCGGTGAAGTGGTGGATATGGCCGCTTATGAGGCATGGCAACAGGAAAATCATCCGGACATCCAGCAACATATGCAGCGTCGTGAAGAGGTGAACATTAATGTGCACCGGGAGCGCGGGGAGGATGTTGAGCCGGGAGATGATTTCTGATGTTGAGTTTCAGCGTTGTTAAATCGGCAGGCAGTGCCGGAAACTATTACACCGACAAGGATAATTACTATGTGCTGGGCAGCATGGGAGAACGCTGGGCCGGTCAGGGGGCTGAACAGCTTGGGCTGCAGGGCAGCGTCGATAAGGATGTTTTTACCCGTCTTCTGGAGGGCAGGCTGCCGGACGGGGCGGATTTAAGCCGCATGCAGGATGGCAGTAATAAGCATCGTCCCGGCTACGACCTGACCTTCTCCGCCCCCAAAAGTGTCTCCATGATGGCCATGCTCGGGGGGGATAAACGTCTTATTGATGCACATAACCAGGCCGTGGATTTTGCTGTCCGTCAGGTGGAGGCGCAGGCCTCCACGGGTGATGACGGACGGACAGTCAGAAACGGTGCTGACCGGTAATCTGGTGATGGCACTGTTTAACCATGACACCAGTCGCGATCAGGACCCACAGTTACACACGCATGTGGTGGTGGCTAATGTCACGCAGCATAACGGCGAGTGGAAGACACTGAGCAGTGACAAAGTGGGGAAAACCGGATTTTCCGAGAACGTGCTCGCGAACCGGATTGCGTTCGGGAAAATATATCAGAGTGAGCTACGTCAGCGCGTTGAGGCGCTGGGTTATGAAACCGAAGTGGTCGGTAAGCACGGTATGTGGGAGATGCCGGGCGTACCGGTGGAGGCCTTTTCCAGTCGTTCACAGGCTATCAGGGAGGCCGTCAGGGAAGGGGCCTCACTGAAATCCCGGGATGTGGCGGCACTGGATACGCGTAAATCCAAACAGCACGTCGATCCGGAAATCAGAATGGCTGAATGGATGCAGACGCTGAAGGAAACCGGATTCGACATCCGGGCATATCGTGACGCGGCGGATCAGCGTGCGGAGATCCGCACGCAGGCGCCCGGGCCAGCTTCACAGGACGGGCCGGATGTGCAGCAGGCGGTGACACAGGCGATTGCCGGATTAAGTGAACGAAAAGTGCAGTTCACGTATACGGACGTGCTGGCCAGGACGGTCGGCATACTGCCGCCGGAAAATGGTGTGATTGAACGGGCACGCGTCGGTATCGATGAGGCCATCAGCCGTGAGCAGCTTATCCCCCTCGATCGTGAGAAGGGGCTGTTCACGTCCGGGATTCATGTGCTCGATGAGCTGTCAGTCCGGGCACTCAGTCGTGACATCATGAAACAGAACCGGGTGACCGTACATCCGGAGAAAAGTGTCCCCCGGACGGCCGGTTACAGCGATGCCGTCAGTGTTCTGGCACAGGATCGCCCGTCGCTGGCCATTGTGTCCGGGCAGGGCGGTGCAGCCGGGCAGCGTGAGCGGGTGGCTGAACTGGTCATGATGGCCCGGGAGCAGGGGCGGGAGGTGCAGATTATCGCTGCTGACCGTCGCTCACAGATGAACCTGAAGCAGGATGAACGACTGTCCGGTGAGCTGATAACCGGACGTCGTCAGCTGCAGGAGGGCATGGCCTTCACGCCGGGCAGTACCGTTATCGTTGACCAGGGCGAAAAACTCTCCCTGAAAGAGACGTTAACCCTGCTGGACGGTGCCGCACGTCATAACGTACAGGTCCTGATAACCGACAGCGGGCAGCGAACCGGTACCGGCAGTGCGCTGATGGCCATGAAGGATGCCGGGGTGAACACATATCGCTGGCAGGGGGGAGAACAGCGACCGGCCACCATCATCAGTGAACCGGACCGTAATGTCCGCTATGCCCGGCTGGCCGGAGATTTTGCGGCCAGCGTGAAAGCCGGAGAAGAGAGCGTGGCGCAGGTCAGCGGGGTACGGGAACAGGCCATACTGACACAGGCCATTCGCAGTGAGCTGAAAACGCAGGGCGTGCTCGGACACCCTGAGGTGACAATGACTGCACTGTCACCGGTCTGGCTGGACAGCCGGAGCCGTTATCTGCGGGATATGTACCGTCCGGGGATGGTGATGGAGCAGTGGAACCCGGAGACACGCAGTCATGACCGCTATGTGACAGAACGTGTGACGGCGCAGAGTAACAGTCTGACCCTGCGGAATGCGCAGGGCGAAACGCGGGTGGTGCGTATTTCCTCCCTGGACAGCAGCTGGTCGCTGTTCCGGCCGGAAAAAATGCCGGTGGCAGACGGCGAGCGTCTGAGGGTGACAGGGAAAATTCCCGGACTCCGCGTCTCCGGCGGTGACCGCCTGCAGGTGGCATCCGTCAGCGAGGACGCGATGACGGTTGTTGTGCCGGGACGGGCTGAACCGGCCACCCTGCCTGTGGGCGATTCACCGTTCACGGCACTGAAGCTGGAGAACGGCTGGGTGGAAACACCCGGGCATTCCGTCAGCGACAGTGCGACGGTTTTTGCCTCCGTCACACAGATGGCAATGGACAATGCCACCCTGAACGGTCTGGCCCGCAGCGGTCGTGATGTCCGGCTGTATTCCTCACTGGATGAAACCCGTACTGCGGAAAAACTTGCCCGCCATCCCTCCTTTACGGTGGTTTCTGAGCAGATAAAGGCGCGGGCCGGTGAGACATCGCTGGAAACCGCTATCAGTCTGCAGAAAGCCGGGCTGCACACGCCGGCACAGCAGGCCATTCATCTGGCCCTTCCTGTGCTGGAAAGTAAAAACCTGGCCTTCAGCATGGTGGACCTGCTGACAGAGGCGAAGTCGTTTGCTGCAGAAGGAACCGGTTTTACTGAACTGGGATGGGAAATCAATGCGCAGATAAAACGCGGTGACTTACTGTATGTGGATGTGGCAAAAGGCTATGGCACAGGCCTGCTGGTTTCCCGTGCGTCGTATGAGGCAGAAAAAAGTATTCTTCGCCATATTCTCGAAGGTAAGGAGGCGGTCACGCCGCTGATGGAGAGAGTACCCGGCGAACTCATGGAGACGTTAACGTCGGGACAGCGTGCCGCCACCCGTATGATACTGGAAACGTCCGACCGTTTCACGGTGGTACAGGGTTATGCCGGTGTGGGTAAGACCACACAGTTCCGGGCGGTGATGTCAGTCGTGAACATGCTGCCGGCGAGTGAGCGTCCCCGAGTTGTGGGGCTGGGACCCACGCACCGTGCGGTCGGTGAGATGCGCAGCGCTGGCGTGGATGCACAGACGCTGGCGTCCTTTCTGCATGACACGCAGCTGCAGCAGCGCAGCGGAGAAACGCCGGATTTCAGCAACATGCTGTTCCTGCTCGATGAGAGCTCAATGGTGGGCAATACCGACATGGCACGGGCATACGCCCTGATTGCGGCCGGTGGCGGTCGTGCCGTGGCCAGTGGTGACACGGACCAGCTGCAGGCCATCGCGCCCGGTCAGCCTTTCCGTCTCCAGCAGACGCGCAGTGCTGCCGATGTGGTCATCATGAAGGAGATTGTGCGTCAGACGCCGGAACTGCGGGAGGCGGTATACAGTCTGATTAACCGGGATGTGGAAAGGGCACTGTCCGGGCTTGAGAGTGTGAAACCGTCTCAGGTTCTCCGTCAGGAGGGCGCATGGGCACCGGAGCACTCCGTGACGGAGTTCAGTCACAGCCAGGAAGCGAAACTGGCAGAAGCGCAGCAGAAGGCGATGCAGAACGGCGAGGCTTTTCCGGATGTCCCCATGACACTGTATGAAGCCATTGTTCGCGACTATACCGGCAGGACACCGGAAGCACGGGAGCAGACGCTGATTGTCACGCACCTGAATGAGGAACGGCGCGTGCTGAACAGCATGATTCATGATGCACGGGAAAAGGCCGGTGAGCTGGGGAAAGAGCAGGTTATGGTGCCTGTCCTGAACACAGCGAATATACGCGACGGGGAACTGCGTCGTCTCTCCACCTGGGAGACACATCGGGACGCACTTGCCCTGGTGGATAATGTGTATCACCGGATTGCCGGTATCAGTAAGGATGACGGGCTGATAACCCTGGAGGATGCGGAAGGTAACACGCGGCTGATTTCGCCCTGGGAGGCGGTGGCTGAAGGCGTCACACTGTACACCCCGGACACCATCCGGGTGGGGACCGGTGACCGGATGCGCTTCACGAAGAGTGACCGGGAGCGCGGCTATGTGGCCAACAGCGTCTGGACGGTGACAGCGGTTTCCGGTGACGGTGTCACGCTGTCGGACGGCCAGCAGACCCGGGTGATTCGCCCCGGCCAGGAGCAGGCAGAGCAACATATTGACCTGGCCTATGCCATCACCGCCCACGGTGCGCAGGGGGCGAGTGAAACTTTTGCCATCGCGCTTGAAGGCACGGAAGGTAACCGGAAACTGATGGCCGGCTTTGAGTCAGCCTACGTGGCCCTGTCGCGTATGAAACAGCATGTGCAGGTGTACACCGATAACCGTCAGGGCTGGACGGATGCCATTAACAATGCCGTACAGAAAGGAACTGCCCACGATGTGCTGGAGCCGAAACCGGACCGGGAGGTCATGAATGCAGAGCGGCTGTTCAGTACGGCGCGGGAACTGCGGGACGTGGCGGCAGGCCGTGCCGTTCTCCGTCAGGCGGGGCTTGCCGGGGGAGACAGTCCTGCACGGTTTATTGCACCGGGAGGTAAATATCCGCAGCCGTATGTGGCACTGCCGGCGTTTGACCGTAACGGCAGGTCCGCCGGTATCTGGCTGAATCCACTGACCACGGATGACGGAAACGGGCTGCGGGGATTCAGTGGTGAAGGACGGGTGAAAGGCAGCGGGGATGCGCAGTTCGTGGCCCTGCAGGGCAGCCGTAACGGAGAGAGCCTGCTGGCTGATAATATGCAGGAGGGTGTCCGGATTGCCCGTGATAATCCTGACAGCGGTGTGGTGGTGAGAATTGCCGGTGAAGGTCGTCCGTGGAATCCCGGTGCCATCACCGGTGGTCGCGTGTGGGGGGATATCCCGGACAGCAGCGTCCAGCCGGGAGCCGGAAATGGCGAACCGGTCACGGCAGAGGTGCTGGCACAGCGGCAGGCTGAAGAGGCCATCCGCCGTGAAACGGAACGCCGCGCAGATGAAATTGTCAGAAAAATGGCAGAGAACAAACCTGACCTGCCGGATGGCAGAACAGAGCAGGCTGTCAGGGAAATTGCCGGGCAGGAGCGTGACCGGGCTGACATAACTGAACGGGAAGCCGCGCTGCCGGAGAGTGTGCTGCGTGAATCACAACGGGAGCAGGAAGCGGTCCGGGAGGTTGCCCGGGAAAATCTGCTGCAGGAGCGTCTGCAGCAGATGGAGCGGGATATGGTTCGTGACCTGCAGAAAGAGAAAACCCTGGGCGGAGACTGATACAGGAAGATAAACGCTGATGACAACGGATAACACGAACACGACACGTAACGATTCACTGGCTGCACGGACCGATACCTGGTTGCAGTCATTTCTGGTCTGGTCACCCGGACAGCGGGATATCATCAAAACGGTGGCACTGGTGCTGATGGTACTGGACCACATCAATCTGATATTCCAGCTGAAGCAGGAATGGATGTTTCTGGCCGGGCGAGGAGCCTTTCCGCTGTTTGCCCTGGTGTGGGGGCTGAATCTGTCCCGTCATGCGCATATCCGGCAACCGGCCATTAACCGGCTGTGGGGATGGGGAATTATTGCCCAGTTCGCATATTATCTGGCAGGCTTTCCCTGGTATGAGGGGAATATCCTGTTTGCCTTTGCAGTGGCGGCACAGGTGCTGACGTGGTGTGAAACGCGCAGTGGGTGGCGTACAGCAGCGGCCATTCTTCTGATGGCCCTGTGGGGGCCTTTGTCCGGCACCAGTTACGGCATTGCCGGGCTGCTGATGCTGGCAGTCAGCCACCGGCTGTACCGGGCGGAAGACAGAGCGGAACGTCTGGCGCTGGTCGCCTGCCTGCTGGCTGTTATTCCGGCGCTTAACCTTGCCACCAGTGATGCAGCGGCGGTGGCTGGTCTTGTGATGACGGTGCTGACCGTTGGTCTGGTGTCGTGTGCAGGAAAATCATTACCCCGTTTCTGGCCCGGGGATTTTTTCCCGGTATTCTACGCCTGTCATCTGGCTGTGCTGGGCGTTCTGGCGCTGTGACGGGTGTGGTATCTTTGGCCGCAAGAGGATGATTCGTCAGAGGCAGAACACAGCATGACAGAGCAGAAGCGACCGGTACTGACACTGAAGCGGAAAACGGAAGGGGAGACGCCTGTCCGCAGCCGGAAAACTATCATCAATGTCACCACGCCACCAAAGTGGAAGGTGAAAAAGCAGAAGCTGGCCGAAAAGGCGGCCCGGGAAGCAGAGCTGGCGGCAAAAAAAGCGCAGGCCAGACAGGCGCTGTCCATTTATCTGAACCTGCCCTCGCTGGATGAGGCCGTGAACACCCTGAAACCCTGGTGGCCGGGATTATTTGACGGTGACACACCCCGGCTTCTGGCCTGCGGTATCCGGGACGTGTTACTGGAAGACGTGGCGCAGCGGAATATCCCGCTCTCGCATAAAAAACTGCGCAGGGCGCTGAAGGCCATCACCCGTTCAGAAAGCTATCTGTGTGCCATGAAAGCCGGTGCCTGCCGGTATGACACGGAAGGGTATGTGACGGAGCATATTTCTCAGGAGGAGGAAGCGTATGCGGCAGCGCGTCTGGATAAAATCCGCCGCCAGAACCGGATAAAGGCAGAACTTCGGGCCGTGCTTGATGAGAAATAAAAAAAGCCTCCCTCAGAGAGGGGAGGCAGGGAAATAAGGCTTAAAAGGAAATAACTTCCGTACCCGAAAGAAAACTAGTCCACTGAATTATTTATCACAATAATACTGACAACTAAAGGGGGACAGGAAAATGAATGGATTCAGAAACAGTTCACGGAACGGCCAGGTCTGGCGCTGGCAGCGTGCCGGCGGGCGGGCCGTTATTCTGGAGGTCAGTGGACGCTGGATGGAAGCGGCAGAAGCATGGCGACGGGCTGCTGGTGTTGCGCCCCGGACAGACTGGCAGCAGTTTGCCCGAAAAAGGGCTGAACACTGCCACCGGCGCTGCCGGGGAAGGGGGTAACGAAAAAAGCAGCCTTCATTACACCAGAAATCAGAAGCCTGAAAGGAGTTTATGAGATTTGCTTTTTTAATATCCGGTCGGGCAGTATGGCCGGACAGTTCTGAGTAGCACAGAGTTTTTTCCGTATTAAGTCGTGATTTTATATTTTGTGATTAATTTCACAAAATGATGGACATTATTTTTGTGGAACCGGAGGTAACAGACCAGACGGTTTAAATGAGCCGGTTACATATATTCCACTGGTATTATTTATCTTTTCATGGCGGTATTAACTTCCCTAGTTTCATCTTCATACCTTATTGGGTGTATTAAAAACAGTAGGCTGCCAAAGTCTTAAACAAGTTTCAATTCTCCATGACAGCTCAACATCAGCCAGAGGGAATTCCCATTCTGGACCAGCGGGAGCATACGAACAATAATTTTCGGCTTCGCGCTATAGCGGGCTCAAGTTAGGTTGTCCCCTGAATCTCCAGACAACCAATATCTGATCGCGCCAGTGGTGGCAGTTATTCAGGATGGTATCTCTGTGCATGTCGATGTGGTTATCGTTGAACGGCGTGCGTTCAGTATTGTTGCAGCAGTATAGCTGGCTGATGACAGTCATTTACGTTCGGAACGCAGATGCTGGGATATTCTTCTGGAAGAGGTTCTGAGGCAGGCTGGCATTCCGTTGCTCAGTTGTCCAACCTCGGAAACGGGAAAAAGCAAATTTTCCCCGCTCCCGGCGTTTCTGTAACAGAAACAGGTAAATGGGCATAATAGTCAGCAACAGGGAATGTGGTATTATCGCGGCGGGTGTCTGAACCTTTCTGGTTCAGGCAAGACGCAGGTTCCAGAAATGCGAAGACCCCACTCGTTAATCCATTAACTCGTGAGGTCTGCATGATGCACTTAGCGCTACTGATTGTAGCCTCTTCTTTGCAAAGATGTCAAAGTTTATGACGAAATATACCCTTATCGGGTTGCTTGCCGTGTGCGCCACGGTGTTGTGTTTTTCACTGATATTCAGGGAACGGTTATGTGAACTGAATATTCACAGGGGGAAATACAGTGGTGCAGGTAACTCTGGCCCGAAGCACGGAAGTAAGCTGCCGGGCGGGGACGGAAGTCCCCGCTTTCCGGAAGTGTGAGGTATTTCAGGGGCAGACACCCTATATACCAGAAACCGCCGGTCCCGCCCGGGGCCGGCACACAGGTTAAGATATTTCCTGTTTTTCAGTAATTTAATAATCAAAATCATATTAAATGGCTGCAATCGGAGATGATTTGTGCCCAAACACAGATCATCGTGACAACTTTTAGTACTCGTCATTATTTTTACCGGTGGATTACTTTCCCCCATGAATGATTTTGTATAGCGTTCTGTTACCATTTGCGATAACATTCATTGTATAGCAAATTGTTACCAATGGAGGTTGTTATGCCTACTACTGCAAGCATCCGTAAAACACCGCGAGAAAATCAGATTAACATCCGGGCAACGGATGAGGAACGAGCCGTTATTGATTATGCCGCTAGCCTGGTCAATAAGAACCGTACTGATTTCATCATTGAGCTGGCTTACCAGGAAGCTAAAAACATCATCCTGGATCAACGTTTATTTGTGCTGGATGATGAATGTTATGATTCATTTATTACGCAACTTGAAGCTCCTGTGCAGAATGCTGAAGGGCGTGAACGTCTGATGGCGGTAAAGCCTGAATGGAAATAAATGTCACCGCACCGGTATTACTGACGGATGAGCATATACTTCAGCCATTTGATTGTGGGAATGAAGTGTTAAGTAACTGGTTACATGGTCGCGCTATGAAAAATCAGATGCTCAATGCTTCCCGCACGTTCGTCATTTGCCTGGAGGGTACTTTACGTGTTGTGGGGTACTACTCATTAGCTACCGGTTCCGTCACTCATGCCGAACTTGGGCGCAGTTTGCGGCATAACATGCCCAATCCTGTTCCTGTTGTTCTGTTAGGGCGCCTGGCTGTTGATGTTTGTACTCAGGGGCATGGTTTTGGTAAATGGCTGCTGAGTGATGCCATTCATCGGGTTGTCAATCTGGCTGATCAGGTTGGTATTAAGGCTGTTATGGTTCATGCAATTGATGATGATGCCAGAGCGTTTTATGAGCGTTTTGGTTTTGTCCAGTCAGTTGTGGCACCAAATACCTTGTTTTATAAAGTCTGAGCAATTTTATTGCGACATCATTTTATAATGACATGTAACACATGGGGACTAATAAGTTTTAACCGATAATCCCTCAGGTTAGTTTCCATATCTCTAATGCCGCCAGCCCCACCCCGGCCAGGTACCTGATTACGCTATTTTCTTTTTCTCAGTCATTTCACTATCTAAATCACATTAAACGGTCGTAATCAGACATGATTTGTGCGCCAACACAGATCTTTGTCATAATTCTCAAGTCGCTGATTTCAAAAAACTGTAGTATCCTCTGCGAAACGATCCCTGTTTAAGTATTGAGGAGGTGAGATGTCGCAGACAGAAAATGCAGTGACTTCCTCATCTGGCGTAAAACGAGCATACAGAAAGGGGAATCCGCTTTCTGATGCAGAGAAACAAAGATTATCAGTGGCCCGTAAAAGAGCTTCGCTCAAGGAAGTAAAAGTATTTCTTGAACCAAAGTATAAGGCCATGCTCATGCAAATGTGTCATGAAGATGGTCTGACTCAGGCTGAAGTTCTAACCGCACTGATAAAAAGTGAAGCGCAAAAACGATGCATGTGATGATGGGCTTACATTATTGAGTGTTCAGAAGATTAGTGCTAGATTACTGATCGTTTAAGGAATTTTGTGGCTGGCCACGCCATAAGGTGGCAGGGAACTGGTTCTGATGAGGGGTTACAGGAGCCAGAAAAGTGAAAACCCCGATAATCTTCGTCAAGTTTGGCGACGCGAAGAAGATTACCGGGGCCCCATAAAACCGTATAGCCAACAATTCAGCTATGCGGGGAGTATAGTTATATGCCTGGAAAAGTTCAAGACTTCTTTCTGTGCTCACTCCTTCTGCGCATTGTAAGTGCAGGATGGTGTGACTGATCTTCAGCAAACTTATTACCGCCAGGTAAAAAACCCGAATCCGGTATTCACACCCCGTGAAGGTGCCGGAACGCTGAAGTTCTGCGAAAAACTGATGGAAAAGGCGGTGGGTTTCACCTCCCGTTTTGATTTCGCCATTCATTTGGCGCATGCCCGTTCGCGTGGTCTGCGTCGACGCATGCCACCGGTACTGCGTCGACGGGCTATTGATGCGCTGCTGCAGGGGCTGTGTTTTCACTATGACCCGCTGGCCAATCGCGTCCAGTGCTCCATCACCACACTGGCCATTGAGTGCGGACTGGCGACGGAGTCTGCTGCCGGAACACTCTCCATCACCCGAGCCACCCGTGCTCTGACGTTCCTGTCAGAGCTGGGACTGATTACCTACCAGACGGAATATGACCCGCTTATTGGCTGCAACATTCCGACCGATATCACGTTCACATCTGCACTATTTGCTGCCCTCGATGTATCAGAGGAGGCAGTGGCCGCCGCGCGCCGCAGCCGTGTGGAATGGGAAAACAGACAGCGTAAAAAGCAGGGGCTGGATGCTCTGGGTATGGATGAACTGATAGCGAAAGCCTGGCGTTTTGTGCGTGAGCGTTTCCGCAGTTACCAGACAGAGCTTAAGTCCCGTGGAATAAAGCGTGCCCGTGCGCGTCGTGATGCGGGCAGGGAACGTCAGGATATCGTCACCCTGGTGAAACGACAGCTGACGCGTGAAATCTCGGAAGGGCGCTTCACTGCCAGTCGTGAGGCGGTAAAACGTGAAGTGGAGCGTCGTGTGAAGGAGCGCATGATTCTGTCACGTAACCGCAATTACAGCCGGCTGGCCACAGCTTCCCCCTGAAAGTGACCTCCTCAGAATAATCCGGCCCGCGCCGGAGGCATCCGCACGCCTGAAGTCCGTCAGCGCACAAAAAATCAGCACCACATACAAAAAATAACCTCACAATCCACCTTCTGGTGCATCCGGTTCCCCCTGTTTTTAATACAAAATACGCCTCACAGACGGGTAATTTTGCTTATCCACATTAAACTGCAAGGGACTTTCCCATAAGGTTACAACCGTTCATGTCATAAAGCGCCAGCCGCCAGCGTTACAGGGTGCAATGTATCTTTTAAACACCTGTTTATATCTCCTTTAACTACTTAATTACATTCATTTAAAAAGAAAACTTATTCACTGCCTGTCCTGTGGACAGACAGACATGCACCTCCCACCGCAAGCGGCGGGCCCCGACCGGAGCCACTTTAGTTACAACACACAAAGACAACATCCAGAAAAACCCCGGTCCAGCGCAGAACTGAAGCCACAAAGCCCCTCCCTCATAACTGAAAAGCGGCCCCGCCCCGGCCCTAAGGGCCGGAACAGAGTCGCTTTTAATTATGAATGTTGTAACTATACTCCATCATCGCTGTCAGTCTTCTGGCTGGAAGTTCTCAGTACACGCTCGTAAGCGGCCCTGACGGCCCGCTAACGCGGAGATACGCCCCGACTTCGGGTAAACCCTCGTCGGGACCACTCCGACCGCGCACAGAAGCTCTATCATGGCTGAAAGCGGATATGGTCTGGCAGGGCTGGGGATGGGTAAGGTGAAATCTATCAATCAGTACCGGCTTACGCCGGGCTTCGGCGGTTTTACACCTGTGCCATATGTAACAACAGAGTGCCGCCTTCCATGCGCTAACGCGCATTATTTGCCTTGACGTATAGGAAATTGAAAAACCAGTCGATACCATTGTCCACGCCTTATGCCACGTGAGCCTTTCTGTTTTTCCCCACCACTCCGGTGTTTTCTCTCTCTGTATGGTCGATTCTTATACCGCAACTGGCTGTTTTTTATTCTTGCACCGATTCCCGGGCACACTTAGCCTGTGTCAGGCCGGCATATACCTCAGCAGATTGATATCCCGCGCGTTTTTCTTCAGCCCTGATACATTCAGCCCCGCAATGGCCCGGCGGTATACCATCCGGCCGCCACACAGTACGCATTCGAACGGGTCACGACTCAGGAACTGTTTCACCATTTGTGCATAGCACACTTTCGCCACTGGTTCCGGTTTATCCATCCCCAGAGCACGGTACACCTGCGGCAGCTTCTCTCCACACACCCGGTTGGCAAGGAACCCGAAGTACCTCACCATCTTAAAAAACTTCTCCGGGATGTGCTGTTTCAGCCTCGCGACCAGCTCCCGCTGTGTCAGCGTTTCCGTCGCCGTTTCTCCCGTTTTGTGCTCCAGGTAACGGAAGCTCAGACTCGATCCTCCGTTGTAATGCGCCAGTCGGGAAGCCGCTATTGGTGGCTTCTTCAGATAACGACCCAGGTAGCGTGCCGTATTCCGCCCTCCGGCTGTCTTCTTCGACATGTACACATGTCAGTATTTTCCGCCGACTTTCAGCACCAGGCTTCTCCACTGTGATTCCGTCGTGATATGTGACAACGACTCCGGCATTGCCATCCCCTCTGACCACGCTTTCAGAAGCAGCTGCCGCATATTCCACATCCACCGTGAACGCATCGCGTCTTTCAGGAAGCTCAGCTTTTTCCACTGACCATGCTTATTCAGACCTCCACAGGTTACAGACACATGTACATGCGGATGCCAGTTGAGACGACGGCCATACGTATGGATGGCGCAGAAGATACCGGGTTCCAGCCCCCGTTTTCGGGCGGCATACAGCAGATTCTCCACCACCAGACGGCACACGTCATTCAGCAGCCAGCGGTTGCTTTCGAACACCGGTCACAGCGTGTCCGGCAGGATGAAGACCTGGTGTACCCAGTCGCAGTCAGGAAGACGATTCAGCTGTGTCGCTATCCACAGGTCTGTGGCCTTCTTTCCGCAGGACGGGCAGGCACGGCTGCCGCATGAGTTAGTGACGTATCTGACGTGGGGGCAGTCAGGTTTATCGCAGTTGTATTCCTTCACGCCCAGTATCAGCGTGCCGCAGGCCAGCATTTTGGAGACAGCCTCAACCTCGATATCGCGCAGACCGCCCGCATCCAGGAAGGACGTCCAGCACTGGTTGACTGTGAACAGGCGTTTCAGCGGTCGGGGCTGAAAATCACCACCACTTCGGGTCATCTGCCTTCATCTCCGCTTCTGTTTCTATAAATCAAAACGACGGCAGGTATGGCAGAACGTGACGTATTCGTACGGTGAATCCGGGTACATTTTGTGGAAGGTTTCCCGGAAACAGACCGTGCAGGAGGGATGACCGGTGATAAAGTCTGCAAATATGGACTGATAAGGGTGGTTATTGGCTCTGGCGACGGCTTTCAGAACCTCTTTCACCATTCTGGTGTGGACTTTCTGGTGCATCCAGTTCAGAACAGTGATGGGAAGATGCCACCGAAGCTACAGCCTCCATACTGGCAATCAAACCTTCCCAGCCGAGTGATGCTGTTATTACGGATTCAATATCAGTATTACCGTCACGTGCTGCCAGGAGAGCCTGTCCCAGCTTAATATGATCCCGAGCTACGACTTCAAGTACTTCAGCAACTTTCAGACGACGCTCTTTCTGGCTTATCTCTGCTCTGCGCCTCGTGCTGCCAATCAATTTGCAGAACATATCAATTGCCAGATCTGTAATTGCTGCCTGCTTTTCAATAACAAAGGCTACCAGCGTGGCATGACGGCGTTCGGACGCCATTCGTTGTATTTCACGCGCATGTAAAACGCGAGAATCCCGGGCAATAATACCGTAACGGTTTACATGAATCCGTTTACGTTGTTCATCGGCGATTGCCGCTGTTCGTAATACCTCCAGCCTGGCAATTAACCCCTTAAAATCACAGCTAAGCAGCTGGTTCACTCGAGTCCACGAAAGCGGTTCAGCAGAACTTCGGCGCGTAGCTGCGGGGATGGAAGCTGATGCTGAGGCTATATGTGAGGCAATCAGCAGTCGCTGGAGTAATGGTGTTGTCGAAGGTCATGTAAATCGTCTGAAGATGTTGAAACGCCAGATGTATGGTCGAGCCGGATTTGAACTACTCAGGCAGAGGGTAATGAGTCCACTGGCATGAAAATCTCCCCCCAGGTTGCGGAAGAACCACTTTTGCACTGTTCGTGACAGGTGGGGACTTTCCATTCCTCTCAGTAGTGGCGCTGCCGGTAGCCGGGCAATCAGTCAGATGTTGTTGCAGCCGGTGGTTGGCGCGACAACTGATGCGGGAATGGGGGCTGACAAGTCGACAGCCGGTTAAGCATCGCTACTGGGTAAACGAAGACAACACTCCGCCATTGCCAAACTCACTGAACCGGCAGTTTAACCCCACCGCACCAAATCGCGTCTGGTGCGGCGACATCAGCTTTATTCGCCTGCGGGACAGATGGTGTTATCTCGCGCTTGTTGTTGATCTATATTCACATCGGATTATCGGTTCAGCCCTTAAATTAACTGCTGATGCTGATCTGGCGTGAGGGCTTTGCGTAATGCTCTGGAAACACGACCGCGTGATGGCCATTTGCTGTTTCATTCAGAGTTTGGATACCCTTTCGCGGCTGGCGGTGGCCATCCAGGTTTCCATCTGTCTATAACTTATATCTGTCAGCGGAACCAAGCGGACTTTATATTTTGGCGGGAATTCTAGTCGCGCACACTCTTTTACGGGTAATGTGCCAACTTACTGATTTAGTGTATGATGGTGATTTTAAGGTGCTTGCGTGGCTTCCATTTCCATCAGATGTCCTTCCTGCTCCGCTACTGAAGGCGTGGTGCGTAACGGCAAAAGCACTGCCGGGCATCAGCGCTATCTCTGCTCTCATTGCCGTAAAACATGGCAACTACAGTTCACTTACACCGCCTCTCAGCCCGGTACGCACCAGAAAATCATTGATATGGCCATGAATGGCGTCGGATGTCGCGCCAGTGCACGCATTATGGGCGTTGGCCTCAACACGATTTTACGTCACTTAAAAAACTCAGGCCGCAGTCGGTAACCTCACGCATACAACCGGGCAGTGATGCGATTGATTCACGGTTAATCCCTACGCAGATATCGCAATATAGATATCGACAATTTTAAACATATGTATATCATCAAGAGGCATATAAACGTAAAGATATAAATATAGAAATTATCGGTGTTTGGTAATGTTCCGTTCCGTCTGTAAGAGGTGATGGACTCCATGTTATGTATTTGTATTACATTTATTTTTCGATGTAAAATATGATATAAAAATATGAAATAATATCCGTTTCATTGCAGTTCTTTTCTGTATATGTATATTGGAAAAAAGAACATTCATGGTTTGTTATCAAGGGCAAGGAAAATGTACAACCTAAAGCATCTAAAACAGGGAGGGGGTATAATTAAGTCGTTCCTGATTTTGGGAAGCATGATCTTCTCTTGCAGTATAGTTGCGGCAAAGGATGTAGATGCAAACAATTTTCTCCATCAAGATGACGTAAATGCCCAGCTGTTTGGGGTAGATTTGGGGGTGAGTCGGATTATTTATGTTCCAGAGTCTTCTGGTGAGAATGTTGCTGTAAGAAATAAGCAGACATATCCTATGCTGGTGCAGTCACAGGTGTTAGATGAAGATACAAAATCAAAAGCACCATTTATTACTACTCCTCCTCTCTTTAGGTTGGAAGGGAAACAGACGAGTCGTATTCGTATTATTCAGACGGGGGGGGACTTCCCCAAAGACAGGGAAAAATTACAATGGCTATGTGTTAAAGGAATTCCTCCAAGGGAAGATGATAAATGGGCTGAAGGACAGACTCAGAAAAAGTCATCATTGCTTGTACAATTTTCGGTAAATAATTGTATCAAGCTTCTCATCCGACCAGATGCTGTTAAAGGTCACCCAGAGGATGTTGCAGATAGAGTAACATGGACAAAAAAAGATTCAGTTCTGGAGGCTTCTAATCCAACACCTTTTTATATCAATATTAAAGAACTTATTGTCGGTGGAAGGACTGTTAAATCACTAAAATACATTTCACCATTTAGTAAGCAGAGTTTTGATATTTCTCCTTCAATTGCAGGAGAGGTTAAGTGGAAAATTGTAACTGATTATGGTGGTGAGAGTAAATTATACACTGCCGAAATTCGGTGATTTTCTCATCTGATAATAAAGATATAGGTGTATTAGAATGAATTTCACCTTGAGGAATAAATATAATCTCTCAAAAATATATGTTTATGTTCTTACATCATTCTCTGTCCTATTCTCAGCAAATGTAAATGCCAGAATCTATACATTTAATCCATCTATGCTGAATATTGAACAGCGTAATATAGATCTTTCTGTTTTTGAAAGTAACTCTCAGTTACCAGGTGTTTATTATGTTGATATTGTACTTAATGGTAGATTGGCTGAGAGAAAGAAAATTTCGTTCTATAATGTGCGTGATGAAGAAGGAAATCTTGCTCTTGCCTCCTGCTTAACTAAGGATATGCTGACGCGTTATGGAATAAAGATTGGTGATTATCCAGATCTCTTTATTAAAAAGATGAGCATGGATGGAGAAGTTTGTGCTGATCTTAACGCTATTCCAGGGGCAACCACATATTTTGATTTTTATAATCAACGGTTGAGTTTAAATGTACCTAATATTGCACTATATTCGAAACATCGTGGTATTGCTCCAGAAGTTCTATGGAACGATGGTATTGATGTATTTGTGATGAATTATCAGGTGAATGCTTTAAGAAAGGAGTTTCGTCAAGGGCAGAATCATGATGTTAGTTCCTACTGGGCCAGAATAGAACCAGGGGTAAATATAGGTCCATGGAGGATAAGAAACCTAACTACATGGACTAAAGAGCATGGTCAATCAGCAGAAAGCCAAAGTGTTCACACATATGCAGAGCGTGGTGTTGCATCTATAAAAAGTCGAGTTCTAATTGGAGAGAATTATACCACCTCCGATATTTTTGATAGTATTCCTTTTAGAGGTGCAATGCTCCGTTCTGATGAAAGTATGGTTCCTTACAGTCAGTATGGATTTGCACCTATAATTAGGGGAATAGCACAGTCTCAGGCTCTGATAGAGGTACGTCAGAATGGTTATATCATTCATACAGTTAGTGTGGCTCCGGGTGCTTTTGCTCTTTATGATATTCCTGTTACTGGGTCCGGTGGGGATTTACAAGTATCTGTCATAGAAACAAATGGGAAAAATCAGTTATTCACCGTACCTTACACCACTCCTGCTGTTGCGCTACGTGAAGGATATTTTAAATATAGCATAGCGGGGGGGGAATATCGTTCATCTTATTCTGGTGTAGATAATTCAGTATTAATGCAAATTACTGCAATGTATGGTTTACCTTGGGATCTGACAACGTTTATCGGGTTTCAGGGGGCTAAACATTATCAATCTGCAGCAACAGGATTAGGACTCTCTATGGGATATATTGGAGCCATGTCGCTCGATGGAATATTTGCTCGTGGACAGAAAAGAGAACAGCGTAAAGATAAAGGATATTCATGGCGTGTGAGATACAGTAAGGTGTTTGAGAAAACTGGAACCAGTTTTGTTGCAGCCAGTCACCAATATTCTTCTAGTGACTATAATACACTTTCTGATGTTCTCGATACTTATAATAATAAGAATTACATTTATAACGATAAAACTAGTCGTTCGCGGAGAACTAGTCTGACGATGAGTCAATCAATGGGAAAATGGGGAGCGTTCAGCATAGGAGGTGTTAGAGATGAATATCGAGGAGGGCGACCATCACAAGACTCTATAAATGCATCCTACACAACGACATGGGAATGGGGAACATTGTCATTGAACTGGAGTAAGAATAATGCAGGCTATTATTCAACAAGTTTAAAAGATAAAAAAGAAAATATATTTAATGTTTGGATGAGCATTCCCGTAGAACGATTGTTTGGAGGGCGTGCGAATAGTATTAATGCGACGACCAACTTCCAGAAATCAGGTGATCAAAAAACACAATATGAATTAGGATTAAATGGGCGTGCGTTTAATCAACAGTTATACTGGGACATTCGTCAGCAATTTGCACCGGGAAGTGACACTTATAGTGATGCAAGCAGGGTAAACTTTATCTGGTATGGTTCTTATGGTCAGTTCCAAGGAGGATACAGTTATAGTGATTCATTTAGACAAATGAATGCTGGCCTGTCAGGAACCATGGTTGCTCACAGGAAAGGTGTCGCGCTTGGACAGAAGCAGGGGGATACCATCGCTCTTGTTGAGGCTCTCGGTGCGGATGGGGCTGAAGTTATTGGATGGCCTGGTGTTAAGACTGACTTCAGGGGCTATACAACCTTGGGGTATCTTACCCCGTATCAGGAAAACACTGTGTCTCTGAATCCCGCGTCGTTGCCTGATAACGCGGAAGTATTACAGACAGATATCCGTGTCGTCCCGACAAAAGGTGCTGTGGTTCCTGCTCGTTTTACCACTAATATTGGCAAAAAGGTGCTGTTTAAATTAACACGCACTGACGGAAAAAAAGTCCCTTTCGGTGCTGTGGTTTCATTATCAATGAAAACAGAAAAAAGTGGCGCTGGTATTGTAAATGAATTTGGTGAGGTTTATATGACAGGTGTGCCTGAAAAAGGTCAACTAAAAATCAACTGGAACACCCACGGAAAATGCACGGCAGATTATGAATTGTCGGATAAAAAAGGTATTTTAAACATTTATACTGTTCCTGTAACTTGTTTGTGAAATTAAATGTTATGATGAGAAAAATTATATTTTCTCTATATCTGATAATAAGCTCTGTTTCAGCTGTTAATGCCAGAGGAATAGACCTTGAATCCATAATGGTTTCAGAGGGGGAAATGAATGACGGTGACGTAATTGCTACAGGACAGGTCTTCTGTGAAGAAAATAATATATCTAAAGTGAGCCTTTTGAATATATATATGGGAGACCATGTTTATAGTAATGTATACACTTTGCAAGGAAAGAATAAAGAGGAAAATAAACTAATGGTCAGGATTGAAGGTGATGGATGGCATTCTTCCGACAAGGCGGGAAATGGAATTTATAAGAAACAAAAAAATAAAAGTGAACAGTTTTATGTGGTGATTAATGGTCATCAGAATGTGAAATCAGATATATATTCTATCAAAGCAAGTTCTATATGTCTTTATTCTTACCAAGAATAGAACATCTAGATGAAAAGACTCTATGTCTTTTTAACCATAATATATAACCTACAGAAGGTTTATATATTTCTAAACTATGTTTAAATTATCCCTTAAGGTGGACGATATGAAAAAGAAAGTTATTGCAGTTGCGGCTCTTATGATTATGTGTGGTGGGATTGCTAACGCAGGCAGTCTGGGTAATTCTTCTTCTGTTAATGCGAACTTTACCGTCATCGGCGGCTGCTCAGTGAGCGGTAATTGGACTCCAGAAACAATTAATGCTGGAAATCATCTGTCTACTACTCAAAAAGTAGGTTCTCTTGATATTACACTGAGTGGTTGCAATAGTCATGTTTATTTTAAAGGGCAGGAGATTGATTCGCTTGGTCAACCTGTAGCTACGTCACCTAGTGGTGCAAAAATTTCTGTAATGCCAGAACTGGCGAAACTGGGTAGTACATGGACTAAAGACCCAGATCTGAATGTTTTCAGAACCTCATCAGCCTTAGTTAATGGGCAAACTCTTTCTACCGCTCTTATCAACTATTCTGATTGGAATGCGGAGGCTGGCACTCATACTATGACTCTTGAAGTTGGTACCTACACCTTATAATACAATACCCCCGGGGATGCCGGGGGTATAATATTTCATCTTTTTAAAAGGCTCTAACTACAGTTGGGGCCTGTGTGGTGCCGTCTGCATGGCATGTTGGTATTGGCATCTGGTGAGGCACTGTATTCTACTAATGTGGTGAATGTTGCGTATTCCGCTGTGATGGATGGTGCCGGACGGACGACGGGCCCACAACGCCTGCTCCAGCGCATCCAGCACGAATGTCGTTTCCATAGACGATGAGACCCGCCACCCCACGATGTATTCGGCAAACACATCAATGATGAACGCCACATAGACGAAGCCCTGCCATGTGCTGACGTAAGTAAAATCAGCCACCCACAGTTGGTCAGGACGTTCTGCCACGAACCGACGGTTTACGCGGTCGCCTGCGGCAACGGCTTTCCGGCTGACGGTAGTGCGGACCTTTTTACCCCGGAGAACACCGGCAAGCCCCATAACCGCCATGAGGCGCGCCACTGTACATCTGGCTACCCTGATTCCTTCCCGTAACAACTGACGCCAGACTTTACGCACACCGTATACCTGATGATTCTCATCGTATACGCGCAGTATCTGGGGTCCGCTTGGAAAACGGATCTATGGTCACTCCCGTTTTTGCAACACCGATTTTGACGATAAATGGGCTTGCTTGAATCTATCCGGCGTCTGAATGGGATTTCATTCCCGCGCCCCGATGAGTTCCGCGCCTGATGAACCTCCAGAAATTTCACGGCTTCAGTGAGCCTTTCCGTTTTACAGGTTCCTCAACAGGCCGGTGAGCCGTTCATATCATCAATAATCCGTATCCGCAAAACCAGATGAGTGATTGTTTAAACAGTAAGCGTACAGCCTGAACCGTCTGGTCAGAATCTGACGAATTAGACAAAGTGGTGTCCACCAAATAAGTAGTGGGAACCAAAGTGTCAGATATGCAGAAAAATGTGACTCCCGGCAGGCGAAAAGGCAGCCCTAATTATCCTCCCGAATTTAAACAGCAGCTCGTTGCTGCCTCCTGTGAACCCGGGATATCCATCTCAAAACTTGCTCTTGAAAATGGCATTAACGCCAATCTGTTGTTCAAATGGCGACAACAATGGCGCGAGGGAAAGCTGCTATTACCTTCTTCAGAGAGCCCCCAGCTACTTCCTGTGACTCTCGATGCAGCTGCCGAACAGCCAGAATCGCTCGCAGAGGACCCGGAAACCCTCAGTATCAGCTGTGAGGTAACGTTCCGGCACGGGACGCTCCGCTTCAATGGCAATGTCAGCGAAAAGCTCCTGACTCTGCTGATACAGGAACTGAAGCGATGATCCCGTTACCTTCCGGGACCAAAATTTGGCTGGTTGCCGGTATCACCGATATGAGAAATGGCTTCAACGGCCTGGCGGCAAAGGTGCAGACGACGCTGAAAGACGATCCGATGTCAGGTCACGTTTTTATCTTCCGTGGGCGTAATGGCAGTCAGGTAAAGCTCCTCTGGTCTACCGGCGATGGACTGTGTCTGCTGACCAAACGGCTGGAGCGCGGCCGCTTCGCCTGGCCGTCAGCCCGGGATGGCAAAGTGTTCCTCACACCGGCACAGCTGGCGATGCTCCTTGAAGGTATCGACTGGCGGCAGCCTAAAAGACTGCTTACGTCCCTGACTATGTTGTAAGCCTCTTTATCCTGGTCGACGCTGAATGAGCCTGGTAATATACCCGGTATGAGCAGCTCACTTCCTGACGATATCAATGCACTGAAACGTCTCCTTGCCGAACAGGAGGCGCTGAACCGTGCCCTGCTGGAAAAGCTGAACGAGCGTGAACGCGAAATAGACCATCTGCAGGCACAGCTGGATAAGCTGCGCCGGATGAACTTCGGCAGCCGCTCCGAAAAAGTCTCCCGTCGTATCGCACAGATGGAAGCTGACCTGAAGGCACTTCAGAAAGAAAGTGATACCCTTACCGGTCGGGTTGACGACCCGGCCGTGCAGCGCCCGCTGCGTCAAACCCGCACCCGCAAACCGTTCCCCGAATCACTCCCCCGCGATGAAAAACGGCTGCTGCCGGCAGCGTCATGCTGCCCGGAATGTGGAGGCTCACTGAGCTATCTGGGTGAGGATGCCGCCGAACAGCTGGAGTTGATGCGCAGCGTCTTCCGGGTTATCCGGACTGTACGTGAAAAGCATGCCTGTACTCAGTGCGATGCCATCGTGCAGGCCCCCGCGCCTTCACGGCCCATCGAGTGGGGTATCGCAGGACCGGGGCTGCTGGCCCGCGTGCTGATCTCAAAGTATGCAGAGCACACCCCGCTGTATCGCCAGTCAGAAATATACGGCCGGCAAGGTGTGGAGCTGAGCCGTTCACTGCTGTCGGGCTGGGTGGATGCATGCTGCCGGCTACTGTCACCGCTGGAAGAAGCGCTTCAGGACTATGTGCTGACTGACGGTAAGCTCCATGCTGATGACACGCCTGTCCCGGTGCTGTTGCCAGGCAATAAGAAAACGAAGACCGGGCGGTTATGGACCTACGTTCGTGACGACCGTAACGCCGGGTCAACGCTGGCGCCGGCGGTGTGGTTCGCTTACAGCCCGGACAGAAAAGGCATCCATCCGCAGACCCATCTTGCGGGGTTCAGTGGTGTACTGCAGGCGGATGCATACGCCGGGTTCAACGAGCTGTACCGGGATGGCCGGATAACGGAAGCCGCCTGTTGGGCTCACGCCCGCCGTAAAATCCACGATGTGCACGTTCGCACCCCGTCAGCCCTGACGGAGGAAGCGCTGAAACGGATCGGCGAACTGTACGCCATCGAGGCAGAGATAAGGGGAATGACGGCGGAGCAGCGCCTTGCCGAACGTCAGTTGAAAACGAAACCGCTGCTGAAATCCCTGGAAAGCTGGCTGCGTGAAAAGATGAAAACCCTGTCGCGACACTCAGAACTGGCGAAAGCGTTCGCATACGCCCTGAACCAGTGGCCGGCGCTGACGTACTATGCAGATGATGGCTGGGCTGAGGCGGACAATAACATCGCTGAAAATGCGTTGCGGATGGTCAGTCTGGGCCGCAAAAACTACCTGTTCTTCGGTTCGGATCATGGAGGAGAGCGGGGAGCGCTGCTGTACAGCCTGATCGGGACGTGCAAACTGAACGGAGTGGAGCCAGAAAGCTACCTCCGCTATGTCCTTGACGTCATAGCCGACTGGCCGATAAACCGGGTCGGCGAACTGCTCCCCTGGCGCGTAGCACTGCCGACTGAATAACACATCCCCGTCAATACGGTTCTTGCTGCACGCTTACAAAAGCTTTCATTGCCACACAGGACAGCCGGGACATTATTGCTGCCGCATGCAGAGCCTTAAACCATGTCTGGCGTGAAGGGTACCGCTATATGAAGGCAGGAGTCATGCTGGCTGATTTCACACCATCGGGTATAGCGCAGCCGGGATTATTTGATGAAATCCAGCCCCGTAAAAACAGTGAAAAATTAATGAAAACACTCGATGAACTGAACCAGTCGGGAAAAGGGAAAGTGTGGTTTGCGGGGCGAGGAACCGCCCCTGAATGGCAAATGAAACGGGAAATGCTATCGCCTTCGTATACAACACAATGGACTGAGATCCCCATTGCTTCATTCTGATATATCAGAATAATTTTTTCATTTTAAGACGCACATCATTCATTGCCTCCTGCACCGAATCAGTAGCAGAAGGAGGCATTTTTTCAACAGATTGCGAAGCACCGAGTTCAGTCAACACAGCTCTGATATCGGCCTGAGAAGGCTTCCATCCAGTCGTCTGACTGAGTAAGGTTACAACCTGATCTGCTGAAAACTCCTCGCTCAAAATGGCTGTCAGCAATACAGGCAGGCGAGGATCAAGTTGGTGTAACGCCATTCCAGAAATAAATGCATTCCGGAACAGCTCACCACGCTCAGAACGCGGAACGGACTCTATCGCTTCCAAAGTTTGAAAGTCTGCAGCTTTTTCCGGATGCAGATAAAGTGTGTATTTTTTCCTTTTCCGTTCATCGTCCACAATATTACTCCTCTTTGAAAGCCGCGATAGCTTCAACCAGTGCTGTCTGTGGCGACTCCATCATCACTACTTTTTGCCCAAGATGGTGCCATGCCGTTTTTATCGAATCATAGATCAACGGGGCCCCACCACCGACAACATAAACACGATTCACATGATGGAAATCACCGAGCTCATTGACTACTTGCTCCCCCAAACTGGCAATAGCCCCCTCAATGGTATTAAGGACCAGATCAGTTTTTGTTTCGTCATTTATAACCTGCCGAACAAAGTCCGGGTCATTACGACGTTTAATCAATTCATCTGCAACGAGGAAACTGGTATCACTGGATGCCATGCGCAATGCACTCATTGCAGCTTTCGTAACTGAAGACACACCAATGCCAGAATTACCATGAATGGCACTTACAGAGTCAAATTGACCAACGATAACACCAACATCAAGCGTAGTGCCGCCAATATCAACTACCAGCGATTTTTCGAACTGACCAACTTTATCCACGACCAGACGAGAAAACACAGCTGGCAATGATTCAGGCATCACATCAACGTGTTCAATGGTGAAAACATCGCCTTTATTAAGACGAATCGGCCTCATTAAATTCTCAATTTTACGCTGAATGTTGAGTTCATTTTTTTGACACTCTTTCGTATAGAACTCACTGATAGGCAAAGTCACAGTCAATGATACAGGCTGAGGCGCTAATCCACTATTCAGTAAAGCGTGATGCACAGCTAACAGGTTAACATCCGTATATTGATACTCAATATGAGTCGTAAGAATAGATTGGTTGCTAACTTCATCATACGTGTATTTTTTACCATCCAGTTCATAGTTAAATGTCTGGCGAATTCCTAACCCGTCAACCTTCCATCCATGACGAAATGAGTTTTGCGACAACGACTTACAGATTCCCCCATTATCATTCCATGCCAACTTGATTGTTGTTGAACCATCATCGCAGTATACGTTCATCTATAGCCCCTTAAATACTCAATCTGAGTAAATCATTATTTCTGGTTGCAAGGTAATACTCAATTTGAGTACTATCATAGTTATGAAATCACAAAACACAAGTATTATTTATTACATCACATGACACACTTCATATTTCACATTTCATAAATATGAACACATATTGACACCTCAGGTTACCGTGTCAAAATATCATCATACTTCACACATCACATTTATGAGGTTGCAATGATTACTGTAGTTGGTGGGAACAAAGGTGGTTCAGGGAAAACTACCATTGCATCAAACCTGGCTATTGCTCTCGCAAATAAAGGAAGGGAAGTCTGCCTGTTAAACGGAGATCTACAACGAACAGCCGCAAAACATCATGCGGAACGAGAAGCTGCAGGACTGTTACCAGCAATAACCCTTGTTGAGAAATTTGATAACCTGACACAAACACTACAGGCTCTGAATGAAAAGTTCGATGATGTAATAGTGGATGTCGCAGGAAGAAACTCAAAGGAATTCATAACGAGTGGAGTTGTCGCACATCAAATAATTGCGCCACTACAGTGTTCTCAACCAGATCTGGATACTCTTACAGAACTAGAACAACAGATAGACGCAATGCGTAACCTTAACCCGGAACTTAAGGTTTATTGTTTACAAAGTATGGCAACAACCAATCCGGTTTTGAGGGGAAATGAGAGAAAAGAATTCCTTGAATATCTTGAAGAATTCCCAACAATTCAAGTCCTTGATTCAGTTATTTGTTTCAGAAAAGTCTATCGCGATTGCATGAGCAACGGCACCGGTGTAGTAGAAACGAACAATACAGCAGCCAAAGCAGAAATTGAACATTTAATGAATGAGGTATTTGGCCCATGGTGAAGAAACCCAGCCAGCAAGCATTAAACAGAGCTGCAGTTACGGTAGAACAAGCAGAGGCTCTGGCTCAGCGCCTTGCGGATAAACCATACGGCGCGCCGGAAAAACCCGAACCAGAAAAACAATGTCGGACGACAATCTCTCTTGGTGAAAGCATGCTTGTCACAATAGAAGATCTGGCATTGAGGAATAAACGCAATGGTAAAGATCCAAAAAATGTAAGTGCCATCGTCAGAGTAGCCCTTGAGCAATACTTAAAAACACTAACGTAATAATCAATAAGTTATTACTTATGAAATCACACTTGTGAATTCATACTGTTTAAGCACCCTTGCATACAAGAGATCACATATTGCAGTGGTCTCTTTTTTTACAGAATAAATCATAATTCATAATTATGATTTATGAATTATGCGTGTCTGTTTTTCAGCATTGTGACCGCATCGGACTCAGGCATCGAAAACTGCACCCGGTGCCGTGCAGCCACATCCAGCGCAAACACCTTCGTGTAGACCTCCGTTGAGCTGATGGACTTATGCCCCATCAGGCTCTGCAGGACCTTCAGTGGTATACCGGCATACAGCATGTGCATCGCATAGGAATGGCGGAACGTATGTGGCGTGACCGGGACAGAGAACGTCACACCGTCAGTAGCAGCGGCGGCAACCGCCTCCCCAATCCAGGTCCTGACCGTTCTGTCCGTCACTTCCCAGATCCGCGCTTTCTCTGTCCTGCCTGTTCGTTTATTACGCCGTTCCAGAGGAATTTTCAGTGTTGCCACCATCGTCTGCAGCTGACTGACGTACCAGGAGTCGGAGAGCGGAACCAGCCGGTGAGTCTGCTGTCCGGCAGGCGTTCTTCCTGCCGTCCTGGCGGCTTTTTCGGTCCGCTGCTTCAGAGTGGCCAGCTGCACAAACGGATACGGAGGCGCGAGCGAAAAATCCCCCCGCGTCAGCGCCAGTGCTTCATTAATGCGCGCACCGGTGTTCCACAGTGTGGCCAGCAGCATCTTGCGGCGCAGATCCGGGACGTAATGGAGCAGGGCACTCACTTCCGGAGCCAGCAGATATTTCGGCAGTTCATCATGAACCATCGACATCTGGCGAAGTGCCAGAGCTGCCGGATAATCAATGACAACAGGAAGTTGTGGAGACTGTCCGGCAGAATAAACTGCCGGTACCCTGGCTGCAGACTGGCTGTGTATAACGGAGCCTGACATTTATATTCCCCAGAACATCAGGTTAATGGCGTTTTTGATGTCATTTTCGCGGTGACTGAGATCAGCCACTTCTTCCCCGATAACGGAGACCGGCACACTGGCCATATCGGTGGTCATCATGCGCCAGCTTTCATCCCCGACATGCACCACCGGGTAAAGCTCACGGGAGACTTTGTCTGACAGCAGGCGGGCACTGGCCAGGGGGATCACCATCCGTCGCCCGGGCGTGTCAATAATGTCACTCTGAACATCCACAAACAGACGATAACGGCTCTCTCTTTTATAGGTGTAAACCTTAAACTGCATTTCACCAGTCCCTGTTCTCATCGGCAAAAGAGCCGTTCATTTCAATAAACCGGGCGACCTCAGCCATCCCTTCCTGATTTTCCGCTTTCCAGCGTTCGGCACGCAGACGACGGGCTTCATTCTGCATGGTTGTGCTTACCAGACCGGAGATATTGACATCATATGCCTTGAGCAATTGATAGCTGTCGCTGTCAACTGTCACTGTAATACGCTGCTTCATAGCACACCTCTTTTTGACATACTTCTGGTATGCATATAAGTATATATTATTATGATTCAAAAATCAGCGCGTAAATACACATACTGTTATCTTACTTTTAGTAAGCATTATTTATTTTACCTTGCGTTATGTTAACCAATAAAAATCTGACTTATAAAAACAAACCGTAATTATCGCATTCCCGTTTCCGTCAGATCCGACTTTCATGAATATCACAACTTTCCGGAAGTGTACCACGCTGAGAAAATCATCATATCACTGTTTTCCGCCCCTGCGCGGCGCATCACAGGTCAGGGAGATGACACAACATATAGTGTCATTAACAGCTAAATTCAGCACTACATGCTGTGCTGACGGGAGATGGCGCTGTGCGGCGGGAGAGAAAGATCCGTGACTTGGGGTTTTCGGATCTCCGGAGAAATAAGAAGAGGTAGGCATTGTTGTAGCATTAAAATCCTCAATTTTAGTAATTTTAGAAGCATCACAATTTTCAAAAACTAAAAAACTGATTAATAGCCAATAATAAAATGCTAGGTTAGCATTAAGAACAAAACAAACATGAAAGGATCGATGATGCTAAGCCAGCTTAACCTGCGTTTTCACAAAAAACTTATCGAGGCGCTGAAAACGCGTGCCGGTCGGGAAAATACTTCGGTCAACGCCCTAGCCGAACGCTTCCTCGATGACGGCCTGAAAACGGTCGCGCCCGGTGACGGGTATTTTCAGCTCATTGCCGATCCGGAGGCCACGGTCCGGCAGCTGTACCGGCATATCATTCTGGGCCAGACCTTCGGCACGTCAGCGCTCTCCCGCGACGAACTGCGCTTTGTCCTGGTTCACGTCAGGGAGGCCTTCCTGCGCGGGCATAATAGGCTGGCCACACTCCCGGCCCTGGACACGCTGCTGGACATCACTGGCAACCTGCTGGCCTGGCAGGTGGAGCACGATCGCCCTGTGGACGGTCACTACCTGAAGGGGATTTTCCGCCTGGCCGGGAAAAACTGGACGGAAGAGTTTGAAGCCTTCCGGGCAGCGCTGCGCCCCGTGGTGGATCAGATGTATGCCGAACACCTCCTGCGTCCGCTCGAGAGCGACTGTTTTGGCCTGGCGGAGGTGCCGGACGCGGTGCTGGCAGAAATCTTCACCCTGCCGCGACTGAAAGCTGTTTTCCCGTTGATGCTGCGCGGCCTGGACTGGAACACAGAACAGGCAAGAACGCTGGCACAGGAGCTGCGCCCGGTTATTTCTGCCGTCACGGAAACCATTGAGGCCGGCACGCTGCGCCTGGAGATCCGCGTTGACGGCCAGCACCCCGGAGAACGCCCGGGGGCCTGGTACACCACACCCCGTCTGCACCTGCTGATCACCGGCCAGGACTTCGTGGTGCCGTACGGCTGGGAAGCGTTATCCGAACTGCTGGGCCTGTTCACGCTGTATGCCCGGCATCCGGAAGCCCTGACGCACGGTCACCAGGGGGAGCGAGTGATGTTCTCCCCGCCCGGAAACGTCACGCCGGAGGGCTTCTTCGGGATAGACGGCCTGCGGATTTTTATGCCGGTGGAGGCCTTTGAGACGCTGGTCCGGGAGCTCGCCACGCGGTGTCAAGAAGGCCCGCTGGCGGAGGCCCTGACCGGGCTGCGCTGCCTGTACGGAGATCTGTAATATGAAGATACTGAGGCAGCTGTGGAACCAGAAAGGGCTTGATGCGGCAGTTGAAGATGTACCTGAGGATCGATACGGTTTCGGTAATATCGCAGAAAATATATCCCGTTCCATCCTTACTCTTCCTCTGGAGGCTTCAAATGTTGTCGGAATAGAAGGTGCATGGGGATCGGGTAAAACAAGCCTCCTTAATCTGATCCTGAGAAACCTTGCCCTGAGAAAAGATGCTCACACGCATGTGCTGCATATTTCTCCCTGGCTGAGTGGCGGCAGTCCGGTTGAAGCGCTCTTTCTTCCGGTTGCCACGGTTATCCAGCAGGAAATGGAAATACGCTATCCCCCGAAGGGCTTCAAAAAGCTCTGGCGTAAATATCTGTTGTCACCGGAAGCTCAAAAAGTGATTGAGTATGCTCAGGATACTTCATCGCGCGTCCTTCCACTGGTTCAATATATCGGACAGTTTTCCAGCATTATTAACTGGATAGCAGGCGGAATAAAGGTATTTTCAGACAGCCGTCTGGCTGTTGATCAGAAAACCACGACAAAGCTTCGGGCTGAAATTGCAGGACAACTGGTGAGGCTGGATCTGAAGTTCATTGTTGTCATGGATGATCTGGACCGACTGGAGCCATCCCAGGTGGCGGAAGTGTTCAGGCTTGTGCGTGCAGTAGCCGATCTGCCCCGCTTTACCCATATTCTCTGTTATGACAGGCAGATTATCACTCATGCCGTTGAACATGCGCTGAATATCGAAGATGGCAGCCGTTATCTCCAGAAAATCATTCAGCTTAGTTTTAAATTACCCCGACCTGAAGCCTTTGATTTACGTAATGAATTTCGCCAGCGGGCTGAGGCTCTATATCAGCAAATTAATAATCAACCGCCAGACTCTGGAATGGTAAGGGATCTCATCGCGGTGACTGATACCTATGGTGCCGCACTTTCGACGCCACGGGAAATCCATCAGGCCATTAATTCCCTGATTTTTCTTTATCCGGGGATGCGGGATTTTGTTTATTTCCCTGATTTGTGCCTGCTTCAGCTTATACGGGTGACAAACCCGGCTCTGTATGACTGGACAGAGCATTACCTGACAGAACGGTCCGTGATTGAAGCCGGTCAGGGTATGCTTTCTGACGGAGAGAAAGCAGACTTCCGGGAGGGGCTTATCAGATGTATGAAGACGTTCAGGGCATCAAATGCAGACTCGTTTCTGACACTTGCAGACTGGATCCCAGGTATCAGTGGACATAATGATGAATATCTGAATCTTTTTGAGCCCGTCAGTGAGGATTTTCGTCATATCCAGACGACCGGTAAACGACTCAGCAGCCTGACGCACTGGCGATATTATTTTGCCTTCTCCTCACCACAGAATGTTCTGCCACCTGAATTCTTCAGACAGCTTTTTGAGCAGGCTGGCGTATCGGAAAAACAGCAGCAGCTTTCTGAATTGCTGCTCTCAAAAATCAACAGTGTGGGCAGTCTGTCCGGAACCTGGTTTGAACATATACTGAGCAGACTGACTCCAGGCCTGATAAGAGAACGTAATTTCGAAGAGTGCGCAGGACTGGTTCATTTTTTCTTCGATCACACCGATGAGGTGAGCACTCGCTTCAGTATCCGTAACCCATGGTTTTCCCTGCGTGAAATGGCCATTAATGAGGTTGTACGGCATCTGCTGAAGCATATGCAGGATATTGATGAGACCAGAACGATCACGCTTATGGAAAAACTGATCGTTACGGGTGCTTCGCCGTTCTGGATAGCCGATTTTATGCGGGATCTTATCTGGGAACATGGACTTGCTCAGAATGCAGTACCTTCGCCTTCAGACGCTCTTTTCAGTCGCGATATTACGGAACGGTTGCGTGACAGGTTTGCGGAACGTATGAATCAACCAGAACTTCAGCAACAGCTTCTCCTGCGCAAGTCTCTTCTCGGGTATCTCTACGCCTGGAGAGACATGAGTTCAGGTGAAACCGTGAAGCAATGGGTCAGAGAAGTTACTACCACTGATGAAGGCCTTGTTAACCTGTTGATACGATTACAGACCAGTGTCTTCAGCTCCCACCGAGGGGCATATCGCCGGATTGCGCGTGACCAGGTCAGTCCGTTCTTTGATGACTGGCCAGCAGTCGAAGAGAAGTTGAAGGTTATGCTGTCCGGCAACGAGCTGACTCCGGAGCAGGAAGCGCTCAAAACAGCGCTGGAAAATGACGACTGACCAAAAATTAAGGCCGCTTAGCGGCCTTTTTCTTACTAAATGAAGGGGATCAGGCGCTTAATGCTTTATCCTTGTCAAAAGGAACACCGGCATACGCAAGCTCACTCAGCAGTTTGCGTTTCCATCCACCATGCTCATCAAGCTCGGTATAGAGAACCCCGGCAAGATCTGAAGGGATTTCGATATCTCCCTTCCTGAGTACAAGTACTTTCCCGCGTCCAAGCTTCCCGGCGAAATATCCGAGCTCATACAGGACATTCTGGCGTGCGCGGAGACGTGTGCTTTCAGATGCCAGAGCACTGCCGCTATCGTCGGGCGTCATCAGCACGATGGCAAAACTGACATCCCCTGACTCCGCTTCAAATTTCTCGATAATCGTCCTGGAGCCGTCAGGACGTTCTGAAAGAATGATTTCCTCAAGACCTATCCGGGATATAAAACGGGCAACAGACTGAAGGGCATCATTATCATGGCCATGAACAATAAAAATTTTTCGGGAAACCGGCCGAAACACTGCAGGCTCAGGATCGTGTTGGTTTTCCACATACAACTGGTAATCGCGCACGAACGGGGCAACTAATGACGACGTGAATTTTCGAATGGATTCAATAATGTTTCGATCATAGAAAAATGTATGACAGAAATTAAAGGAAAAATTGTTATCGTCTGCCATTTTCTCGATCAGCAGCAACTTCAGGCCCAAAATATCAGCAGGCTCATCAGGCCACTGTAGAACAGCGGAACCAGCCATGCTGGATTCAGTATCTTCACTCCTGGCCAGAAAGGTATCAAGTTCAACATTGCGGGTCAGATGTGCATTAACTGACTGCAGATTCTCTGAGTTCAAGAGCCGGGCCAATTGCTTAAGAGGTTGCTGATAGTTCTGAACGTCAGCGCGCTGAAGGTCGAATACGCAATTTTTAAGTGACTGAAAGATATCAATTGCCATCCTGCCCGCTCTCCTGTCTTTGTTGTTCTGCTCTGTCCAGAATCTGTTGGCGCAGATTTTCTTTCATGTGTTCGATTAATGGGCTGACCATCGGATTAGTGGCATAACCAGAAGCGCGTTCGTACACCATGGAATAGGCTTCCTGAATCGCGTTCTCAATGCTGACAGGATCGTTAGCATCGAAGTGGACATCATAACTTCCGTTTAATGCCTCTGTTGCTCTCTCAACCTCTTTTAGCTGTTTCTGCATTTTGTCTAAACCTGTGATTTTGACGCTCATAACAACCTCCGGACTAAGTGAGATGTATCAACCTTTATAGATAGCACGTTGGAGATGTGGGGTAAGGGATATCACTCAAATTCCATGTAATTTCATTAAGATCCGACTTAACCTTTTTCGGATCTCCGATAAAAAAGAAAGAAATAGAGATATGCTAAACATATGCCTGGCATCTACATATGCTACCGCTATACATATGCCACACATCTGCCTATACTAAACATATGCACACACCCGGTGCTTTGAATATTCCGGATATGTTTCACATATCCATATGCTCGGGAGAGAAAAAACATGAGAACCGTATCGATATTTAAAAATGGCAACAACCGCGCCATCCGTCTGCCTCGTGATCTGGATTTTGAGGGGGTGAGCGAGCTCGAGATCGTCCGGGAAGGAGACAGCATCATCCTGCGCCCCGTCCGGCCAACCTGGGGATCATTCCTAGAGTACGAAAAAGCCGATCCAGATTTTATGGCGGAGCGCGAGGATGTTGTCAGCGACGAAGGGCGATTTAACCTGTGAACAAGACTTATATGCTTGATACCTGTATCTGCTCGTTCATCATGCGTGAACAGCCAGAAGCCGTCCTGAAGCGTCTGGAGCAGGCGGTGCTACGCGGCCACCGTATAGTGGTCTCGGCCATCACCTACTCTGAAATGCGCTTCGGGGCTACCGGCCCAAAGGCCTCACCACGTCACGTCCAACTGGTCGATGAATTCTGCGCCCGCCTCGATGCCATCCTGCCCTGGGATCGCGCCGCAGTAGACGCCACCACGAAGATTAAAGTGGCACTGCGGCTGGCCGGGACGCCGATCGGCCCGAACGACACGGCGATTGCCGGGCACGCCATCGCCGCCGGGGCGATACTGGTAACGAATAATACAAGAGAATTTGAGCGAGTGCCTGACCTGGTGCTGGAAGACTGGGTGAAGTAAGACACTCTTTTCAAAGTCAGGAGATAAGGGCACCAAGAAACAGCCCGTATACGGGCTGTTTTAACAGATATCTACAGTAAGCGGTCCTAAACTGTAGGGTATCTTCGAAGATCAGACTATCAGGGAGCTAAAGCCTATCTTCCGGCGGCAAAAACAGTGGCTCAAGCGATACGGGCAACCGAGCTCTGGTTTGCTGCCGGTGGCAGGGCGATGAGCTTGTCACATTCCATAATCACGTACTCCGGGATGAGATCGAATCTGGACGGATCTAGTTGACAGATGAACTCATTTTCAATGTGGTACGTTTCGTTAACGAATTTTCGTATTACCGGATGGTCCTGATCCAGTTCCAGTAAACGGAATACCTGCAGTTTTTCATAGCCGTTACGACAGCGACGGTACAGGTTTTTTATTTCATCTGGGCTGCTGACGAGAGCCTGAAGTCGCGGGTAATCAAAACTGTCCACATACTCCCGGATATCCCGCAAGGCCTGCTGAATTTTCTCAGGAGCCATTTTGGGATAGCCCGAGCCCGCAGCGGCAGGCTCGCGATAATCCAGCGGGGCGACGCGTCGATGGAATAGATTGGATAGAAGCTGATAAGCATCACCACGTTCGTCAACGATTTCAAAGTAGCGACGAAGATAGATGAGCTTAATGATCTCCTCACAGTCTGCTGACGCGGTGATGGATTTGCAGATCTGCATGAATGTCATGATATCGCCGTCGTTAACAGGTAATTCTTCTATGACTCCAGCAGACAGGCGCAGGCAGGAGGCGGTCACCTGATTACTGAACAACCTTCTGACTGACTTCAGCGTGTCAATCACAGGCTCCACGTCATGCGTCAGCATAAGTACAGTCCGGTTCTTCAGGCATTCACCACTTGCACGTCTGAACAGCATTTCAAGAATGGCAAACTTCTTGTTTTTATCAAAAGAGGATATGGGATCATCAAGGATAATCAGTCCCGGGTTTTTTGACAGGCATTCATACATGAATAACACAATCGCAAAGGCGTTCCGTTCTCCATAGCTGAGATGCTGGCTACCGCCGCTGACGTACCCGTCAAAATCTATGTGTCGTAGCCTGAGTTTTCTCTGCTCTCCCTCGCCGGCTATATCCACCCTGTATTTATAGCCTGCATAAGTGAGGAAATTATTGATGTTTGTTTTGTGCTGTGCGATCAGCCGGATCATGCTGTCCCGGTGCCGGTTAATTTTTCCCTGCAGCGGTCCGGCAAGGTTTATCAGGTCCATAAGGGCCGCGTTCAGTCTGTCGGTGATCCCCTGCATGAGTTCGGATTGCAGATCAGGGAAGAACTGCAGGTCAATCAACCTGGCAGTGAGCACCTCCCGAACGTTCTGCTGTTCCTGCAGGCTGAAAACATTCAGGCCTCTCAGCGCAGTGAGTTTCTCTGTCAGCGTATCGGTCTGGCGTTTCAACGCCACTAGGTACTCGATATGTTCGGCTTCCGGACCGTTCTGAAGCATAGTGATGGCCAGAAGGCGTTCTCTGGCGCTCTCCGTCAGGTAATTACCGAGGTTTTCCACCAGTCTGATGATAGCGGTCAGGTTTTTAATGGTGGATTTATCGTATTCCTCTCTGACTTGGCGAATTTGTGCTTCCTTTCCCGTGATATCACCGGTACAGAACGGACAGCAGCCATCCGAAAGGGGCGAAAACTCGAGTCCCTTTGTCTGCCAGTCAATCCATTCCACGCGGCGTTCACTGCGGATGTAGGGTTGATAGTTCTCAAGACCAGCCGGAATGTGGTGTATTTTATTTCCGCCTGACAGACCTCTCATGCCGGTTGAAGAACGTGAAATCCCGGAACTGGTTGATTTGAAAGCATTACTGAGTTCCTGTAGATGGTCTATCAGAGAGTTCAGCTCAGTGTGATCCGTGAAAACAGCCCGGATCTTTTGCGTCATTTCTTCTATTTCACGCTCTCTTTCCGCATGGGCTTGATTGCGGATAAGAATATTAAAGCTGTCACTGATGAGCTCGTCCGGTTGGAACGTAAACTGACTGACGTACTCCTCGTTGAAGCACATCACGTCCCCAATCCCGTCAGCACCGATGACAATGGGCCCGGTGCTATCGGGGTTTTCTCCGCGCAGCCGGAAGGGCATCAGTGCCTGTAGTCCCTGAATGTCGTCCCGCGCCGCACAGCTTATGGCCCGTGACAGCGTACTTTTTCCAGTACCATTTGGCGCAAACTTAATGTTCAGTTTATCGGCAGTGAGGGTGATATGTGCTCGTACGATGTTATTGCAGTGGCGTATTTCAATGTCCATTTATCTGTCCTTTGCCAGTTATTCCGGGGGGATTCATATCCTGCCGCAAAATGTGCCCGCATGCTGTGATGCAGATACATAATACATTTCGTTTATACCATTGCTTACACCTCTCCGAGGTGTTCATATCAGAAACAAAGATTAGGTCGATCCGACTTAGCCGGAAACCGGATCTGAGCGACGGGGAACGGGAAAGAAATATAATAATTAAGCAATACACATAAAATCATATCTGATATTATATGAAATCAATAACACATAAATCATACAGGATATGATTTTTACCTGTCAGAACATTATCAGATGTAGCGTGCAGGATGGATAAAGAAAGGGTGTTTTCACTCAGCTATGAGCAACTGACCAGAATAGCGGAAAAAAATATCCGTCAATGTGGGCTGGACAGCCAGATCGCCAGGTGCATCAGTGAACTGAAGGCCTCAGCTTCGCTGTGGTTGTGGTATGAACTGGCCATTCATGGTGCGCCACAGAACAATCACGCACAGGCCCAACGCATCGATACCGATTACAAGCGCCTCAAAAAACTCATCTGGCCGGAGGGTGACAGTTAATGAATCAGAGCCGCCGACCGTCGCCACTGCAGCGGAGAGTGCTGATTGTGCTGGCTGCCCTTGATGAAAAACGGCCGGGACCCGTGCTGACGCGGGACATAGAACGGGTGCTGGTGCGAAGCGGGGAAGCCCCGGTCTACGGGCCAAACCTGCGCGCCTCCTGCCGTCGTCTGGAGGATGCCGGCTGGCTGCGTATCCTGCGCGCTCCGAACCTGCAGTTGGCAGTGGAACTGACGGACGCCGGCCGGGCCGTGGCACAGCCTCTGCTGCTGGCAGAACAGGACCGCCTCCGGGCAGAACAGCGTGCGGCAGAAGTCGTCGTACTGCCGCTGGTCCCGGCAGCAGGTCTGCCCGCAGACGGCACTTCTGCCACTGATCTGGCGGTGGAGCTGAACGGCATAACGTATCAGGCCTGCCGTGGGGATTTTGTGGTGCGTCTCGACGGCAGCACCTGTCTGCAGTTATGGAATAAAGAAGGCAGGGTGGTACGTCGGGAGGGCGATCCGCTGGAAGTGGCGCAGTGGCTGCAGGCCTGTCACGATGCAGGAATGGAGGTTCGTGTGCAGGTTAATGAAAGCATCACCCCATAAAAACATGCCTGCACGATTTACACATCATCCCATGGTGGCAGCCGGTTAACTTTCCTGCGCCACCAGTGGAAAGAGGCCATGCACAGTCCGGACAAAAAACCACTCGTGATACTTATAATAATGGCCTCACCTGCTACCATTCCTGACGGCCCCCAGTAGATAAACCACATTGCACATCCCCAGGAAGTGCCCCATAAGCCCCCCGTCAGCACCGTGACCTGCCAGAACGGCATAAAGGGTAATGGCGGAAGCCGGATACCCAGCCGCCAGAGAATACGCAGAAGAGGAGGGGCATAATTGCTCCGCCACATCTTTTTGCTGTCCATCAGGGCAATGGCCCGGGCTTTTTTCTGCTCAAAGGTCACAGGAGCACCTCCGTTCCATGATGTAAACGTGACACAGCTTATTGTTATTGATTATTATTATCATGATGTGATTATGTTGTCATGCACCGGTACACTGACAAAAGAAAGGGAGAACAGGAGGCTGGCTGATGAACAGGAAATATTATCTTAATAATATGTGGTGGGGATGGTTTATGGGTGGGTATACTCTGTATATGTCATGGGATTATGAGTTTAAATACAGATTGCTGTTCTGGTGTATTTCTCTCTGCGGAATGGTTTTGTATCCGGTTGCCAGATGGTGTATTGAAAATACTGCCCTGAAATTTACCCAGCCTCATTTCTGGAACAGCGGTTTTTTTGCTGATACTCCCGGAAAAATGGGATTACTTGCGGTTTATACGGGTACTGTTTTCATATTATCTCTTCCGTTAACTCTGATATATATTCTTTCTGTTATCATAAAAAGGCTGTCTGTAAGATAGACAGCCTGTCTTATATATTATTTAAATACCCCAGAACTATTCGCTTTTTCCACAGGCGTTTCATCAATCAGTGTATCGGTGACAGCCATCAGTAAACCATACCCAATAATGCCTAAAGTGCTTCTGGGAAGAATACTGAAGACCAGTGCAACAAGAGCCGTTGCAGCATTACCTGCTATGATGGTTTCTGTTTTAACAAAAAAAGGACGCCAGTTATCTGTCCGGACAGCCTTACCAAACTCAGTGATCCAGTCAGCAAAAATTGTAAATTTTATTTCTGGCATCAAGCAATCGTTGCTGTAACTTATCCCATTCAGCAACTTCAGCATTATAAATTTTTTGTCACCTTCCACACTCTCTGTCAGCAGTGGATTTCAGTCACTCAGAATATTACATGTATAGTCCAGACAGGAATGAGTCAGAAGATAATTCAGGTTTGCACGGTTATCGATGACCGAGTTTGTGGTGATTTTTATCGTACCGGCAAATCTCGGAGCACCACTCACAACAATACCTTTTCTGCGCTCATATTTAGCAAGCATATCAGCGGCCTTTTTGTCTGCACTCTGTGCATCCTTCTGCCGTTTCCCGTCCTTTGGCAACAAAGGCGTGTGCGCTATCCATTTTCGCGACAGGCCGTACTCCATGGCTTCTTTCAGGATCTCAACTTCCATCGTCTTCTTACCCAGAAGGCGCGGGATTTCCCGAACCTGTTTCAGTGCTTCTGCGAGCTCAGAAGCAGGAACAACGTCCTCCCCAGCAGCAACGATAGTAACTATTGCTTCTTCCACCTGAACAGCAGGATGGACTGAATGCCGTGCAAGCGAGCGACGAGAGAAACATTCATGCCCGGTTTCATCGTCTGCAGGATAATGGCGATCTTCTCCCGAGAATTCTTACGTTTACGAGCGTCTTGCCCTAACCGGCTCCCGATCATCTCAAATTGGCGTTAGTTTCACCTGATAATGCTGCATGCGAAGTCTTTTTCGGAAGACAGAAAATGAAATGTATGCAAGATTTTTCAGCACCGAATGTGCTCCGTTCATATATTATTTGTCATTAAAAGTAAAAAACTCCCATTTCTCTCCATTAAATATTGCTGTGGAAAACTTCTCATTATCGTAGTTATAATATTTCATTCTGGAAACATCATCAATCTTAGAAGAGTGATAATAATAACTGACAAGTCCTGCTCTTGCGATTGTATCCATATTTCCTCCTGTGATACTGCTAACCCACGAAAACAAATAAAAAATAAGGCAAACAAAAACAGGAGATGAAAATGTTCTAAAAAACATAACTTTTGAGTTTAACAATACCAACTCAGATGGTGTAAGTCTCTCAATTCTCTTTCCTGTTCTCATTCTTACAGATAGTTCAGTAAGGGGTTTTAATCTGTTTCTCAGGAAATTTTCTCTGATAGGGGTAAACAAGAACAAAAATGTTATTCCTATAAACTCAGGTATAACAATAAACAACGAAAGGAAACCTAATATAATTAGATAGGACAGAGGCGTAAGAAAAATGCTTACTATATTAATAAACTCACTAAAAAACCTTGGTTCAAGATCAGTTGTGACATAAAGCCAATGTCGTGAGAGGTAATTTGTAATAATATATGATAAAGTGGCCATTAGTGATATTAAAATCTTTCCCAACATCCCAGACCATACTTTTTTTAAAATATAAATAGTACGGTTATACAAATCAATCGAAAAAGAAACACTCATTGCAACAATGGAAAATCCAGTCAGAATAAAAAATTTATTGCCGAATAAGAATTGACTTAGTACAGCGACCATAAATGACAAAGCTCCAACATACAAAATAAAATAATTAATTGGAGAAAGACTATAATATTTTCTTATTTCTACAACAATTCGCCATGCTTTCATTTTAAAATATTTACAAGCTTTTGGCCATAAGATGACAGATGATATCGCTAATGGAATTGATGTCCATATAACAACCAATATTATAAATGCTGGTTGTATTAGAGCTATAAAAGTCGCACTCTTAAAAAAAAGTTGGTTAAAGAACGTTAAAAGAAGACATAATAAAATTAATTTAAAGAAGATTCTGCTAAGCATTTTATTTAGTTGATATAACACAGTAGAAATCTCGCTTTATAAAAACATTACGAACACTAATATAATTATAATCCTTAACTGATAATTTTCGCAGCTACCTATAACAAGATACCTATAGTAATTTAATTGAATAGCTCCGTAAACAATGGATATTGTTCCCGTACATCCACGTATACTGGATTGGATACTATATTTCTATACATTTTTGTCACTTAGCCCATTACTGGTTCCGTAACCACCGATATCCCAGTGTACTATGAAAATATACTTCGTTGTGGTGTTCGAAGATATCTGCAAAGTTCTTTACCGTTTTCACGAAACTCTCTATCATTATGTAGTTTTCCTGGCTACGTACCGCTTAGTTTAGACTTCAGTCTATCAATTCTGACGAACTGATGCATCGGATAAGAACGATAGGCTGAACTGTTTTCAGTCATCAACTCAACGAGGAATGTCGGCAGATTGCTGCCAAAGCGACGCTACGCTACACCTTGCGTAACGTTCTGTACTTTTTCGCAGCCATATCCATCGGTATTACCTGTAACAACAGTTGCTGAACTACCAGTGCTATCTTATCAATCCCTGGCATTGAAACACACATATGAAGTGTACTTCGGATATGACCGTACGCTCAGGAAGTACGACAGATTCCGTCAAAAATTACCTGTAAAGACAGACATCAGAAAAAACAGTGCTCGCCGCAGACCGGTGACCGGGCGAAGCCCGCGAACCGGCGAGGAAGCGCAATGTATCTGTAGTTACAGTGAGCAGGTACGCCCTGAAGCCCTTTCATAACACGGTTGTGTGCGCTGTCCTTCTGGAATGATTTATCCACATATCCAGAGGCCCGATCCAGTAAACTAGATCCATGAATGATCAACAAAGGATCCATTAAAGATCCCCATATCACTGCAAACCTTGTCACTCATGGGCCGGGACCATGTTCACATAAGCTGTGGCATGTTATGGATAAACTGTAACAGGTTCATGATAAGCTGTATTCAGTAATGCATATACTGAAGTAGGTTAATGACATAAACTATGGTCAGTACGCCAGACTCAGCTGTTAAATACAGGCTGCAGATTTTTCTTCAGTCAGTTAGCGGGGTTCTGACATCCGATTTTCTGTTTATTCTTTTACTGTCCACAGGCAGGAGGCTTTCTGGAAAACGAAAATTCAGACATCAAAAAACTGTTCGGCGAGGTGGATAAGTCGTCCGGTGAGCTGGTGACACTGACACCAAACAATAACAACACCGTACAACCTGTGGCGCTGATGCGTCTGGGCGTCTTTGTACCGACCCTTAAGTCACTGAAGAACAGTAAAAAAAATACACTGTCACGTACTGATGCCACGGAAGAGCTGACACGTCTTTCCCTGGCCCGTGCAGAGGGATTCGATAAAGTTGAGATCACCGGCCCCCGCCTGGATATGGATAACGATTTCAAGACCTGGGTGGGGATCATTCATTCCTTTGCCCGCCATAACGTGATTGGTGACAAAGTTGAACTGCCTTTTGTTGAGTTTGCAAAACTGTGTGGTATACCTTCAAGCCAGTCATCCCGCAGGCTGCGTGAGCGCATCAGCCCTTCCCTGAAGCGCATTGCCGGTACCGTGATCTCGTTTTCCCGTACCGATGAGAAGCACACCCGGGAATACATCACCCATCTGGTACAGTCAGCCTACTACGATACTGAGCGGGATATTGTTCAGTTACAGGCCGATCCCCGCCTGTTTGAACTGTACCAGTTTGACAGAAAAGTCCTTCTCCAGCTTAAGGCGATTAATGCCCTGAAGCGACGGGAGTCCGCCCAGGCACTCTACACCTTTATAGAGAGCCTGCCCCGGGATCCGGCACCGGTATCGCTGGCGCGGCTGCGTGCACGCCTCAATCTGAAGTCTCCTGTATTTTCCCAGAACCAGACGGTCAGACGGGCAATGGAACAGCTGCGCGAGATTGGATATCTTGATTACACGGAGATCCAGCGGGGGCGGACAAAACTCTTCTGCATTCACTACCGGCGTCCCCGGTTAAAAGCGCCGAATGATGAGAGTAAGGAAAATCCGTTGCCACCTTCACCTGCGGAAAAAGTCAGTCCGGAGATGGCGGAGAAACTTGCCCTGCTTGAGAAACTGGGCATCACGCTGGATGACCTGGAAAAACTCTTTAAATCCCGCTGAACATAAACTGTAGTCAGTGAAGAGTGTTCCTTTACTGACTACAGCTTATATTATCAGGTGCAGTGATTGGTCTGCTCACTGCAGTTTATATTCTGTTCCCTGCAGTGCTGTCTGTAGCTGAGCTGCCATCTGCCTGTCCCTTACGTAAGTGATCCCGTAACCTGATGCTGAGGCATTGCTCCCTTCATAAAATATGACTTACTCACTACAGCTTATATACATGCTCCAGCTTATGTTATGTCTGTTCTGCTGACCACAGCTTATATAAGGAAGCGCGTATGCCGTCACCTCAGGGGAGGCAGTGTACGCAGGATCTCCGCAGCATCCCGTCCGTCACCTGTGAAAGGCACTGCCAGCGTGGCAGCCATATCCAGCGCAAACACTCTGGTATAAACCTCCATCGAACGTGGATCCCTGTGACCAGCCAGTGCCTGGATGACTTTCCGGGGCTGGCGGTGATAGAGCATGTGCATGATATAGCTGTGCCGGAAGGTGTGTGGTGTGACCGGAATCGAAAAGTGTACCCCGTCAGCTTCGGCCCGTCTGACAGCCTGCTTCAGCCAGTTGCGCATGGTTTCGTCGGTCACGGCCCATAATGGTTCACGACGACGGGGCCGGGTGGTGATCATCCAGCTTTCCATCTGCCTGACATAGCTTATATCTGTCAGCGGAACCAGGCGCACTTCATCTTTTGGCGGACAGGATCCGCACGAACGGTCTTACTCCATCCAGGTCAAATGATTCCGGCGTCAGCATCCGGGCTTCGCCAATACGCATTCCGGTATTCCAGAGGGTGGCGAACAGCATATGGTGACGCTGATCCGGCATATAGAAGAGAAGGGCACTCACTTCCGGGGCCAGCAGGTAGGCCGGTGTGGCCCCCGTGGAGGTGGCCATTCTTCTCAGGGAGAGCGCTGTTGCAAAATCCCCCCCCGGCGCAATGGGTAACAGGGAGACGCGTTCTGGTGAATTCTGCAGGGGAATGACATTGTTCATGAGTTATTTTTCACGTAGCACACGCACTGTTTATGGATACAGGTATTCTGACCTGAACGCCCGGATCCTTCCACGACAATAAATCGCAGAGCGCGGATCCTTTTGTTTGCTTATCACGCATTATTGCGGGTAAAACCAAATACGTAAAGGCGCGTTTTGCCGCAGGGATCCTGTCTTAAGCCAGTCATGGTGCGGGCTGAGGACTGGTTTGCCGTTTTTGGGAGAAATGGGGTAATGCCAGGAACAGGCAGATACGGAGAAAAATCCTGCAGATAACCTTCTACGACAACTGAAGGTGTCTGACGCCATATTCTTAGCTACTTCTCAGTTTTAAGGCGGCTTAGTCACAACATAAGGTTATGCATAATAAGCATATTTTATTATGCTATGGTCTTGTTCATGCATGAACTGTTATCTATTCAGTCACTTTTAACGTTTTATATCATACTGCATATGACACAATCATCTTCTATATTCAGATATAAAAATATTATGACAACGATCAAATAAATTTAGTGAAATCGTTACTTACAATAATATGTTTATGACATAATTTATCAAAAATATCCGACAACCTTCCTGAAAGGTTACTGCGAGGAGTCAAACAATGAAGTGTAATAACTTATTCAGTCTTTTTTATGCTCTCTTTATAGCAAAACCAGGAAGTTAAAATGAATCAGAAGTGGAAGACGCTAATAGTTTCAGTATTAACACCATCAAGTATTATATCAGGAATTGCGTTGATAGTTCTCTGGGGATATTTTAATCGTCTGGACCGACTGGATATTTTCTTTGATGTGATGAATATTAAAAGCATCTTGGTATTGGTTTGTTGTGCAACTATTCTATCATTGATTATGATTATTTTTATTTTTTTCATAACATCTTTTTTTATACCAATGGTTATTCCTTATGATATAAAAAATCTTCCTGCTTACAATAAGATTCAGGGTAATTTTTTATCTGTAATGATGTTATCTGGCCTCTTCCCCATGGCCTTTATATGCGTGTTATACTGTGCATTTGATTTTGACCAGAGTGTTAAAGATAACTCTGGCTGGTTATCTATTTTAAGTATAGGAGTACTAATGGTTGTTATTTCAGCCATAATAAACACGAGGTATCTTGAATATGACTTATCGTTTAAAAATAATAGAATGAAACTGTTGAGACGTGTTCAGATCTATCTTGTCATTCCGTTGTCTATTGCTTTACTGGTACATCTTCAGGTAATTCCACTGGAGATGGTTTTTAGGCATATTGAAACTTCAGATAAGAGTATTAATTTCAAAGTGATAGCTGAACTGGCTTTCATGTCATATTTTATTTTTATTCTGACAATACTTCCCGGTCTCATTTATCTAAAAATGAATCCACAGCATAAACTTTCTAAAAGAATTGGTTCTGCATTTGTCGCATCCTTGATGATATTATTAGTTATATCGACTCAAATAACCGTATTACCAGTAATTTTTACCCATTCAGTTATTAAGCTCTCAGGTATAAGTGACTTCAAAATACATAGCTACATTATTAAAACAAGTGAATATCCGGAGGAGTTTTTTTCCAATGCAGTATGGGGTAAAAAAAATATAAAACCGGGAGAATATTACTCTGTGCAGGCTGTTTCTATGTTTACGACAAACCAGTTTATTCTCCTTTGTCCCAAGGATATTATAAGGTTTTATCGGGAAAGCTGGAAGTTCGACCTGCTTAATGTAGACTTCGATACAAATACCAGGAAGAAACTCCAGGAAGAAGCAGCATATTGCATACCAATTTCTGCAATATCTGTAAAACGATGGGATATGCCTCTTCAGGGCTCGAAACCCTCAAATTAGAAGGCCGCTCGGGCGACTGTATTAGATAGTAATGCGGTATGGAAAAATAGTGATGGCAAGATGAACTTGACTTGGCTAACCAAATACCGGCGTAGTGATTAGGAAACAGGGCTCGGATAATATTATTGCGCGGTTCATTGAATCTCCTCAGTAAAAACGGTATCTGTTTTCTGATCCTTCCAGCGTCAAACTACCGTTGTAATGGTGAGGTCTGGTGCTATTGTAATAATTCAGAATATAATCTCTGATTTATTTCCGAACCTCGCCCTTGCCTGCGTAACCATCCGTCGCCCCCATCCTGTTTTCAGACTGCGGAAAAAGGCAAGTTTTTATCCCCCCACAGAGATTCAATCATATATCGCGTGTTTTGGAAGTGACATTTTTTATTCCTGAGAATACTGCATGTGCAACACACTCGGCATCCATCGATACCACTTTTATCTCCAATAGGCAGGATAAAAAACAAGACTGTGAATTAAAGTAATCGGCAAATGAATGAGTTAGAAGATACTGAAAATGAATCAAGGACTAACCCCATAGGAAATGAAAATAATAAAAGAACATCTTGTTTTTATTTTAATGAATGAGCATGTTCTTTTATATTAATAACAAAACCTATCATTAAACAAAATTATGAATGATAGAGTTTTCTTTAAAATAGCTTATATTATCTTACAGTAGCTGACATAGTGCAATATAAATTATCAGCTATGCCATAACGGCTTAGCAGTGTCTAAGCGTAAGAATCAAGACTTCAGTTACAGTTTACTCACGGTAGAAATATTTAAGAGCACTAACAATACTGTGTGTATAGTTTAGTTTTTTTAGGCATAGGCAAAAATAACTAATGGAAACATTGTTCCTTTCACAACTTTCTTGTTTTGAATAACCATCAACCAAATACTCCTTAAGAGCCATGATGGTTTTTTTACTTCTGATTGGTGATATTTCAATAAAAAGTGAAAAGTGTTCTCCATTCATACATGGTTGACTTAGCTCTGTATTAAAGTTATTCCTTGGATAGGGCGAGGGAATCATATATTATCTAACCTTATTTTTCTATTAAAGAATTGAAATAGTATAGACAGAAATGCTATTGGAGTAAGTATTTGATAGTAGGTAATTTACGCTCCTATATAGACTATTGATAGACTATTGTTACTCATATAATATTTTGGGGTGGCTTATGTTGTGACAGCGCCAGTTGTTAAAAACGTTGTACCATCATACGGGATAATATAGAACAACCAATAACGATTACTGGTCAATGACCACCGCCAGAGATACAGAAAAGCTTTATCTGTAATGAGCTCAACTATATATCCCGTCAACTGCTGGTTCAGAGCGTTGTCGTAAAAATCCTGTGCAAATAAATTAGTCATATATCAAGCCATTTACGCGGTAACTGGCAGGTCTGAAATTTAACCTCCTGACGATGCAGGCTTGCATACATCCATAGTTTTACTTTGGTATGTGACTCTAAGTATGTAAATCATCAGTCCGGCATGGAACGCTGTTTTGACCCGCTAAATCTTAAAAGATCCAGCGTCGAATAAATGTGTAATTAATGTATTCTATAGTTACTGTCTAAACATAGTTATTGAGCCAGCATAGCTAAAATGAGTTATAATGATTTATTCACTATTAATGGATGTGACATCCATTAATACCTTATTAACAAACCATTATCTTTCATATTTCAATATATAATCCGTTTTATATTAATGCTAACGTTCACCCCTACAAAAAACATTTAAAAAACTATCTTTTTAGTGTTAAATAATATTGCTTCGGTGTTACCCCATAATAACATTTGAATAGTTTTATAAAATAAGACGTGCTTGCTATTCCTATAGCACTCGAAACAGAGTTTACATTACAATCTGTGCTTAATATTAGTTTTGAAGCATGATTCATCCTTATATCAAGCATTATTTGATTAAATGTCATCATTTCTTTTTCTAGCTTTTTCCTAACTGTTATTTCTGAACAATGAAATGCTTCTGCAATGTCTGATATTTTCCATTTTTTCTCTAATTTATTTTCGACTATCTCCCTAACTTTATCGCTGAAAGATCTTGATGCAGATACTGATAATGAAAATAGCAAGTCTTCTCTATTACTCATCTTGGATAACAGATAGGCTAACTTAAAGACCAACAAAGTCTCATCTTCTTTTGACTCTATAATTTTATAAAAATAAGAATCTTCAAGTTCGCATGTATCTATTACAAAAACTCTATTTTCGATTTTCCTAGTTAACACAGGAAAAGTTCGTTTATCTGTAGCACAAGTAGTTTCAAAGACCTTTAAAACTATCGCTATAATTTTATCTTCAATAAGAAATGTGTCATATGATCCCCCCTCTCCATTTATTATTAGTTTCAGATTAAACAACATTCCTTTCTCTAACAGAGCTATCGTATGGGATGGGATACAAATACTGCCATTATCATCAAACAATGTCATTTCACAGCGCTTTGTTACTAATAGCACTGCATGATAATTTTTTACACGATTTATTATAAAATCATTATCTTTATATATTGTTGTATTTAACATGACATCCTGCCTTGATATCATACTTATGGTAATTTAAATGACTATGAAATATAAGGAGCTTTTCCCTTATAAATATATAGTACATTTTTCACTTCTTGATATAAGAATTTTATTATTTCATATGAAGATTGAACAATCCGATAAAAAAAAGACAATTGTTGCCATGGTGTTATAACAAAGTTAACCAACATGGTTAGATTAAACGGTAATTTAGATATAGAAAATAATTATTGCTTGCGCCAGAGAAATAATTGGCTGGCTGCCACACCGTGTTGCCGGGCAACAAGAGAGACCGTCATTCCCGGTTCAAAGCTCTGCTGAACAATAGCGATCTTTTCCTGTGTAGTACGCCGTCTGCGTTTCTCCGGTCCTAAGACATCAATCATCTGTTCTCCAATGACTAGTCTAAAAACTAGTATTAAGACTATCACTTATTTAAGTGATATTGGTTGTCTGGAGATTCTGGGGGCTAGTCTAATTTCCTTTCATGCAGGGCTCTCCGGTTAACTCAGGAGTACATTATATAGCATTCTTAATAAAAAATATTTATTATCTGTGCAAAAAACGCATGTTAACATCCGGGGGGATGTTGTTCTGAATTATTCTCTGGTGGTTTGACATGAAGCGTTTATTCATAAAAGGGGTCAGTTTGGATATCGAAAATTATTGTACGTTAAGGTTGTTTTTCCAGATATAATCGCCTGCCAGATTGATATGTTCACAACCTACTGGTGATAAATGCGATAATAGTTGAGTATTAATTTTCATGCCCTTACGCTTCAGAGCACCAACCGCTCTTTCCATGTAAACTGTATTCCACAAGGAAATAGCCGCCGTCAATAAAGTCAATCCACTGGCGCAATAACTTTGATTTTCCGGCTTCCGATCTCTAATCTCCCCCAATCGCTGCATGAATACAGCACGGGCCAGAGCATTACGGGCTTCTCCTTTGTTCAGCCCTGCCTGGACACGTCGCCGCAATGCCGGATTCCGGAACCAGTCCAGCAAACAAAGTTCGTTCTATACGACCCATCTCTCTCAGAGCTTTAGCCAACCCATTTTGTTTGGGGGAACTGGCAAGTTTTCTCAGCATCAGGGATGCTGTCACTGTTCCCTGTTTTATTGAGGCCGCCAGACGTAGCACTTCACGCCATGTGCAACTGGTTGACGCGTTCTGCGCCCGCCTTGATGCCATCCTGCCCCAGGATCATGCTGCAGTGGATGCGACCACGGAGATTAATGTTGTGCTGCGCCTCGCTGGGACACCGATCGGCCCGAACGACACGGCGATTGCCGGGCACGCCATCGCCGCCGGTGCTGTGCTGGTGACGAATAATGTTCGGGAGTTTGTGCGGGTGCCGGACTGGTACTCGAAGACTGGGTAAAATAATTGCAGATTTCAATTAGGGAATATTTAACGAATGAGTGAACTGAAAATCGATAATCCGGCGCAACGTTTGCTGGATATTCTGGAGGCAGGAAAGAAGCTCCCGGATGCTCGGAATTGTCGTAAGGCCTGGATTGAGCTTTTCTGCCTAAACTGGGCTGAATGCAGGCGTGGCTGAACTCGCCACGCTATCAGATGGCGCAGTCTTTGAGACTGTAAACAGTTTTCAGAAAAACCAGAAAAAGCTGGTGAGACTTCAGCGTCAATTAAGCTGCAAGGTTAAATTCAGCAACAACTGGCGGAAGCAGGAATGTAAAATACAGCGACTGCATTCCCGTATCGCAAACATCCGCAGGTACTATCATTCATAATGGTCCGGAATTTATCCAAGACGCTGAATAAAATACAGAAATAATGAATGGCTGTCAGAATATAACTGTGAACACCCGAATGAATCAATGAATAAAATGACACCGGAGAAATACAGGCAATACCAATATTTTGTCGGGATCTCAAAAAACGCATGGAAGATCTATTTATGATTAGAAGTTAATAGTCAAAAAATATCCCCCTTTAATTGAACAACTTGATGATTTATTATCATAAAAAGATGTTATGTAAATGATAAAAAAATACCACAAAACTAAAAGTATATATATATTAGCTTGACACAACATAGAAAACATTATAAAGAATGTCGTGATAGTGGACAATAATAATGTTGTTGCCTATATCACTAAGTGAATTTATACATAATAGATATTATTATGAGGTTTAAAATGAATAAAGTATACTCTCTAAAATACAGTGCAAGAACAAAAGGACTAGTTGCTGTTAGTGAACACGCCAAGAGAACATCAAAAAAAGGAATGAAAAAAAAACTATACTTTTGACTTTAATAATAGGAGGTTATTTATATATCTCTCCCCACACTGCATATTGCTCAACAGTTAGTGCTGAAATTTCATATCAAACTTTCAGAGATTTTGCAGAAAATAAGGGGCAATTCTCTCCGGGGAGTCTCAATTTAAATATTTATGATAAGCATGGGGCATTAGTCGGAACCCTTGATAAAGCGCCAATGATTGACTTTAGCAGTACTGATTTACTTGGTATCTCAACACTTATTCACCCTCAATATTTATCGAGTGTTAGACATAATATTGGTTATAAATCAGTCAGCTTTGGCAATGGTCAAAATAAATATAATATTGTAGACAGAAACAATCACAGTGGACTCGATTTTCATGCGCCTCGTCTTGACAAACTTGTGACGGAAGTTACTCCAGCAACACTCACTCAACAAGGTCCTGTTTCTGGCGTTTACGCCAATAAAAATCGGTACCCTGTATTTTATCGTATGGGGTCAGGTACCCAATATATTAAGGATAAGAACGGAAATCTTACCAGGATTAGTGGCGCCTATCAATTTGTCACAGGGGGGACTGTAGGTTCACCAAACTCCTATCAGAATGGCCAAATGATTACGAGTCGGCCAGGAGATACATTTAATCCTCAACATGGGCCTCTTGCAAGTTATGGACAGGCCGGAGACAGTGGTTCTCCATTATATGCATTTGACACACTTCTGAATAAATGGGTTATTGTTGGTGTCCTGACTGCAGGCAACGGTGTTGCTGGACCGGGTAACAACTGGGCTGTAATGCCTACAAACTGGATCAAAGATACGATAAATTCGGACTTTGATCAGCCCATAAATATTACAAATAAAAATGTTCCTGTCATATGGACATTCAACCAATCTCTGGGAACGGGCTCTTTGTCGCATGATGGCATTTCTTTTGAAATGCATGGAAAAAAAGGGAATGATCTAAATCATGGGAAGAACCTCTTATTTAGCGGTAATGAAGCCAAAATAACTCTTGATTCAGATGTGGATCAAGGTGCCGGTTATCTCCAGTTCAATGGGCATTTTTCTGTTGCCTCACCTGACCATCATTCATGGAAGGGGGCGGGAATAATTGTTGACAAAGACTCGGATGTTATTTGGAAAGTAAAAGGAGTGAAAGGTGATAACCTTCACAAAATTGGTGAGGGAACGCTTGTCATAAATGGTACAGGAATAAACGATGGAGGGCTTAAGGTTGGTGATGGTACCGTTATTCTTAACCAGGAAGCTGATAGTAATGGATATGTGCAGGCATTCTCATCCATCGAACTCTCAAGTGGACGCCCAACAGTAGTATTAACAAATGAAAAACAGATAAACCCAGATTCTATTTTTTGGGGGTACAGGGGAGGAAATCTTGATCTAAATGGTAATAATATTACCTTTACTAGGTTGAATGCTGATGATTATGGGGCGAAAATAATAAATAATTCTAATAAGACTTCAACTTTGAATATTTCTCGCCCTGACTCTAACTTGAGCATTTTTCATGGTGTTATATCTGGAAATATAAACGTAAATATTGATGGGAAAAATACTAATGGATCCGATTTCTTCGACGGTAGCATCTATTTACCATATACAAAATTAACGAAAAATGGAGGGGAACTAACATTCCAGGGACATCCTGTAATTCATGCTTCAGTTAATGGTTCAGATCCAGTATCGTTAACGCAAAATGACTGGGAAAGACGTGACTACACTATTGATAGTTTATATATCTACAACACAGAGTTTAATGTATCACGAGATGCTTCAGTATATTCAACTGTACATTCTTTTAATTCTGATACTGTTATTGGCAGTGATAATGTTGCTATAGACAAGAACGAGGGAAAAGGTACTCATCCAAATATTGTTACTGGCAAATCCATAGCTTCTGATAATAACAAAAGCAATTTTAAAGGACAAATTTTCCTTTATGGAAGTTCAAGTCTCACAATAAAGGATAATTTTGAAGGTGGTATATTTGCATTAGGGAATGGAACTGTAAAAATACAAAGTGGCAAAGCTATATTGAATCAGTATTCGCATATTTTAGGTTATGCAAATCTGTCGGTAGAAGATAATGGGGAGCTTATTGCATATAAAGGATTACAAAGCGCCAACCCAATAAAACTGAATGATTCAAAAGTAACTTTATCCGGAAGTGGAACGAATGAATTGTATAACATATCGGAAATTAACTTAAATGGATCAGGTTCAACACTATCTGTAGAAAATGGTGCATATCTTTTGAGTAAAATAAAATCAGACTCATCTTCTACTGTGTCATTTAACTCCGATTGTAAGAGTTATTGTGATGATAAACGATATGCCACAAATTGGTTAGGATCAATCGATGGGAGTAATATTACGCTTACAATGAATAATAATAATTGGCTTGTCAATCATAATTCTTCTGTTAGCTCAGCTAGTATTAATAATTCAGTTATCGATATGTCTTCTTATAATGTGACCTTTAAAACATCTAAATTTAATAAACTTGATATATTTAAATCTTCTTTTATTTTAAATACAAACTTAAAATCAAGCGATAATATTATAGTTAGAGATCAATTGAAAGGTAATGACAATAAAATATTTGTTAAGCCACTAATTGAACCAAACAGCGTAGAGAACCTTAATATTCCATTAATAATTGCTCCTAAAAATACCGATAGCAATTTATTTAACATTTGTCCTCTGTCTTCTGGTTTCCATACGGTTACACCTTTAGTAGATGTTAGAGAGTCAGATAAAACTAAAGACTGGTTGCTAAAAGGATTTAGTATATCAGAAAATAATTCCAATACCAAACAAGGAAAAGTAGTAGGTGATAATTCATTACGAGCATTTAGTGTAGAATTAAATAATATGTACAAACGAATGGGGGAGTTAAGAAATAATACTGAAAACTTCGGTGCTTGGGCGCGTATAATGAATAGCCATGGTTCTGAAAACTCTGAATTCAAGGATAAATATACTCATTTACAATTAGGGGTGGATATAAAGTCAAACCATAGAGATTATGACAAATATACAGGTCTGTTTATCTCACATACTAATTTAAATGGCTCGAACTCAATGGTTAATAGTGATACAAAATCATATGGAGTTGGATTCTATTCAAGTGTCTTATTTAACAATGGGGCATACTTTGATATAATAGGAAAATATGTGCATCATAAAAATAGTTACTCTAGTGGCTTCTTATCTTTCGATGATAAGAAAAATTCCAACTATTCATTATATAGTGGTATTGAAGTAGGGCATAGATCATATTTAAAAGATGACTATTATATTGAGCCACAGGCAGAGTTGACTTATGGTTATATTAGTAGTCAAAGTATAACTTTGTGGAACAACCCTAACCAAACAGGTTCGATTATTAAGGAATCAAGCGCTCCTTTAGTCGGAAGAGTGGGGGTTATTGCAGGAAAACAGATTTCAAACGAGAAATTTGATTTTGGATTCCATTTGGGAAGCAGCTATCAAATGGATTTGAGGAATGATAGCAACACTATTCTTAAAGATAGCTATGGAAAATTTAAGTATAAGAGAGAAAAGGATGAAAGATTAATATTTAATGCTGGTTTAAATATGGTTAATAACAATATCCGTTTCGGAGTGGAGGCGGAAAAATCTATATTAGGAAACTATAATATAGATCATTCTATCAATGCAAATTTCAGATATAGCTTTTAAATAATTTCTAATGACTGCTCTTGTGGTCAAAGAGCAGTCATTTGTAAATACACTGTGGTAGTATACTATAAACAGTGTATTGAGATAATTAAATTTCAATTTAAACAATGAATTAGCTCCTTAACGTGCGTTTTCGTTCCATTGGCCCTCAAACCCCTTATTGGAGTACCGTCACGTTTTGTCTATTGCATCAGGGTATACCCTTATGCGAGATATAAAATGTGACCTAATACAATTAATGACATAACCTATATGCGATAGAATATATGCAACAACCTAAATGCGATAATGCGATGAAGAAATGTTCATCAGAGCTTATTTAAGGGCGTCAACAGAAGATCAGTTTGCAGATCGGGCAAAAGAGATGCTGGAATAGTTCGTCCAGGAACGGGGGCATAAAATTGCCAGTTATTATTGGGAGAACATAAGCGGTACAAAACTTGACCGTCCGGAACTGGGGCGATTACTGATGGACATACGCAGCTTCATCCTGAGCAGTGATGACACCTCTTGGCATAGTCTTACGGTATTCCGCAATACCGTTAAACGTTATTTGCAGGCAAAATCTGAGCCGCCAAAATATACGCCGCGACCTGCTGTTGCTTCACTCCTGGATGAATACCGGGATTATATTCGTCAACGCATCGCCGATGCTCATTGATCTTACCCAGCAATAGTGGACACGCGGCTAAGTGAGTAAACTCTCAGTCAGAGGTGACTCACATGACAAAAACAGTATCAACCAGTAAAAAACCCCGTAAACAGCATTCGCCTGAATTTCGCAGTGAAGCCCTGAAGCTTGCTGAACGCATCGGTGTTACTGCCGCAGCCCGTGAACTCAGCCTGTATGAATCACAACTCTACAACTGGCGCAGTAAACAGCAAAATCAGCAGACGTCTTCTGAACGTGAACTGGAGATGTCTACCGAGATTGCACGTCTCAAACGCCAGCTGGCAGAACGGGATGAAGAGCTGGCTATCCTCCAAAAGGCCGCGACATACTTCGCGAAGCGCCTGAAATGAAGTATGTCTTTATTGAAAAACATCAGGCTGAGTTCAGCATCAAAGCAATGTGCCGCGTGCTCCGGGTGGCCCGCAGCGGCTGGTATACGTGGTGTCAGCGGCGGACAAGGATAAGCACGCGTCAGCAGTTCCGCCAACACTGCGACAGCGTTGTCCTCGCGGCTTTTACCCGGTCAAAACAGCGTTACGGTGCCCCACGCCTGACGGATGAACTGCGTGCTCAGGGTTACCCCTTTAACGTAAAAACCTTGGCGGCAAGCCTGCGCCGTCAGGGACTGAGGGCAAAGGCCTCCCGGAAGTTCAGCCCGGTCAGCTACCGCGCACACGGCCTGCCTGTGTCAGAAAATCTGTTGGAGCAGGATTTTTACGCCAGTGGCCCGAACCAGAAGTGGGCAGGAGACATCACGTACTTACGTACAGATGAAGGCTGGCTGTATCTGGCAGTGGTCATTGACCTGTGGTCACGTGCCGTTATTGGCTGGTCAATGTCGCCACGCATGACGGCGCAACTGGCCTGCGATGCCCTGC
>OHCT01000058.1_pt1 | contig 90685 bp, 84 predicted proteins | sample 1566871 | NCBI WGS metagenome assembly OHCT01 (sample SAMEA3879548, study PRJEB24766) | human gut metagenome | biome: human-associated habitat; feature: feces | place: USA | collected 1985/1987 | reverse complement strand
TTTCTGTTTCCTTATCCGGATCTTCTTTTGATTCCTCAGTCTCGTCTGGTGCAGATTCTTCCGGGCGGCTTTCCTGTTCAGGATCACTTTCTCCAGCAGGATCGCTCTCATCGGTTGAGCCGCTTTCACCAGTGGATCCACTCTCATCCGTGGAACCGCTCTCGTCGGTGGAATCACTCTCATCCGTAGAGCCGCTTTCACCAGTGGAACCACTTTCATCCGTAGAACCGCCTTCCTGTCCAGAGCCGTTCCCGTTCTCTGAGCCATCCTGCCCGCTGCTGTTCCCTTCAGAACCGCCCTGGTCTTCGGAACCGTCATTTCCATCCCCGGTATCAGACCCTTCCCCGGAGTCAGAGCCGCCGGAGTTCTCATCCCCGGAATCGGAGCCATCCTCTCCCGAAGAATCATGACCGGAAGAATTTCCTCCGGAATCTGTATCACCGGAGCCGGTATTCTCATTTCCTGCATCCCCTGTATCGGATGCACCGGCCTCATCTGCCTCTTCGTCACTGATCCCTACATCATCCAGGGTCAGCGCCTCCGGCCGGATAAAGGATGTGTATCTGGGCCTGTTCCGGATCGCTTCTGCTGCGTATGCTGTCAATGGCGTGACAGATGGCGACAGCATGGCAGCTGTCAAAAGAATACTTACTGCCTGTTTTAGTTTCCCCTTACGTTTCTTCATTTGTTCCTCTTCTTTTTCATACCGCTTTATTTATGTATTTTGACTTCATTAAGCAGATTCTCCGCATTATGCGCCTCCTTTCTCATCTGCCAATGAAGATTCAACCTCTGTTTTGTTAAAAAACAATATTTTCTGTTTGTTTTTTCTTTGTAATTGAGATATTTTTAACAAAAATAATGTGGTATTTCAAGATGATTTCCAAAATCATACACCAAAAATTCTGAAATATGCACAAAAAATAAATATATTTCATTATTAGAAACATGTATTTTTTACAAAAAAATACACAACCGAGAAATTACTTCCGGTTGTGCGGTCTTTTATTTTTACATATTCCAATACATAAAACAACTGACAATATAACATGTGTCCTTGCAATTACATTTGCGTATGGAAGCTCCGCCATAAACAGAAGGATTCCAATTAAGGCTTCTATTTTCCACAGCTGCCGGCTTCGTTTTTGGTAACGAGCATGTTCCAGGCTATCCAAAGGTTTATTTTGATCTGAAACTGGTGCCCAACAATAAACTGACAATCCGGATATTGTATAGCAGAACAGATACCATTTCCAATCCCATAATGCATCCTGCTGTCCCATCTGGCAAAGCAGAATGAGCATCACAGCAGAAACGATCGTACAGCCCCAATTCGTATCTGCGTGATACCCTCCCGCATAAGAGCGGAGGGGAATATAACAGACCAGAAACAGGATGACTGTTATATAATCCCCATATGCCATTGCAATCAGCACTGCCACCAATACATTTATCACCTGATTTAACAGCAGTTCATAGGCATATTCATAAATAGAACGCTCTTTCTGCTCAAGATAGCCATTTTTAATCTGCCATCCCACAATTCCCTGTGAAATATAGTGCAGCATCAGAATTTACGGAACCGTTTTGCTTCCTCTGGTACACCTGGCTGATGATGTGCCCAGACACAAGTCGTATTAACAGACTGGATCAGGATGGCAAGTGCACATAAATTTGCAATATTAACTACGGTACATTTCTTTTTCAGCAACTGATATAACTTTTTCATTTTGGGTCCTCCCTTGTTTTGTTTTAACCCAAATTATAATCCCTTTTTTACATGAAAGAAATGTACCTTCTAAAATCATACCTCAAAAATTCCGATTTTGACCTTCTATGTTTTTGCCGCAGACGGAAAGCATCAATATGGCTGTAAATCTATGATCTCCGTTTTCTAAATTCAGAGTGCCTCCATACTTTTCTGCCAGCTCTTCCACAATGGATATTCCAATCCCATGGTTTGCTTTATCCTCTTTCGTTGTAAGATATCGTTCTCCATTCTGAATCGGTTGATCCGCCACTCCATTTTCTACCTGTAATATTAAAAAGAAGCGGTTTCCCATATACAATTTTATTTCTATATACCGGTCATTTCCTGTGCACTTCTGCGCAGCTTCCAATGCATTTTGAAGCATGTTCCCAAACATGGAAATTTTGTCAGTGTTGGAAATAAAATCCAGTGACTGAAGTACATCTATATGTATATCCATTCGTATGTCTTTCTCTTTTGCACGGCCTGAATATTCTGTTAAAAGGACATTTAAAACAGTGTCTTTCGTATGTATTACAGACTCTTCTTCCAGTTTTAGTTTTCCCTCCAGTTCGTCCACTATTTCAACAATGATTTCATTTTCTCCCCGGCCAGCCAAAAGACGAAACTGATTGAAGTATTTATGCATATCATGAAGATATTTCCTGTAAATGCGATTCGCTTTATCAATGCTTTCATAATTTATTTTATCCAGATGCTGTTTTAACTCTGCCATCTGTAACCTTTGAACCCTTTCCTGCATTTCAGCAAATTTACCCAAAATGATAAATATAACCGCGTTAGAGACATAAAGTGAAACAGCACCAAGACACATAATGATTCCCATTGGATCAGAAATTGGAAGATCTATATATAAATAGCCAAACAAGATAACCAGCGATGATAATGGAAGCACTAATAAATACCAGTTGGCATTTCCCTTTTTATGTACTTCCAATTTCCCTGTGTAATTTTCTATCAAATGCAGAAGAGCAAAGGCAAGTATATATTCCATAATCAGGTATGGCATCCCGCCAGGTGTAAACCACTCCGGGATCTGAACGCAGAAGATTCCGGAAAACATCCGAAACAGCAGTTCAAACACAACTTCTCTTCCTCCGGAAAATACGATAAAATAGATAAGGGCGTATACGATACAGTTCCCCATTGAAAGGTCAAAGGATATTTTACAGAAGGTCACAAATAAGAAAGGTATAAACAATAGATTTAAAAACGTATTTCCAAATGCATTTTCCAGCCAGATGATGACTGCTGCCGTGATAATATATGCTATAGATGTTCTTTTTGTAATCTGTTTTTCGAACATGGATTGAAAGAAATGATCCAACATATATATGTCACATATACATAATCCCAATCGTCCCATTGATAACATATCCGATATCATTGCATGCCCTTTCCGCCGTATAGGCAATTATTGGTCATAAAAAGAAGCTTCATTTTATTGAATTCCACTCTTTTTGTCCGTGTGATTTTAAAGATTAATTGGTCGTATCCCTCCAGTTTAAGCTCTGTGTTCGTGCAGAACATGAGATATTTAAAATTGATGATATAACTGTCATGAGGATGCCCAAAGCCGTAAGGTTTTAGCAGTTCATACAGTTCCTCCAAATGCTGTGGGATTCGAATTTCTGTTTCCGGCAGACAATCAAATTTCTTCATGGCATATTCAGTCAGATATGCCTGTGTTGTTTTATTCCGTTTTTCTATATAGACAATATCCTCTGGCTTTAAAAAGAGTTTCTTTTGGTCACTTTTAGCAAATAATGTCACTGCAGCCTGGAGTTCAAACATCCGCTTAAAGCACTGTTCCCAGTATAGATTCTGTTCCCTGTCTGTCATACTTTTCTTTATATACCTGTAGGGCTGTACCAGGAAGCTTTTCGGAGAAGGATCTGTTGTTCCTGTATAAAAAATAAGAATTACATTGTCATCCAGATCCCGGATACGTTCTGCTGCTTCAGACCCGTCCATTCCCTCCATCTGGATATCAAGAATAATCATGGAAAAACGGATGGTGCCTATGTCATTCAGTAAGTCTTTTCCTGTTGCATATTCATGCAATCTTACGTCTTTCCCAACTATAAATTTTGATATGCGGTCTCTTAATAATATACGATCCAGTTCAGAATCATCACAAATTGCAATATCGAACATTTTCAAAATTCCCCCTGACAATACCCCATATTATACAGCATTTCAAAATTTTTTCCACAAAAAAAGGTCCAATAACCTGAACCTTTTTGTACCGCTACAGCTGTAAAGCACTCGCCCTTACATTAACAGCCTATTTGAAAACATGAAAATACTGCACAATATCGTGATTGAATCTGAGTTATAATACGCATCTTTCTGGTATTGATTGATATACGCGTCATTTTCCTCATAGCATTAATCTTTGTCCGGCATTGTGTCAGCTGCAATCTGATCCATTCTCCGTTCAAAATTGCGCCATTTCCCGGTATCTTTGATATTGATCCCCGGCTCTGTCATTGAGTCCTTCTCTTCTGAAATATATGTTTCTGTATCATCAGTGTTCTCTCTGGCAGAGGCATTGTTTGTATACGGGTCTTCCAGGGCAAACATACTTTCTGGTTTATTTTTCTGGAATAAAGCCAAGGAAAAAATAGATAGAATGGACAAAGCCATTAAAATATGTTTCTTTGCTTTTCTCATTTTCGTCTCCTGACAGCCCAGGCACTTCCCAACAGTATGATGGAAGTGAAAACCCCGATTATGAATGGATATATTGATTTTTTCTGTTTCTCTGTTCCATCTTCTGCCTGGCTTTTACTGTGTACCCCGGTTTCCTGTGTAACTATTTCCTTTGCAACGGTGACACTGTCCGCTTTCCCGGTAACCGTCATGGTAATATAACCGTTCCCGTCTGAATGGTATGTGGCTGCAAAGCTTCCATCCAGATAATATGTATTATATTTGGTGTTTGCCTCAGGCATCCGCACCGTAACCGTTGCTGGTCTTGGAAGCGGGGGATCTAAAGCGAACTCAATACGCCCTTCGTCGTGCATTACTTTTAAATCATACCAGTTTCCATCCCGGGTAAGCATTCCAGCCATGTGCCAGGAGATATCTGCATAGCCGTCTTCTCCCAGAAAATTAATGTCATAAGGCTCCATATTATAAAATGTAAAGGACAGGATCCGGCCGGAAATCTGAGAATCTTCCGTTCCTGCCGGGATGTTAATATAGGAATTACGCTCTTCATGGTCCATGGTAAAACGGGCCAGGGCATCTAATGCTTCTTCATTTAGCCCTGGATAATCATGAGAAGGCATCTCCATATCCGGTATGCCTTCACGGCTTATATTGGCAGCTACTGGAACCGTTCCTTCTGGAAGCGTATAGTCTTCTTCCAGTATGCCTGCCTTTTTAAGTTCCGGGATTAATTCTGAAAAGAATCCATCTTCCAGGATCCGTACCGTTTGATCCCTGTTTAAGCAGTTTCCGATAAGGAGTAAATAGATCCGTATGGTACTTAAGCTATCTCCTCCTTCTGCCTGTTTTTTTAGTTCTTCATATACTGTGCTAAACTGGGTTTCATCCAGTGTCCGGTTTTCGGTAAAATCTTCCCATCTTGGAGTTTCTGTTTCCTGCTTGGCTGTTTCATTATCCTGGATTGTGATTCCGTCTTGGGATGCCCATGACTGGGATACCATGGCCCAGGAAACCAGCAAAACAGCAGCCGTGATTTTTATCCGTTTCAATCCCTTTTCCTCCTGATCTCAATAAATTTCTTATGGTTCCGGATTTCGCAGGCTATCATTTTTTCTATATGTGCCTGCAGTACTTCATCTGGCAGCTTTTTCGTGTCTTTCAGGATCAGGTCGTATGCCTTTTTATAGCGGATCATTTCTTCCGCGTATACATTGAAACCCGACTGTTCTTCGCCAAACAGATCCCCTGTGTGGCGAAGCTCCGTTAAGTCGATCCGGGAAATTTCAAATCCATCCGTAAGCCTGCACATAGTCTCAATCCGTTTGTTTTCCTGCGGTGGTGTCTGGGAGATCAACAGACAAAAGCTCTGTTTGCTTCCACGACCGACCCGCCCTCTTAACTGATGCATTTGAGACAGCCCGAACCGCTCTGCACTTTCCATAATCATTAACGTAGCGTTGGGAACATCCACGCCTACCTCTACGACCGTAGTGGAAATCAGGATATCAATGCTTCCGGCCCGGAAGTCTTCCAGGATCTGTTCAGTCTCTTCTGCTTTCATCGTTCCGTCCAGGTCTTTTACCGTTTTATCAGGAAATAATGCTTGATAAAGTTCCAGAGCCTTTTTTGTGTTCATAACCTCCGGGTATTGATCGCTTTCTTCGATTGCAGGGCATACCACGTAAACCTGCTCTCCTCGTTTTAGGATGAAATTGACACAATCTTTTCGTCTCCGGCCATTATCGTATTGGGTAATAACCGGTTTCCTTCCTTCCGGCATTGCCTTAATGGAAAATATCTCCATTGTATCCCCGTATAGGGCGCGTGCCATTGTTCTGGGAATGGGTGTGGCAGACATACTGATTACACCGGTTGACCTGCTCCGCTCCATAAGGGTTTTTCTCTGGTTTACCCCGAATTTCTGCTCTTCATCAATCACCAAAAGTTTTAAATCCTTAAATATAATGCTGTCCTGCAACAGGCTGTGGGTTCCTACTGCAATGCTGCAGATCCCATCTTCCAGTTCTTTTTTATCTTTTTTCGTGACCTTACTCCCGGCAAACAGCTTGATCGTAATGCCTGTACCTTCCAAGAGAGCGGAGAGCTTTGCAAAATGCTGTTCTGCAAGGATCTTGGTCGGGGCTACCATACATACCTGAAATCCATTTTCTGCTGCCGCGATCATTGGAAGAAAGGCTGTGATCGTTTTCCCGCACCCGACATCCCCCTGCACCAGTGCCTGGATCCGTTCTCCTTTTTCCATATGGGCAACCAGCGCATGGACGGTGGACTCCTGGTCTTTTGTCAGGTGGAACGGGAGTTTTGCTATGACCTGATCCATGGCGGTATGCGTTTTGAGCGCGATTCCTGGGACGTCTTCCTTGTTCCTTCCGGAAAGCTCAAACCGGCAGGCACAGTAAAACAGATCATCGAACAATGCCCTTAAGTTCCCGGCATGAAGCTGATCCATGGTTTCCGGCCTCATCCGGTATTTCAACGCTTCATTGATTCCCGGTATATGGTAGCGCATCTGGAGTGCTTCTGGTACCGTATCCTCTTCCGCTTCATTAAGGGCATTTAGGATCATGTCTTCCCTGCTTTTATCGTTAATCCCCTGGATCTTTTTATATACCGGGATCATGCAAAAACTATCTTTATCCATCAGATCCAACGTTTCAAACGTCAGGGAATATCCATATTGTGGATCAAATTTTAATTTGCCGGAAGCGAATACAGTCTGTCCGACCAGCCACTGGTAGTAACGGGTCGATCTTGGGCGTCCAAAAAGGGAGACCTTTACTATATTCCCAGTTAAACGGCATCTTACCTTTAAAAGAAGGAATTTTCCAATACGTTTCTGAAGCGTCTTCTCTTCGCAGGAAAGCAGTTCTCCAATAATGACTGCATGTTTTCCTGAAAGTGCTTCATAGGCTCCCGTTTCCGTTGTGTTATCAATGTAACGGATCGGTGTCCATCGACGCAGCTGCATCTCATTTTCAATATATTTCTTTTTTAAGCAGTTCTTTTCCCTTGTAGTAAGATCCATATCTTTTAATCCTTTCCTAATTCAGGTAACCTTGACATCTCCCTCAGCTAAAGCAGAGGATTCCTGTTTCAGCCACTACTGTATGGGATAAGTTCCGGTTAATGCCCCATGTACCACAAATGAACGTACATGCCCCCTTCCATGGCAGGTGGAAAGGGTTAAAATCGGCACCATTCCAGTTTTTGATACCTGGAAGTCGGTTTCGTAAGCATTTTCTTTTTCAATGTCCTCTAAAAATTGGCTGTATTCATCCTTTGTGCAGACATAACGGTAAAGAGGGCCGCCAAGAGCTGTTGTATGGAATGCAAAAATCCGGTATTTACGGACGTTATGTTCTGTATATACATAAAAATATGGATCGCGGTCGCAAATAGCGGGATCCTGAAGCATCTTTTTTAAAGATCCGAACATGGAACCATTTCTCATATTGTGACCAAATATCCAGGAATTGAGCCCGTCAAAAGTTCTGTCTGAATCTTTTTCCAGAAAAATGCTGCCGGAAGCTAAATGTTTCCCTTCAAAAGTCCGGGTTAAATATTCCTTGTTATCCTTACTTTTTGCAATGGGGTATTGTATATTAAGGGCTGGAACGTACAAAACCCCTACAAAATCAGGGTTCATTGCCATAAGGCCTTTAAAATCAATATCCAGAGCGGGGAATTTTTGGGGACGCGCTGTTATTCCGTTGACGGATACAGAAGCGTCACCTATAGGATGGATGTATTCTTTTTGAATGGTTTCGTATTCCTTGTCTGCCATCCTGTACTGATTGAGCTGAAAGGCTGATACTGCCAGAAGAGCTGCCGATACAAGAATCAGGCTGATTCCTATCAAATTCCAGCGTATGTTCTTTTTCATAATGGGAGCGAGCCGATTCCGAGGGAACTGTCAATGTTCAATTCTTTGAGCCCCTGCTCTGCCTTCTTTTTCACGTCTTCTGGAACTTCTTTCAGGTTCATGATACACTTGTAGGTTGCTCCCCAGAGCACATTTTCGCTGGATGGTACTGGAAGACCGTATTTCCGTAAAAAGGCTTTGATATGCTGTTCATCCAGGGAAAAGAGGGCTTCATTCCTCTCTTTTGCAAAACGTTCTATTTTTTTTAACTTTTCACTATTCATCTTCTCCTCCTAAGACTAAGACATCCATGCAGGTGAACGCTGCATGTTTTTATCTGTATATTAAGGGTATCAACCCTGGTTATATTATGGCGGATTCATTTTATTGTCTTATATTCCTGAACAGAAAATCCGTGTACTACTTCTTACGTTTTTAGGCTTTATACAAACTACGCTTGTTATTGTGAGAAAAATATGAGAAAATAAGGATCATATTTGTATTGGTAAACACCAAGGGGGATTTATGAAGAAAAAGAAACGAATATATGACAGAGGGAAAAGCATTCTACATATTAAAAACAGCGGCGGAGGCTTTTGTAAAATTCAGAAAAAAGGCAGGCTGGGGAAGAACTGCGTGTATTTTACAGATGACGGAAGATGTGAGTGGGATGGAAAATGGTGCCAGAATTCATCCGTTTGCCCACTATATAAAAAACAAACAATAAATGTAAAGCGCAATTGAAGGAGAATATCTATGTATTTTCTTGGGTATGTAATTTTGTTCATCATTATATCGCTTGTGGCTGCTTTAAAGGGGGATTTTGCGGGCATAGAGATCATTTTTAAAATAGCCCTGCCTTTTGTTATCATCTTGTTAATGGGATATCTGCTGCTCCATCCCACCATAGCGATCCTATTCATCTTTCTTGCAATTGTAGCCTTTCTTGTATATAGAAGTTAACTGCCAGCTATAAAAATGTCTGTATGACGGATCAGACTGCTGATAAGTCCTGGAATTTATGGGGTTTTTGTACAGCCTAAAAGGATGAAGGCTCCTAATGGTTTCACCACAAACTTGCTTATCTTCTCTATATCTGCCCGATCCTGATTTTATTTTATTACCAATTCTCCATACTATGTGCAAATCGATTTATGTGAGGTGGAGAGGAGGAAAATATGATAAACAAAAGCACGAAATCGAAGAAAACAAAGAACCAGAAGTCTAAACCGGATCAGGCAGAAAAACTACTTGAAGAATGGGATGATGTATTCGCAGACATTATTAATGTTCTTGTGTATAGCGGGAACCGTATTCTTAAGGAAGAAAATCTAATGAATGGACCTTCAGCAGCACATTACAAGGCAGCGGAAGGGTATGTGAACCAGAAGGACAGGGATATCTGCAAAATTGACTCGGATTCGTCTAACCTATTTCTAATCTATGGATTAGAGAACCAAACAGAACCAAACGAGATTATGCCATTGCGGGTTATGGGCTATGACTACGCCTCCAGGGAGTGGGCAGTGAGGAAGATAAAAGAGCGGTATAAGGAAGCCAGTATCACCTGCTCTTATGCAAGGGAACTTCTAAAAGGCACGATCCTTCCAAATATAATAACAGTGGTGTTGTACTTTGGCACAACGCCATGGGATGCACCAAAAGACATCTGGACGCTTTGCAATACTCCGGAGGAACTAAGGCCCTTTGTCCCAAATTATAAGATCAATCTCGTTGAAGTAGCATTTCTGTCGGATAAAGTAATCAGTCAGTTCAAAAGCGATTTCCGAGTTATATCCAAATTTTTTAAAGCCAAAAGACTTGGCACGGAAAAAGAATTTCGATATAATAATGATAGGTTAGAGCATGTTGAAAAAATGCTGGATTTCCTTCGTACATTTACCGGTGATAAGCGGTATGAAGAAATCAAAAGTGATATCATGGAGCAGATAAGGAAAGGAGAAAAAGTGAGTATGTGTACTTTGTTGGACAGTATTGAGAAACCTTATCAGGATAAAATAAGAGCTATGGAAAACGAAGCCGAAGTAGCGAAGACAAAAGTCACTAAGGCTCAGACTGAGGCTATAGAAGCGAAGAATAATCGGTACCAAGATCTTCAAAAAACGGCAAACCTTTTTGGAAAATCCGTTGAGGAGCTTATGGACAGTCTTGGTTATTCGAAGGAAGACCGCCTTGGATATGAAAAATGGGCAGCATCTTCCAACTCGTAATTAACAATCTATTTTTTAAAGACTCCGAACATCCGGGGTCTTTTTGTATTTTCTTTGGTAGTGAGTGTATGGATAATTACCTCTCTGTATCGCCCGAAAAATAAAAGGATCTGGCATTTCATCCAGACCCTTTTATAGATCGATGTTTTAAAAATTTGGTGGAAGTTATCTTAAAATCCCGTCAACACCTGCCATTCTCCCATCCGGTGCAGCGCCATTCATTAAGAGTGCCCCGCTGTCCGTAAAATAATAGGAATATCCGCCGATGTCCCTGTATCCGGTTGCCATGGCTCCGGACGGATCCAAGTAGTACCATACGTTGTTTAAATTCAGCCATCCGATCCGCATGGATCCCTGAGGGCCGCCTGCCTCAGGATTCATGTAATACCAAGCGCCGTTTACCTGCTGCCACCCGGTTTTCATGTAGCTGTCTGGCCCGATGTAATACCAATAAGCTCCATCTCTTACCCAACTGTAGGTTACCCGGTTCCCATTCTGGTAGAACATCCAGCCGATCTGATCCTGTTTCCATCCGTTAGAGGAAGATGGGGATGATCCGGACATTCCCGGACCGCCAGAATTATAGTGTTTACCGCTTTCTGTTTTTCCGTCCCTGAAATTGGTCTGGGATGGGACACTTCCCTCGTATGTCTCGCTGGAAGATATCTCAAGGTAATCCGATTCGTCGCTCCATTCGGAATCGTCATTAGAATCCTCACCTTCTGCACGTACTTCAAACGTATAGTCTCCCGCTCTTGTCATCCAGTGGTAAAAATCGAACTCGGTATCGTCCGTGCTGATGGTTGCCACCTTTTTATCATCCCGGTACAGCCGGACGCTGTAATATTCGGCATCATCCACTTCTTCCCACTGCGCTTCTGTGTCATTCCAGTCCAGGTCTTCCGGAGCATCCAGTTCCCCTCCTACTTCTTCCAGTTTGATCGTAACGGTTGCTTCCTGTTTATCGCTTCCTCTTTTGATGCTTTTACTGTCCACATCGCGAAGGCCATCCACTTTGGAGATTTTAGGGCTGCTGAAATACCACCCGTCCTTTGCCTCTAATTCTACCTTGATGGTTGGACGGTCCCCTCTCTCCCATTCGTCATCATTTTTTGTGAAATAGGCGTCTGTAATCTCGACCCCTTCTGTATCCGTTTCCACATCCAGCACATCCGGGATTTCTCCCTCGGGTTCAGGCATCTCGATGTCAAAGTCCAGACGGACAGAACCAATCTTCTCTTCATCTTCTGCCATGACCGGCATAGTGGACACTGTCATTGCCGCCAAAACAGCCAAAGACGCTGCAGTTATCTTTTTCCGTTTCATTGCGCTTCCTCCTCTTTTTTTCTTTACCGCGAAATCTTTACCGCGTCTGTTATTAATATGGCGGATTCAGTTTTTATTAGAAGCAAGCCGGTTCAGGAATGGCACCAATTCACTGCTTACCTGATCGATGTTTTTGGTATTGATATAACAGTAGGGGATTTTGGTTATACGGATCTGTCGCATCACGTTACTGTACATACTGTGGTTCATAAATGATGGGAAAAGAACGACGCCGTCCAGGGAATGAAAATCAGGCAGAGGGTCTGTTTTATTTTCAATCACACGGCATCCCGGTATATGTTCCTTAATTTCTTTTACTGTCAGTAGGTGGCCTCCTACGATTAGGATCCTTGAATCTTTAAACTGCTGCAGTTTTTCTTTCCATGATCCTTCCTTTTCCGGCAGAGGAAGCTCCTTTTTATTTATTGCTGCTTTTTCGGAATCGTTCTGTTTTTGTACAGCCCGTTTCAGTTCTGCTCGAAGTTTTTCGTTTTCTTCCTCCAGATTTTTGGATTTCCTCCGAAGTTCTGCTGTGGCGCTGATATAGGAAGCTGTAAGTGCATCTTTCTCTTTTTTAAAGGCATTTTCCTGTTCCTGATGCCGTTCGGCCATTTTTTCTGCATCTGCTTCTAACTGCTGTATCTTTTGCCTGCAGTCCTGGAGTTCCTGATAGATCGCAGCTGAATGCTTTCCCTTTGACTTTTGGAATGTAAGTTCCAGCTCCAATTTGCTGATCATTAAATTTTTGCTTTTATTCATTTCAGCGCAAAGATTCAAAATATAGTATGTAAATATGCTGTTGGCATAATCCTGCAGTTCTTCTTCCGGTATGGATGCCTGATATCCTAACGTACTCAGTGTGATCATCTCCTTTGGAACAGAGGTAACCACATAGGCGGAAGTTACAGCCCAGACGCACTGCTGCATGGTTCATTCCTCCGCTTCTTTGCCTGCAAGCAGAATCTGGCTAAAATCAGCAATTGGAAATTTCAAATCTGCCAAAAATGCTGCAAACAGGTCATTCCTGTTATGGGAAACGACAGGGTATGGGTTCTTTTTCTTTTCGCAAAACTGAATTTCCCGCATATAAAAATTACCGATATATTGTTTTGATTTGAATTTTTGCAAAATTTCATTGAAAAAGGATGAGAGCTTCCGAAAAACATCCGGATCCCTTGGTTCATTGACCGGTATCCCTAATGCTTTTGCAGCACGGGTTGCCTGTTTTGTCATAAATTTTATGACCTGTTTATTTTGAGAGCATACACGCATGTCCTCCTTGTCTATCGGATCATACCCCAGGTATTTGTAGAATTCCGTGGATGCGCTGTATATCAGGCTGTATGGATCCTGGGTATATGCTAAGCCAGTGACCCGGACACAGTCTTCGTCCATCTGCCGTGCCACGGATAGGGCCTTTGGCTGCAGGATCCGGAAGGCCAGAATGACGGCCTTCTTTCTTCCCTCCGGATCATTTTTTGTCATCTGTGTCATAGCTTTGTACAAAGAGAGGGCAAGCTCCCTGTCTGGCAGATATTTTTCTCCATATTCCGGATACCATTTCCATACAATCTGATCTAAGGCATTGTAAACCGTTTCGTCCTGAAGCGCAGATTCAGCAATTACATATGGGATGATCATATCATAGTTATTCGCAGTATAGGAAACAAGCGCAGACATTGGCACAAGGTCAATTTCCCGAAGTATGCTCTCTTCATTTAAAAATGGATGGAGCTGTCCAAGAAATTCTTCCTGTCTCTCCATATACAGGAAGGAGCAGAGGCTGTGTATAGCCATCCATTTGTAGTGGGCAATTTCGTCATCACTGGAAAATGAAGGCAGCTCACTCATGTCAGAAAATTCAGGGGTTTTGCTATTTCCTTGAAGGAAACTGGGGATCAGGTCAATCTCTGTAAGAGCAGCCTGGTCAATTACAGGGTTTTGGGAAAACAGATCCATCAGCGCCATATATGTTCACACCCTTTCCTCTATCATTCCAGTCAGATAATTGATCAACGCTGCCATAAGCTTCATTTCTTCTAACTGCTGTCCCGGGAAATATTCATTTATTTCCTCGTCCGTGATTTCGCTTCCGTATGCAATGTTCCAATAATCCTTGATCGCCTCCATGTCCGCATTCAATTCTTCCGTTTCTTGGATCTTTCTGGCAATCAGAAGATATTTTGCATTATCCATTACATCGCGTTCTTTCTGCTCTTTTAAATTTTCTTCGGTCAGCTGGTGTTCCTTTAAGTATTCTTCTTTTGACATGCCATTCTGTGCCAGCCAGGTATTAAAGTCATTATCATGTGCCGTACCCAGCTGTTCCAAAAATGATTCCTCAAACTGAAACTCAGACTCTTCCATCATCTTCTGCAAGAGCCAGTAAGCTTCTGCGTAAACAGCCCGGTCTCTTTCCTGTTTTTCCAGCTCAGCCCGGCATTCTTCCCTATAGCCTGTCAGTGTCTGCTGTCCGGTTTTTGAATGAGCCGCAGCAAAGGCATCGTCTAATTCAGGGGTGTGTTGGATGCTGTCTACGGTTATCTCATACAGAACGGTATTCCCCTTTAAAGCTTCATTCCAGAATTGGTCCGGATATGTAATTGTGGCCGTTTTTGTTTCCCCAGCTTTGGCTCCTTTTACTGCTCCTGCAAATTCCGCCTGAACGTTTTCTGTGTCACCACAGGTAAAAGTAAATCCACTGATATTTTCGCCTTCTACGGGTACGCCGGATATGCTGCCGCTATAGGAGATGGTAACCAGATCGCCGTCCTCTGCGGGCTTTCCTGTTTCCTCGGCAGCCTGCATACGCAGATCCTCCATGTATGCATCCAGGATTTCTTCCGTAACCGGAGATTCTTTTAATTCAATGGGACAGTTTTTATAATCGATCAGTTTGACCGTTCCCATCCCTTCGCTTTCCGGCAGTGTTTCCTCTGATGCAGCGTAGGTATATCCTATGGATTCGCTTTCCCTGGAACTGTCCTGTATTTTTTCAGAACCTTTACATGCAGATGTGGACAAAGCCACCGCTGTTACTAATGAACACATGATCAACTGTTTTTTCTTCATGATAAACTCTCCTTTACATAAAAATTGGTTTATCTTTAATATGGCGGATTTCGGGAGACATGGGTCTTGCAGAACGAGAAAAACGACCCTGCTTTATCCATGCAGGGCCGCTTACAATTAGGTTTTTAATTTTTCTTGAATTATGAATTACCACGTCTGAAGCTGTAGGAAACTACGCCATCAGGCGTGGTTTCTGAAACAGGCTCCGATAAGTGGCTTATGGCTATTCACAAAGCCTTATCCCGTAGGGATTACGTTTAAGCAGCTCTTTTCCGTGCGATGCGTTTCTGTTTTGCATGACTGATCGGTTTTGCTGCCGCTGTCTGGTTTCTGCGGTTCTGGCGGCGGCTCTCCAGATCCGGATGCCGGATGATCTCTGTTTTGGTCAGATCCGGCATTCCGTATGCGAATGCATCCGGAAATGCTTTCCGCAGGATATTGGCAGAACCGTTTATATCTGCATTGAGGATGATACCGTCTGCTAAACGGTACTGGCCCCTGCTGATCCGTTTTCCGGAAAAGCAGTATGGGGTATCATCTCCCTGCTGATAAACCGGGATGCTGTCGCCATCCAGGAAACTTGCCTTGGAAGTATAGCTTTCCTCCTGCTCAATCACACGGCTCCCGTTCCACGAAGCGAGATAGGCGATCATACTTCGCAGCATGGCATGGGGAAGCTGGACAAACTCCTGGTTGTTCTTATGGCCGAGCGTTACCTGCTGTTTCCAGCCTTTGTTCACACCCAGGACGATAGTGTCGATACGGTTTTCTACGCACCATGTCACAAGATGCTTCGCGTCTTTTAAAAACAGGTCACGGACCCGGTCATTCCGTTTGTTTGTTGTAGCATGATACTCCGGAGTCGGAACGAATTTCTTTCCGGTCTCCAGTGTCTGGATACTTACCAGCCCGGCAATGGTTTTGTTATAAAGCTGGTTTGCGGATTTCGCCGTTCCTCCTTTATATAAGAGGGATGGAAGGCCGCAGTTATTGGTTACTGCCATCAGGTTTTCCACTCCGAAATCCACAGCACAGATCCGGATACTTTCTTCTTTGGCAGCCGGCAGTTCCTGATCGACTTCAAACTTAAAAGAGAATGAAAACCTCCCGTTATCCGGGGTGATCGTGACTTCCTTTAACCTTGCGTCTTGGAACGGTTCCCCGATACAGAGAGGCACCTTCTTAATAAACGGAAGTTCCGCATACCATTTCCCGTCTGCTCCGGTTTTAATCCGGCAGTCCTGGTTGGTGATGACGGCCGTACAGTACCCGCCCTTCCGTTTATATCCGGGAAGTTTCGGCTTTCCCGTAAATCCGGACGGATCCTGTGCGTAAACACGGCAGGCTTTCAGGAAGCTGAACATATCCATGGCTGCCTGTTTTACGATGCGCTGGGCGGACTGCCTTGGAAGGCCGGCAGCGAAGTAGTCCGGGTTTCCCGTCAGGAACAGGACATCATAAAGATACCCGCTTCCCAATACGGAGCGTCCCTTTGCAGGAAGCTGTCGTTTCTGTTTCATCAGAGGCAGGGCATGGCGGATCTCCTCCATGACTTCCCGCTCGTTAGCGGTCCATTCATTTTCCGGTTTGGAGACAGCCGTAAACACCTGGCGTTCACGGAAAAGCGCCGCATTCGCCAGGTTATTGGACAGGGAAGTGATGGTTTTGGCGTAGTCAAACAGGGGATGCCCCTGGTTAATAAGAACCTTCCTGGTACGCATGTATCCCATATCGGTTGCCTCCTTTCTATCGTGTTGAAAAACCGGATTGCTATGGTATAATTATACTATAAACAGAAATCAGTTGCAACCGTTTGGAGGGAGAAATATGAACTTATGTTCGGGAGGATACTATAAGAACCGGCACAGTTGTTTCCTGATCCAGTACCACTTGGTACTGGTGACAAAGTACAGGCATCCGGTCATTCAGGGAGAACTGGAAACCCGGTTAAAACAATACACCATGGATTATTTTAAGGAACGGGATCTCCCGATACAGGCCATGGAATGCATGCCGGATCACATCCATATCCTGTTTGACGGAAAACCAAACATGAACCTGGCAGAGTTTATTAACGCCTACAAATCGGCATCTTCCAGGCGGATGCGTGCGGAATACGCGGATACGCTGAAAGCGTATTACTGGAAGCCATATTTCTGGAGCATGAGTTATTTTATTGGAAGTATCAGCGACCGTACAGCAGCCGGAGTCAAGCAATATATCAACCAACAGAAGGAATAACATCGGTATTCCTATGTTACATTTCTGTTTTACGCATTCACCCACGCCTGATCCAGTGGGTCAGACGTGGTACTCTGCGAAAATAATAGATACAGATCTCTCCGGATGCTGTAGCTCCGGTTTTTGTTTTATAATCTGTCTTTACTTTTTCATCCAGCTCGTCTGTAGATACTTCATATCCGGCAAACTGTACTTGACACTCCCCACAGCTAAAGCAGGGGGATTCTTAGGTCCACGACCGCTGCCCACCAAATAGGCAGGTCTTACATAGTCTCACTAAGCGTTAGGTTTGGGTGTGTCCCACCCTACCGAACGGTTTCTATCATGCCAGCAGCCGTATTCCTTCATGGAGGATATTGACTGCAGCATTGGTATCTCTGTCAAGGGATGCCCCGCATTCAGGACAGATCCAGTGCCGTACCTTAAGGTTTTTCGTACCGGGCCACTGTGTTCTGCACACAGAGCAAGTCTGGCTGGACGGATAGAAGCGGCCTACGGTGACGAGCTGCTTCCCGTACCATGCAGCCTTGTAGGTGAGCTGCCTGCGGAACCCCCCCAGCCTGCATCGGAAATGGACTTGGCCAGCTTATGATTCCGCACCATGTTTTTTGGTGCGAGGTCTTCGATGCAGATGATGTCATTCTGGCGGACAATCTCCATGGAGAGCTTATGCTGTATATCCCGACGCTGGTTGGCGATATGCTCATGCAGCCGGGCGACCTGAATCCGGGCTTTGCTCCAGTTCCCACTGCCCTTTGTTTTTCGGGACAGCTGCCGCTGGAGCCGGGCCAGTTTCTTTTCAGACTGCCGGAGGTACTTGGGATTGGGGTATTCCACCCCATCGGAGGAAACTGCGAAGGACTTGATTCCCACATCCAATCCGACAACTGCCCCAGTTGAGGGCAGCTTCGGCAACTCCTGATCCAGCCGGCAGCACAGGGAAACATAGTATTTCCCACTGGCAGACCGGGAGACCGTGGCAGACAGGATTCTGCCTTGCACAGACCGGGAAATGCGGCATTTTACCCTACCCAGCTTCGGGAGCTGCACAGCACCTTCCAGCACCTTGATATTGCTGCCTACGCACTTGCTCTTGTAGGACTGCTTATGGTGCTTACTCTTGAATTGGGGATACCCAGGCTTTTCACCTTTCTGCACTCGCCGGAAGAAATGCTGGTAAGCATCGTCCGGATCCCGGAGAGAGGACTGCAAGGCCGTGGCATCCACTCCCTTGAGCCATAGAGTGTCCTCCTGCTGTTTCAGCCCGGTCATATCCTTGGCGCAGGCATAGTAATTCAATGTTTCACCCGTCTGCTCATAGGTATCTTTTCGAAGAGCCAGGTAGTGGTTAAACACAAACCGGCAGCATCCGAAGGTACGGACTATTAAGTTTTCCTGTTCCCGGTTCGGGTACAGCCGAAATTTGTAGGAGTATTCCATGTACTTCCCTCCTTACCCAGTTGTTTTCGTTTACGTTGGAAGGATGTCTATTTGGTGAACAGAGTATGAATTTTGCGACTTATATCCCCATGGCTAAAGCGAGGGGGGTTACAGCGCTCTTGATAATGATGTAAGGCAGCTTTCTTGGTACGTCTGGCAGGTGTTTTCTTTGCCGTTTCTTCAATGACCTCCGCTTTTACTTCTTCGATTTTGTTTTCTACTGCCGTTGCTACCTCTGTTTTGGCTGCTGTGGCAACGGGCCGTGTATTCTGAACAGTTCTGTTCGTTCTTCTGTTTTTTCTTTTCATAAGAGTCTCCTTTATAATAAAAATATTTCACGCAATAATATACATCAAAATTACCAATACTGTAATAAAGGGAATGTTTGCACTGCTTGCCCTGTCAGTTTACCTGTATGAAATTGGCCTGATAGCTGTCATTTTTGTGCCTTGACAGGTCAATGACCGCTACGTCACCAGAACGGGTTGTGATTGTTTTCCCTTTTACCCGGATCTGTGTATCCTGGCCTTGCACACTCCACATATCCAGTCCTCCGTGTCCCTTAAAGCTTAAATGCTCCGTCTCTCCCCCGCCTGTTTCCTTTACGGTAGTAAGGTCAAAGTTTAAGATCAGGTAGCCTCCCTGTTCAAATAGATCGGTTTCTTTACCTGTAAGGCCTCCGCCTGTTTCGGCTCTCTGCCGTATCTCATCCTCACTTTTTAAGGAAATATAGAGCTTGTCCGGGATCGAAAAGGTTCCAAACCAGCGCTGCATGGAGATCTTTAACAGGTTGTCTGCGCGCTCCTCTTCCATAGATGGGCTGTCCGCTGTGTCCGGATCTGCATCTTCATAGGGAATGGGCAGGATAGAAGAATCCATTTCCTCTCCCCGGTCCGTTTCAAGATTTCCTTCCAGTAATTCTACGGACCCGTCGTAAACCTTAAGGCTGTCTCCCAAGATTATTTCTGGAAACATTTTAATGAGCGGCTTATTATGGTACAGTTTTAATGCGTCCCGTACCAGTGCTTCATCCGAATGGCTGTTCTGGAATACGACCCGGTCGCTTCCGCTGACTGCTAATGCTTCTACTTTTGGGCCCTTTGCTTTCCAGATGATATCATTAAATATGTCGGCACTTCCAAAGCAGGGGGCAGACAGCGACAGCTTCTGTTGGTTTTCCCACTGCGGGTATGGCAGAAGGATTCCTTTGCTGCTGTCGGCAAGCAGGGTGAACTCATCTGGGTCGTAAACCTCCCCGTTTTCGGATATATAACGGAAGGAAGGGCGGATACGGATATGGTCTTTGGAATGCCACAGGTTTGACATGGTTCTTACTGAAAACGAAAAGGAAGTACCTGTGGCTAAAGCCCCCATATCCGGATACTGGCCGGATTTCCCATCGCCTAAGGTAAGGGTATCTTCCTTTTTCCAGGATTCGTCCACCGTACCATCCTGCCTGCGGACTGCCGCTTCTCCCAGACGGTTTCTGCTTCCAGTCTTTTTAGGTTCCTCAAATACATGCCACGTTTCTGTGCCAGTCCCGTTTCCGTACGCTGCTCCATCATCAACTGCCAGGATCTCAAAATCATAGACCCATCCCGATACTTCTGAATCAATCCCGTATACGGCAGTATATAGTTCCGGTTCTCCGTTCATGCCTTCTCCCTCATCGCCATCCCTGTTATCCTCTTCTTCTGTAACTACGTTCTGAGCATCTACCCGGCATTTGATCCTCTGCCCGTGCAGATTGCTGTTATAGGTCCCTTCCACGGCCCAGGGCGGAATATAAAAGGTTACGGATTCCCATTCGCTTTCGTCAAGCATGATCCAGTATTGCCCTCCGTCCGGATCTTTTTTTAAAAATTCACTTCCATCTGTCAATGGATCACCTGCAACGGAAGGTTCCTTTTCGGAATGGCGGATCGCTTCTCTGGTGCCGTCCGGGTGAACCAGAACTACGTCAAATGGAAAGTGCAGATATTTTGCTTTGGTATACTTGTCATACTTATTTTCTGTTTCCTCCCATGCGTTATCCAAGGAAGAAGAATCCAGATATCCCTGAAGTTCCAGGTGCTTTCCGTCGTCAAACTGCAAGGTATATGTTTCATCCAGTTTTAGATTGATAAGCCCCAATGGGCTGATCCCATCCAGATATTCTTCCGTAAGCTGGGTGTCCTGATCAAAGCTGCCTTCCTGGCCGTCCCCTTTTGTAATGACGACCGGTGAAATAACCGGAGTCAGGACATTTACAGGTTCATTTGGAGTATATCCCTCCCGGACAGCTGGATACATGCTCTCTTCCACCACGGCTTTTTCTATTTTGATTTCATAGGGTTCGCTGTTTTCAAGATGAGTTAATACAGGCTGGTAAACCGCAGATACACCAGTAAAGTATGCTCCGTTCTGCGTTTCTTTGGAAATTGCCATCTGCTCCCTTCCGAAAGCAGGTGTTGTTTCATATGTATCAAAAGGAACGTCCGGGAACTGGTTGACTACATCTTCCAGGTAAGGCGGGATTTCACCTTTTCCGTACTCTTCCAGGTAACCCTCATCATCATGGCCAAACCGTACCTTGCAGGTATCTCCGGATAAAACCGGAACCTGGTCATACCCGAATACAAGAAAATCATTCGTCACTTCCGCAAAGCTGTCCTCTTCGCCATGGATGGTTTCTGTCTTGATGTCTGCGCCATTCCCTACAATGCGGTTGGCATCTGCCCAGGCGCGGGTTCTTGCCCATTCGCCTGCGGTCTGTGCCGTATCCCCTTCAGAAGTTCCTGATATTACCGATCCGGCGATACCTATGTTTCCCAGATCCCGGTCTGTGTCAATATCTGCCCAGTCTACATGGGCGTCATCATCCGGCACATAGGATTTTATGGTCCTATTTTCGCTTTTTTGGGCCTGTACCTTTCCATCCTCATATGAGTGAAATTGGATTTCATAATCCGGTCGTTCATTTGTGGTTTCTGCTTCCCCGTAGGCTTCCAGAAGGTAGGAATGAAGCTCCTCTGTTGTTACCGGCCGTTTTTCATATTCTGCCTGGATTTCCTGGCTGGCCAGATGAAGGTCACCTGCCTTAAAAGGTGCTGTTGCTCCGTAAACATCATTTTCTGCCACGGCGTGGTCAAGATCATATAGATCCAGGCCCCATACATAATAATAGTAGGCTCTCCGGGTTACTGGGATTTCAAGACTGTCCTCCCTTTCATCCACAAAAGGCATGCCATCATTTCCATAGCAGATAACATTATATGTATAATGGTATGTAAAATCCCAGGTGTTTGCAGTACCTCTTAATCCAATTTCTGCTGTTCCGTAAAGGGAATCCGCTGTAATTCCCGCAATCAGCTTTTCACCGGATGGAATGGTGATTCCTTCCTGCCCATTTCCGGTAAATGCCGCATGATTTCCTTCATGATCTGTGTAAGCCCTGGAATCGTGGTATGCTTTTATATAAGGGTCCCCGTCTTCCCTTGGAAGAATAGAATCCGCTTCCCAGCTGCGAAATGTCCGTACCCTTTCCGATACCGCTGCATGCTCTTCATCCTTGTCCTGATAAGAACTGTCTGTAAGGGATTCTTCCTCGTATTCCCTTGAGGGGAGAGGAATGTTATATAAGGATAACAGTGTGTTTTTATCTGTCCATTCATACAGGGATGAAAGCCGGTATTCTTCGTCTCTTCCAAATACCATATCCTGGTCCGTATCCATGGAAAGAATATAAGAAGCATCTGGATATGCCTCATTCGGGATGGTTTCTGGAGTCATACCGTTTTCCCTGCGTTTAAGGTTGCCTGAGTAAGTCTTCCCTCCATCATTTGACACTGCGATGACCGGATCAAGGAGAAATCCTCCCCTTCTTTCCTCATATGCATTTTGGATGCGCTCAGAGGCTTTTTCCATCTGAGACCGGATATCTTCTGACGGGATTACTTTCTTTGTAACCAGACGGGTGTGGTTCCCGTTATATTCTGTTTCTGTAGCAGATTCATCAAAGGCAAGCCGGAAGGTATGCTCTTTTTTACCGTCCTGCCCGCAAAAAGACAGGTCATATCCCACAATTTTATAGGAATAAGGCAGATATTCCATTGGCTCCTCGATTGAAACTTGGAAATCCCCATTTGACAAAATAGAGATTTCAACATTAAGCGGGTCGTTCTCTGCGGCGTATACAGTCATCTGCCCCAAAAGGAAAAGTATGGCCGCCCCGGTTCCGACAGCCAACGTTCGCATCGTTTTCTTTATGCTGCTCCTTCTCATGTTGTCCTCCTCTTCGTTTCCTTCCTGTATATTATGGCGGATTTTACGATACGGCTTTTATTCGGGAACTGGATGTTTTTCTGGCTGACAAAGAAAAAGAGAAGGGTTCCCTCCTCTTTTTCGCTATCCTACTTTTTCTTTTTTGATACAAGGGCAATCGAGACAGCCAGGATAATAAAGAACCCTGCTGCTACGGCAAGCATCCGGTCATCATTTTTCTGATCTGTAGGTATCAGGCGCTTATCTTCAGGAGCTGCCTCTTTTACGGTAACCAGCTTGCCGTCCTTATCGCGGGTGTACACATCTGCCCCATCATTTTCTTCTGTATCGGGTGCTTCCGGTGAGATACCTGTTTCTTCCTGGGCCTGCCCTCCAATACGGATGACGCTGCCAGCCTGTTTTTGTTTATCCTTGGAAGAAGTTCCCGTAAAATCCTGATTGTTCTCTGTGCCAGCTGCTTCTGTAGCTTCATTTTCCACGTCTGAAGCATGAAAACTTAAAGTGAAACGTCTGGCTCCCTCTCCTGTTTGTTTGAAGGGATGCCTTCCTATCATTCAATACATCTGCTTCAAGCGTATAAGAAACACCTTGTTTTACACTTATGGCAATCCACCGTCCGGCCTTCCCGGCAGGGACAGACCAGGAGATCTCACTCCCATCATCTCCTTTTAAGATCCCTGAAACATCTGCAGGTTCCTGCCCGTCCCAGATCGTCCGTATATATGCTGTTGCCTGCCCTTTGCCATCCGTTTGATTTTCAGAGGGCATATCTGTCCCTCCTACATTGCCTGGGTGTTCGGAATCTTGGCCTGTTCCTTCCAGATTTCCGTTATCCGGATCCTTTTTTGTACTGACCAGTTTTTGGGTAATGGTAAATCCATCCTGTGCATTGCCGGATATGCTGGCTTCATAGCTGGATGAACCTGCTGCAGCCAGCTTATAGGAAATCTTTTTCCCGTCTTTGTAGATCTGCATATCCTCAAAAACGGTACTGAATCCATTTTCTGCATTCAGATATGCAGATTTCGTAGAATGATCACTCTTTAATACGGCCTGAAAAGACTGGGGCCTGAGTTTCTGGCTGTCCCCCTGGTCATCCCATACGGTTTTTACATGGATGTCCATCTGTTCCGGTTCCCGGGTATGGGTAACTTCATAAGAACCTGCCCCTTCCTTATCTATGTCTGTATGGTACCCGGACACTTCACTGATTTTTAATTTATAAGAAGCTTCCTCTCCGCCTTCGTAACTGGGCAGGGAAACAAACTGATATTCGTATTCCCCATTTCCAGATACAGAAACACGTTCCGAATATGTTTTTCCACCCCCGGTCAGCTTTAATGTCACGGTGGAGGGACGGAATCCGTCCGCATTCTCTTCATCGTCGAAGGTTCCCCTGACCGTAACCGAGCTTGGGTCTACCTCATGTTCCCAGGTAATAGTGATCTGATTTCCGGTTACTTTTCCTCCGGATGGAAGAATGACGCTGTATCCTCTCGGCCTGGATGCACGGATATGGTAGATAATCGGCGTCCCGTCCTCTTCTTGTTGAGGGAGGCTGTCAAATACACAGGTGAGTGCGGTGCCGGTCTGCGTTCTGACGCTTCCATCTGAGCCTGTAAGTTCCAGGACCCAGGCAGAAGGCCTTAATCCATCTGTATCGTTTTCATCATCCCAACGCATGTGGACGGTAATGTCCCTGGTTGGGATATCGGTCCGTACCCACTGTGCATACAGGGTAACCGACCCTTTTTCCGCTCCAGGAAGTGGAGCTTTTATGTCTGTACCCAGCGCGTAGGCCGTACCAGTGCCATCGGGCGTTGTGTTCCATTCCTTTAACCGGTATCCTCCCCTTGAAAATCCTCCTGCCGACAGGACGCCGCCTTTCCCATAAAAAAGGATGTGGTCATCTGCCTGTCCTGCCACAGCGCCGTTCCCGGAATAATGCACGGTATATGAATCCTCTGGTTTTGCCCAACAAGCATATAAAGAGACTTCCTGCCCGGCTTGCGCCAGGTTGCCTGCCGGGCCACCTGCCGGATAAGAAGTCCCGTTTCCGGCAGGATCTGTGTTCCAGTTGATGAATACATATCCTTCCCTGTCAAAGCGGCATTCTGGAAGCAGGGAAGGAGCATCTGTTTCCATTTCCTGAGCATCCATGCTTCCGCTTCCTCCGTTTGGCAGGAAGATGACGCGGTATTTACGCTCCGACGCAGCCGCTGTAGATACCATCAGGCAGGCCATCATAAAAGCTGCCAGAAGCAATAAGAACTTCTTTCCTTTATTCTGTGCCATCTCCTCCTCCTTAATCGAACACGAATGTATCAAGTTCTTCTGCCAGAGTTTCCTTTGATTTTAAGAGACTGATGACCGCGCCACGGCCATAAAGGAAGCGCCCCTTCTTTTCATCTGCATAATTTTCTTTGTAGTTGATGTATTTTCTCAGCTTATATTCTGCCATGTTGAGCATAGGGCGTATTTCCTGCTTACGGATCCCGGTAATCGTCTCAATTTCCTTGGAGGATTTTGGGTCTTCTCCGAAAAAGCCGAAATTCAAAATGATCAGCATACGCTCCACCTCGGTCAGGCAGTTTTTCATGTCTGTATACAGCTGCTCCAGTGACTCGCGCTTTACCACGTAGTCTTCCGGACTGACGGAATTGGATGGGATGCACTCTTTTAAGGAGGAGCTGTGGCTGTCAGATGATTCGTAATCCTCATCCAGGGAAACTGAATGGGAATTACGCTCCTCAATCGTCATGCAGTTAAGCACGGTCGTAAGGCTTATTCCGGTATTGATAACGATGTCATCGAAGGTCCATTTTTCGCCCATAAGCTCCCGCTTTGTGATATAATCCCTGATTTTGCGGATATGATCCTGATAATGGGGCGTAGTATGGTGTACTTCACGGTCAATAAATGCCCTCATGTGATGAAGGACTGACCGATAACACCAGGTCGTAAGCTTCCCCTTTTTAGGATCATAGATTTTAAGGCTTTCGCACAGCCCTACCGCACCTTCCGACATTAAGTCTTCTCCGTAGCGTGGGAAATAGCTGCTGTACATACGCCTTGCAATAGAGGCAATAAACGGAGTCATTGCATAGTATGCCTTGGTTCCTGCCGCATCCCTGGCAACGGGATCATCCCCATTATACATTTCGACAATCTTGGTCCATTCTTCCTGGGAATAGACCTGGCCGTACTTTTGATCAAATTCCTGCTCCAGATCCTGCTCCGTGCAGTTCTCTTCTTCCTCTGTTCCTTCCTGGTTTTCCAGTCTGTTTTCATTCTCTTTATACTCGTCCATGTGTCCCTCCTGTGTTATCCTATAACAATTCCCCACAGAGCGTAGCTAACGGCCGGTTGGGGAATTCCCTTCTTATATCATCTTCTGCCATCGCGGCTAAGACTGCGATTTCCTCTGTCTCTGGGATGATCCCGCTTTTCCTGACCCATGCAGACAGAACCTGTTCCACGGTCTCATCCTTTTTCCGCTCCCTTGTACAGAGATATCGGAACAGCGACGCCGCATGGGCTTCTGCGGTCTTTTCTTCCACTTATGAGCACCTCTCTTTCCATTTTTAATCCGCCATATTATGAGTGAAGATCCGTCATATTATGGATGGGATCTGTGATATCAGGATTATAACATAGATTAAAAAAACATGCGTTTTCCTGAACAGCCATTTTTTCGTAAATTAATGTGTTAAATCAAAAGAATCAAATACGCAGATTCCGTAAAAAGAAAAGGAGGATAAGATTATGGAGCATGAAATAACGCAGGACACTAAAAAAGAGCCTGTTCCTGTAAGGGTTCTGATTCAGATCGGAGGCACAGAAGATGACCAGGGGATCGTGTATGACGCAGGGAACCTTGAAGTTTCCATGCGGGATTTCGGAGAACTGTGCGTAATGGACATTATATTCGGAGATGGGAATACCCAGCAAATGAGACATGTGCTTGGCCTGTTTGAGCAGTATATACAGCAGGTTGACCAGGGAGGCGGGGAAATTGACCCAGACCATGTGCTGGCGGTTGTTCTTCTGGACGAAACAAAAGAGATGACCGGCGTATTAACAGCCCCTCTCCCCCTCTTTTTTGCCCATACCTCTTCGGATCCTGAGCTTCCATCCGACCGGATCCGTGCGGCATTTCCCAGAGAACTCATGAGCCATGTGGTGACGGATTTTTCAGAAGACAGTGCCGGTCAGGAAATTAATCACCATCAGAAGAAATGCAACAGGCGTTATCACAGAAAGGACTGCGGATATTGTTTTAGTATCCACATCGGAAAAAGTCATCGCAGTGATTACCTGTTTCATTGCAAGTGCGGCATGGCTCTCACTGCTTTCTCCCGGAATTGATATAATCTGCTCATACAAAAACTTGATTGCCCCATCCAGCATTTCCATAAGTCCGCTCCCTATAGCCGGAGCAAAATAATATGGCATAAAACCTCCTCTCTGACAAAGAAAAAGCCGATTTCCCGTAAAACAGGTCCGGCTTTTCTTTGATCACATTAAGAAAGCAGAAAGGCTACCAAGGCTGGTGCCGCAATAAACGCTACTCCAATGCCGAGCTGTTTTACAGCTTTGTTAACTGCTGCGGAGTTATCCTCAGAATAAGCTTCCAGGATTGAAAAAATACTGGTGCCCGTTTTGATGATACCTACAAGCACAAATAATCCGGCAATAATCGCAAGCAAACGGTTCATGATATCCTGAGCTTCTACATCCGTATTAACGGTAATTTCATCCATAGATCCATCCAGGAATCCTCCACTGCAAAATACTTTTCCTGGCATTGTTGCTGATAAGCCAAGATATGCGGCGATCGCCGTTGCTTCTACTTTGTCTTTTACTGTGTCTACCTTTTTACTGATAAAGTTAACGGCTTTTTTCATTTTTGCTGTCCCTTTCATAATACCGGTTTCTGTGCAGGCGCACATTGTTTTTCGCATGTTAAAAATCCTCCTCTCATTTGATTTTCTGTCCACATGCGCAGACTTTACTGAAGTAATCTCCAGCATTCGTTATTATTATGGCGGATTAACTTCGAGGTAAAATTCAATAAGAATATTATGTTATTTATACATAGCAAATTTATTTTTTAAATCAAAAAAAAGACTGCATTCGCACCCTTTTCATTGAAATATTATTCGTCTTGTATGGATACTCGTATCCTTTTTTTTAATTATTTTAGTAAAGCTTCTTACGACAATCGCCTAAATTACGACAATTGTTTTTCGTGTTATATTATGTTATATCGTCCATTTTATTGTACAATACAACATAAAATAGACTTATACAATGTGATTTAACATAGTTATTTTGCCTTCATTCATAGACATCCGGGAAGGCGAAGGCGAACCTGGTACGTACTTTGGAGTGATCCTTTACTACCATATTTACCTCTCCGCCGATGTAGCGGGCAGGCTGCTGGATCGATAGCAGAATTTCATCACTTAATGCTAATTTTCTCATTCTTTTTCCTTTTTGATTTTATTTGATTTGCAATGTTTTATATCTTCATTGCGGATAATTATACAACACATACTGAATTTAGGCAACCGTGAGTTGGCTTACAAACTTATCTAAATGACAGCTCCGACAGCTTTCGTAAAAAAGAAAAGCACCAGAAACGGTGCTAATCTTCATAATGCTCTTTACAGGAATAAATGATCAGATTTTGATTATTGTCAAAATTGTAAACTAACCTGTGTTCCTCCGTGATCCGGCGGCTCCATGCTTTTCTATACCTTAATGGTTCCGGCTTCCCAAGTCCTTGTGATAGTCCATCCCGATCTATGCTCTTAATAAGTTCATTGATCCTCTTAACTATCTTTTTGTCTTCCAGCTGCCAGTCTGTGTATTGCTGCCATGCAGTTGGAGTAAATACCAAATTCATTATTCGTATGCCTCCAGCTCATCAATGGTCTTTACAACAAACCCACCTGCTTCAGCTTCAGCCATAGATTTATCTATCATTGCAAGATAATCAGCGTTTCTCTTCGCTTTCATCATTTCATTATACTCTGCCTCAGATAACATCACAACATTTTCGTTTTTCGGTCTTGATATAATGAGAGTTTCACCCCGAAAAACTTTGTCGCATAATGATTTGAAATTATCTCTAACATCCATGCTCTTTACTGCTAACATTTTCAACACCTCATTTCTGCATTAAAAATCGTATGGTTTTTCGTATTTTTATTATATATTAGCATCTTTTACCTGTCAAGTACCATGATGATATAGGATAGTCTTTGTGAAAGGAATTTTATTCCAGCTTGACCACACCTTCCCCAATGACAGATTCCAGTCTGGCTCTGGCATCACCCACATATTTCTCCGGGGTGTTTATAAAACACCTGTTTTCCAGAAATCAGTTCCCAACTGCTGGCCGGATAAGAGCCGTTATCCTGCTTATAAATTAAAAGCCAGAAACAACATAGCCCATGATGGGTGTCTGCTGTTTCTGGCTTTTGTTGTTTTAAATCTGAATTATTACAGTTTGTAAATCAATCGTTCCGCCTACATTGACAGAGCCATCTTTTTTGCAATAAATACCAGAAGGATCGCGGCTCCCGCAAGTACGGCAGAACCTATGTATCCGGCAACATAGGAGCCGGTAGAATCATAGAAGCTGGCGCTGATTTTAGGTCCCACAAAGGCTCCGATTCCGTATCCGATAAAAATCAGACCATAATTGCGGTTATAGAAACGGGAACCGAAAATGATTTTTACCATAGGTGCAAATACTACCAGCAGGCCTCCAAAGGAAAAGCCAACCAGACAGATGCAGAGAATAAAGTATGAAAGAGAATGGGCGGCAGTCAGCATACACATGGAAATGCCGTTGATCGCAAGCACCAGAAGCAGGGAGTTCCAGCCCTTTAACCGGTCATAAATAAAACCAAAGCCGATTCTTCCGCACATATTTGCAAGCGTCATAATGCTGACGCACATAGCGGCCATCATGGGAGTCTGTCCAATCTGGTTTTGAGCAATCGGAGAGGTGGCGCTTACCATCATGGTTCCGGCTGCATTTGCAAAAATGAACATCAGGAGCATAACCCAGAAAACAGGCGTTTTTACCATCTGAGGAATATTGTAATTGCTGCCGTTTAATTCTCTGGACTGAGCTGCACTGGGAGTCCAGCCTTCAGGCATCCAGCCCTCAGGACAGGGCACGATCATCCAGGCGACTGCTCCCACTCCGATCAGAAAGATAACTGCCAGGATTTTGCATGCTGCCTGTGCTCCGTAGGTATCAATGAGCCACTGGGCAATCGGTGACATGATGAAGGGCCCGCAGGATGCTCCGGCCTGTACCAGGCCGGAAATGGATCCGCTTTTATCAGGAAACCATTTTAAAGCCGTAGGAAGACAGGCCGGATAAATGGTGCCTGCTCCTGCTCCGGCAAAAATTCCATAAAACAGATAAAGCTGCGGGATGGATGAAGCAAAGCCGGTCAAAAACCATCCGGCTGCAAAAAATGCCAGTCCCAGATAGATCGCCACTCTGGGCTGAAGCTTTTCAGCCAGAAGCCCGCCTAAAAATCCAACGGCACAGTAGACAAACATATAAATCGTATAGGCCATGCTGAATTCAGAGCTGCTCCAGCCAAACCGGGTGGTAAGGGGCAGGGCAAAAAGGCTGAAAAATGCGGTGGCAGAGGTAAAAAGGCTCTGGATCCATACGCCTGCAAATACGCGCCATCTGGTTGCTTTTGTGATCTTCATATTCCTCTGCCCTCCTACTGCTGCAGTGTGCCCAGATCAAGTCCCAGGTCGCGTCCGGAAAATTTGCCTCCGGCCCTGCTGGTTCCCAGCCAGTAAACCATATCGGAAATATCCTCTACATCCAGAAAAAGAACGCCGTCATACATTTCCTGCCAGTTTTTAAAATCGTTTCCGGTCAGATCATTGATAAACTTCACATAACTTTCCGTCTCACACATAGGTGTTTTTACTTTGGTCGGACAGATGGTATTTACCACAATTCCCGTTCCTTTAAGCTCCTGGGCCAGTGTTTTTGTAAGTCCTCTCACACCCCATTTTGCCATACAGTAGGTAGCCAGCTGGGGCGTTCCATACATTCCGGAGGTAGACGCAATGTTGATAATGCGTCCAAAACCCTGCTTCCTCATATACTGAGCGGCATATTTATTTGTACGCCAGGTACCGATCAGGTCAATGTCGATCACCTTCTGAACCTGTTCGTCTGTGAGCTCCCAGGTATAGCCGAAATTGATCACACCTGCATTGGCTACCACCACATCCAGTCGTCCAAAGGTTTCCCAGGCTTTTTCAAACAGCACCTTCATATCACTGTCGCTTGTGATATTGCAGCGTACAGCCAGCGCCTTAACGCCCAGAGCCTCAATCTCCTTTACGGTAGAGGAAAATACCTCTCCTGCCGGATCCTGCATATCCGCCAACACTACGTCAAATCCGTTTTCTGCAAATTTCAGAGCATGAGCCCGTCCCTGTCCCATGGCTCCGCCGGTAATAAGAACTACCTTTCGTTCCATTTTCATATCCCTCCTGTTAATTCGTTGATTGTTACTTTTATAACAATCATTATGTATTACTATAGACCTTTTATTCCATAAATACTATTGAATTATTTTTATTAAATCCATAAATAAAAATACATGAATTTGTGATATGATAAGAATATCATCTATGGATAAAGGGAGGAACGAGTTTTATGAATCTGGAGCATTTAAGATATTTTGAAACCATAGCAAAGCTGGAGCACTATGGAAAGGCGGCCAGTCTTCTTCACGTTACACAGCCTAATCTGAGTCATGCCATGGCACAGCTGGAGGATGAGCTGGAGATCAAGCTGTTTGAAAAATCAGGGAGAAACGTGCGCCTCACCCGTTACGGAGCCGTCTTTTTGGAAGCAGTTTCAGGCTCTCTTGAGCAGCTAGACCGTACGGTCCGAAATTTAAAGGAGATCCAAAGCGGGAGCGGCCTTATTATTCTTGGCTGTACCAGGGATTTAGGATTCAGTCTTGTCCCCGTTCTGATGCGTGATTTTAAAAGGACAGCCCGAGGAGAAAAGATCGTCTTTCAGCTCCATACAGACAGCAGCTTCAGCCGTGTTCTGTTAAATCAGGCTCTTGAGGGGCGTTACGATATGGTATTTACCTCATTGCCTGGAGATCCGTTCTGTATGGAATCCTTTTCTTTTGCACAGCCGCCTTTTATTGCGGCGGTTTCACTAGATCATCCGTTGGCCGGAAAGGATGAGATTTCATTATGTGAGACACTCTCCTTCCCTCATATCTTTCTGTCCAGAAAGTCCGGCCTGAGAGCGTTTACGGATCATCTTTTTTATCAGATTGGGACGTTTCCCTCCATCAGCTATGAAACAGAGGAAGACTTTGTAGCCGCCGGACTGGCCTCTGCCGGCTTTGGCATTGCCATTCTTCCGGATCATCCTTTTTTACACACCATGGATTTAAAGCTTTTAACGCTCACTGACCCGGATCCAAAAAGAACCGCCTATCTCTCTCTTGCGAAAGAAATCAAGCGATCCAAAGCGGCGGAATATTTTTATGAATTTTGTCGGGAAAGGCTTGCATAATCCTCACGGGTCTCCATACGTTAAACAAGATAATTTGACTTTACGAATAGGGTGATTTACATATTAAAATAGGTGCGCTTTTATCTTCTTTTGCCTCTTTGATCCATGCATTAGTTCGGCACTCCTGTGTTTCTGTTTTGCCATGTTGATCACCGGCGAGATAAACATGATCTATCATACATATTTTTAATATTGTTATCATCCTTCCTTTTCTGTATAATGGTGGAATGGATTTCAATGAAAGAGGAAGTGAAAATACGATGATTCTATATTTTACAGGAACAGGCAACAGTGAGTATACTGCCCGGAGGATAGCGAAAGAAACCGAGGAAGAAATCTGTAATCTTTTTACAAAAATAAGAGAAAATGATTACTCGCCGCTGCATTCAGAAACGCCGTGGATTGTTGCTGCTCCAACCTACGCTTGGAGAATACCGCGTATTTTAGAAAAATGGCTGAAGCAGACAGAGCTGTCGGGAAACAGGAACATTTACTTTGTAATGACCTGCGGAGACAGCATCGGAAATGCAGGATCCTATCTTAAGAAGCTCTGCGCAGATATGGAAATGAATTACCGGGGCTGTTATGAGATTGTAATGCCCGAAAATTATATTGCAATGTTTACGACTCCCACAAAAGAGAAGGCAATTACTATGATTGATAGAGCTGAAATGGAAATCCATCAGGCAATCGAACGGATTAAATCCGGCGAACCATTTCCTGAAGCCAAGCTTACGCTAATGGATAAAATGAACAGCGGAATCGTAAACTGTTTGTTTTATCCTCTTTTTGTACATGCAGGAAAATTTCATGTCACGGATGCCTGTATATCCTGCGGCCTGTGTGAAAAAGTTTGTCCGCTCAGTAACATCTGGCTTGTAAACGGCAAACCCCATTGGGGAAATAAATGTACCCATTGTATGGCCTGTATCTGCCGCTGTCCCAAAGAAGCGATTGAGTACGGAAAACACAGTCAGGGGCTTAACCGATACACCTGCCCGAAATAAAAAGAACCGCCCATCTCCTTTTGGAAAGAGATCAGGCGGTTTTCGGGCCGCAGAACATGTTGGTCTGTTTGATCAGGAAAGGCCTGCGTAAACCTTCGCCGCATTCTGATACAGGATCTGTTCCTGCTCTGCATCATTTAGCCCTTCCATCTCCCGAATCCAGCGCACATAGTCTCCGTACGGAGCCTCGTTCAGGGCTGAGGGCATATCCGTGCCGAACAGCAGCTTATCTGCGCCCACCAGGTCTCTTGCCAGCCGTACATAGGCTCCGGCTCTCTTCCAGGGCTCGGAAGCATCCATACAGTTATGGGGTACGCTTGCCAGGTCAAACCATATGTTAGGGAGAGCCAGCCCTTCCAGGGCTCGTTTCAGTTCCTCCTCCTGCTTTCCGTTGGGAGCCAGAAGATGGCAGATCACAAAGTTTACGCCCGGATGGCGGGTAACTGCATTTTTAAGTCCCTCTGCCTGCCAGCTTTTGCTGCCGCACTTTCCGATGTCAATGACCATTACATGGCCCATACGCTCCCCATAGGAAAAGGCCTCCTCCATGAGTTCTCCGTCGATGAGGAAATCAGGATGGGTTGCCATCACGCCTGAGCCAGTGCTGACCTCAAACTTTTCGATTTTAAACCCAAGCTCCTCAAAGAGAAAGCGCCGGATCCCGTCCCGGTCAAAGGAATAGGGGTCATAGCTGGCGGCGCCGATAAAACGGTTCGGATATTTTTTTACCGCCTCCCAGGTATAATAATTCTGAAAGCCGTAGAAGTTTCCCTGAAGGAGCACGGACTTTTCCACTCCGTTCTCATCCATGATTTCAAGAAGCTGTTCCGGGCTTACGCCGTCTGTCTGAAACTGCTCCGGTATCATCCGGACTACCTGTCCGTTGGCATAGCGGGCCATTCCGCCGCCGATGCTGCGCAGCTCTCCGCCGGAGCCGATCCCTGCGATGTACTGGACAATATGGGCGTGGCTGTCGATTATCTTCATAGTTCCTTAACCTGCCTTTTCTCTGTTATTTAAAAGCGGCATCCATATGTTCTGCCGGCTCTTTCCTGTCTGTGATGGCCGCCACAATATTCCCTTTGCGGTCTGTGGCAGGCTTCCTGCTGTCCTGCTTCACCATAATGGTCGCAGACGCCGTCCTGATCCGCATCCTCATAATACCTGCCGCATCCTGGCCCGGCTGCAAAGGTGCTTACCGAACCCATTGCAAACACAGCAGCTGCCGCAAAAAACGCCGCAGCCGTCTTTTTTATGTTCCGTTCCATAGAGGTTCCTCCCTTCTTTTTATACCATAAATATAACACAGTCAGGCGGGTAAATCCAGTGGGAGCCGGTATGTCTGCTGTGCAGTTTTGCAGTTCAATCTGAAGTTTGTTTTCCAAAAAAAATAAACAGATATGGACATAGTGATGCTAAAAAATAGGATAAAACTCCACCAGCCCCGATTCTGACAAGCAGACGTATTATGATTCTGTACCAGCCTGTAGGATACAAAAATAGAATTATCCCAAGAGCGCCTAACAGGTCAGGCATTATCAGTTCCAATGCTGTTATGATTATCTGAAATATTACAGTTATACTGGCTGAATAAAACAGAATTTTTCGAGAAAAAAAACGAAAAATAAATCTTCCAAGCAAAAGAGCGATTGCAAAGATTGCTGTTTCCAATATGTAGTTTTCCTGCTCTATATGAACGCTGTATGTGATATCCGCATAAAAACCAATCGTTCCTGCAATCAAACAATAGGCAGGGACAATCCAAAGACCGTACATTTTATATTTTATATTCAATCACAGCTCTCCTTTTCATGTTATTTTAAGATATGCCATATCTTAAATATACCACAAACCTGTGTTTTGCTGTCTTACTATTTTTTTACATTTTTACATGGGTTTAAAAAGCAAAAGCGCCCCACTCCGGTTATCTGGAAGGGACGCATTCCTTTTTACCGATTCATTTCCCCGAATCGCTTTGCGATCCGGATCAGAAGCTCTGTAATGGTTTCCATAGATTCTGCACAGATATACTCATACTTTCCATGGAAATTGTGGCCTCCGGTACACAGGTTAGGGCAGGGAAGGCCCATATAGGAAAGCCTTGCTCCGTCTGTGCCACCGCGGATGGGTACGATCACCGGAGTGATACCCAGCTCTTCCATAGCTGCCTTTGCCTCGTCGATCAGGTACATATAGGGCTCGATCTTCTCTTTCATGTTGTAGTAGGAATCTTTTACCTGTACCTCTATAGAACCAGAGCCGTATTTTTTGTTCAGATAGGCAGCTGCTTCCTTAAACAGTTCCTTTTTATCCTCAAATTTCTGCTTATCGTGGTCACGGATAATGTATTCCAGAGAAGCCTCCTCTACGCTGCCCTCCATCCGGTCCAGATGGAAGAAGCCTTCATACTCCTCTGTATACATGGGATTTTCAAAGGCCGGAAGCAGGGACTGAAATTCCATTCCCATTAAAAGGGCGTTTTTCATCTTTCCCTTAGCGCTGCCGGGATGGATGCTGGCTCCATGGATCTTTACCCGCCCGGATGCCGCATTAAAATTCTCATATTCCAGTTCTCCGATCGCTCCGCCGTCCACGGTGTAGGCCACATCTGCTCCAAAGCCATTTACATCAAAGCGGTCAGCGCCCCGTCCAACCTCTTCATCCGGGGTAAAGGCGATACAGATCTTGCCATGCTTTTCCTCCGGATGGGATAAAAACCAGGCTGCCATGGTCATGATCTCTGCCACACCCGCCTTATCATCTGCCCCTAAAAGGGTGGTGCCGTCAGTGGTGATAAGCGTCTTTCCCTTATAATTTTTCATTTCCGGAAAGTCATTTGCGGAAAGCCAGATGGAGGCGTCCTTATTTAAACAGATATCCTCTCCATCGTAATTTTCAATAATCTGAGGCTTTACGTTTGTGCCTGAAAATGCAGGCGCTGTATCCATATGGGAAATAAAACCCAGAGCAGGTGCCTGATGGCCTTCCTCCAGATTTGAGGGGATCACGCCGTATACATAGCCGTTTTCGTCCTCCCGCACATCCGATACGCCCAGCTCTTTCAGTTCCTCTGCCAGCATATGGCCTAAAACCCTTTGCTTTTCTGTACTTGGCATCTGCTCCATATCATCCGCAGACTGGGTGTCTACGGCTGCATAGCGCAGAAAGCGCTCTGTTACCTGTGATCGATTCTGTACCATTGTGTTTCCTCCTTAAATGTACCATTTTCACAAAGTTCAGTTTCTAAAACTGTAAATAAGTATATCACAGGAACCCTATCCTGTCCAATCCGCTTTAGCTTACGTCTCTGCATCCTCCAAACCCTCTCTCAGCTCCAGATCCCTTGCGATCATTTCCAGATAATGCACCAGCATATCCCTGTGAGCTCGGATCCGCCAGGAATGGTCAATTTCATCATAGGTAAAGCTCTTGCGCCCTCCGGCTTCCATCCGGTCCCAAAAGTGCTTTACGGTACGGAAAGGCACATAATATATCTCATCCATCCCCGTATAGTACAGAACAATAAAGGCAATCCCACCCTGAGCCTCAAACTCCTCCATAAAACGGATCTGGTGAGCATGGATGTTCTGCAGAGGAAAAGTAGATGCACTGCATTCCTTGGCATCAAAGCATACGGGAATCCCCTGAACCGCCCCGATATAGTCCACGGTACTCTTCTGGTCAAAATAAGCCAGAGTGATGTGCCGGCTGGACTTATCAATCTGGATCGGTGTGATGGGCGTGGGGATTTTCTGTATCAGGGCAAGCTTTTTCTCCCTGTAGCTGTCATTGGTGCGGTTAATCAAATCCTCAAGGGTAGAACCCCGAAGGCCTCTGGTGTTCCAGGTTCCCATCGTGTGTCATTTTCCTTTCTGATGTCATGATGCTGATGATACACATAAAAGTATAACAGGAGAATCCACTAAGAGCAAGGCGCAAAAAAAGCGCTTTTTCCTATAGATAATTCTCCGGAAAAAGCACTTTTTATTCATAGCAAACGGTTATTCATTATTTTTGACATAGACCGGTGAAACATAGGCCCATTGCCGATTTTTCTGACACACTTCCATATGATATACATCCTGGGAAAGCTGTGGAACGTTATCTACAATTTCCCCCTCAAACTGGTAACGGGTACATGGAAGAGCAGGATGGATTTTAAATGCCTGAGAATGATAATATTCCATTTCTGTCACATAGCCATATTCCAGAAGATCTTTGATAGAAGCTTTATACTCCTTGTGATTGATCTTAAAATAAACAATCGTGTTAAGATCTCCCTGTATCTCAAACACCAGAGAAGAAGTAGAGGGATGGAGTGTAGATTTATTTCCTACCGTATCACAAGTCCATTCTGCCCTGTCTTCATCTATTACAGAGGTATATGTTGCTATATCATTGATACTGTCAGCATCATAGGATTCATCCTGAGAAGGCGCCAGTACGCTTCTTCCGCGGAAATATGGGTTCAGAGCAATGATTTTTCCTCCTGTTACCTGTATTCTGCCATTCCAGCGGTAAAGATTTTGCTTTCCCCACCCCATTTCGACACGGAGTTTATACCGCCCTTTATCAGGAACCTCTCTGTATGTTTCTCCATTTTCCACATAAATCGGCACCTGATTTTTATAAATCACAATTTTATCCAAGGCATATTCTGTTTCTACACTCCAATGTATCTTTCGTCTATTTCCATATGTTTTTGCGCCCATCGGCACTCCGTTTATATCAAAACTGCAGCGGATCCTGTCGCCGGTAACAGCATATGTGCGGCCAGCTTTGATGGCCTTCCAAATATTTTCTCTGCTTTTTTCTTCTGCCCATACGGCTGCCATTCCGTCTCCATAAGATCCGGGAAATCCTGCATGATGATCGGTAGATGCTACAAAACTGAACTGTTTGCCTCTTTTTAATCCCTCATATATCAGATTCCGCCCATCTCTCGGCCCCATATTATGATAATATGGGTAATCTGCTTCTTCACACATCCCGCAGCCATGTTTGGAATATACCTCTACCACAGGTGAGATCGAGCTGTCAAATGCGTCCCAGTTGATTCCTCTGTATCCGGCCGGATAACCAATATGGTGAGGAATTACAATCGCATCTTTGCCGCAGGCTTTTATCAGATCTTCCGGTGATCTGCCGTATACCAAGGGAAGGTCATCCTCAGGTGACAGCAGATGATGATCGCCATACTGGCTTGAATGCAGCTCATATCCCTGAAATGTAACAAGTCCTTCCTGACCTGCTTTTTTTACTTTTTCACGTATTTCGGGCCAATGATCGTTCAGTTTTTTGAATCCTACCTCGTGAAAATTTACAACAAACTCTGTTTCGGGACGCTTTTCGTACATATCCGGCCACATAGCATGTCCGGTAAAGGCGCAGAAATCCAACTGGCTTTTTGCGCGTTCAATTGCGTGTTCCAGACTTCCAAACCCATATGTAATTCCACAGTGATTATGAAGGTCTCCCCAATAGATATTCATTTTCTAATCCTCCTGTTTTAAATCCGGCCACTGGATCGATCGTTCTTCTTTCCCAATTCTGATCCGTATGGTGCGTTCTGCTGTTTCAACCTGCGGAATACATTTCATATAGCGTTCTGCCTGATCGGTACGGTCTGCCAGAAAACAGTCGATCAGCAGGTGACAGCCCGGCTTTAGACGCCGGCAAATTGTGGGAAGCACAGCCAGATTATATAAAAGATTTGTGTTTGGGAAAGTATCGATCAGTTTTGCCTCTCCATCTGTTAAAGCAGCTGCCCCGCTAATTCCCCACGGCAGACAGGCAAATATGCTATTTTGATCCTGTTTTATCTGGTCTGGCCTGTATTTTCCGGAAAGAGCTCCTGACTGCACCTCAAAACAGGTTTCCGCTTCAATGGAAAATCCACCGTCAGCAGTGTCAATTTCTTTATCTGTAGAAATATGATGTATTCTGATATGCCATGGCCCAAGAGGAATAATCGCACTTTCTGCTTCAACTCCTGGCATAAGCGTATAGTCCAGAAATACAGCCTGCTCTGTCACTCGAAAATGATTAGTTCCGTATTTCATTCGATAATGTTCATCTCCTGCAAGAGAGGCAGCAAGCGTATTATCGAATGCACCGTCCTGAAGCCTGTGCCCTCTGGACACGCTGAATCCGAATTGATTGGAATATACGAACTTTTCATATTTTTCTGATACACAGCCATGATTCTGGCAGTGCTGTCCTGCTACAAAAGCCTCTGCATGATCATTTTCATGGACAACCAGCATATGAGGATGTGTTAAAAGACGGATCGGCTCAAAAACAGGAAAACGATCCGGAGCCGTCCAGAACGGATGACTGTCACTTAAAGCCAGCATGAAAAATGTCTTTAATCCCCAGTAGGGTGAGCCAGGCCCGTTATATCGTTCACTCATAAAAAGATTGGGATATCCGTATCCGATACTCAGAATACCTGCGTGATTGAAGATAGGGTGGGAAATCCACTGCATCAGGTTTCCAACCGCAAGGCGCCTGAAAACACCATAGTCAATTGATTCCACTCCTGCAAAGGCTGCCGCAGAGAAAAACGCCCCATGCGCAAAACGATATGTAAGGCTTCGCCCATAAGGAATCTCCCGGCCGTCCTTGTCAAACCAGTATATAAAATCATCGGCAAATTTTCTTCCCCGTTCTTTCAAAATATAACTGTATTCAGGATCTTCCTTTACCATAAACTTTGCATACAGCAAACCATAAAAATGAATTGCAAAAGGGATATAGTAATCCAGCTGTCCCTTATTTCCATCATGGTACCAGCCGTCTCCTTCATAACATCCTTCAATCACAGCCCGATCCTCTTCCATCCGTTCCTTAGACCAGGGACAGCCGATCATACGGAACATGGTATTTACCAAAATCCGGAAAAATCTCCAGTTATTAGGGTGAACACCATGACCGTTGATCTGATTCATCCAACAAAAAAAACGTTTTTTCTGTTCCGTGTTTAACGGTTCCCACAGTGTTTTGGGAGACAGGCTTACGGCAACCGCTAAAGCTGCCATTTCTACCATTTTCTGATCATAATCGACCAGATCCCCCCAATATTCTTCATGTGAAGGGTCTGTACCGTGTATAATTCCAGAGAGATACCGCTGCTTCCACTCCTCCGCTTCCTCTTTTAACTCTTTGGAAAGAGCCGGACTTTCCTGAGACCATAAGGGACCAAGCCCCCATAAAACTCTGGCAAATCCTTCCATTCTGGATGATTTTTCTCCGTAATGCACCCCGGAATCTCCTGCATGAAGCCATGCATTTCCTTTACTGTAATATGGTTTTAACGGACGGATCATATCTAAAAGCAATTCCGCTGCATCAGCTCTGCTTTGAATTGTCCTTCCCTTCCACTTCTCCATCATTTTTCCTCCTCTACCTGAATCGTAACCTGAAGCATACCGGATTTATCTGGTTTTATGACAAATTCCCATGCCTCAAATCCCCCTGACAGGCAAAAAATCGGCTGCGGTTTTTCCATATCATTTTTGTTTGATATGTTTATCTGCAATGCCCCTGATTCTCTGGGAATCAGGAAACCTTCTTTTGTTTCGAAAATTCCCATATAGTGCTTTCCAATGACAGGAAGGATAAAAGCAGGAACTATATTGGACGGAGTTTTTGTCATTCCCGTAATTTTTACATAATGATCTGTAACTGTATACTCCAAACAGCCAAATACATGGTGATCGAAAGGCTGATGCATCATATCCTTTAATTCCATCTCCGAACGGATTTTTATTTCTCCATTCGTTTCCTTGGCAGTAATGCAGGGGGTATAGTCATAGCAGCTGGCGTATTTTTCTGTTTCCAAAGTCAATTCCAGTCTTGGAACCAGGCTTTGATGCTGAGATTTTTTTAAAGAAAGCTGCATATTATGAGGTTCCTTCAGCCAGTAGTCTGTCATAGATGCCATAATGATCGGCCCGGCTGTTTTATGCCACAGCATAGTCAGAGTTCCGCCGGAAGCATGACCGCCCTTCATATATTCAAAGTCATACCCCGTCACCGTTCCAAGAAATCCGCCCTTCGATATTTTCCATGTATCTATTTCCGGATAAAACATCAGGGGAGCGGCCTGTTCGGAAGGAATAAGTTCGTTTCTGCTGCTCCATTTACCGCAATCAAGCATAGAAGCCAGAACCTTAGCATGACAAAATGTATGATGGATACATGGCTCTTCACCGTGGGCTGCATAATGAGGTCCTCCATACAAAAGTCCTTCCTGGCTGCATTGTTTATACAGCATTAAATTTCTGACAGCAGCTTCATGAAATACAGGTTCTTCTTCGCCCCATATTCCATATGCTGCCTGACAGCCGTCAGAAGTCCGGCTTCCCCAATAAGTCCATTTATAATTCCGTGTTCCAAAACTGTTGTCCCACCCTCCATCAGGAAGCATAAAATAAAGCTGTTTTCTTAAAATCTCCTTCAAACGGCGAAGCAAAACATCATTTTGAACCGTTCTGGCATAAAGAACCAGGGAAGGGATGGATTCTTCTGCATTATAACCTATGTCTACTGGACGACATCCCCGCTTTGTTACATATTCTGCCGGCTGTCCCTCCCCATAAAAAAGGCCGCTTTCCAAAAGATGCATTTCGCAATGATCAGCCAGAATTTTTGCCTGCTTTAAAAATGTTTCCCGGTGCAGATAACTTCCAGTTAAAGCAAGAGCTGCTGCCGCAGATGCATGGTAATTGATATTTGTTTTATAATCAGCCGTTATTGTCTTCTCAATCCACTCTGCCCCCATCTCCATCCGCCGTTCCCATTTTTTTCGGGTATCTGAATCCAACAGATGTCCGTGGTATTTTAACGCTTCACACAGGCTGATTACTCCAAAAACTGTGATTCCATTCCACTCACTTTGAGCATCGTTATAAAAGCTTCCATCATCGCAAACCATGTTGGAACCCCACTCAAAAACAGCTTCTGCTGCATCCTGATATTTTTTCTGGCCTGTGAAATCTGCTGTACACATCAGCGGATACACTGCATCCGAACTTCTTCCATGGATCATCTTACAGGCGGGACAGAAAAAACCGCCATAAAATCGAGGATCTTTTGGTTCCCTTATCTGGTAGCGAATCAAACCATCACACCAGCTTTTTAACAGATCAAAACACCCTTCCCTTTCCATATCTTCTCCTTTACCAGATCATAAAATCTTTTCCCAAAAGCCTGAGTATACCTTCCAGGAAAAAGTAATCTCCGTAAATCAGCGGAACATGAACCTGCTTTCCGTAAGCAACACTTCCATCCTGAAGAATACCGTCTTTTTCTGTATCCCAACAGCAATGCTTTTCTTCAAGTGCTTCCAATATCCGTTCTGCACTGTTTTGATATAAAAATTTTTCATTTTCATCTACTGCCTGCGCAATCTCAAGAAGTCCGCAGGCAGCACAGGCGGCAGCGGAAGTATCCCAACAAACCGGCTCTTCAGGTGCTCTAAAATCCAGAAGAGATACAAAACCGGTGCAGGCTACATTTGCAATAAAATAGTGAGCAGCCCTCTTTGCTGCCTCCAGATACTCTTTCTTTCCCGTATGACGGTATCCCAGCGCAAAGCCATAAACAGACCATGCCTGCCCTCTGGACCAGGACGAACCTTCTGCATATCCCTGTCCGGCCGGAAATTCAAGTGGTTCTCCTGTTAGTGGATCAAATACTGCAATGTGATTACAGGATCCATCCGGTCTTTGCAGATATTTTACTGCAGTATCGGTATGACGTCTGGCAATCTCCTCAAAACGGGGATCCTTTAACTCCCTGCCTGCCCAGTAAAGAAGCGGTACATTCATCAGACAGTCTACGATCATCCACCCCGCTTTATCTTCATTCCATGCCCGGATATAATTACCTGCCGGATTAAAGCGGCCTGCCAGTATGTTGGCAGCGTGAAGCCCTCTGGTTCGTGATTTTGGATTCCCTGTAAGACGGTAGTCGGCTACTGCCGTGTGGAGAAACAGAAATCCCACATCATGGTGAAGTGCTTCAAAATGCTCCAAAATTTTGTCAAATTCCTGTTCTGTATGTTCTGCCGCAGTTTTGTATGCAGAGTCGCCTGTACACTGATACATCTGCCAGAGAATTCCCGGCCAGAAGCCGTTGGTCCACCAGGACAGTTTTACATCACGCATATCCGAATATGTTCCATTTTCTGCTATGTAAGGAATACGCTCTCCGAGCCGGAGACATTCCGCATGAATTTTCGCTTCCATCTTCTTAAAAATTTTTTCTGCATCCATATATATTTACTCCTTTACTGCTCCTGCAATCGTTCCTTTTGTAAAATGTTTCTGTAAGAATGGGTATACACAGAGGATCGGAACCGTAGCTACTACAATTGTGGCATATTTAATTGTCATTGCAACGGATTCCTGATCCATGGTTCCTACACCTGTAGTCATTGACGTCACATCATTCTGCATCAGTATCTCTCTTAAAATAACCTGCAGAGGGTAGAGCTCTCTTGTACGGATAATAGCAGAAGCCCAGAACCAGGAATTCCAGATAGAAACACCATAGTACAGAACCATAACCGCTAATATTGCCTTTGAAAGTGGAAGCACAATCTGGGTCAATATGGTAACATGACCTGCTCCGTCAATCTGGGCTGCTTCAATCAGGCTTTCCGGAATGCTTTCAAAAGAGGTCTTTAAAATAACCAGATTATAGGTACTGATCATAAACGGCACAATCAGTCCCCATAAACTATCGGTTAAATGAAGATCCTTCAGATTCAGATAAAATGGGATCATTCCGCCTGAAAAGAACATAGTAAACATAATAAGCATCATAATCGGCTTTTTAAACATAATTCTGCGCCGTGAGAGAAAATATGCTCCCAAAGATGTCATAATAATATCCAGTGAAACTCCCACTACAAGTATAAACAGTGTATTCATATATCCCTTTACGATCATTGGATTTTTAAATACTTTGTTATATGCTTCCACGCTCCAGCCTGCCGGCTTCAGCAAAAGCCCTGTATGCTGGGTCAGCATATTGCTGTCGCTGAAGGATGCTACTACTACATACCATACCGGGTACAGACAGATCAGCATGATTAACGACAGAAAAATGTAATTGAAAACAGAGAAAATCTGCTCTCCTCTGGAACGTTTTACTTTCATTGATTTCATACTATCTCCTCCTACCACAGACTTGTCTCGCCGCACTTGCGTGCAATTTTATTCGTAATCAGCAGCAGTCCCAAATTGATCACTGAGTTAAACAGACCAATTGCGGTTGAATAACTCCAATCCTGCTCCAGAAGACCGATTCGATAAATATACGAAGAAATAATATCTGCGGTTTCATAGGTTGCCGGATTATACAGAAGGATTGTTTTTTCATATCCCATATTCATCAGGGTTCCCATTTTCAGGATAAACATTATGATAATCGTAGGGGCAATTCCAGGAAGGGTAACATGAATTAACTGCTTCCATTTCCCGGCTCCATCAATCTGAGCTGCTTCATAAAGCTGGCTGTCTACTCCCGATAATGCTGAAAGATAAATAATAGATCCCCAGCCAATTTCCTGCCAAATGCCAGAAGCGACATAGATTGTACGATACAGATCAGGGTTCTGTAAAAGCGGAGAGCGTTCACCGCCAAACAGTTCAATAATATCGTTGAAAAGGCCGCTTGTCATACTGAAGTCAACCAACATTCCTGTTACAACAATCATAGAAATGAAATGAGGAAGATATGTAACGGTCTGTGTCAATCCCTTGAATTTTTTGTTTTTAACTTCATTCAATAAGAGAGCCAGTATAATTGGGGCTGGGAATCCAAAAAGCAGGCTGTAAAAGCTTAACAGGATTGTATTGCGGATCAGACGTCCAAAATATACACTGCTGAAAAAACGTGTAAAATTGTCCCAGCCTACCCAGGGGCTCTCTGCAATTCCCAAAGCGGGTGTATAATCTTTAAATGCGATAATTGCCCCGTACATGGGCTTGTAATGAAACAGAATAAAAAAAATCAGCACAGGAATAATCATCAGATACAGTGACCGGTTCCTCATCCAATCCTTCTTTACTCTGTAAAAAAACGATGACTGTTTCATTTTATCCTCCATTCTGTTTTTCAGGATTAAAAAAGGATGCTGCAAATTGTCGCAGCATCCTTTCTTCAGCCTTTAACGGGCATTATAACGTTCTAATGCCGCATTCTGAATCTCAAGTGCACGATCCAGTCCCATGCTTTCAATATTCTTTACATAAGTATCAAAATTGTCCAGACTTTCTGTACCGAAGATAAACTTTAATACCATTTCATCGCGATATGTATTGATTTCATTCATGATAATGGAATATTCTTTACTTTCTTCCGAGGTAGGAGTAACCGGAGGCATTTTATGAGCTTTAGCATTTGTATCTCCCCATACATCTGGTGTTTCCTTCTGCTGGTCAATGGTATAATACTGTTCCAGATAACGCATATCCTGAACAAAAGGTCCGTTGTAATTTCCACGGATATATGCTGACATTGCCTGAGATACTGGCCATCCATCTGGATTTTTCATTACCCAATCGGTATAGGTAGGATAATCATCTTTCATCTCATAAGATTCTCCCTCTACACCAAAGTTAAAGAGCATATGTCCTTCTTCTCCATAAGCATAATCCAGAAGTCTTGCAGCTCTCTCAACATCTTTGCAGGAAGTGGTGATTGCTACGCTGGCTGTTCCTGGATACTGATTATCCATCTGACCAAATTCCGGCTTTGCTCCCTTTTCAAGCGTTGGATATGGTGCCGCTACTAACATATAATTAGGATCATTAGCCTGGGCTGCTGTTATCCATGCTCCCATACGGCTTCCTGCAAATCCGATCGAAGCACCTGCGGAGCCATTAGTCATCTTGGCGCTGACCTGATCAAATTTCAAAGTGGCCATATCCGGATCAATGAGTCCTTCTGCATACCACTGATTCATAAGTTCCAGATATTTCTTATAATTTTCCTCTACTGCACCGAATTTCACTTTCCCGTCATCACCCAGATAAAAGCTGCGGCAGGTATTAAAAGCGTAGGCAAAAGGATCATTATCTTTAAAATCTTCCCTTGTCCACTCCGGACAATACGGGGCCGCTACACCCTTTTCATTTTTAAATGCAGTTAAAACAGTATGCCACTCGTCAATGGTCTCCGGCACTTCCAGATTCAGTTCTTCCAACCAGTCCTGACGCAGCATCAGGCCAATCGTATTGCAGAGTTTTTCATCACCCCGGATAAACGGAAATACATAATAATGACCATCATCTGTTTTAATCATTTTGTCTACTTCCGGATGTTCTTTTAAGTAAGCAGTAATATTAGGACAATACTGCTCAAATACATCATTTAAAGGAATGATAACCCCATCTTTAATTGCTTTTTCCGGGCCGCCTGGATAATCCTTGATCCAGGTATACTCCATCATATCCGGAAGGTTGCCATCTGCAAGTATTAAACTAAACTGTTCTTTTACCTGTCCCGTAGGAGGATGCATAAACTCAATGTCAACCCCGGTTTCTTTCATCCATGTTTTTGCAAAAGGTGTTTCTCCCAGATTGGAGTAATTAGGACTTACTGTACCCTGAAGTTCACACCAGTAAGTGAGCGCATCTCCTGCCGTCATAGGATAAGAAAACTCCCCGCCCCCATCTGCTTTCTGAGCGCTTTCTGTTCCTGCTGCAGCGGCAGTTGTTGCTTCCGGCTCTGCTTTTCCCCCGCAGCCGGCCAGCGCCAGTGTCATGGCCGCTGTCAAAAACAATGCTGTTTTTCGTTTTTTCATTGTCCTTCTCCTCCTTATATTTTGTTGCAACTGCTTTGCTTTGTGCCATGATCATATCATACGCCTGCTTATCTTTATATGAGAAAAATGCAAATTTCATTGGCAAAATCGCTTCTGAATATTTGCATTTTCTAAAATCAATAGTAAAAATCTAAAATTCTCTTTTTAATTGTCCTGGCGTAATACCCCTTTTCTTCTTAAAAGCCCGAATAAATCCGGCACTGTCCCGAAATCCCGATCGTTCAGCAGCCTCTGAAACACTGACCCCCTTCTTTAATAATTCTTCTGCAAAATCCATACGCACATTGTTGATAAATTCCAAAAGACTTTTTCCTGTCTGTTTTTTATAGAGTGAAGAAAGGTAAGAGGGTGTCATTTTGAAATGCTGACTTGTTATGGAAATATTAAGATCCGGATCTGTAAAATTAGCTGTCACATATTCTTCTACCTTTTTGCTGAATACATGATCATCACTGGCCTTTGAATGAATTTGGCGAATCTTCATGCATATCTGCTCCAGACAATCCAGAAAACACTCCCTGGCTCTTTCAGCCGGAGTTTTTACCGAAATCTGTTCTAAACTGCTGATTTCCTGGTAAGCGTGATTATATCCTCCAGTACTTGCTCCTTTTAAAAGAGTGCCGATCATATCAAAAATTAAACATTGATACGTATTTGCCTTTACTTTGCCAGAGAGATTTCGGTCAAATACCTGCATCATACATTGTCCTGCTGTTTTCTCATCGCCAGCCTTCATAGCAAAGATAATTTTCTGCTCCATTTCTTCTGGATACTCATATGTAAACCGTAAATCTTTTACTTTATCATATCGGATGATTGATGTATCCAGAAGACTCACATATTCTTCCATTCCCTGTGCCTGTATATAAGATTCGTGAATACCGCCGATTCCTTCAGATGCCATACCCATAAGAGCGATACAAGTAAAGCTGAATGATTCCTCTGTAATCTGCTGCAGATTCTCAATACATTCCTGCAGTCGTTCCATATTTTGGTCAGATGACTCTTTCATCCCAACAATAGCAGCTTCCTGTTCCCCCATTTCTGTCATTTCTATCTCAAAATATTGCTGAGATATTTCCTCAAATACATTTGCTATTATAAACTTTCGCAGTGTTTGAGCTTCTTCACCCATACGTTCCGCCGTCAGTTCGCCTTGCGGTTCCGGTTTAAACAGCACAACAGCAAAATATTCAGAATAAAGATGAATCCCACTCTGCTCTTGAGGATTTTTCTCACAATGTTCCATCATAAGACGTGACAAATAATATGTCTTTAATGTTTTTCGACTGTTTTTTAATAATCTTTGAGTATCGATATGTTCTTTAAAAAAAGTCTCCATCTTTCGATTCAGCCATTGATATTCGTTCTCTCCCTCCATAATCTTTGAATTATCATGGCGTGCAAAATTTTCCATAAGCATTTTTAAAGGATTATAACTTTTCTTAGCCAGATAACTTGCAATTCCAAATCCTGATATAATACAGATAAACAGCCCCAATACAGACCATATCTGTATCTCATGCGCCTCTTTATCAATCACAGCATTGGGCACTACCGCTTCAAAACGCCAATCTGTTTCATCTGAATCTATTCCAGTAATGATGTGGGAATCCTGCTCTGCCAATTCAGGAAGCATATCGCTTTTAGAATCCAGACATATTGTTTTGTTTCCACTGTTCGCAATTCGTATATGCACCTGCTCATCCCATTTTCCAAAGAGAAGCTTCTGGCGAAACTGGCTTTCATCAACGACGATCCCTATGGTTGCTGGAGATTCTCCGGTATTCGCATTGAGTGTGCTCATAGTAAATATAAGCAATTCCTGTCCAGATGAATCCTTAATCTCCAGTATATCATTATAGCGGCGGCTGGTCATATACTCTCTAAACTGATCCAGGCTCATGGATTCATCTTCATAATAAAGATTATAGTAAAGAGACATATCCATATTTCCAAGACTGCTGCTTATTTTTTCTGTTCCAGGGAAATACACAAAGATATGGTTTAAAAATGATTCTGCTACATCAATCATCCGTAAATCCGTATAAAGATAATATAATGACTGCTGATCTTTCAGATCAAAGTGTCCCTCTCTCTTTTTCGAGAGATTTTGAATCATATTATCAAGAGCCAGACGACTTTCTATCTTGTGAATGTTTTTTATTTCGCTGTCTATCTCTTTCTGTACCATATACAGGAGATTTTCATTTATCCGAGCTGTCTGGGTTCGTATGACCTGCCATGCCCTCCCATATATTCCCAAAGCCACAAGAATTGGGATAATTAAAATTCCCAAATAAGATAAAAGCAATTTTAAATATACGCTTGATTTTCTTTTCATAAATAGTTTTCCTCCACCCCAGCCGACCCCATAGCTGTATTCTGACATTTTTATTATATAGCTTTAAGTTTTCTATGTAAATCGAAATATTGCGAAAATCCCATCATTGCCATTTTCCCCCCTTTGTTTTATAATAAAAAAGGAACTGTAAACCCTTACATAAAAAGCAAATGATTACGAGGTGAACCAATGAATCCGTCAAACGTTTATTTCACAGATTTTCACACAATTGCCTTTGGCGACAGTCTTCCTACCAAGTTAAAAAAGCTGATCAAAAAGGCTGGGATTGAAAAACTGGATCTGGATGGAAAATTTGTTGCGATCAAGATGCATTTCGGAGAGCTGGGAAATATCAGCTACCTGCGTCCCAATTATGCCAGGGCCGTTGTTGATGTAGTAAAAGAGCTGGGTGGAAAGCCCTTCCTTACAGACTGTAATACCATGTATCCGGGCAGCAGGAAAAATGCCCTGGAGCATATGGAGTGCGCATGGGAAAACGGCTTTACTCCTTTGACCGTGGGATGTCCCATCATTATCGGAGACGGCCTTAAGGGAACCGATGATGTAGATGTGCCGGTAGAAGGCGGCGAATATGTAAAAGCTGCAAAGATCGGACGGGCAGTGATGGATGCGGACGTATTTATCAGCCTGACCCATTTTAAAGGCCACGAATCCACAGGATTTGGAGGCGCGATCAAAAATATCGGTATGGGCTGCGGCTCCAGAGCCGGAAAGACCGAACAGCACAGCAGCGGAAAACCCCATATTACCCCTGAGCTTTGCAGAGGCTGCCGCAAATGCCAGAAGGAATGTGCCAACAATGGCCTTATCTTCAATGAAGACACCCGCAAGATGGAGGTCAATCTGGACGGCTGCGTAGGCTGCGGACGCTGTCTGGGAGCCTGCAACTTTGACGCCATTGCCTTTAATGACAACGCGGCCAATGCCCTTCTCAACTGCCGCATGGCTGAATACACCAAAGCTGTAATCGACGGACGGCCAAACTTCCATATTTCCCTGATCGTGGATGTATCCCCCAACTGTGACTGCCATGGTGAAAATGATATCCCGATCCTTCCCAACATCGGCATGTTCGCATCCTTTGATCCCCTGGCTTTAGACCAGGCCTGCGTGGACGCCTGTCTGGCAGCCACTCCCATGCCCGGAAGCCAGCTGGCAAGAAATATGACAAAGAAGGATTTTGTGGACCACCATGACCATTTCCGCAATTCTACTCCTGAATCCGAGTGGAAAAGCTGCTTAGAGCATGCGGAAAAGATCGGACTGGGAAGCAGGGAATACACCTTGATCAAAATGTAATATGTGATCCGCAAGAAACAACAAAACAGGAGCATATCAGGCTTTTTGCAGCCGGATGTGCTCCTGTTTGACTGTGGTGCGCCTGACGGCACACGTTTCATTTATGCTTCTGACTCGCTCTTAAATCTGGCTGCCTGCTCTGCGATCAGTTCCTTGTCCTCAAAGTAATTGATCTTCATGGCGCGCTTCATCTCTGCCAGTGTTTCTGCTGCCTTTTTCTCAGCTTTGATGCTTCCCTCTTCCAGGATCCTGTATACAGCGGGAATATCCTTTGCAAACTCTTTTCTGCGCTCACGGATGGGGCGAAGCTCATCCTGGATCACATTGTTTAAAAATTTCTTAACTTTTACGTCTCCCAGTCCGCCTCTCATGTAATGAGCCTTTAACTCATCCAGATTTTTGTACTCCGGCAGATACTTTTCAAAGTGAGCGTCCGTACAGAAAGCATCCAGATAGATAAATACAGGATTTCCTTCCACCTGTCCCGGATCCTGAACTCTTAAGTGGTTGGGATCGGTATACATGGACATGATCTTCTTTTTAATCTCCTCCTCAGAATCAGACAGGTAAATGCAGTTTCCAAGGGACTTGCTCATTTTTGCCTTTCCGTCGATTCCCGGCAGACGCAGACATGCCTTATTGTCCGGAAGAAGGATCTCAGGCTCTACCAGACTTCCGTCATATACGGAGTTGAATTTATGGACAATCTCTCTGGTCTGCTCGATCATGGGCGCCTGATCCTCTCCCACCGGCACAGTCGTCGCCTTAAAGGCAGTAATGTCCGCAGCCTGGCTGATGGGATAGGTGAAAAAGCCAACCGGAATGCTTGTCTCAAAGTTGCGCATCTGAATCTCAGATTTTACCGTAGGATTTCTCTGGAGACGGGAAACCGTCACAAGATCCATATAGTAGAAAGTCATCTCACAGAGCTCAGGGATCTGGGACTGGATAAACAGAGTAGACTTCTCAGGATCCAGACCGCAGGCCAGATAATCAAGGGCTACTTCGATGATATTCTGGCGTACCTTTTCAGGGTTGTCCGCATTGTCCGTCAATGCCTGAGCGTCTGCGATCATAATATAGATTTCATCAAACTGACCGGAATTTTGCAGTTCCACTCTGCGTTTTAATGAGCCTACATAATGTCCAACATGAAGGCGGCCCGTAGGACGGTCGCCGGTTAATATGATTTTTCCCATTGTATTTTATCCTCTCATCTCCAGTTAAAAACCGGAGTTTATAATAAATAAGCATACCCCAAAGGTGATATTCTGTCAAGCACGGAAGGAACACTGTTTCCAGCCTTGCTTATGCCAGTCCTTCACCCTTCATAACTCTTAAAAATGACTCCGGAAGAGGCGCTGAAAACTCCTTTCCGACAAGATAATGAAGAGGCGCAGGAAGATCTTCAGGCATAACCAGACGGAAGGAATGAAGCATCTGGGAGGTGATTTTGTAGTTTGACCGCACACGTTCATTGACCCTTCTGTCACCATACTTAAAATCACCCAAAATAGGATGGCCGATAGAGGCTAAATGGGCCCGGATCTGGTGGCTGCGCCCGGTAATCAGCGTGACCTGCAAAAGCGTCACCTTTCCGTTTGATTTAAGGGGAACATACTCGGTCATAATGGGTACGCTGTCTGCTGTCTGCTCCGAATGAATCTCCACTTTATTGGAGGCTTCATCCTTCGTTAAAAACCCTGTGATCAGCTGTTTTTCTTTCACCTCTCCCTTAACCAGGCACTGATAATATTTGTGGATGCTCCGATCCTTGAATACGCGGTTCATCCCCTGAAGTCCTGCTAAGGATACGCCTGCGGTTACAAGGCCGCTGGTATTCCGATCCAGACGGTTGCAGATAGAAGGCTTAAAGGTACGCAGCTGCTCCACAGACAGACGGCCGGACTGGATGAGGTAGTTTAAGATATGCTCATTTAAGGAAATATCGCTTTCTTTTGCCTTCTGGGAAAGCATACCGGAGGGCTTGTTGACGATCAAAATATGACTGTCCTCATAGATGATATCCAGCTTTACTGCCTGGGCGCTGTTTTCCTTTCCCGTCTTTTTGCAGCAGACAGTGCTGCTTTCTGATACCGGCCGACCGTTCAACGTCTGCGGGGTTTTTAAAGCCTGAGGGACTTTTGATGCAGACGGGGCGAAGGATAGATCGGCTGTGATCTGGGAAAATTTAGCAATCGTCTCATCCGCCAGAAACAGGCGGATCACATCTCCTTCCTCCAGTCTCTCGGCTCCCTCACACTTCTTTCCGTTAAGCGTAATGTTTTTTTTACGCATCATTTTATATAAAAAGCCTTTTCCTGCCTGATTCAGATATTTGGTTAAAAGCTTGTCTAACCGCTGTCCGGCCTCATTTGCCGTGACCTTCAATTCCTGCATGGTCTTTTTCTCCTTATATCCTGATTTAGGATTCCCACCGGCTGCCCTTTGGCGCGTATTCGATCCGTTCCATTACATCCAGGATCAGGCGGTGGGGCAATAGCTTTGTAAGCAGATAGAAAGCCTTCATGGCCCAGCCATAAACAGAAAGCTCACGTCTGGCTACACTGTCCCGGATGGCTTTTTTTACCACCCGATCCGGCTTTGCCATCACAAACTGCTTATAAAGGGGGATTTCACCTGTTGTCTGGGCAATATCAAAAAATTCCGTTTTCACAGGTCCGGGGCAGATGGCTGTTACAGAAATCCCCCGATCTTTTAATTCCCGGTTTAAGGCTCTGCTATAGCTTAGTACGTAGGCTTTTGTCGCCGCATAGACCGCAAAGCCCGGCTGTGGCAGAAAGGCGGCGCTGGAGGCAAACTGGAGGATCCGGCTGTTATTTGGCATAAAGGGAAGAACCATAGACGTAACTGCCGTAAGGGCCGTGCAGTTAAGCTCTGCCATTCCTGTCTGGTCTGATACAGAAAGTTCCCTTACACCGCCAATCTTTCCAAAACCGGCGGCATTTACAAGAAATTTCACCTGAGGCCCGGCCTGCGTAAGAGCTGCCTTTAATTGTTCAAGGTCTTTTTCCTTTGTAAGATCCAGATCAAAGGTGCGTACAGGAATACCGATGAAATCCTTTAACTGCTCCAGACGCTCCTTTCTGCGTCCTATGGCCCAAATCTCATCCAGGCCTTTAAACTGCTCCCACAGCTGAATGGCGCATTCTCTCCCCATTCCTGAGGTGGCTCCTGTCACTACAGCAATCATCATAATAAAGCCCTACCTTCCCTTCTTTTTATGGATATTGCGAATGGCCTTCTTTTTTCCTGACGGCTGGCCTTTGTCTGTTTTCCTGACAGGCCGGCTGTTTGTTCCCTTTCCGCCCTTTGATCCGCCGGAACTGTTTTTGCTCCTGTAGTCCTTCGCTCCACCCGGACGCACCAGACACTTCCTATCATAGCCGATCAGATCCGTCCTTCCGGCAATCCGCAGCGCCTCTGTCACAAGATCGTAGTTTTTCGGGTCGCGGTACTGGATCAGCGCCCTCTGCATGGCTTTTTCATGTGGATTGACCGGCACATAGACTTTTTCCATGGTACGGCAGTCATAGCCGGTATAGTACATACAGGTGGAAATAGTAGAGGGCGTGGGGTAAAAGTCCTGTACCTGCTCCGGCATATAGCCCAGATCCCGCAGATATTCTGCCAGCTCCACCGCTTCCTTCATGGTAGAACCGGGGTGGGAGGACATCAGATAGGGAACCAGATACTGATCCTTTCCCAGACGCTCATTCATCTCCTTATATTCCTTGACAAACCTGCGGTAGACCGCATTTTTCGGCTTTCCCATACGGTTCAACACAGCATCAGAAACGTGCTCCGGAGCTACTTTTAACTGTCCGCTTACGTGGTATTCGCACAGCTCCTTTAAAAATTTTCTGCTGGTGTCCGCTAGCAGGTAGTCAAAACGGATCCCGGAACGGATAAATACCTTTTTCACCTTCGGAATAGCCCGCAGCTTCCTCAAAAGGGCCACATAATCGGAATGATCTGCTTTCAGATTTTTACATGGCTCAGGAAACAGGCACTGCTTTGAGGGACAGGCTCCCTTCGTAAGCTGCTTTTCACAGGCCGGGAAACGGAAATTAGCCGTAGGCCCGCCTACATCATGGATATAGCCCTTAAAATCAGGCTCTTCTGTCAAACGCTTTGCCTCTTCCACTAAGGATTCATGGCTTCTGGCCTGAATGATCCGTCCCTGATGGAAGGTAAGGGCGCAGAAACTGCAGGCGCCAAAGCAGCCCCGGTTGCTGATGAGGCTGAACTTGATCTCACGGATAGCCGGAACACCGCCAAGAGCCTCATAAGAGGGGTGATAGCTTCTCATATACGGCAGAGCATAGACGTCATCCATCTCCTGCTTCGTAAGGGGCTTTGAAGGCGGATTCTGCACCACAAAAAGTTTCCCGTCATAGGGCTCCACCAGACGTTTTCCAGAAAATGGATCTGTATTGCTGTACTGGATAAAAAAGCTTTCCGCATACCTTTTTTTATCACGGACAAGCTCCTCATAATCCGGCAGAAGCTTGTAGTCATAGACATTTTCCAGCTGCTTTGTCTTATAAACCGTACCGTCAATAAAGGTAATATCCTTCACATCCAGACCGCTGTCTAAGGCATCTGCTATCTCTATGATGGAGTGCTCTCCCATTCCATAGGAAATAAGATCCGCCTGGGCGTCTAAAAGGATCGAGCGCTTTAACCGGTTGGACCAGTAGTCATAGTGGGCCAGACGGCGCAGGCTGGCTTCAATGCCTCCGGCGATAATAGGAACATCCTTGTAGACGGAGCGGATCAGGTTGCAGTAAACCACAACCGCATAATCCGGCCGTTTTCCCATAACGCCTCCCGGAGTATAGGCATCCTCTTTCCTGCGCTTTTTCGATACGGAATAATGGTTCACCATGGAGTCCATATTTCCCGCAGAAACTAAAAAGCCCAGCCTGGGGCGTCCGAATGTCTGTATACTTTCCTTTGTTTTCCAGTCCGGCTGGGAAATGATCCCCACACGGTAGCCGTGGGCCTCCAAAAGCCTTGAAATAATGGCGGTTCCAAAGGAAGGGTGATCTACATAGGCGTCGCCTGTCACATAGACAAAATCACACTGATCCCAGCCTCTTGTTTCCATATCCTGCCGGGTAACCGGCAAATAATCATGTATCATACGCTCTGCTCCTTATAAAAGCTCTCTAAAATCACAGATAAAGCCGTCTGCCAGAGCTTCCTTTTCTTTCCGCATGGCTTTGGAAAATGTATCTTCCACTGCGTACACCGTCATCCCGGCTCTCTTTCCAGCCATGATTCCAGCCGGAACATCCTCAAACACCAGACAGTCCTCCTGCTTTGCTCCCAGCCGTTTCGCTACCTCCAGATAGATATCTGGAGCCGGTTTTCCAAAGGGTACCTCACAGGCCGTTACCACCTCACGGAAATATTTTTCCATATCAAGGGATTTTAATACAGCGGATACCATTTCTCTGCCGTTGCTGGTGGCAATGCCTGCGGGAATCCCTCTGGCTGCAAGCTCCTCCAGAAATTCCCGTGCTCCCGGTTTTAGAGGAACTTCCTTTTCATATTTTTCCAGAGACATGGCAATCCAGGCTTCCTTGATTTCTTCTATAGAGTCAGGAAGTCCGAAGCGCTCCTTAAAATAAACAGCCGTCTCTGTAAAGCTCATGCCTTCAATGGCTTTCTGCAGATCCTCCGGGCAGGACAGGCCGTACCGTCCCAGATATTCGATGTCAATATCCTCCCACATCCACATGGAGTCTACCAGTGTTCCATCCAGGTCGAAAATGACTGCTTTTATGTGATCCAGTATCATATTTCTGATATTTCTCCTTTCAGACCGGCCAGTTCCTTTTGGGTAAGCGGCCTGTATTCTCCCGGCAAAAGCGCCGGATCCAGACAAAGCGTTCCCATGGACAGCCGCTTTAAAAATACGACCCTACAGCCCAGAGCTTCAAACATCCGCTTTACCTGATGGAATTTCCCCTCATGGATGGTCAGGGTCACAGGAGCCGCTTCTGCAAAGGCTGTCTCCGGCGCACGTCCCAAACGCTGTTCCCCCTCTTCTCTGCTTAAACAGATAAGCTCTGCCGGTCGGGTCTTTACTCCATCCTCTAAAATCACGCCATTCTTCATCTGTTCTGCGGCATCTTTAGGGAGAGTTCCCTCGATATAAGCCAGATAGACCTTATCCACATGTTTTTTCGGGGAAAGCAGTTCATGGGCCAATGCTCCGTCATTGGTAATCAAGAGCAGGCCCTCTGTATCCAGATCCAACCGTCCAACCGGAAAGAGATCTCCCCTGAGGGCATCCCCGATCAGGCTTACTACAGTAGGATAACGGACATCCTCTGTGGCAGATACGGTCCCCTGAGGCTTATTTAACATAAAATACTCCATCCGGGCATAGCTTACCGGCACACCGTCAAGGAAAATCTCATCCTTTTCCGGATTTACCTTTGTATCTGCTGCCTTTACGGTCTGTCCATTGACCTGGATCCGGCCCTTTCTCGCAAACTCCTTTACCTGGCTGCGGCTTCCCTTTCCCATTTCTGTGAGAAATTTATCCAGACGCATCTGTCCGGTATTCTGTTTTTTCTTCTCTGCCATATGGATTTTACTCCTGTTTTTCTTATCCGCCGCTGGCAGCTTCACAGCTACTGTAAGCGCCAGCCGGGATAGTATTTATTTTTCAGTGTCATATTGTTTCCCTTGGCCCAGCCTAGTGGGAAACCTCTATAGGCCACCAGGCACCAGCCTTTTATGGGGCCTTCCTCCGGCAGCAGGCTGATCGTTTCCCCTTTCAGGTAGCGCGCCACACGCTCATCTTCCTCAGAAAGATTTAAAACCACTGGATATTCCTCTATGCGCAGCGCCATTGCCAGTGCCTGTGAGGGCTCAAAACGGCCCTTCTTCAGTTCTCCGATCAGCAGGCCGGTGCGCAGAAAACGTAAAGGCAGGCCCGTTTCCAGTCCGCAGGGCAGATAGTATACATGTTCCTGATGGATGAACATACGTTCCTTTTGCCGGGAAATCCTGCATGAACGTAAAAATGCTTCCAGCTCCCGAAAGCCTGTATCCTCAGAAGCCGAAGACTTTTTGCCCTGGATCTTTCTGCTTTCGGCTCTGTTGGGATGACGTTCTCCTGGTTTGGCAGGATGACCGACCGGGGTTGGTATCTTTTTTGATCCTTCACTCTTTTTTCTTAAAAGCGCCAGAAAATGGCCTTCCCCCTTCATCCGGTGGGGAAAAAGGCGCATACAGCCGTTCAGTCCGATGCCGTCTGCGGATCCGGGTACAGAGGCAAGATTGAAAGGCACCAGCTCCATTTCCGGGTGCGATTCTAAAAGAAAGTTTACATTATCCTCATCCTCCAGCCTTGAAAAGGTGCAGGTAGAGTAAAGGAGCATACCGCCCGGTTTCAGCATAGCCACGGCCTGCTCTAAGATCCGGCGCTGGATGGGGCTGTAATATTCAGGACCTCTGCTGGTCCAGTCTTTTACCATGTCATCATCCCGCCGGAACATCCCCTCGCCGGAACAGGGAGCATCTACTAAAATTTTATCAAAAAATTCCGGCCAGACCTCTGCCAGCTTTTCCGGGTCCTCGCTGACCACTGCAATATTGGCAGCTCCTGTTAATTCCAGATTTTTAAGCAGGGCTCTTGCCCTGGAATAGCTGATATCATTTGATACCAGAAGGCCCTCTCCCTTAAGCTTTGCCGCCAGCTCCGTACTCTTTCCTCCCGGAGCCGCACATACATCCAATACCTTATCTCCCGGCTCCACTGGAAGCATGGCCGCCGGCGTCATGGCGCTGGGTTCCTGAAGGTAGTACAGCCCTGCAAAATAGGCAGGATGTCTGGATGGCCGGTCCTGGCTGTCATAATAAAACCCATTTTTCGTCCAAGGGACTGGAGAAAGTTTCCAGGGAGAAAATTCTAAAAATTCCTCAGGAGAAAGCTTAAGCGTGTTCACTCTCAGTCCCGGTTTCCATTCTTCCTCATAGCTTTTTATATACTGGTCGTATTCCTTTCCCAAAAGTTCTTTCATCCCGGCAAGAAAGTCTTTTGGGAGCATTTTCACATCTGTCATCTTTTTGACCTTTCAATGTTTTTCCATATTGGTTATATTACTGTACTTCTTCCATATACTGATACAAAACTCCCACCCTCTAAGGTTCTTCATGAAACACTCCCTCGGCGGTTTGGGGGCAGTCTTCTGCCTCATCCTTCTTCTTGCCTGCCCGGCTCTGGCCCTCACAGGAGCCAGAAATGGGCTTCTTCTCTGGGCGGATGTGGTTCTTCCCACCCTTCTGCCCTTTATGATCTGCTCCGGCATGATCGTGGCCCTAAACGGCGTTCCCCTGCTCACAAAGCCCCTTTTCCCTTTTTTATCCCGTTTTATGGGCCTGTCCCAGCCGGGAAGCTTTGTCTTTATCACGGGCCTTCTATGCGGATACCCCATGGGAGCACGGATGGACAGCCGTTTCCTGGAAGAAGGACGGATTGAACTTAATGAAGCCAGAACGCTTCTTGCCGTCAGCAACCACCCCAGCCCCATGTTTATCCTGGGTTATATCTGCGTTCAGGCCGCATCCCTTTTTTCTTCTTCAAATGCCTGTCCGCCCTGGATCTTCCTCACCGCTTTGTATCTGCCCATACTTCCGGTTTCTTTTCTGGCAAAAAAATGTTATCATCTGAATCAGGAAGCGTCTCTTTGCAGACAGGATAACTATAAATCGGAGCATACACACGTTTCCTTTGACACCCACTTAATGGACTGTCTGGAAACCATGGAGAAAATCGGCCTTTATATTATGATTTTTTCCATTTTGGCTTTGTATCTGAGTGCACTTCCAGATTCCCTTCTCCCTCTTACGCTAAGATGCGCCCTCTTAGGCGCGGTAGAAATCACTACAGGCATCCGGGCGATCTCAGGCTCTGTTCCCGGCTTTGCCGGAGCCCTTCTTATCACAGCAGCCGGAGCCTTTGGTGGGATTTCCGGAATCTTTCAGACAAAAAGTGTACTAAAAAGTGCCGGACTGTCTATCCGGCACTATATTCTGTGGAAGTTTTTCCACAGCGTCCTTTCCTGCGTGGCCTTTGCTCTGTGCTTTTTCATAAATCAAAGCCTGCAGATCGGTATTTAATCAGCCTGTGTTTCCTGATTCTCCACAGCGGCCGCAGCCTCTGCATTCTCCTCTTTCACAATCCCTCCGGACAGCTCATTGCGGTTGGCAGAAACAATATCATAGCTGGACTGCATGGAACTCATAAATGCGTCAAAACGCCCCTTTGCGTTGTCCATGGTGTGGTTAAGAATGGTCTGCAGGCTGCGGAGCATATCATCCGTATACTGAATGGAGCCCTGTCGGATATTATTGGCGTCATTCACTGCGGCGTCTACGATCGCCTGAGCCTGGATATTGGCCTGTGAAATAACCTCCTCCGCATGGCTGTAGGCCCGTTGCATGATCTCATGCTCATTGATCATCTCTGTCGTCTGCTCATTAGCCTGAGCTACCATGGAGTTTGCCTCCTCTGAAGCCTGGCTTACCATGGAATTTGCCTGCTCTGTCGCCTGGGCGATCATGGCGTCTGCCTGAGCCTTGGCCTCAGAAAGCATGGCGTCGGACTGGGATCTGGCGTCATTTAAGATAGTCTGCTGCTGACTGATGATCTTCTGATACTTTGTGATTTCATCCGGAATCCGCATACGAAGCTCTACCAAAAGCTCCTCCATCTCCTCTTTGTTCACAATGATCTTGCTTTTGGACAGCGCCTGAGACTTGCAGCTGTCAATATATTCTTCAATCTCGCTTATCAACTGTTCAATTCTGCTCATATTACGATCTCCTTCATCCCTGTACTTTTTTTATCTCTTCCAGCTTTTCTCTTACTCGTCTGGCTGTAGCCGGATGGAGAAAGCCGCTGATATCACCGTCATACTCCGCGATTTCCTTCACAATGCTGGAACTTAAATAGGAGTATTTCAGGTTGGTCGTCAAAAATATGGTATCGATCTCAGGGGCAATGACCCTGTTTGTCTGGGCCATCTGAAGCTCATATTCAAAATCCGTGATGGCGCGAAGACCTCTTACGATCACCTTGGCATCATTTTGGCGGACAAAGTCGATCAGAAGGCCATGGAACGCCTGAACTTCCACATTGGGAATATCTCCTGTCACTTCCTCTAACAGCTCTACCCGCTCTCTGGCCGTAAACAGGGGCGATTTTGCCCGATTATTTAATACTCCGATAATTACCTTATCAAACATGGATGCGGTACGCTTAATAATATCCAAATGACCCAGAGTGACCGGATCGAAGCTGCCTGGATATACTGCAATTTTCATTTATTCTCCCTTGCCAGCAAAGATATGCTTGTTGGTCTTGTATATTTTTTCTTTTGTCATATGGTAACCAGCTTCCTCTAACCAGCCAAAATCCGTTTCTTTGGACGCTTCTATTATGATCTGTGTATCCTCTGTTACCATCGGTGAACCCGAAAGATACTCCAGAACCCGTTTTTCAAGTTCCATTCCATAGGGCGGATCCATAAAAATCAGGTCAAAACGATAATTTCTTCCTTCCAGCCGCTTAAGTCCTGCAATTACGTCAGATTCCAAAACAAGAGCCCCCTCTTCCAGGTGGGTACGGCTCAGATTTTCGCGGATACACTCCACCGCTTTTGGATTATTTTCAATAAAGACTGCCTTTCTGGCTCCTCTGCTTAAGGCTTCAATTCCGATGGCACCGCTTCCGGAAAAAAGATCCAGAAAAAAGCATCCGGGAATCTGGGGCTGGAGCATATTAAAAAGTGTCTCTTTGATCCGGTCTGTAGTTGGACGTGTGTCCAGACCTTCTATTGTTTTTAAAAGCAGCCTTCTGGCACTGCCTGCGATAACTCTCATGGAAAAACTCCTGTAATTAAGCAATTTTCATTCCAAACAAGTATAATATGAAATGAGCTGTAATACAAGGTTTTTTTGGAATTTTCTAAAAAGAGCAGACACAGTTTCCCATGTCCGCTCGTTTGCATCTGTTTCTTTCCTATCCTGCCCTCAAAATCAGTACCCGTAAAAGATCTGGGCAATGGGTGAAGTCTTATCAAGGATCAGCGTATTATTTCCGCTCGTAAGAGACGCCTTTGCCGCATCCAGAGAGCGGACAAAATTGTAAAAATCTGCCTTGCTGGCGTCATTATAGGCATTGGATAAAATCTGCATATACTGGGCTTCTCCTTCTGCACGGATGCGTTCCGCCTCAGCGGCCGCCTTGGATTTCATCACAGACACCTCTTTTGTGGTGTCATTTTTAATCTTCTGGGCAGAGGAATTTCCCTGAGCCGTATAGGAAGCGGCAATATTGTTCCGCTCAGAGATCATACGGTCGTAAACAGACTGCTTATTGTCATCCGGCATATCTAAAGACTTGGTTTCTACCGCCATTACCTGAATGCCATAGCCGTCCAGAGAACCTCCGATTCCGCTGCTGATATCAAGAGCCAGCTTTCCGTCTCTGTTTTCAATGATCTCGGCCTGATCCATGTTGGAAATGACAGATTTCATGGTGGAAAAAACAGAAGCTGCAATACGGGACTGGGCCTGAGCTACCTGTCCGTTTAAATGTCTGGTAAAGAGCACCGGGTCAGAAATCTTCCACAGTACAAAGGCATCGGCGATCATGGTCTTTTTATCCTTTGTAATTACATCCGACTGGGGGATGTCATAGATCTGAAGGGACTTTGGAATGGAAGTCCCTGTCTGAAGAAAAGGCACCTTTAAGCTCACTCCCGGAGTTTCCACTACCCGGACGATCTCGCCGAACTGGCGGATCAGCTTATACTCGTTGGGATAGGTCACCACTAAGGACGTTCCCAGTAAAACCGCAGCAGCAGCCGCAGCAAAACCTGCTATGATACCGACTTTTTTCATTCCTGCGCCTCCTCTATGGTGATCTCTCCGGATGGCTGGCCGGAGGCTGTCTGCTGTTCCATGGCTTCTGCAAAACGATCCAGGGGCAGCAGCTTCTGAGTCCCGCTTTCATCTACAATATAAAGCTTCATATGAGGCAGAACCTCTTCCATAGTCTCATAAAACATACGCTGTCTTGTGATCAGAGGATATTTGGTATATTCCGCATACATCTGTTCAAATCGCGACACCTGGCCCTGGGCCTCATTGATACGGGCTTCCCGTTCTGCCTCTGCATCCTTTATAATCTGGTCGCACTGAGCTTCTGCCTGAGGAATTTTTTCATTTCGGTCCTTATTGGCATTATTGATGGCAGTTTCCTTTCCCTGCTTGGCGTTTTCCACGTTTTTAAAGGCATTCAGTACCTCTGTAGTAGGAGGAAAGGCGTCCTGAATGGTAATATTTACCACTGCAAGACCGATATCCTCTTCCATCATACGGTTTGTAAGTTTTTCCTTGATTTCTGATTGGATTTCAGATTTTCCTGTGGTAATTACATCGTCTACATTGTGGGTTCCCACCGTATCGCGGATATAGGACTGGGCCAGCATTTTTAAGGTGGCAACAGGCTCTGAGGATGCGTAGAGATATTTGACCGGGTCATTTACCATATATTCCAAATAGAAATCCGTGTTTACAAAGTTAAAATCCTTGGTGATCATGATAGATTCAGATTCATCACTCGTTCCGGTCTCAGGGTCATAGCCGATCGGCATTCCCTTAATGCCCTTAGATACCCGGCGCACATTCTGGATAAATGGGATTTTAAAATGAAGCCCTGCCTGAGATACTGCCTGGGCGCTTCCCAGCGTACTGACAACTGCATAATTTTCTTCATCCAGAATATAGTAGCTGTTCATACCCAGAAGGATCAGTATAACAGCCGCAGCTGCCACCTTTCCCCCTCTGGCAAAACGGCGTCTTTTTTTCTTCTTTTTTACCGGGTTGCCGTTGGGATCAAAGCGCTCCGGCTCCGGCGTCCCGTCCTTCTCCCCCTGCCCGTCTTCCGGCTTTTTACCGCTGTACTGTCCATTCAGCTGCTGAAAAAGCTTCCGGAAATCAGGGTTTTGTCCCAATGGATGTTTTTTCATGTAACTCCTCCTTATCTGCCCGACATAGGTCACTCATCCCCCGAAAAATATATAAGAGGATTATAACAGATAGAAGGCTGGTTTTCAACCAAAATGACAGTCTTTTACAGATCCAAAGCCAGATTTCTCAGCCATTTTTTCTGACGGTACCGCCAATAGCCCAAAATCATTTTATAGATTTCCTCAGAAAGTACCAGAGCGTATACCAGATAGATCGGAAGATGCCATACAAGCGCTCCCAGAAAAGCCAGCGGAACACCGATGATCCACACGCCGCTGGTGTCCAAAAAGAGGCACATTTTCGTGTCGCCGCCGCTTCTTAAAACACCTACCACATTTACATAGTTAAACATTTTTGCAGGCATATAGAGGGCAAATACCAGCAGGCAAAGATTTACATCCATGGCTACCTGGGGGGTAATGGTATAAATCCCGATGATCTGCCACCGTCCTGCCACCATCACAAGGTCAGCTGCCATAGTTATGATAAACTGCAGGATAAAAAACTGGGTGGCATATTTTTCTGCTCTCTTTATCTTTCCCGCGCCAAGTTCATTTCCAAGAATGACGGCTGTAGCCGCGCTTAAGCCCTGGAACAGCACTACAAAAATATCCTGGATCGTGGTAGCAATGGTAATGGCCGCCACTGCGTCATCTCCCATACGGCCATATGCCAGAGAGTACAGTGTAGTCCCCAGTCCCCACATAAATTCATTTGCAATAACCGGAGCCGATGTATCTGCGAAACGGAGGATAAAATCCCTGCTCCATCCAAACAGGCCTTTAAAGCCGCAGGCCAGAGGAAGCTTTTTGCCGTAAACATATAGGAGCACAAGACTGACCTCAATGCACCGGGCGATCAAAGTCGCGCAGGCAGCGCCTGCCACGCCCATCTGCGGAGCACCGAATTTTCCAAAGATCAGCACATAGTTTAAAACAACATTGATAGCAATTGCAATACAGCTGCATACCACAGGATATACAACCTTATTTACAGCCCGCAACATGGCGACGTACACATTTGTCATGGCAATAAAAGGGTATGTGAGCACGGCGATCCGAAGATATTTTATGCCCAGTTCAATGCTGCTCTCACTGGTTGTAAAGATCCGCATCACCTGATGGGGCCAGATCAATCCCGGGAGCACAAATACAAGTGCTCCGGCTGCGGCCAGGAGAATGGATAAGCCCAATACTTTCCGTATGCTCTTTACATCGCCATTACCCCAGTACTGGGCCGCTAAAATACCGGCTCCGCTGACAATGCCGAATACCAGCAGTGAAAATACAAAAAAATACTTATTTGCAAGTCCCACGGCGGCAATGGCGCTGGAGCCAAGGCCTCCGATCATCAGAGTATCTACCATATTTACTACTGTATTAAGCATACCCTGCAGTGCCACAGGGCATGCGATCATCAGCGCTTTTTTAAGAAATCTCCGGTCACGGAGCATTTCTCCCGTGCGGATCATCAGCTGTTTCATCGTTCGTTTCCATTCCTTCCTCGTTCATTCTGTTTTTCCTGTCTTCCGGCAGTTTTTTTGCAAGTACGCTTTCAATTTTCTTATTTCCGATCGTTAACACCTGAAAATGCCAGCCAGACTGGTCGATGGAGGGCTTTTCGCCCTCTGCCGGAATCCGGTCTAACCGGGATGTAAGAAAACCGTTTAATGTATCGTACTCCTCCTCGTCCTCTCCCAGGCTGAGTTTTAGCGCCTCTGAAACCTCATCAAAGGGAGCCAGTCCGCTGATAAGCCAGGAACCGTCCTCTCTTTCGGTCATATAGTGCTCTTCCTCGTCATATTCATCCATGATGTTTCCCACGATTTCTTCTAAAATGTCCTCCATGGTCACCAGGCCTGCGGTTTGTCCATACTCGTCTACCACGATTTCCATATGGATCTTTTCCGACTGCATTTCTTTAAAAAGAGAATCTATCTTTTTTGTCTCAGGGATAAAAGCTGCCTCTCTTAAAAGTCCCGGCACTTTACGGATTTCCTGTTCCCTGAATTCTGCTTTGCGGGCCAGCATGGCCGCATCTCTCAGATGAAGGATCCCGATAATATCATCCATATCCTCGCCATATACGGGATACCGTGTATTGATGCCCTCATCCAGCATAAAATCAAGGGCAGCCTCCAGCTTCATGGAACCGTCAAGAGCCGTGATCCCGGTTCGGTGGGTCATGATATCTTCTGCCGTTGTGTCACCAAGCTGGAAAATATTGGATATCATTTCTGTTTCATCTGCTTCCAGCACCCCCTGCTCATGGCCTTCATTGACCATGGTCATAATATCTTCTTCCGTTACATCCTCATAACCGTGTAACTTGATCCCAAAGCGCCTTAAAGCTGCAAAAAGCTTTTTTCCAGGCCCCCAGCTTCCATCCTCCATAGTAAATTCAAAAACTCCTTTCTCTCGTTCCCAGCTCCAGGCTGATCCGCATAGCCTCATCTACCCGTCTCATCATTTCCCCGTCAATATGACAGATTTTTTCTCTCAGCCGCTGTTTATCAATGGTGCGTACCTGCTCCAGTAAAATGACAGAATCCCTGACCAGACTCCGGTTTCTGGCTTTCAGCTCTACATGAGTAGGCAGTTTTGCCTTATTCATACGGGAGGTGATCGCCGCACAGATTACCGTAGGACTATGTCGGTTTCCCACATCATTCTGAATGATCAGCACCGGACGCACACCTCCCTGTTCAGAGCCCACAACCGGGCGAAGATCCGCATAAAAGATATCTCCCCGTCTGATGATCATAGCTTTTCCCTCCCGTGTACTGATACACTATCAGCATATGTAGGGGGACAGTCCAGGGAGCGTGTCTGTACCTCTTATAAATATCTTATGGCTCTTCAAACCCTTCGTAGCGGTCATCAAAATAATCCTTTGTTCCCGCAATCGCACCGTCTTTTATATAGACTCTGGGCACCCGCTTTCCAATATCGCAGATGATCTCATAGTGGAAACCACCTGAGCAGGCAGCCATTTCTTCTACTGTGATCTCTTCTTCCCCATCCCTTCCGATCAAAGTAACCTCATCATCCTCTTTTGCCTCAGGGATATCCGTCACATCGACCATAAACTGATCCATGCAGATCCGGCCAAGGATCCTGGCCCGCTTTCCGCGGATAAGGACAAAACCTTTATTGGACAAAGCGCGGTTGTAACCGTCCGCATATCCGGTAGGAATGGTTGCCACCCGCATAGTCTTATCTGATACAAAGGTGCTGCCGTAGCTTACTGGCGTTTTTGGTCCTATTTCCTTAATATAGGTGATAAAGCTCTTAATTTCCATTACAGGCGTCAGTCGGATCCGGCTTCGATCCACTTCATCCGATGGATAAAGACCATAAATACAGATTCCGGCACGGACCATATCCATATGGTTTGAATCCAGATCTTCTACGATCCCGGCGCTGTTGGAACAGTGGCGGATGGGAATATTGACCCCATATTCCTCCAGATAACCTAAAAAGGCCAGATATTTGTCATACTGCTCCCTGTAAAAGGTCTTGTCTGTCTCATCTGCTCTTGCAAAATGGGTAAAAAGCCCCTCGATTTCAATGCCCGGAAGGGACGCCATCCCGGCTGCCTCCTTTGCAGCATCCCTGCTGGGAGCCATGCCGATCCGGCTCATGCCTGTATCAAGGGCCAGATGGATTTTGGCCGTAAGGCCTCTTTCCTTTGCCAGACAGGATAATTCCCTGGCTTCTTTTAAACGGAACATAGCCGGGGTGATCTTGTACTGCAAAAGCTCCTCAAACCGCTGTCTGTGGGTCACACCTAAAATCAGGATCGGTTTTTGGATCCCATGGTGGCGCAGATTGATCCCTTCGTCTATATTAGATACCGCATAGCCTTCCACATACGGATCCATGGCCCAGGCCACCGGAACTGCTCCATGACCGTAGCCGTCTGCCTTTACGACACCCATAATGGCTGTAGAGGCCGGAAGGGCCTCTCTCATAGCTTTCATATTGGAAACAACGGCATCCAGATTTACCGTTGCATATACTCTGCTGTAAGGTCTCATTTTGTTTTGATTTCCTCCTTCTGCCGATCCATAAAGGCCCCGGCTGCCTCAGCAATCTCTGATGCAAGCAGGCTGTGAAGCTTATTTCCGGCTGCACGCTCTCCTGCCAGCCCATGAATATAAACGCCTAAAGCGGCTGCTTCCTCTTCCTCCATTCCCAGGGCCATCAGCCCGGCCAGGATGCCGGTAAGCACATCTCCGGATCCGGCCTTTGCCATAGCGCTGCTTCCGCTGGTATTGATATATAAAGTCCCCTCTTTTCCTGCGGTCACGGCTGCCGCATCTTTAAGAACGCAGGTAATCCCGTAGTGGGATGCATAGGAAAATGCCGCAGCCGGAAGATCGGCCTGAATTTCACTGATTTTCTGGCCTGTAAGCCGCGCCATTTCCCCCAAATGGGGAGTGATCACAATATTTTCCGTATAGTAGGAGGTCAGATAGGGGTGAGATGCAATGGTATTTAAGCCGTCCGCATCAATGATCACAGGCACAAAGGCGCTTGTAAGGATATCCTCTACCAGATATTCCACATAAGGCTCGCTTCCAAGACCGGGGCCTAAAACCACCACATCTGCCCAGTTCATCTCAGCCTCGATCCGTTCCTTAAAATCCTCTCTCCCGCCTAAAAGCTCTTCCGGACGATAAGAAGAAATAATGGCTTCCGGAAGAAGGGTCTGTAAAACCGTCCTGTTTTCTTCCACGGTCAGGATTTTTACAAGTCCCGCTCCGGCCCTGTAGGCTCCAAGAGCGCTAAGATAAGCTGCTCCGCTCATGTTTTTAGAGCCTGCTGCGATCAGCACGCGGCCAAAGGTCCCTTTATTTGAATAGGCTTTCCGCTCCGGTACCCGGTTTAAATCGCTTTCCTCGCAGGCATACGCCATAGAGATCGGATCCTCCTCTTCCGGCTCTGCCCTTAAGGCCTCCTCAGGAAAACCGATGTCTGCAACCGTAACATTTCCCGCATAGTCCCTTCCCGGATATACGGCAGTTCCAATCTTCTCCCAGCCAAAGGTTACGGTTTCATCTGCTTTCAGAGCAATCCCCATCACCGCTCCTGTACCGGAATGGATCCCGGAAGGAATATCGACAGCAATGCACCATGGCTTTGTTTTTCCATCTCCCTTAAGAATCTCTGCAGCAAGCTCCATGCAGGCTCTGTATTCTCCCTGGATCTCCCGGCTTAATCCCACACCGAAAAGGCCGTCGAAAAGAATCCCGCAGTTTTCTGCTTCCTCTTTCATAAGTTCCCATTTTTTTACAGGTATCCCCAGCTTCCTGGCAATGGAAAGCTGGAGCTTTAATTCTTCGGTCGCCTTTTCCTCTGAACCGGCCAGAAAAATAACTGCAGGAAGTCCTTTTAAATAAACCATCCGGGCTGCCGCCGCTGCATCCGCTCCATTATTTCCCACACCACACAGCGCCCAGACCGGACTGTGTACGGCAGATGTTCGGGCTGCCTTTAATGCGCAGTCTGCGACCGCCAAAGCTGCCCGCTCCATTAAAATCAGGGAAGGGATCCCGACCTCATGGATGGTGTAATGATCCACTGCTTTCATCTTTCTACCTGTCAGAAGGGTTCTCATATCATGTTCTCCTCTCTTCGGGCGTTTCTTTTTCGCCCACTGCAAATGCCATGGCAAAGTCCTCTGTGTTGGAGATCGACACATGGATCTGTGTCAGCCCCATTTCCTCAAATCGCTTTTTCGCGCCGCCGTAAAGATTGACATAGGGTTTTCCAAGTCCATCCCGAAGTACCTCGATATCGATGGGCATAAAGCCCCGAAACCCGGTGCCAAAGACCTTGGCCACGGCTTCCTTCACAGCAAAAGAGCCGGCCAGCTTAGAGGCAGACCCCTTCGCTTGCCGGCTTTCCGTCTCCGTAAATGTGCGAGCGACAAAATGAGGCCTCCTGCAGGCCTTTTCCATGCGCTTTATTTCGATCAGATCGGTTCCAACTCCCAGTATCATCCTACTTGCTTCCTGTGCGTTCGTTTTTTTCATCCCGGTCCAGCATGCTGCATACCCGGTAGGACAGCCGCATCAGACTTTCAGACAGATGCACATTTTCCACAACTACATCCTCCGGTACAACAAGATCCGTATGGGCGAAATTCCAGATTGCCTTGATTCCTGCTGCTACCAGACGGTCCGCAATCTCGGGAGCCTTTGTCTTTGGTATGGTAAGAGCCGCGATCTGGATCTCATTCTCTTTTATAAAGCTTTCCAGATCGTCCACGGACCGGATTTCAATCCCGCGGATCACCAGACCGATCAGCTTGGGATTGATATCAAACATCCCTTTGATCACAAAACCTCTCCGTTCAAAATTTGTATAATTGGCGATTGCCTGTCCCAGATTTCCGGCTCCGATGATGATCAGATTGTGCTGCTGGTCGATTCCCAGAATCTTTGCAATTTCCGAGTACAGATATTTTACATTATAGCCATAGCCCTGCTGTCCGAAGCCGCCGAAATTATTCAGATCCTGGCGGATCTGAGAAGCTGTAACCTTCATGCGGTTGCTCAGTTCATTGGAAGAGATACGCTCCACTCCTTCTTCAATCAGCTCCCCCAGATAGCGGTAATAGCGGGGCAGTCTCGAAATAACCGCTTTCGATATTTCCTTGCGTTCCATCCTGTGCCACCCTCTCCTTATATGATCCAATCTAATGCTTTCTATTATAATCGGGCGTTAAAAAAATGTCAAATCACTTTCAGGATGTTCTTGAAAAAAATATGTTCCTATATTATACTGATTGGTGCATATTATGCAAAAAACATAGAATTTATGCTAAAAAAGGAGTTTTGAAATGATCCTGTCATGCAGCAACATCAGCCGGTCCTTTGGAGATAACCATATCCTCAAACGGGTCTCATTTCATATAGAGGAACATGAAAAAGCCGCTGTCGTAGGGATTAACGGCGCGGGAAAATCCACTCTTTTAAAAATCATCATCGGTGATCTGGCACCAGATGAGGGAAGTGTAACCTGGGCCAAGGGCGCTTCCATCGGATATCTGGCCCAGCATCAGGATCTGGAGGGCGCTGAGACCATTTATGACGCTCTTTTAGAGGTAAAGCGGCCTATCCTTGAAATGGAGGAGCGTCTGCGAAACCTTGAACAGTCCATGAAATCTGCCTCCGGTGAAGAACTGGAGGCTATGCTTTCCGAATACAGCCGCTTAAACCACGCGTTCGAGCTGGAAAACGGCTACGCCTGCCGCAGTGAAATTACGGGGGTATTAAAGGGTCTGGGATTTTCAGAGGATGAATTTTCAAAGCCCATCCAGGCACTCTCCGGAGGCCAGAAAACCCGTGTATCCTTAGGCAAGCTCCTCTTAACCAAACCCGATATCCTTCTTCTGGACGAGCCTACCAACCATCTGGATATGGAGTCCATTGCATGGCTGGAAACCTATTTAAAGGGCTATTCAGGAAGCGTGATCATCGTGGCCCACGACCGGTATTTCCTGGACCGTGTGGTTACAAAGGTCATCGAGCTGGACAATGGCACCGCCACTGTGTTTTCCGGCAATTACTCCGCCTACAGCGATAAAAAAGCCATGCTCAGAGACGCACAGATCCGTGCTTACTTAAATCAGCAGCAGGAAATCCGCCATCAGGAAGCGGTCATTGCCAAATTAAAATCATTTAACCGTGAAAAATCCATCCGAAGGGCAGAAAGCCGGGAAAAGATGCTGGATAAAATCGAGCGTCTGGAAAAGCCAGTGGAAATCAACGATTCCATGGATATCCGTCTGGAACCGGACGTAGTCAGCGGAAATGATGTACTCACCGTCACAGACTTAAGCAAGTCCTTTGATACTCAGACATTATTTACACATGGCAGCTTTGAAATCAAACGTGGGGAACGGATTGCGGTTATCGGAAATAACGGTACCGGAAAGACCACGCTTCTTAAGATCATAAACGGCCTGATCCCTGCTGATGCCGGAGAAATCCGCCTGGGCGCCAAGGTCCACATTGGCTACTACGATCAGGAGCATCAGGTCCTCCACATGGATAAAACCCTGTTTCAGGAAATCCAGGATACCTATCCCAATATGAACAACACCCAGATCCGCAATACCCTTGCTTCTTTCCTCTTTACCGGTGATGATGTGTTTAAGCTGATCAGGGATTTAAGCGGCGGCGAACGGGGCCGCGTTTCACTTGCAAAGCTTATGCTTTCAGACGCCAATTTCCTGCTCCTTGACGAGCCCACCAACCATCTGGACATTACCTCAAAGGAGATTCTGGAAAGCGCTTTAAACCGGTATACGGGAACGGTGCTTTACGTGTCCCATGACCGCTATTTCATCAACCGCACCGCTACCCGGATCCTGGATCTGACTGGACAGTCCTTTGTAAATTACATTGGCAATTACGACTATTATCTGGAAAAAAAGGAGGCTGTGGAAGGAGCGTTTTTTGCAGGACGAGGCTCTGAGGCTCCAAAATCAGCTTTAGGCCGTCCGGCTGATGCCGGAACGGGAGCTTCTTCCGGTACCGCTGCCTCCTCTTCTGCTTCAGATACAGGGGCCAAGCTTGACTGGAAGGCTCAGAAGGAAGAGCAGGCCAGGATCCGCAAACGTCAGAATGAACTTAAAAAGACCGAAGACGCCATCCACCAGTTAGAAACAAGAGACAGCGAGATCAATGAGCTACTGGCGTTGGAAGAAGTCTATACCGATGTGTCCAGGCTGATGGAGCTGAACAAGGAAAAGGATTCGATCAGTGAAAAACTGGAAAAACTTTACGAATTATGGGAGGCACTGGCAGAGGAATGAAATTAAAACGTATTCTGGCTCTTCTTGGAGTCCTTCTCCTTGCAGGGCTTGTTCTCCTGTTTTTTATTCTGGCTCTTACCGGGGCTTCCAAAAATACACTGATGGCTGTGGCTTTTTCGATCCTCTTCTTTTCCATCCTGTTTTATGCTATGGCGCTGATGGCAAGGGTGTTAAAGCATGGAGACAGTCCAGGTCAGGAAGAGGATGAACGAAAAAAAACATTGTAGGTTATTGATAAAGCGGGAACCTTCCGGGAGTATGTCTTCATAGGCTGCGGTCATGAAAATGACCGCAGTTTCCTTTTTTACGATAGGATCTGAATTTCTGCTGTCAACCTCTGCAGTTCATTCCGTGTAAATCTTACTAATTTTTTTCTCTATGAAATCCCCTTAATGGCTGCTTCCCCATCGGATGAATACCACCTGTGTCAACGATACATCCCACACATTTACTGGATTTCTTTTTTATTTTCATTATCGGGTTTTTCTCCCATTCCCGGTTTATTGTCCATTTCTCCGGGTCTTTTACCATTCTCCGCCGGTTCCCTTTCCATGGGCGCTCTCCCGCCTGTGGGAACTTCGCCGTTCTCAGGCTCCCTACCGCCTTTAGGAGTCTCACTGCCAGCGGGAGCCTTTCCATTTTCAGGAATATCGGCGCCGTAAACAAGACTGTCCATAGTAATCATTTTCTCCTCCGTACCGGCTGTTAATGAATAGCTTTCTCCCTGTCTGATATCCGGGCTGCTAATGAGGACAGATGAATATTCTTTTTCTGCTTTCCAGGATAAAAGCTCTGTGCCGTCACTGTTTTTCAGGGCGATCTGCGTTCCGGCTTCCTGCGGATTCAAAGTAACCATTATTATCCCCTGGGTAGAAGATGGATCAAAGTTTTGTGCCATACCGGATGCGCCTGATGAAGCAAAAATTCCTCCTGTGACCACTGCTTTTCCATTATAATCCAATGAACTATTTCCACCATTGACCGGTCCGGATAAATAGGTTTCTCCACCGGAAATCATAAGATCTCCATTTGAATCAATCCCATCTCCTGACGCGTTGATTCTCAGGCTGCCGCCTGAAATTGAAATATAGGCTCCTTCCATAGATACAAACGGATCTTGTCCTTTTTCCATACTGCTTCCGTCTCTGCCTCCGGCAGCATTCACACCGTCGTCAGATGCTGTAATATCGATCTGTCCTCCTGTAATATCGATCGTCAAACCTTCTATTCCTTCGTAGCTTTCTGAAATCTTAATACTGCCTCCGGAAATGGCAGCTCCGTCATCTGCATGGATTCCATCATCTCTGGAAGACAGAGTGTAATCTCCTCCGGTGATAAAAACATCTCCATTAGAGTGGATTGAATCATCTTCTGTATCCAAACAATACGTTCCCTCTTTCAAAAGCATTTGTGCTCCGGCCTTTATACCTTTCGCACTTTTTTCCTGCTCTTCCTGTTTGTGTTGTTCCAGACTGTTTTTTTCTTCTGCGGAGACGCCTCCCTGTCCTGTAGTTATTTCATAGGTTCCATTTTCTGCCAGCAGCCAGTTTCCAGCGCTGACCCCGTCACCCTGGGATTGGATTTTAAATATTCCATCCTTCAGATAGATAAATCCAAGAGTTTCATCTTCATCATTCTCAGAGTGAATTCCATCTTTTCCTGAAAGGATTTCATACGTTCCCTCAGCAATGCGCACACTGTCTTTTCCTTCAATCCCATGCTCAGCCGCCGAAATCTCATAGCTGCCATCAGCAAAGATCAGATCGGCTTTTGACACAATCCCGTGTCCGGCTGCTGCGGTTACTATAAGTTTTCCCGTTCCGTTGAACGACAGATCGGCTTTTGAGAAGATTGCTCCATCGATCGTATCCTCATCAATGTCTGCGTAGACGCCTCCATTTGATACGGCGTTTTCTGTACCATCTGCCAGCGTAAGAAACACTTTATCGGCAGACGCAATATAGACTGCCGCCGAATCCTGATTAGAAATGGCTGCCTGGTTAAATACCAGATGTACTTCATCTGTAGTTTCGGCATTTACAATGAGCATACCGTCTGACAGGTTTCCGGAAAGAAGATAGGTTCCTTCATCCGTAATCGTCACCGTATTCTGGTCGATCACAACGGTGTCCGTATCACAGAAGGAACCTTCATCGGACAGCTGGATGATTGTACTTTCCGCTTCATTATATTCCACATTTCTGTCGCTGTCAGAAAACATATCGGATGTATCTATTTCAAAAGATGTGGTTTTTTCGGAATTTTCCCCTGTTTCCATGCTTTCATTCGTCGGATCAGTTTCGGCTGTCCGGGTTTCATCTGCACTCTGTACTGTGCCTGGTTCCGTGCTGCTTCTGGCGCATCCGGATAATAAAATAATACCTGTAATAAAAATACCTGCGATTTGCTTTTTTCTCATTCTTCTGCCTCCTATGTAAGTTTAAATAAGCTCCCCATATTTGTGGTTTTCACCTGCTGAAGTTCATAGTATGCCATACAAGTTCCTCCTGATATTTTTGATGTTCTTACTATAAGGAGCAGACCTTAACTCAACTTAAAAAAGCTTTTAAAAAATAAAAAATCCGCACAGATAAACCTGTGCGGAGTGCCGATAAGGTCTTATGCCGGAAATAAGATTGAAATCTGTAAGGATTTTTCATCCTTTGTTTCAGCTGTGATCTTCCCTCCATGGGCTACCACGGTTGAAGCTGCGATGGATAATCCCAGCCCGTATCCTCCCGTTTCAGAATTCCTGGAGCTGTCTGTACGGTAAAAACGGTCAAATAAATGAGAAATCTGTTCTCTGGAAATAGATTTTGTCGTATTAAAAACGGATAGCCGGATCCTGTTTTTCTTTTTCTCAAGGGTCACAAGGATCGTTCCGTCTTCATCCGAATATTTTACAGCATTATCCAGCAAAATCGTGAGCAGACTATGGATTGACTTCTGTTCCCCCTTCATGGATACCATGGGAGAGATGGAACTGGAGAGCTTGATGTTCCGAAGTCTTGCAGGCGCCTTAAAGGTATTTACTATTTCTTCCAGCATATCGGAAAGAGGAAAATCGATCATCCTTTCTGTTTGTATTCCTTCCTCCATCCGTGACAGGGCGATCAGCATATTCGTCAGATCCCTCATACGGGTTGTCTGCTTTCTGATATCCATCAGCCATTCGTTTTCTTTCCCACAGTCTATTTCCAAAACCTCCGTATCTGCATTAATAATTGCAAGTGGAGTCCTCAGTTCGTGTCCCGCATCTGTAATAAAACGCTTTTGCTTTTCATAATTATCAGAAAAAGGTTTCATAATACGGGAAGATAAGTAAGAAATTAAAAGCAGCACGGCTCCCAGACCGGCCAGAGAAATCGCCAGTGCATTCATAACCAGATTTTGGAACATATCCTGCTGACGCCTGCAGTCCAAAAATGTGATCCTGATACCTGCTTCCGACTGAGACTTCATATATCTGTAGTCACCCATAAAGCCTTTTTCTTTTTGTCCGTTCCAGGCTCTCGCAGCATAAGCGACGGCTTCTTCCCGGTCAATGGCTGCAACCTTTCCGATATCAACGAAAATTTCATTTCCCTCATCATCCAAAAGTACAGAAAAATATCTGGATTCAAAGGGGATTTCCGGAGACATCTCCGGTCTGTCCCGGACTTTCTTCGAGGGAAAGTCCTCTGGAAATTTTCCAGCATGTTCGGACAAAACCTCCAGAATCTGCTCTGCATCGTTTACGATCTTTCTGTAATTCATAATACCGATCGTTCCTTCGATCACAAAGAGAACTATCAGAAGTGAAATCATGGAAACGGAAATAAATTTGAATTGAAGTTTTTTGATCATATGGTTTCCTCCAGGGAATACCCTGCATTTCTGGTTGCTTTAATAGACACATCAGCGTGAAGCGCTGTCAGTTTTTTTCTCAGATAAGATATATATACCCAGACCACATTAATTTCCGCTTCGCTGTCATATCCCCATATCTTTTCCATAAAACGCTCCGATGAAATAATCTGATGGGGATTTGACATTAAAAGCTCCAGCATTTGAAATTCTTTATTGGCAAGGCGAAAGCTTCCAGCCGGTGTGGACAGTTCATAGGAAGCCCGATCCAGTGTCACATTTCCGATCTTTATCTTTGAACTGGTCTGCGCCGTCTGAGCACGCGTCATGGCCCGTATTCTTGCAAGCAGTTCTTTTGAATCAAAAGGCTTTGCCAAATAATCGTTGGCGCCTGCATCTAACCCCTGGACTTTATCATCCACTTCCGATTTTGCAGTCAAAAGCAGTACGGGAACCAGATTCCCCTGGTGGCGGATCCTCTTTAATACCGAAAGTCCGTCCACTTCCGGCATCATAATATCCAGGATTACCCCATCATAATTATCTGTATCAAGGTAATCTAATGCACTTTGTCCGTCATAAACCGCATCGACGGTATAGTGGTTTCTTTCCAAAATGGCCGTCAGCGCTTTTGACAGCGCTTTTTCATCTTCTGCAAAAAGCAGCCTCATTTGCACTTCCTCCTTCTGTCCATGTAAGTCATTTTTAATGTACAGCCCTCACCTTAAATATACCTTAAACGGTTCTTATAAAATCTTATCTGCCGGAAAATTCCAGTGGCTGCAGCAGTAAAGGCTGATATAAGCCACACTTATCATAAAATTATTTTCATGTCAATATGATCCGATGAAAAAAAATATCATAATTTTTTCTTGACAACGAAAAAAAACAATGATAAAATCCAAAACAATTTAATACAACAAACCGTTGAAGCGGAGATAACGGCAATGATGCCTTTACAGAGAGCCTGCGCTGGTGAGAGTCAGGTAAGAAACAAGTTGTCAAATGGACCGCTGAGGGTGCAGTCAAAAGCATTGGTATTTTACCGAGGCCCAGTATTCTGCAACGTAGAGGCATACGTTAGTTGCCGGGGATATGCTGGTATCCTGCTAAGCGCATGGCAAAGCCGTGAATTCAAGGTGGCACCGCGGATTATTTGTACCCTTTTATTTTCGTACACGATTCGTCCTTGACAGAAACTTTTATTTTCTGTCAGGGGCGTTTTTTTATACCATAAAACGGATTCCTTCTGGCAGAACACTGTTAAAACATTCAGAAGGAGGCAGTTCTATGAATCTATTACCCTCTCTCAGCCATGTACAGGAAATAGCCGCTGCAGGAACGTATGATATACTCCCTGTAAGCTGTGAACTTCTGTCTGACTTCATCACTCCCATTGAAGCTTTAAAAATATTAAAGCATATTTCCTCCCACTGTTATCTGCTGGAATCGGCAGCCGCCGATGAAACCTGGGGGCGGTACTCCTTTTTGGGTTATGATCCCAAGCTGGAGATCACCTGCACCAACGGGCTTTTAAAGACCGGAAATCTTACGATCCACACAGATCATCCTTTTGAGACGATCCGCCAGATATTAGGAGAATATAAAAGCCCCCGTTTTGACTATCTTCCTTCCTTTACGGGAGGACTGGTAGGATACTTTTCCTATGATTCCTTCGGCTACAGTGAACCCTCTGTCCGGTATGATGACAAAACGGATGATACCTTCAAGGATCTGGATCTGATGCTGTTTGATAAGGTAATCGCTTTCGACCATGTCCGCCAGAAAATCATCCTCATGGTCAATATGTCCCTTTCTGAGCCTGAAACCAATTATCACAAGGCGGTCCTGGAGTTAAGACAGCTGGCAGAACTTTTGAAACACGGGGAGAAAGAGACAAAGCTTACAGGGAAACTTCTGGAAGCCCCTGTTCCCCTTTTCGATAAAAAGGACTTCTGCAGCATGATTGAAAAAGCGAAGCTTAAAATCCGTGAAGGAGAGATTTTCCAGATCGTACTTTCCAACTGCTTCAGCGCCCCCTTTGAAGGCAGTCTGTTCCAGACCTACCGTATCCTGCGCACCCTGAATCCATCTCCCTATATGTTTTATTTTTCAGGTACGGATCTGGAGGCTGCAGGCGCTTCTCCGGAAACACTGGTAAAGCTGGAAAACGGGACTCTTGGCACCTTTCCTCTGGCTGGAACCCGCCCCAGGGGAAAAACGAAGGATGAGGATCAAAGATTGGAGGAACAGCTTCTGACTGATGAAAAAGAACTGGCTGAGCACAATATGCTGGTGGACTTAGGGAGAAATGATCTGGGAAAAATCAGCCGTTTCGGAACCGTTCAGGTGGAACAGTTTCATTCTATTCAGCGTTTTTCCCACGTCATGCACATAGGCTCTACGGTTAGAGGCGAAATAGCTCCCGGATATGACGCTCTGGATGCCATTGAAGCTGTGCTCCCAGCGGGAACGCTTTCCGGCGCTCCGAAAATCAGAGCCTGTCAGCTCATTCACCAGCTGGAACAGAATAAACGGGGGATTTATGGAGGAGCCATCGGTTATATCGATTTTACAGGAAATATGGATACCTGTATCGCAATCCGCATTGCTTATAGAAAAAACGGGCGGGTGTATGTAAGAAGCGGCGCCGGAATTGTTGCAGATTCCGTTCCTGAAAAGGAATATGAAGAGTGCCTCAATAAAGCCCGTTCATCACTGAAAGCCCTTGAACTTGCACAGGAGGATCTGCTATGACACTTTTAATCGACAATTATGACAGCTTTTCTTACAACCTGTACCAGATCGTCGGTACGCTTGATCCGGATATCCTGGTCATCCGAAACGATGAAAAAACAGTGGATGAAATTGAAGCCCTCCACCCCGACCGGATCATCCTTTCTCCCGGCCCTGGAAGGCCAGAAGATGGCGGGGTCATGATCCCACTGATCCAAAGGCTTGGAAACAAAATCCCCATTCTGGGCATCTGTCTGGGCCATCAGGCCATCTGCGCCGCCTTTGGCGCTTCCATCATCTATGCCAGGGAGCTGATGCATGGAAAACAGTCAGAGGTTTTTCTGGAAACAGACTGCCCCCTGTTTTACGGATGTCCGCGAAAGTTCCCAGCTGCCAGATACCATTCTCTGGCAGCCGACCCGGATACCCTTCCTGACTGTCTGCAGATTACCGCCCGCACTGCCGATGGAGAGATCATGAGCGTGCAGCATAAGTCCTTTCCCATTTACGGTCTGCAGTTTCACCCCGAATCCATTATCACGCCTGACGGAACAACTATGATCAAAAACTTTATAAAGGAGATACAGCCATGATTAAGGAAGCCATTGTAAAAATCGTAAATAAGCAGGATCTGTCCTATGAGGAAGCCTATACGGTGATGAATGAGATCATGGACGGAAAAACCACCGTCACACAAAACGCCGCTTTTTTAGCCGCTCTTTCCACAAAAAGCGCACGAGCCGAAACCACCGACGAGATTACCGGCTGCGCAGCGGCCATGAGGGAACATGCCGAACAGGTAAAAACAGATATGGAGCTGTTCGAAATCGTAGGAACCGGAGGGGATAACGCCCAGAGCTTTAATATTTCCACCACTGCTGCCCTGGTTGCCGCCTCTGGAGGCATGAAGGTGGCAAAGCATGGCAACCGGGCCGCTTCCTCCCGCTGCGGCACTGCAGACTGTCTGGAAGCTCTGGGGGTAAACATCGATCAAAGTCCCGGCCTTTGCAGAGCGCTTTTAAAGGATGTGGGTATGTGCTTTTTCTTCGCCCAGAAATACCATACCTCCATGAAATATGTAGGGGCTATCCGGAAGGAGCTGGGGTTCCGTACCGTATTCAACATTCTGGGACCTCTTACCAATCCGGGTTCTCCCTCCATGCAGCTGCTGGGCGTATATGACGACTATCTGGCAGAGCCTCTGGCCCGTGTTCTGATCCAGCTGAGCGTAAAACGGGGCATGGTGGTATACGGTATGGATAAGCTGGATGAAATTTCCCTGAGCGCTCCAACCAGAATATGCGAAATCAGGGACGGCTGGTTTAAATCTTATACCATCACTCCGGAGGAATTTGGATTTGCCCGCTGTAAAAAGGAGGACTTAAGAGGCGGAACCCCGGAGGAAAACGCCCGCATCACTCTGGCCATCCTCAATGGGGAAAATGGGCCAAAGCGGGATGCCGTTCTTTTAAACGCAGGAGCGGCCCTTTATATCGGAGGAAAAGCCCGAAGCATGAAAGAAGGGATTGAGCTTGCCGCAGCACTCATTGATTCTGGTAAGGCCGCAGAAACCCTTCAAAAACTGATTACACTCAGCAATATTCAGGAGGTGATGTGATGACCATTCTTGACCAGCTTGCCGACCATGCCAGAGAACGCACCCTGTTGGCAAAAGAAAAACTGTCCCTGTCTGAAATCAGAAAAGAGGCTTTTTCTCTTCCAAAGGGAAACTTATCCTTTGAACAGTCCCTTAAAAATCCAGGAATGTCCTTTATCTGCGAGTGCAAGAAAGCCTCTCCTTCAAAAGGGTTGATTTCTCCGGACTTTCCTTACCTGGACATTGCCAGAGAATACCAGGAAGCCGGAGCCGACTGCATTTCCGTTCTTACAGAGCCGAAATGGTTCCTGGGCCAGAACTCCTATCTGGCAGAAATTGCCTCCGCAGTTTCACTTCCCTGCCTGCGTAAGGACTTTGTGGTAGACGAGTACATGATCTATGAAGCTAAGACTCTTGGGGCAGCTGCAGTGCTGCTGATCTGTTCTATTTTAAGTCAAAGCCAGCTACAGGAATATCTCCGGATCTGTGACGAACTGGGATTATCTGCGCTGACAGAGACCCACAGTGAAGAAGAGATACTGACAGCCATAGACGCAGGAGCCAGAATCATCGGTATAAATAACCGCAATTTGAAAGATTTTTCTGTGAATCTGGACAACAGCCGCAGCCTTCGGACGCTGATCCCATCAGACCGGCTCTTTGTAGCCGAAAGCGGAATCAGCTCCACAGAGGATATCCTGTCTCTCTCTGAAATCGGAGCTGACGCTGTCCTTATGGGAGAAGCCCTGATGCGGTCTCCTGACAAAAAAGCCCTGTTGCAGACATGGAGGAACTGCCTATGACCAAAATAAAGTTCTGTGGGCTTTCCTGCTTTCAGGATATCGAAATAGCCAATACTCTGTTACCTGATTACATCGGCTTCGTATTTGTTCCCCAAAGCAGACGGTATGTAACCCCGGAAATGGCAAAAAAGCTGAAAGTCAGGTTGAATCCCAAGATTCAGGCCGTAGGTGTATTTCTAAATGAGAAACCGGAAATGATGGCGGAACTGGCGAACCAAAACATCATTCATATGATCCAGCTTCACGGACAGGAAACGGAACAAACCATAAAGGCTCTCCGCTCCCTGACCTCCGCTCCCATCATCCAGGCGTTTACCATACAGACCGCCGATGATATAAACAGGGCTGAGACCAGCAGCGCCGACCTGATTCTCCTGGATTCCGGAGCCGGTACAGGAATGGTATTTGACTGGTCTTTGATCCACCGCCGCATCAAGTACCCCTTTTTTCTGGCAGGCGGATTAAATCCGGAAAATGTGGTCGCAGCCATCCAGACACTTTCCCCTTATGGCGTAGACGTAAGCTCCGGAATCGAAGTAAATGGAAAAAAAGATAAACATAAAATGGCGGTATTTACAGCTGCCGTAAGAAAGGAAGAGATGCAATGACAAATCCAAAAGGACGCTTTGGCATTCACGGAGGGCAGTACATCCCGGAAACCCTGATGAATGCCGTAATTGAACTGGAAGAAGCATATAACCATTACAAACAGGACTCTGATTTTAACAGAGAACTCTCCACACTTTTTAATGAATATGCAGGACGTCCCTCCCGCCTCTACTATGCTGAAAAAATGACAAAGGATCTGGGAGGAGCCAAAATTTATCTCAAACGGGAAGACTTAAACCACACCGGAGCACACAAGATCAATAATGTGTTGGGACAGGCTCTTCTTGCAAAAAGAATGGGAAAAACACGGCTCATTGCAGAAACCGGAGCCGGCCAGCACGGCGTAGCTACTGCTACTGCCGCCGCCCTGATGGGAATGGAATGTGTGGTATTTATGGGAGAAGAGGATACCATCCGTCAGGCATTAAACGTATACCGGATGCGTCTTTTAGGAGCTGAGGTCATTCCTGTAACCACAGGAACTGCTACTCTTAAGGATGCTGTCTCAGAGGCCATGCGGGAATGGACCTGCCGCATCTCGGATACTCACTACTGTCTGGGTTCCGTTATGGGACCCCACCCCTTCCCAACTATTGTAAGGGATTTTCAGGCTGTGATCTCCAGAGAAATCAGGGAGCAGCTTCTGGAAAAGGAAGGCCGTCTTCCCGACGCCGTCATCGCCTGTGTGGGCGGCGGATCCAATGCGATCGGAAGCTTCTACCATTTTATCGGAGATAAGCAGGTGCAGTTAATTGGATGTGAAGCGGCCGGAAGAGGCGTGGATACCTTTGAGACTGCAGCCACCATCGCCACCGGAAGCCTTGGTATTTTTCACGGAATGAAATCGTATTTCTGTCAGGATAAGTATGGGCAGATTGCCCCGGTTTACTCCATTTCCGCAGGACTTGACTACCCCGGAATCGGCCCGGAGCATGCTTATCTTCACGATATAAAGAGAGCCCAATACGTTCCGGTAACAGATGAGGAAGCAGTTTCAGCTTTTGAGTACCTGGCAAAAACAGAGGGAATTATCCCCGCCATCGAATCAGCCCATGCTGTGGCCTATGCCAGAAAGCTGGCTCCGTCTATGAGCAAGGATCAGATTATCGTTGTCACGATCTCCGGAAGGGGAGACAAAGACTGCGCTGCCATTGCGCGCTACCGGGGGGAGGATATTCATGAGTAACATTAAAAAAGCATTTGAAAACAAAAAAGCATTTATCCCGTTTATTACCTGCGGCGATCCCGATCTGGAAACGACTGCCGCAGCTGTCCGCGCCGCTGTCTCCAATGGGGCTGCCCTGATTGAACTGGGAATTCCATTTTCCGACCCCACGGCCGAAGGGCCGGTAATCCAGGGGGCTAATTTAAGGGCGTTAAAGGGAGGGATTACCACAGACCAGATTTTTGAGTTTGCAGAAAAACTACGTCAGGACATAACCGTTCCCATGGTTTTCATGACCTACTCCAATGTGGTATTTTCCTATGGGGCAGAGAATTTTCTTTCTGCCTGCAGCCGCGTGGGTATGGACGGCCTGATTCTTCCCGACCTGCCCTTTGAAGAAAAGGAAGAATTTCTGCCTGAATGCCGGAAATACGGTATAGACCTGATTTCCCTCATCGCACCTACCTCCAAAGACCGTATTGCAAAAATCGCAAAGGAGGCGGAAGGATTCCTTTACATTGTATCCAGTCTGGGGGTAACGGGCGTACGTTCCGAAATCCAGACAGATCTAAAGGCAATCGTGGAGGTTGTCCGTCAGAATACATCCATTCCCTGCGCCATTGGTTTTGGTATCTCCACACCGGAACAGGCCAGGGAAATGGCCGGACTGGCAGACGGAGTAATCGTCGGCTCTGCTATTATAAAATTCCTGGAACAATACGGTTCCAATGCACCGGAACAGATTGGTGCCTATGTAAATTCTATGACAGACGCCATGGACAGTCTTTGACATTCAAAATTTATCTGAAAGGCAACCATAAAGCAGGGTGTGCAGATATAAAAACTGCACACCCGATCGCAACATCCTTCTGCACTTATATCTTCCCATATGCAGCCAATGCCTCTCCAGCCCTTACTCCCAGAGCTGTGGTCTGATATAAGACAACTCCATCGAATTTTGCCGGAATCTCCATTCTTTCCCCGGCCGGAAAGGATTCAAAAACTCCCAGCTTTTCCCCACAGCATACCCGCTTCCCCGCTGTAATAGAGGGATACCAAAAACCGTCAGAGACTGCCTCCTCATAAACGGCTTCTTTTATATCTGCCTGCGATGTTTTTTCATATGAACCCTGTTTTATCCCAAGAAATGCCATAATGCTGTGCATATCCTCCATACACCGCTCCACTTCATTCTCCGACCACAGACCGCCTGAACCCCGTTCGATCAAAAGAGACGGAATCCCCTTCTGTACGGCCCAGCTGTATAATCCATTTTTCGCCTGAGAGCTTACCCTGTAAGGTACGGATAATACTTTGGCTGCCTGTAATGCTTTATCATTAACCGCCTTCTCTCCCTTTGTGGGATAAAAAACAAGAGGAATCAAATCTTCATTGCTGTCTCCGCTGTGAAGATCAATCAGAAAATCTGCACAGGGATAGATATATTCTTCCATGGTATAAGCAATCCGTTCAGAAATCGTTCCATTCGATTTTCCAGGGAAAACCCTGTTTAAATTTTTTTCATCCTCCGGAACCACCTGCTTTCTGCCGTCAAAAAATCCGCATCTGTTTACGAGAGGGATCAATATCACGTTTCCCGCCAATTCCATGGGGTCAAGAAACTCAGCCATTCGCTTCGCTGCTTCTATCCCCACATACTCGCAGCCGTGAACTCCTGCCGTTATGACCAGAGTTTTCCCCTGATTTTTTCCACAGATACAAATTCCTTCCATTGCCTCCGCCTGTAAGACGGGAATTTTTATATGTTTCTTTTCCCCCGCCTGTATCTCGTATCCGCAAACGATCATGATGCCTCCTCTGTGTCAAAAACGATAATAGATTCTAAAAGCTTTCTGGCATAGATATCCTTTGCTTCGCTTAGCTGCTTTACCGGAAGATACTCTGTCACCCTTCCCTGGTACAAAAACAGCACATCATCACAAAGATAGGTTATAGATGTAAGATCATGGGTAATGAAAATATAGGTCAATCCAAGCTTTTCCTTTAAATCAAGCAAAAGATCCATGATCTGAACCTGGGTATGGGCATCTAGTGAGGAAATCGCCTCATCAAATAAGATCAACTCCGGATTACACGCAACCGCCCGGGCAATGCAGATCCGCTGAAGCTGGCCTCCTGACAGTTCATGGGGAAACCGACCGGCAAAGTCACAGGACAGGCCTACCAGCTCAAGCAGCCGGCGGATCTCCTTTTCCTGATTCAGCTTTTTCCTCTCTCGTCTTTGACGGACAAAGAGGCCTTCCTTCAAAATATCCGCCACTCTGAAACGGGGATTGGCTGAGGTTGTATAGTCCTGAAAAACAATACTTAACCGATCCTGCAGATTCTTACGTCCCTGTTTTGAACCGTATACGGAAACTCCATTGAGGAATACGGTTCCCGAATCCGGTTTTAAAAGTCCGCATAACACCCTGCCCATAGTAGATTTTCCACTTCCGGATTCACCCAGAATCCCCAGGCAGGTTCCTTTTTTCACCTCCGCTGATACATCAGTATGTCCAAACAGCTTGTCCTGGCATTCCCTGCGGAAGCTGACGCATATCTTATCCAGCTTGAGCATGACTGCACTCTCCTCCTTCCAGCGCCTGCCTGTATTTTCTCATAACATCCGTCCGTTTTTCAATCAACAGCCTTGTATACGAATCTGCCGCATGGTGGATAATGTGATGGAAATCCCCCTGATCCACTACTGTTCCCTGGTTCAGAACCACAATTTTATCTGCTATCTGCGAAACAGCATTAAGGTCGTGAGAAATAAAGATCATCGCGGTCTTATGCTTTTGTTTAATGGCTGCAAATTCATTTAAAATATCAAACTGTGTAATGGCATCGATTGCAGTGGTAGGCTCATCTGCAATCAGCAGAGACGGCTCCATGGACATGGCAATTCCAATCATAATACGCTGCAGCATTCCGCCGGAAAGCTGGTGTGGATATTTTTCCAGTGCCTCCTCTGGATTTCGGATCTGCATTTTATCTAACATTTCAATGGATCTCTCTTTTATTTCTCCGGCATCCCATTTTTGATGAGCTGCAAATGTTTCTGCAATCTGGTTTCCGATACGGTACAGAGGATCGAAACAGGTCATGGGATTTTGCAGTACGATTCCAACCTGCCCGCCTCTCAGCCTGCGCAGCTGCTCTGCATTTTTCCCAACCAGCTCATCCCCCTGAAATTTCGCGCTTCCGGAAACAACAAAATTCTTATCAAGAAGCCCCATGGCTGCCTTAATTGACATGGATTTTCCGCTTCCTGATTCCCCCAAAATTCCCAGGCACTCCCCCTGCTTTACCGAAAAAGAGACGCCTTTCACTAAATCCGTATTCCTTTTTTTGCCTCGCAGGGATACCTGAAGATGATTCAATTCAAATACTGGTGTCACTTTGCCACCTCCTTTGGATCAAGAACGTCCCGCATCGCATCTCCCAGCAGATTAAAGCAGCACACAAGGGCAACGATTGCAATTCCTGGCGCAAGCATCTGAGTTGGATTTCTGGTCAGAACCTCCTTAGCCTCATTTAACATAGCGCCCCATTCTGGTGTGGGTGCCTGAACTCCCAGTCCCAAAAAAGATAATGTAGAGATGTTAATAATCGCCCATCCAATGTCCAGAGAAGCCAGAACTGCCAGATCAGAAGTGATGGACGGCAGCAGATGACGGAACAGGATAAAACGCTCTGGCTTGCCTACGCACCTGGAAAACTGTACAAAATTTTTATCCCTGTACTGCATAACTCCGGTACGGATCATGCGGGCATACCAGGCCCATTTTATAAACACATTGGCAATGATCACATTCTGGACACTGACTCCCAGCAGGGCCACCACTGCAAATACCATGATCTGGCTGGGAAAGGAGAGCATCACATCTACGATCCGCATAATAATTTCCTCTGCAATCCCTCTGAAATATCCGGCTATAATGCCCAGGACTGCCCCAATCCCAATGGTTCCTGCCATAGTAAGAGCTGCCAGCCCCAAGGTGGGGCGGATTCCAAAGATCATGCGGGAAAGCACACATCTGCCCAGCTGATCCGTTCCAAGGGGGTACTGGACGCTGTAGGAAGCAAACTTATTGATAATATTGGTTTCATAGGGATCGTTCGGGGCAATAACCGGAGCAAAAATCCCAATAAGAGCAATGAGCAAAACTGCAAACGTTGTAAAAACTGCCGTTCTGTTCTGAAAAAAACGCTTTGCCATGTTCTCTAATCCTCCTTTCTCAGCCGTGGGTCAGACACTGTCTGCAAAATATCAAATATCAAATTAAATACTACAAAAAGAACACCGATCAGCAAAACATAGGTCTGAATAACTGAATAATCCCTGTTAAAAATAGAACTGATGCACAGAGTTCCAAGTCCCGGCCATGAAAATACATTTTCTACAACAATGGTACCTGATATCAGCTGAGGGATACTCATTCCCATTGCAACAATGCAGGTATGCATGGAATTTTTCAGAACATGCTTTACCCAGATCGATTTTGGAGATAATCCTCTGACATTGGCATAAAGGACATAATCCTGTTTCATATTCTCCAGCATATTATTGCGTATCAGCCGGATATAGGTCGATATATAGCTTAATGCCACTGTAAATGCAGGCAGAATCAAATGCTTCCATGTTCCGTTTCCATTGGTAGGCAGCCATCCAAATTTTACACCGATTGCCCACATCAGCAGCAGTCCAACCCAGTAAGGCGGCATGGCAGTGGTAACAAAGACAATGCTTCTCATCATCTTATCAAACCATCCATCCTTGTATACTGCACACAAAAATCCAATTGGAATACTCAAAAGCAATACGATCACAAAGGAAGCTCCCGCAAGCTGCAGGGTGGCCGGAAGGCATCTTAAAATTTCTCCCGCTACGGTTCTTTTGGGATTCACATAGCTGATTCCAAAATCCCCCTGCAGGCATCCTGCAAGCCAGTCAAAATACCGGATCAAAAACGGCTTATTCAGACCAAGCATTTCCTCCATCCTGGCAATGGCCTCTTCTGTTATCACAGGCATTTGCTGTACCCTTAGGGCAACCTCTGCGGGATTAGATGGGATCAGATTGATAAACAGAAAACAGATAAAGGAAATCGCAAGCAGCAATGGAACAGCCATCATCAGACGGCGAATGACATATCGTTTCACAGCTTTTCCCCTCTTTCTTATAGATTTTCAGGTCTTATCTTTTAAAAAGCCGCTTCTCAGAAGAAACGGCTTTTACTGATTATTCAAAATACATGTCAGAAAACGGAACATCATACTGGTCTGTTCCAAAATGAACGCCTTGTAAATTCTTTGTATAAAGCGCCTTGTTGCATTCAAAAGTCAGAGGAATATATACGGCATCCTCGTGGAGACGGGTGAGAACGAACCGGTACAGTTCCTGACGTTCCTCTTCATCTGTGGTAGTCAGGATATCCGTAATTGCCTGATCAATTTCTTTCTTATCTGCCAGTCCCTGCTGTGCCGCAAAATCTCCGTAAACCGGCGCTCTCATTGCCGCCAGCGAAGACTGTGGATCGTAAGGCATACCCCAGCAGATGTTGAATACCATATCAAAATTACCTGCTTTCATATTGTCCCTGTAGGACTGCTCCTCCTCACCATGTATGTTGAGGGAAATTCCAAGCTTCAGGTATTCGCTCTGCAGATATTCAGAAATGGTTTTTTCCGTTACACTATCGCTGTTATACAATAAATCCAGTTCCAGTTTTTTTCCGCCTTTCTCCCTGATACCACTGCTTCCCATAATCCATCCTGCTTCATCCAGCATACTGGATGCGGTTTCTGTACTATATTCGTATGGTGTCAGTTCTACATCACAGTAAGGAACCGTAGCTGCGTAAAGCGTATCTGCCGGCTGCTCCAGCCCATAAAAAATACCTTCCGAAATTGCCGTTCTGTTGGTCGCATGCTGCAGTGCCTGACGGACAACCGTATCGCTGAGAATCTCATTCGTTGTGTTTAATACAATATGTCTTGTAGAGGTAGGATCGGAAAGGGCAACTTCAAATTTATCACTGTCCACATACTGACTGATGGCATCTGCATCCAGCATATTTTTACCAAAAATCAGATCGATCTCTCCAGACTCCAGCGCCATAATACGGGTCTGGTTATCAGGAATTACTTTTACGGTAATCCTTTCAATTTCAGGCTTTTCTCCCCAGTAATTTTCATTGCGCTCAAATACGGCATATTGATCTGTCTCGAAATCAGTAAGCACATAAGGGCCGGTTCCGATATACCCGCTCACTCCGTCTTTTGTACTTCCGTCAATCATGCAATTGGGAGAAATCATGGCAAAAGGACGGATACAGCCTAATTCCGTAAGCATTGGATAATAGGCTTCACTCAATTCTATTACAAATGTATGGTCATCCGGAGCCGATACCCCAACCAGCAGGTTCATCATCTCCAGCCATGTATGACGATCTTTATTCTCAATAATTGCATTAAAATTCGCTAAGATTGCATTGGCATCGCAGACGGTTCCATCCGAAAAAGTAACTCCATCGCGGATTTTAAATGTATATATTTTTCCATCCTCGCTGATGGTCCAGCTTTCTGCCAGGCATCCCTCATATCCGTCTTCTGTAATGCTCACCAGAGTATCGTACAAAATGCTCTGGGCATACATTTCTCCTGCATACAGATGTGGATTTAAATCCCGGATATCCCGATAATTTACAAAAACCAGTTCCTGGTCGGAACCGTTGACTGCAGCGGCCGGTTCCGATGCTGCTGTTGAAACCGATGATGCAGCTTCTTTCTGTCCGCATCCGCTTAAAAGACCAAGCGCCAGGATTCCTCCCAGAACCAGTGCCGGAAATCTTTTTTTCATAGTGCTTACCTCCAGTAATTTTTAGGTAGTGTCAAAAACTACCTGTTTTTTTGTTCTAAAATCTTTTAAAAACCGCGATTCTATGGGAAATCTGCAATAAAAAGAGCATTGACCTCCCTTTTCGTGTATAA
>OHCT01000052.1_pt1 | contig 98958 bp, 133 predicted proteins | sample 1566871 | NCBI WGS metagenome assembly OHCT01 (sample SAMEA3879548, study PRJEB24766) | human gut metagenome | biome: human-associated habitat; feature: feces | place: USA | collected 1985/1987 | reverse complement strand
CTTACTGCCTTTCTTTCTCACGGGTACCTCCCTTCGTAGCACAAATTTCAGTTTTACAGATTAATCATCATCGCTAAGCCAATCCCAAAACTCACACTCGTCTGCTGGATAAATATTATCAGTGCTTTCGATCCCATCGGCGTGTACATATTCACATCCAAAAATGTTAGACAAAGCACATGCTAAACCATTTGAATCTACACAATCGCCAATTTGGTCAAGCGCATCCTCCACCTGTTCCGGATTCTCACATTCTATTTCAAACGTTACATCTGCATAGAGCTTTTCTCTTACCTGGAACTTAACTTTCATCTTATCTCCCTTCCTCCGGTATTCCCGGAAAATATCAATTTTCTGGTTCATCATGATATTTCAATGCCTGGCCGCAAGTTGGACAAAAATAATCATCATCCTCAACCACATCCGAATCGCATACCGGACAGAAGCACTCTGCCTCATCACCAGCGGAATAATATGATTGATATGCCGGTGTCCACACCACCATTCTCGGCTCGCTTTTGTCTTTTAAATACTGGACTTCTCCTGGCGTCAGGCCGGTATCCTCATAGGCTTTCATCTTTTCTTTCTGTTGCAGCATGATTGCCTTCACCCGTTGCAGTACCGACAACGTAAAAGTATTATCCCGTTCCGCGTTGGACTTTATTGCAGCATCCAGCTCTATGATGTCTTTTTCAAAATCTCTTTCCATCCAGGCTCCTTTCTCCGGTTCTCCCAGAAATCCTAATTCTGGTTACAGCCTTTTTTCACCTTCTGAATCTCTTTCAGTTTCTCAATCAGCAACGACCGGTTCGTATCGCAATCCCGGAAGAACTTCCCATCCCGCAGCAGATAGTACTCATGCCGGCCGTAACCATCATGATATTTGGCCTCATAGCTTCCTGATGCATATCCATCGAATATCCTTGCGTGGTATACCTTCACCACCATGCTGGTGCCATCCTCCAGGTCATACCGGTAGTACCGTTCCCCGGTCTGTTTCGTCTCAATCCATAACGGCCACGTCTCATATGCATCCACGAAGGCAGCCCGTTGGTCATTATTCTTAAGCACCGGCAGTTCTGGCTGCTCTGGTTTCCGCGGTGGGTTCACGATGTCATCCAAATCGCATACATAGCTGGCCAAGGCACAAACCTTTAGTTTTAACCGGCGGATATAAATGTCATTTTCGTCCACCCTACATTCCATTCCTGCCTTAAGCAGGTTTTTTGTACGTTCCAGCTCATCCCGGGCAATCTGCAGTTCGGTCATGGGTTCCTCCGGGTCCCGGATGTCCTCCTCCGTTTCTGGAATCTCCGTGAATTCACCATCAATCACGGTATCCTGGGATTCCGGCATACCAGGGACATCGTTTTCATGTTCTGATGCCTCATCCTCAGCACTTCCCAAGAGGCTGAGTAATTCCTTTACGTACTTGCCCCAGGTCAAGCTCAGAAATGTCTCGCACATATTATCCTGGAAATGAATCCGTTCCGGGCCGCATTGATAAAAGCCGTACTCCGTTGACCCGCTGTTATGGGGTTCTCCGTGATTGATTATCAACTCCTGCCTCAGCAGTTTCACGTTCCCGTCATTGACGGCCTGCGCACACGGCTTGGACATGTGATGCTGATAGAAGTCCAGAACACATTCCTCCTGGGAAGGGATGGCCGTTTCCTCCCGGTGCATATCCGCGGTATCCAGCGGCAGACAATCCGGCTTTGTCTTTGGGGGTTCCAGATGCTCCGGGCGCCGCTGCGAACTATAACATTCCAACTCACAGTCACCGCGCCTGACGCATTCCCAGCAGCACACCCGGCTGCAGTCCTCCCCGGGTCCCGGGATGAGCTTATGGGCCTCCTCCAGGGTGCAGTCAAATTCTGGTCGGTGGATGCACTTCCCGGTCTTCTCTGGATGAGCCTGTTCTGATTTTGGTAGTTCCGGCTCCGGCTCTTCATCCTGAGGGGCCGGCTCCGGTTCAACTTGTGACGTCACAAGTTCCGGCTCCGTCTTTACTCTGTGTCGGAATTGGTATTCTTCCTCCAGACGGGTATTTTCTACGTCGAATACGGTCCGTCCCGAATCCGTGTAAAAAACTGTAACGTCCTGCCGTTTAAGAACTTTGTATGATAGTCCAAAAGCAGTAACTTCACACTCTTTTTCGGGCCTGGCATATCCGGCATCCAGGTATGCTCCAACAACCACGGCAAGGGCGGCACCATACGCATTGTCTATCGTCCTGTTTCCAGCAGTGAAATGTATTACCTCCGGCTCTCTTTCAGCTCCTTCATCCAGTTGCGATGTTACAACTTTCCCGCTCAGCTCTCCCTCATGTTCCTTCAGCTCTGGTTGTAATGTCACAACTTCCTTTACCTGCTGAGGTTCCGGCTTCCGGATAGCCTGCAGCTGCTTAACTGTCATATCCGGATTAGCCAGGGTCCGCTGTTCTTCCGTCAGGTAAGCCAGCTCCACCAGCTGGGAGACTTTATACTCCCTATACTCCTCCGCCAGCACCGGGCTGTTCCCGTCCTTACTCAACTGATCATTGACCTTGATGCACCGGCTGGCCCATCCCTTATCCCGGTCGTATTTGTCACGGACGAATTCCTCAAAATTCTGATATCCGGCCTCCTGGAAGAGTTTTCTGTCCCGGATGGCCTTAAGATAAAACCCAACCGCTATGTAATTCCTGACTGCGGCCCACATATTGGTTTCTATACCATCCATGGCCTGTGCCAGGGTCATGTCACGTTCATACCATTGCATTACTTCATTCATCGCGGCCCTCCTACTTCATCGTCTCATACATCCACTTCTTCTCATTCCACGCAACAGCCACCGGCGCCCCGCAGTCATAGCAGTCCACGTCAAATTCAGTCTCCGTCATGTTGGTCAGATACCTGGCCTGCCGGCCGCATTCACATTTCATGTACAGCGGAACCATACGCTCCATCCTTGTCACGGCCCCGCATTCGCACCGGTAATGATTCAGTCGTGTCTTGGCACAGAATCCCCTGGTCTTTCCACAGGCAGGGCATTTCATGTACAGATACCCTCCATATCCTGCGGAGATGATGTTAGGCGCCGGTTCTCCGCCTTCCTTTTTCGGAATCCATGCTGCTTCCACCACTGTCTCAGCCTCCTGTCTTTCCTGACCTGGATAGACTGTTTCTGTCGATTCCTGAACCGGTGCCACAGCTACGCCTTCCTGCTGTTTCTGTCCCCTGCTTCCAATCAGCCACAGTGATTCTGCCAATTTGCGGAACGCCGTCCGCGCCTGGCCCTCCTCCATGTCCATCACCATATATGCTCCTGGCATTGATATCCTAACTTTCATCCTGTTCTCTCCTTCCCACCGGCATGCATCCGAAGTGAATGTGAAGCTCCGTCCGCCGTCTTGTCTTGATATACACATGATCCCCGCTTATCTCCCGTCCGCACTGGCTGCAGATATAGACCTTGGGTTTTTCAGTTTTTCTTTCTTTCACTTTAGCCATCAGACCGTCTCCTCTTCTGCCGCATCCATAACAAGTTTTCTTAATTCCATGACACTAACTATGACACTGCCATAGCACTTTTTCTGGTACACAGCCTGGCTGATTGATTCACACAACCCAGAATCTGCTACTGCCTGGTTGATTCTCTGCAGGCTCTTCTCTTCATCCGACCGTTTTATGTACAGATTCCTGTGTACTACTTCATGAATGACTGCTTCTGTCATTCTCTTGAGTTCCTGCCGCAGGCTGTTGTATGCTGTTCTGTGTTTTGTCCGGAGGGTTTCCAGCGGCACATTATCCTCATTCTTCTTGAGTTTCCACAGTAAATCCTTATACCTCTGGATATCAATGCTGTTGATTTCTGGTATTTCATCTTCCACAAAGGCATCCCAGAACATAATCCATTCCAGGTCAGCAAACCTATCCACATCCTGCTTTGTCTTGAAATGCGGATAATGGCCAGGAACACGTCTAACACCAATTTCCCATATCTTCCTTTCGGCATATTCTCTTACTTCGTCCGTCATGATTTCCTCCAAGTAACCACTTTTCATGGTTACAGTAACCATCTTTTTATACTCATTGGATACCGCTCAAACCCTCATAAAATAAGGCTTTGTCAGCCACGGTAACCAAAGTAACCATGTTTTTAGGTTCCCTTACGCGCGAGGCATTTTTTCTAAATCTTTGTTAAAATATATACAAAGATTGTTAAATATTTTTTCTGTATATAGATAGGGGTTTTCGGATGGTTCCATGGTTACTCACCCCTAAAAACACCCGCAAACCCGCATGAAACCTAGCTTTTTGCGGTAACCATGCCTTGGTTACTCCATGGTTCCTGTCAGTTGAACGGCAGCCGTTCCTGGCCGTCATCCTCTATTTTCACAAATCCATCCCTGTCCGTGTTGTCATTTAACTTGAGAAAAATGCACCGTATCTTATTCCCATTGAAGCTTTTCACCTTGTCCATCCGTTTCCGGTTCCCTTCCACTTGGATAATGCCCTTCCGGTTCGCCCAGGACAGGAAAGATGTGCGCGAAAACCCGCCTTCCTTGCATAAAGCCGTAAAGGCCGTGGCGTAGATGATGGCATATCCATTCTCAATCGTGCCCCACTTTTCCACGTTCTCCACTTTATCGTCGAATCTGGCCGGATTCATGGCCACCTTGTCCAGCACGTACTGGTAGCACCTCTCATTGTCGGACAGATCATCACGGTCCACCAGGACCTCCCTGGCCTCCTCCAGACTTATGTACTGCCTGTCCTTAAACAGGTAATCTGTGGCCAGCTTGTCGGCCGTCAAGATGATTGACAGGGACAGGCTCTGCTTCTGCATCTTCTCATCATCCGCCAGCTGGCGCAGGAAGCCCTGCTGTATTTCGCGGATCCGATCAACCCCAATGTCTTTGACGACATCCACGAACTCCTGGCCGGCATGGCCATAATTGCGCTTGACCAGCTCCGCAGTGGCCCCAGGATCGTCAAAAACCCGCTGACCGCACTCAATTTCCAGTATTCGGTTGATAGCGCCACCCTGGGTCACATAGGAGCTCAAAGGCCGTTCTCCGTTGGTCAGAATACAGTTCTTCCAGTGGTTCTCCCGGTTCAGTCCCAGCTCCTTGTTGGAACGGGTCTTGCCCTTTCCGGAGCACAGGTCATAGACCAGCCCCTCAAAGTTGTCCTCTATCTTCCGGTTCTTCTTGCTGGTATCATCCAGAATGAGGGGCAGGTTATTCAGCAGGTCGCAGATTGCTTCCAGCCCGACCTCTGTCCCCTTATAATCTTTAATGTAGGCGCTCTCGTCCGGATCCGCCCAGACAGACGCAGCCAGCATCAGATCCACCGTCTTGCCGCCCTCCGTCTCTCCCCAGAGGTCCACAAAGTACGGCAGGCCGCCCAGGAGCTGCACCAGGACACTTGAAAAGGATGCCGCCAACATAAACTTAACCTCCAGCCGGCCAATCCGGCGCAGCTCCAGCACATGCTCATACCACTTATTACGGCTTCCGGATGGCCCGATGCTCTCCGCTATCTGGCGGAACCGCACGTCTCCATCAAATACAATGTCAGTATCATACGGCAGAAATCCTCCGCGGATCCATCCAAGTTTTGACGTGGAATACTGAACCACTATGTGTTCCTCGTTTGCGTTTTCGACATCTGCCAAAAACCGCACAAGGTACTTCGCATTCTCGCTGGTGACCGCTATCCCACGACCAGACAGGCTTACTATCTTATTGGCGGACGTAACCATGGTCTTAGGCACAATGATTTCATCCCAGCGCCCGTTGCGCTTGTACGCCAGTTTTATCTGCTCCTCCCCGGTCTCCAGGTTACGCAGACGCTCCACCGGCAGGATAGGATGGTAGCAGGCCAGGATGTCTGTGTATCCCGTGGTGGGGTTCCGGAGGAATATCCCTCCCTCACCGGCAATCCACTCCTTACACTGCATCCGGTCATAGGGTCCATCAAAATTAGTCCATTGCTCCAGCGTGCAGGGCTGGTTTTTCTTATCCCGTTCCCGGCGCCGCATCTCCCGCTCCACACGTTTATAGGCCTTGACCAGTTCCTGGAACTTCTTTTTCACCCCCAGCTCTCCGGCCCGGTCCTCCAGCGACAGCAGCAGCCTTGACTTGTACAGCTCGTCCTCCTGGTCAAACACCTCTGTCAGCACATCATCCGACAATACTGTTTCAGCCGTCAGCTCCTTCAACGGCACCATGCTACCACCTCGCTTCCAATCCGCTTAACTCCGCCTGCACATAGAGCTGATACTGCAGGGCATTGTAACAGTCACACCACACATCACTTAGCGGCTCTGAACGCTCCATATAGGCCCGGCAGACGCTTATGAGCCTGTTGTTCAGCCGGCGCTTCTCCCGTTCCCGGTCCGCCTCTTTCTGGCGCATCGAGCGCTGTTTCTGCGCCCGGTAAACCGCCAGCCGGCTGGAAAATGTCGGCTTCTGATATTCCCCGCCAAGGCTCATGAATGCCTCCTTGAAGGAGACCTCATCCATCTTCATGATAAAATCAAAGATATCACCATGGGCGCCGCAGGCATGGCAATGGAAGTCCCGGTCATATACCTTAAGGGATGGTTCCCGGTCTCCGCCATGGAAGGGACAGTGGATGAAGCCGGCACGGTTGGGCTGGAACCCATACCGCTCCACCACATCCCTCATGCTGTATGTTGCCTTAATTTCCTCACTGGTCATGGCAATCACCGCCCAGCAGCTCTATAATCTGTTTCCCGGTGTCCTTCTTCTCGCAGAACAGGAACCGGCAGCCATACTTGCGTTCAAATGTGCATAAAATTTTATAAAGCTTATCCCCGGTTGTAGCCTTCGTCTCCCGCTCCATCCATCTGCCTGTATGCGGATCCTTATACCGTTCTACCCGTCTGGGATTCCTCCACCATATCACATCCTCCAGGCATTCAATCCCCCGGCCGTGTTCACACAGAATGATGATTTCAATTCCATGTTCCCTGGCCCGCAGAATTTCATCGCGGAACCGGTTATGCCCCTGGCAGACATTCCCGCACAGCTCCGTCAGATCCTGTTTCCGGTCTATAATCAAACGGGGATTATCATAGTTCATATAATCCCCGACATATAATTTTGATACGAAATGGTCCACACCCTGGCGGTCAAACTCCGCCACAATCTTCCGGATGGCCCGGGCCTTCTCGCGGCTGTCAATCTGTATATTCAAGCAATCACCTCTGTCTAATTAAACGGCAGTCCTTCGTCCTCCACTCCATCAGGAATATTCATAAACCCATCACCAATCGCACCGACAGGAGCCTGTCTCTGAGACGAAGCTGCCTGCGTATAGCCGCTGCCTGTATCAGATGATACGTTCCTGCTGTCTGCGAATTCCTGGTCATCCAGAATGACATCCGCGGTATATACTTTTTGGCCCTCTTTATTCACATAGCTGCCTGTCTGAAGCCTTCCGGAAACAAGGACACGCATTCCCTGACGGAAATACTTCTCCGCAAACTCCCCGGCCCGGTCAAATGCAACACAGTTAATAAAATCTGCCGCCTGATCGTTGTCCTGGTTCCTGCGTCCTCTCCGGTCCACTGCCAGCGTATACTTCGCAATCGTCATGGAGCGCTCGCCCTGCGAATATCTGATTTCCGGGTCCCGGGTCAGCCTTCCCATAAGAATCACTCTATTCATTTTTCGACTCCTCTGACTCCCTTTTCTTGTATAGTTCCAATTTTTCCATGCAGTCCTTATACTGGGCCACGTTCATTTCCGTCATATCCTTGATGCTGTACATCTTAAAGATATTATCCATCTTGAGCCCTTTGTGGCTGTATTTCTCAACCAGCTTCCTGATGGTTTCAATCATGGCCGGCGTGACCTTATCCATCCCTGCGGCCTGTTCTGACTGTGATGTGGATGTTCCCGTCTTTGCCCCTGCCTGCTTCTCAGTTTCCTGTTTTCCGGATGTCTTTACGCTTCCCTTTGCGCCCTTGTTGGACGTCTGCCCTTTTCCGGCTGTATTATCCTGGTTGTCCGCATCCTTCACATCATCAATGCAGAACAGACCATTCAGGGCATATTTCCTGGCATAGCTGCTGGTGCTCCCTGTCACCTGTGACACATCCATTCCCTTCTTTTCCTGTTCCTCCCTCGCATAGGCCGTGTTCTCCACGGTCTCGCCGGATTCACAATCCACAAACCGGGCCGTGGCCCTGATGTAATACCGGTCCCCAATCATAACCAGCTCGTCTCCGACCACCAGCGCCGCCTTTACCTCCTGAAGGAGGGGCTTGGCCGCCTCCTGGATATCCTCACAGTTCCGGTAATAGTAGTTTCCGAACTTGTTATACTGGTTCTTAGGCGCTTTCAGACCGGACTGGACATGCTGCAGTTTCTCATATACATTCATGGTCTACACCTCCTCTATCCGGATAATGGTGTCGTTCGATGCATATTTAATTAAACTCGAAGTCAGTTCTTTGGCTGTAAGCGCTCCCCCTGCCTCCTTCAGGAGTTTCTCCAGCAAATCTGCTGATTCGGAATCAATCTTGACGACTCCATCCCCTCTCGCATTCCGGTTAATTCTGACTTCGCTTTTTCTACTTACAGTAATAATATTCGCCATCAAACATCCTTCCTTTCGTAGTACAGCCCCAGACTGATCATGGCCATCTCCAGCTCCTGCAGTTCGGAATCCGTCCCCACCACCGTATATACTGCGGTATGGGAATCCGGTGCCGTCAACGGTGCGGCGCTCTCCTCATCCACGGACCTTATCTCATCCTTTACGGCTTTTTCCGCTTCTTTGCGGATACGCTCTTCTTCCTCTTTTACGGCTTCTCTACGGATACGTTCCTCCTCGGCCACACGCCGGCGTTCTTCTGCCCGTATCCGTTCAATCTCTGCCTGGTGTCTGCGTTCCTCCTCCTGCCTGCGGCGCTCCTCTTCCTTACGCAATGTCTCTGCCTTCTGGGTCTCATACCGGTTGATGTATGCCAGCGCATCCGGAAGGCTCAGCGTAGCCTGGAATTTCCGCAGGGCATCCGGTACCGCATCGGACTGCATGGCCTCAATGGCCGCCTTGCCTGCCCTGGCGCCGGCTATGGCCTCTGATATTGCCTTTCGGATAGACTTGACAGAGACGCTGGCATTGCTCCACTTGTCCTCCTGCAGACGGTAGAGCGGGAGAAAGTCCGCCATATCGCCGATCTCTTCCATGTAGATCTTCTCTATCTCCGCCTGGCGTTCCTTGATCCGCTTATCCTCAAACGCCTCAATCTGTCCATTGATATGGTTGATCGGCTTGTCCACCAAGGCGGTCATCTGCTTCACTCGGGCATGGAACTGATTATATGGTTCCATCCACTGCGCCTTGACCTCTTTATCGCTATCTTCTATAGACTTCTTAAGTTTACGCAGACCTGCCACCGTTTTTTTGGCGCCTGCCTTAGTATCCTCTGTGAAAACCACATTGTCATACTGGCTCATTTCAATTACAAGCTGTTTTTCAATCTCGTTAAAGTTTGTCTGAATCTGGCCGGCTACCGGCTTTACCTGTAATACAATTTCTCCCATCATATCCTCCTATTTGTTTGTTGATTCTATGTTTCCTGCGCACCGCGGCGCCTTTCTGACACTGACTGCAGGCCGGGCCATCCGGAATCCGGTACTGGCCGCACACATCACATTTATGCATGTCACGCATCCTGCAGCACCTCCACCTGTTCGTCCGGCCGGAAACTCACATCCGACCGGATGGAACCAAGGTGAAACATTACAATAATCATGTTCCGCATCTGGTGTATCTTCTCAATCGTAGGGCTCATCCAATTGCCTGCGGCGCCATACTCAATATGTATCCTCTGTCCCTCCTGCAGATCACCTGCTCTAATTATCATTCAGAAACACCTCTCCCTCCAGAAATGCCATGTCCTGCAGCACCTGGTTGTAATGCTCCTGGACTTCGGTACTGGCAGACTCTACCGCTTTCCTGGCCATCTGTTCACGAAACAGCGTCCAAAGACGAAAATAGATTTTATCATCCATGGCATTTTTCCTCGTCCATCATCTTTGCAGCCATGCCGCACAACATTCCTAAATATGCGTTTTTATTGATTCCAATAGCATTGCACAAAGCACTGACTGTATCTGCCAACAAACGGGCGGTTGCTGTCATAACCTCATCCTGATTCCCTACGACAACAACTGATACTTCGTTGCGCTCTCCAGCATCCCTTATTTCGATTCCTACGGTTGTTACATTCTTTTCAGCTTTAATCATCTTGATTTTTCCTCCATTCCCTCGTATAATGAGGGTGATTAGTTATTATTAGTTAACGGACCTTTGGACGGCTCCACCCGTCTGGGGTCCATTTTTTGTACGACTGGCACGGTATCATCCGGCTCCGCTCCGGGCATCTGTTCCTGTACTGGCATGTCCGGCATACATCCTCTGTCATCGTCTGACCCCTCCCTACTCCTTGACATAAACAGACTTGGTATCGTTGTCATATACCAGCCGCAACGTGTTGCCGATATCGTCCTCTATCATGGCCTCGTTGTCATGTACGGCCAATTTAAAATAGCGTATCTCAAAACCTTCTGACTGTAGCCACTTGCGGATTGCGTACTCCGCGATGCTCTTTGCACCTTTAATCACTTTCCCCTTCCTCCTTTCAAAGTCTCACACCCATGGCCAGCGCCATGACCACTGTTGCTACAACCACCATTCCGAACATCCAAAAAGTTGCTATGATAATCCATCTCGCTGCCGTTATTAGGGGATGCTCGTCCCTTTCGTCATCACATCTCAATTTCATACACCGTCCCTCTGTCGTACACTACACGGATTTTGTCACCATTAATGTCCGTCACTATGGCCTCATGTGCGTTAACTGTTTCCATGTGGCCATCCAGGCCTGGATAAACCGTTTCCAGATACTGATGGATACGGTGCTCCGCAAATGTCTTAGCTTTCATTGGCTTATCCCTCCTTTCCATGCTTGTCCTACAGGGCCGCCCTTAGGCGGTGTCCTCTCGCTTCTGAATTCTTTCATCACGGTACTGTTCCAAAAACCGGTAAAACATTTCCGTATTCTCGTTTCTTTCTACTTTAATGTCCTCCGGATTTGTGTAAACTTTTCCGTCATAGGTTGTTATGATTACGTTTGCCATATCACCACCCCTCTCTGGTAAATTGTATGTGGTACTGGTTGTACTTCTTACGTTGTCCGTCTTGTCTTTTTCCTCCCCCTGACCTATACTGTACTTACAGGCGTTGCAGCGCCGAGTATTTAGTGAAGGGAATATTATTATGGAACTCATGCCTAACTGTGTTGATAATGCAATTAAAAACCTTACTAACGAACCAGCAATGTCTATTGGAACTCTCATCAAAGACGCCATCTATCTTAAGTTTGGCTCAATATCCTATAAAGCTGAGAAAAGGCGTCTCTATGAAAAATACGGCTTAATTGAATTGGAGGCGCGATTAAAACTCTGTATAGAACAAATTCCATCTGAAAAGCTTATAGAACCTGATTATCAAACAATAATGCTTGCATTAGATAATGTAGATTCTTGCATCAATTCCGAAGAACTTAGAAATCTGTTTGCTAACCTAATAGCACGTTCATGCCATAGTGACTATAAGGAACTCATACATCCATCTTTCTCAGAGACACTAAAACAAATGAGCCCTTATGATGCTAAAATTTTAAAATACTATGTCAGCAACAAACCAGAACGATTGATTACATACACATATTTCAATAATAGCGAGAATGACTTTTATAACAAAGTTCCCTATACTTTTGATACTTATCCGAACCAGCACGAAGCAAGGTATGTATCTTTTTCACTTTCATCACTGATGCGGTTAGGCATACTTGCATTTGATGATGACGCTCTCGTTCACCCCGCTGATGACTCTCCATTTAAAAATTCAGATTTCTATAAACAGTGCGAAGAAGAACGTATCAAAACGGGGAAATATCTTCATTCTGAAATTGTTGGAAAAATATGTGGATTAACGCCTTTCGGTACAGCCCTTATACAGGCTTGTCTTGATTGATATTGCGAACAAGCATTTCAATCGTTTTCAGAGCATAGTTTTTGATTTTTTGTGATTGCTCAATATTCAGGTCGCACATTTCTTCTACGTAGGTCATTAGTTCTCTTTTTACCGCGGCTGTTATCTTAATCGTAACGATAGCCGCGGTAATCGTTGAAACTAGGACAGACAATAAAATAAGTAACATTACTTTCTCTCACCTCTTCCTATTCACTTGCCGATGTGCAGTACCTTAGCTGCTCTTTCTATCCTTAATATCAGTTCCACTTTTAGGTACATTAGGAATTAGGCCACACATCAAACCAAACACCTTATTTTGACCCGCTTCATCCAACATCGGTGCCATAATAAGGATATTTTTTAATGTGTCATTTGTTAATTGAATTAAATTGGTATCTTGCATCTTTCATCACCTCACTCTCTTTTGCTTGTTAAGGACATTATATACCACGCTTTTGTCCTTGTCAATCATATCTTTTACTCTTTTTGTCCTTTACAAGCATTTTTCTTTATGCTATAATTTGCTTATATACAAGAAAGGAGAATCACGCATGAACACATATGAACGAATACGATTTCTGCGTAAAGAAATTTTGCATAAGACTCAAGAAGAATTTGCTGAATCCATTAGGATATCCCGTTCAAATCTCGGAAATATAGAAACCGGAAAAGTCGCTGTTACAAATAGAGTAATATCCGATATCTGCGTTTCATTTCATGTAAATGAAACCTGGCTTCTCACTGGTGAAGGCGGTGATGATAACATCTTTACTCAAATATCTGCTGATGACCGATTTTCATTAAATTTGGGAAAACTGAGTACAACTGAAAATGAATTTGTACGAAATGGTATAAACTTATTAGCAGAAACAGACCCAGAAAAATTGAAAATTTTAGAAGATTTCATGAAAGCATGGCTGGGAATTAAATGACAGGGAGACACCTCAGTGGGCGCCTCCCTGTAGGGCAAGGATAAAAAGGTAAATTCTTCTAAGTAAAGCATTGTTATTGATTTCCTTAACCTTTTCAGAAATAGCATTCCAGTATTCTTGATTACTCATAATATGTACCACCCTTTCCCTTTTGTCTCTACGAAACCATATAGTCAGTTTATCGACTATGTTATACTGTATGAACGTTATATTTCCATTATTTACCTGCTGTTTCCGCATTTGTCCGCTATAACGGACAAATATCGACAAGCGTCTATTATGTACCCCCGTTTAGGGGGTTATGCGGATTGAAAACAGGTCAGCTGGTTTAACGTCCAATGCAAGGGAAAGGATGCATATTGTGCGTAATGTGGGATTGGCCTTGCCATCTTCAATCTGGTTGATTTGGGTTTTACTGATTCCTGATAGCTCCGAAAGACCACGGTCTGTAAGGCCTGCTTTTGTTCGGAACTCATAAAGATGATATTCAATTGTGAATCGTGGAACCATGAGCGTGTACCTCCATGCGAATAGTATCCGCAGTAGCAGTGAAGGTCATACACAAACTTAGGTTTGATTTTTATTATATCAGAACGTATGTTCTGTTTCAAGTATCAATATATAGAAAATACTATTTCACAAGGAGGGGACATCATGAAATTTGGATTGCGCAAAATTAGCCCCATGAAATCCCTAAAGGCCAGGACCACCGGACGAGCAAAAAGAGCGGTAAAAAAAGCATTAATACCCGGATATGGGAAGAAGGGTATGGGGTGGATAAAGAATCCTAAAAAGGCCGCATATAACAAAGTGTATAAAAAGACTTCATTTAGTCTTTTTGATTTATTTAAATAACGCAAGAACCCCTGTGCAGAAAACACAGGGGCCCAGCCTTACCAAGGGTGTCACGGTTCCCATGATAAGAAATGTTGAGTACAAGACATAGTATATCATCTTTCCGGACACCGGGCAACCATATGTGTAATTTTACGTCAACCGAAGAGTATAGTTAAGTATGAGGAGAGATGAATATGATTAAAGGCGCATGTTATGTCCGTGTATCTACGGACAATCAGTTAGAAAACTATAGTATAGAGGAACAGACTGACCGTTTGAAGGCATACTGCAAAGCAAAAGATATTCAGATAGTCAAGATATATACCGACGGCGGCTATTCCGGCGGAAACGTTAATAGGCCTGCCCTGCAGCAGATGCTCCAAGACATCGACAAAGGATTGATAGATTCTGTCATTGTTTACAAGCTTGACCGCTTATCCAGAAGCCAGAAGGATACTCTCATGTTGATTGAGGATTGTTTTCTGGCCAAGAATGTGGATTTTGTTTCTGTGAATGAGAATTTTGATACATCCACCCCATTTGGCCGGGCCATGATTGGAATACTGTCGGTCTTTGCCCAGCTGGAGAAAGACCAGATTACGGAGCGTTTTACCATGGGACGCATCGGCAGAGCCAAGAATGGATATTTTCATGGGGGTGGCAACGCACCAACCGGCTATGACTATATTGACGGGGAGCTCATAATAAATGACTATGAGGCCATACAGGTCAAGGATTTGTATAATCGGTTTTTAAAGGGGTATTCCATACACAACTGTTGGCAGTATATGCAACAAAAATATGGTGGATGGAGCAGTGAGGTCTTAGTCCGGAATGTCCTTAAAAACGAACTGTATATAGGAAAAGTAAAGTTTAAGGGGGTAGCCTATCAAGGCAATCATCAACCAATCATATCCGAAGAAACATTCCGGCAGGTACAGGACCTGTTTAACAGCTCCAGGAGGGCCTCTGATACCTTCAAGCGGTCTCCGTTTAAGGCGAGCACCCTTCTTTCAAGCCTCGTCTATTGTGGTAAGTGTGGGGCACGGTTCCACGGTGAGCATGGTAATTATTCTTGCTATAGTCGTACCAAGGGAGATAAAAAGTATATTGTTGACCCCAACTGCAAGAATAAAAAATGGAAGATAGAGGAATTAGACAGACTGGTGTTAGATTACATAATGCGTTTAGACTTTTCTAAATTAAAGAGTGGGCACCCTGTTCCGGTCCCGGTCACAGATTATTCAATCCGCCTGAATGAAATAGATAAGCAGATTGGAAAACTGATAGACCTGTATCAAGTCAGCGGAATCCCAATCGAAACCATACAGGAAAAAATGGATGCGCTTAATAAAGAGAAGGAAGCACTACTGAATATATCAAAACCAAAAAATGTGCCGGTAACAACTCTTGCTGAAATGATAACCGCGCGGGATACCTTGATGTCGCTTTCTGATACAGGAAGCTTGGATGAAAAAAGAGCCTGCCTGACTATGATTGTAGACCGCATCATAATTGATGATGATAATGTCAATATCAAGCTAAAGCAGTTATAATCTAATTTACAAGTTTTCTTATACTATGTGTATGGGATTCGGATGCAACGCAGCGGGCATTGTGGGCTGCCGCATCATTGATTCCCCCAGAGAACGGCTTATTGCCATGATAACCAACAACTTTGTGCCCTGCAACGGAAGGTTTCCGCCACCATACAAAGGGAAACAAAAATGTTCCTCGGCGCTGACAATGAAGAAACAGCCGAATTAATCCTACCTATATATGGCTTTGAAGATTGGGCTTTAAAACTGAAGGCCTATCGTAAAAAGAACCATATCACACAACAAGAGCTTGCACAGCTTATGGACGTAAAACATCTTACTCTCCGCAGTTGGGAACAAAAACAAGCAAAGCCACCTTACAATGTATGGCGGCTTCACAAACACTTATTTGATGATTCCATCAAGCTCACGTGATTTTAGGTTATCCAGTATTTTATCAATGACGGCTATCTTATCATCGGTCGTTAGATTAGAACTGTTTAGCCTGCGTTCCACCACCTGTAAATGGAATTCATTGATTTTATCGGAAAGTGCGTGCAGATCCATATTGTCAGGAATATGGACAATAACATTCTGAACACAGTTCCTTTTCACTCACGCTCTCCCTTCGATAAATACCAGTCATTTTATGTTATGAAAATATCGGTATGTCCTATTACATCTTACGAAGCTGTTCCAATCTGGCACAGCTTCATTTTATGCTATAAGCAAGTCGAACAGCCTTGGCAAAGCTTACGGGAATCCACCTCTGCACTAATTTCTTTTACACCTCCGGGTCCACCTCCATAAGCAATTTATATTCTGGGTGCTCCTTTAACGAAAGGTCATATTTAATCGTGCCATATTATGTCAAAACCATGCCATTTTATATAAGTTGCTTTTCTTCATAACGCCTACTGCCACATGACTTAAGTCAGAACCAAGCCCTGTTTCTGCCTCTCCTCCCAAAATGTCCCACTTGTGTCCGTTCCCATATCCAAGCTGATTCTTAACGAGACATCAACCGCCCTCATATCTCTACAATCTAAGTGTCCTATGTACTCCAACAGTCTTGACTTATCGATTGTGCGAATTTGTTCCAACATAATAATGGAATCCTTTTGCAGAACGGAATTCCGGTTAATAAATACATGGGTCGGCAATGGATGCTTCTCCATCCGGCTTGTAACTGCTGCCACAATTACGGTCGGGCTGTAACGGTTTCCCACATTATTCTGAACAATGAGGACTGGGCGTACCCCTCCCTGTTCACAGCCGACCACTGGACTTAAATCCGCATAGTAAAAATCTCCCCTGCATAACATTCTCTTCTCCCCTTCCTTTCTTTTTGACAGTCTCTGACTTTACATTTAGCGATATATCTCACCTGTACCAATTGTCTGCGCCGCTCTGACCCCACAATCGATATCTGGAGTGGAAATAATATAGCAGCAACTGGTCCATTAGATGCTTGTCCACATATAAATATCTGGGATGTTGATTAACTAATGTTCTTTAAGGCCCTTCTCATATTGAGGTAGGCCCTTAAATTAGCCTCTTGAAACAAATCTTTCATTTACTCTTCATTAATGACATTTCATTCACATATACCTTGTCTGTATCCTCATATCGTTCTCAATGCCACATTCATGCAGCCGGCCCTGACAGGCGGCTGCATGAGCTGGCATCGAAATCACCTTCTTTACAAGTTATTCTGCGCTTCTATTCGACACTACTCCCCGAAGCTTGTCCAGACAGACTATTGGATCCAGACAGGGCAGCCAACCCGCCTGCCTGCGGCTGACAGGCATCATAGGAGTTCCACCTCCGCCAGGTTCTCTGGCGGCCGCCCTCATTGCGTGGTCCCCGGCCAAGGGGGCTGTGACTGGACGGAAGTATCATTATAGGCTATCCGGGATTGTGGCGATTCAATCCGCCATGGATTGATTTTGAGACAGGTAGTTGCCGCTCTTGCCTTAAACCCAGGAAAAGATATATAGGTTATTTGACGGAATCCATTTTCCGCAGGCAGTCACCGCGTACCTCTCTTGTCGCTTCTGCTCCTCGCATCCGGATAGCTAATGTAACGAATTGGCTGGATATGAAATTTTCAATGTACACCTGTAAGGGACTTATGAAATAAAATACCCTCTACTATTTAAAAGCCGAAAAATACCACAAGTGATAACCAACTTTTTAAAAAAATTTTGAGATAGAATAATATTTGATTTTTTCATATTATTATGGTATAATTAGGCCATAATTAATTCGAATTGAGAGGTGAGTTTATGCCACAGATTATTCCGATTAAGGATTTAAAGAATACTTCCGACATTTCTGATTTATGTCATACATCCCAGGAACCGATTTTCATCACAAAGAATGGTTATGGCGATATGGTAATTATGAGTATGGAAACATATGAGAACACGGTTTGGAAATCCAGCCTTTACCGCGGTCTGGAAGTTTCCGAAGAGCAAATACATTCAGGAAGGACTAAGGACGCCAGGGCATCCCTGGATGAGCTGAAGGATAAATATGGATTATAAACTGCACATTACAGAACAGGCGGTTGAGCAACTGGACTGGATCATCAGTTATCTTGTTTCCAATTTAAAGAATCCTACCGCTGCCCGCAAGCTTTTATCTGAAATTGAAATCATTTACAGTTATTTGGAATCAGACCCCCATATCTACCCTCAATGTGACGATCCGTTTCTACGGACAAAGGGTTATCACAAAGCAACTGTCAATCATTTTCAATATGTAATACTTTTCTTAATTGATGATAAAAGCAGAACTGTCTATATATCCGGATTATTTCACGAAAAAGAAAATTATGGCCAGAAACTATAGACATCTGATTCCATCGTCTCAAGGGCTAAATAACAATATGATTTATAAAAAGGGCAGCCATTCTGGTTTACGCCTGAATGGCTGCCCTATATTAATACTTGGAAACTCTACAGCTTCATCCATATCCTTAACTGTTTTAGAATCTTCTCTTTGCGTTTATGAACCGCTGCCTGCGATATTCCAAGCTGCTTTGCCAGGACACGCTCTGATACCCCCTGATAATACAGCCGGTACAGCAGATCCCGTTCTTCATCTGTTAATTTTACCAATGCAGGATACAGTTTGTCCGTGTATATATTATGGATGGCTTTATCCTCTATAGATAACCCGGAATCATCATATAGCAGTTCCTCTCCCAGCATCTCATCCGTATCCAGGGACTGATAATGCAGGATCTCATATGGTACCTCCCTAGTCAGGTACTTCTTTCTCCGAATTACCCGGTAATGCTTCATGTACATATCTTCGGTGACTTCCATCAGCGAATTCTGAATGCACACAAAATACACATTTCCTTCAAGCTTCTTATGTGAAACGTATTTCTGATATTCATCATATGTGACTTCCGATAATATTCCATTTTTCCTGATATAATATCTCCTGTCTTTCATTTTCTTACCTCCGGCTCTAAATATCAAGTCCAGAACCGAAGGCGGTGATCTGCAACGCAGCGCTTCTTCATCATTAAAAAATGAGCCGCCTATCCCACAATCACTTGTGAAATATGCAGCCCATCTCTGATCATTGTAAATCTCATCCGCACAGAATGTACTTTCAGAAGCCCGTCTACCTGCTCCTCTTCTATGTGAATTTCCGTTATCCCAATCACCTGTGCATTGAATTGGAATATAGTGGTTTCTGTCCGGTATATCCCTTTTAGGATCACCGCCGATACCATCAACTCCTTACCATGGCACTACATGATTTAGGGCATCCGTTTTTCAACCATTTTCTTTATTGATAACGGAAACATGCCCTGTGGTTTTCCATACTTCGTCTAAAAGCTGCAAAATCCTATTTGATAAGCAATTTCCTGTCATCAGCATGCGTTATCCTCCCTTCCTTTCTGCTGTTTTATCTCATGGTAGGACACTTTTCAACAATTTCTTCTGCAATCATTATAACAATTTGACCTGTAGAAATTAGATATGAAAAAATTCCATTACCGTATCCAGTAAAGCTTCCAATATAATCTGCATGGACTGACTGAAGGTGATATCTTCGAGCTCATCCATTAGACAATAAAATAATTCACAGATAGTTTTATCATCTTCATTTCGCCGTTTTGCCACCGAAAGCAGCATATATCTGGTAAATACGATTGCCACATGGGCATTTAAGGCATCATATGAGATACTTCGGCATTCTTTTACCAGTTTCAGATAAGATTTGCAGGATTTGAAAAACACCTCGATGTCCCAACGTTTTCCATAAACACGGATGAGCTCTTCTTCCGAAAGATTCGTATCCGTGCTGATTAGGGCCAGCCAGTCTTTCCGGTTGCTCTTATTGCGGACACACACGATTCTGGCCGGAAGAGCCTCGTCATCTTTTTTCAGAGTGACATTTACGGAAAGCAGGTATTTTGAACGTCCGCGCCGTTTCCGGTTTTTGCTGTAGATCTGCTTGATATTAAGGTTTTGCCCTTCATACAGATACTTTGTTTTGTTCTTTTTTATCAAGGCAATGGTATCCATATGGCACTTTTCTTTTAAGGAAATCAGTGTCTTAGGGGATGAAAACCAGCTGTCGAACAGAACATATTTGGCAGAAAGACCAACCGCCTGAGCGGATGCAATCAGTTCCAGCATGACATCAGTCGCTTTCCGGCGCAATTGGCTGCGGCGTTTTCCAGCAATGGAACGGCCATCGAATTTTTTGCAGGGCAAATCAGGTTCTTGTTTTCCGCTGCTAAAAGCAGACAATAGGTGACCGGGACAAAGGAGTTTCCATCCGACCAGCCCAAAGTAAACATACGGTATCCTTTTTTATATTTCATGGAGCAATGGTCAAAAACGTTTGCCAAAAATTCGGTTTTTTTAGAGCGTGACCGTTCAAACAGGCTGTCATCTATAATGAAGACATCTTTCCGTTTTTCATCAGTAAGTGTTTTCATGAAATCGTTAATGATTTTGGAAGCTAGAAGCACAGTAAAACGCTGCCAGTTTGTTTTCACGCTGTTCAAAAAACGATAAAGGGTGTTTTTTGAGAATCCTTCTTCAAAAGTTTTCGTTTTTCTCTGCATATAGTGACTGCGGTCAGAAAAGAGCAGGCATAACAAGTAGCGAAAGATTGTCATGACAGGAATCCCCTTTTCCTTACCTGCATTACACTGAAAGAGAAGTTTCCCGATTTGAAACTCGTTGATAAATTTTGATACAAAATCAAAAATCTCATTTTCCTTATGCCGATTATATGGTATACTTGACATAGCATGAATCTCCTTGCTGTGTAATTGTTTCTGGACAATTCAATTATACCATGCAAGCTGGATTTGTGCCTTTTTTATGCGTTAAAGTATTGAGTTTTCAAGGTTCATCACACCAAATGGTGTGGGAAGTTTGAGTTATGTATATAATCTGTATGTTCCCTCCATCAATACTTCCGTCCCTGAGTACGGTTGATGTGTCCTCAGAAAGACCATTATCATGTATCCCCCTACCCTCCATTGGCATTACCCAATCTCTTCGGTGTCGGGTAAGGGAACCACCTTACACTCATTCCCTCCCCAAAGAACGGAACGTGCGGCTTTCACCGCATTTCACTCACGCATCTATAACGCATAATAAACTATCTGCGTAGCTCGATTGGCACATATCGCTTTTCTTCCTGTCAAATCGGTGTTTCTTCGCTCGATTTTCTAAGTACTCCTGTTCAAGAAAGGGGGTTTTATTAAGTGTCATTTGCCCCTTTCATACTATTGGCATGTCCATCATCAGGAACAGGATGTTCTTTTCTGTCATATACGTCCATTTTCTTCCTTTATGTGTCTTCCGATATTTATTAACTATCCACTGTTTTCCCTTGTTTGGATGTCTCCTTTTCGCCCATCTCCATAACATTTTCCATATACGATGGTCTATTGTGCTAAAGGATTTCTTAGCCCAGGTAGCGTGATGGTAATTCGCCCATCCCCGGATAATCTCATTCACCCTGCTGATTAAAATTTCTTGCTTTATAGTTTGACTGTTCTTAATCAGTTCACTGACTTTCTGTGTGATTTTACACATGGATTTGTGGGACGGCATGATGATTAGCTTTCCTTTGAACTTTCGGAAAATCCATCTCAGGAAATCAAAACCTTCATCTATATGTGTAATCACTGTTTTCTCCTTTGACAGGGTCAGTCTTCTTGGTTTTAGGAAGTCTTCTATCATTCGTTTGATATCTTCCAGTGTTTCCTTATCCGATGCTGTAACTATAAAATCATCCGCACTATGCCGAATTCGGCATAGTTTCAACTTCGGTATAGTCCGCATACCTCACAAACCGCAATCCCCGTTTCTCCAACTCCTGCTATCTCCTGCTGGATTACCCTGTCCATGACGGTTGGTATCCCGAGTTTTCTCCTGCTTCCGTTTGGCTTGGGGATTTCTACTCGTCTTACTGGCTGAGGATGGTACTCCCTCTTCCTGATTTGCTCCCTGATACTGTCCCAGTTCTCACGGATATATCCGTCGAGTTCTTTAATCTCCATGCCGTCCACTCCGCCTGCTCCTTTATTGGCGCAGACCTTCTCGTATGCTTCGTTCATGTTTCTGTTGTCCAGTATCTTTTCTAACAGTTCCGACATGCTTTGTGTGCTTCGCTCCTTTCCGCTCCCTGTGATAAGTCCTATATTTTCGCGTTTACAGCTCCTATACGTTTCGCCTACATCCGCTGTCAGATATCCACAGGTACATACATTCGTCTGCACGGTTACATTGTTCAGCCCTTCAGCAATTTTTTTTAACAAGATTGCCTACTATGGCTTCTGCTGACTTCTCACGATAAATCGTTTTCAACCGCAAGCGGGATACTTCAACCACTTCAACCAATACTTACGTCCGTGAGACCTCACGGGATAAGTCCGTGTTCTTTCCTCGTCTACCCTCCTAATTTACGCACATAGGTTACGGCTACCTTTAGGGCTTCGTTGCTTTAAGCCAACTTACCCGCCATGCACGCCTTATTATCAGGTTTCTGTCCGTAGGGCTACGATTTCGCTATCCCTTCTTCTCGCCCACATCTCACGATATGAACCTTGGGAGTCGCTATAAAGTTCGTCGGTAGCTACGCCTATGTGGACTTTCACCACAGAACACGGGCATGCCCGTCATACTTTATTAAACCGTACCATTGCTGATACGGCTCTACAAATACTATTGACTTATTTTCATTTTTCATCTATTTCAAAGGCATAAATATTATTCCTCTGTACTTTTATCAATCCAGTTATCCCCATCATAGTTCAAAATCTGTTCTGATAATTTTTTAATATATGGTTGTGCTTTTTCTCTTTAATTCTTTTCCATCAAAGTCAGGCCCTCAGATATCTGTGCTATCAATTCTGTTGCTTCTGACTGACAGGTATGCCCCTTTATTTTATACGGCAAGGAAGGAAGTTGGCTATTTTATAGCTATTGTCAATGATTGCATTGATTCCATAGAAAATTTCAATCTCAAAGCACAGCAAAAGATGGTAGAATAATGATAGATTTTCTACAGATTGGAGTTCCTGCCTTGAATAAACTGATGATCCAGATGGAGGGCATTGTAAAACGGTTCGGCTCCATCACAGCTCTTGATAACATGAATTTTCATGCCTACGGCGGAGAGATTACAGCCATTGTCGGCGACAATGGTTCCGGAAAAAGCACGCTGATTCAGATCCTCACCGGATGCCTGAAGCCGGATCAGGGTGTCATCCAGATTAAAGACCGTGTATTTCATTCTCTTACCGCAAAGGAGGCAATGGAGCAGGGAATTACAGCCGTCTATCAGGATCTGGCCCTTGACAACTGCAAGGATTGCGCCGGCAATCTTTTTTTAGGACGTGAGCTTCTGCATTTCGATATTTTTCTTGATCACAGAGCCATGTATCAGGAAACAGAAAAGCTTCTGAGACAGTTCCATATCCGTATTCCGGATATCCGGCAGCCGGTAGAGAAAATGTCAGGTGGGCAACGCCAGGCCGTCGCCATTGCGCGGGCCGTCTATCAGAATGGCGATATTATGATTTTTGATGAACCTACCTCGGCAATGGGAATGAAGGAGACGGAACGGATTATGAATCTGTTTCGCACCTTAAAGAAACAGGGAAAAACCATTATCCTGATCAGCCACAACTTGTTTCAGGTCTATGACATTTCCGACCGGATATGCGTAATCAAAAACGGCAGACAGGTGGATTTCTTCCTGACAAGGGACAGTTCCCCGGAACAGCTGTACCAGTCGATTATTGAAAGGGAAGAACAGGCGGATGATGAAAAAATGGATGAGTAAATACTCGCAGCAGCTTTTTCTGTCTGCTGTGCTGCTTATTATCTGCGCGGTTCTTGCAGGAAAAAGCGAATACTTCTTTACATGGAAAAATATACGAAATATCCTGGAGGCAGCCAGTTACCGGATGATTCTGGCAGTCGGCATGACCTTTGTCATTGCATCCGGAGTAATGGATCTGTCCGCCGGTTCCATTGTGTCTCTCTGCGGAGTCCTGACAGCGCTGGCTCTCCATGGGGGAATTGAAATTTGGGCGGCTGTCCTCACAGGCATTGCGGCAGGAGGCCTGATGGGGGCTTTAAATGGCGCCCTCATTCACTGTACGGGAATTAATTTTTTCGTACTCACCCTGGCCTCCGGCGGTATGCTCCGCGGAATTTCCCTGATGATTACGGACGGAAAACCCATTACCAAGTTTGGAAAGGCTTTTATGCAGTTGGGAATCGGCCGCATCGGGGAATTCCAGTTTCCGGTGCTTTTCGCCCTGACACTGATTCTTCTGTCCTCTCCCCTGATGTTTCATGTAAAATGGGGAAATTACGTACAGGCCCTGGGCGGCAGTGAGACGGCGCTGAAGCGGTCGGGAGTGCGGACCGGCTTCTACCGCATATCCGTTCACGTTTTTTTAGGTATTACGGCGGCCGTCACAGCAGTGATTATCACAGCACGCCTGAATTCTGCTGAGCCAAACGCCGGCATGAACATGGAGCTGGACGCCATCACGGCAGTGATTATGGGAGGCACGCCGATCCGCGGCGGAAACGCCAGCATTGCCGGAACTGTCCTGGCTGTGCTGATATTGGGAATTATCAGAAACGGGCTGACGCTTTTAAGCGTGTCCTCTGATTTCCAGCAATGGGTCACAGGCTTTCTGTTGCTGGCGTCTGTACTTATTTCAGAGATTAGAGTCTGGAATACAAGGGCTTTAATAAAATAGTAACTATTTATTATTAAAATTCAAAAAGGTTAAGGAGGTTATCATGAGAAAATTTATTACAGGCTTATTGGCAGCCGGATGTATAGCAGCGGTATTAACCGGATGCAGCAGCTCAGGCGGCGCAAAGGAAACGTCTGCTCCGGAAACATCTGCGGCAGCTGCGAAGGAAACAGAATCAGAGCCCGCCAAGGAGGCTGTTTCTGCTACCGTTGCTGAGACTGAATCAGCTGACAAGGCCGGGCTGCTGCTGGCTGATGTGGAAAAGAGGATGAACGAGGCTCTGGGAGAGCTCCCCAAAAGCGGCCAGGGCGAAAAGATAGGTGTTCTTATCAGCTCCACCTCCAATGAGTTCTGGGGAACCATGAAGACACGCTACGAGGAAGCGGCAGAGGATCTCGGAATTGAGATAAGGGTATTTGAGGCAGATGCCGAAGATGACACCCAGGGCCAGTTAGACGCCTTAAACACCATGGTTACAATGGGTTTTGACGCCATTATCCTGTCTCCTATTGACGGAACGAATCTGATTCCGGGCATCGTAGCTGCCAATGAGGCAGAGATACCTGTCATAAATCTTGGACCCGGCGTAGACGCAGAAGCCCTGGCTGACGCAGGCGGTCATCTGGACGGTAAAATCACTGTAAATTTTGAGGAGCAGGGCAGCACTGTAGCCAATGACATGATTTCCAGAATGGAGGATGGTGGAAAGGTTGCCATTCTAGCAGGGCTGGAAGGAGCAGGACAGAGTGTTGGAAGGACAAATGGAGCCAAAACTGTTTTCGAGAACACAGAAGGCGTGGAGTTGGTAGCTGCGCAGGCCTGTGACTGGGATACAGAAAAAGCCTACGAGGCCACTAAGGACATTCTCACAGCGCACCCGGATCTGAAGGGAATCTTTGCCTGCAACGACAACATGGCGTTAGCTGCTGTTCAGGCTCTTCAGGAAATGGGCAATAAGGATGTTATGGTTTACGGCGTAGACTACACCACTGACGCAAAGGCAGCCATTGAGGACGGAACCATGATGGGAAGCATGACCTACTCCAGCGCTATTTACACAAAGGCGGCTGAGGAGATGGCTATGCTCATCGTCCAGGGAAAAACCTTTAAAGATCCGGTTTACCTGCCTTTGACACTTGTCACTCAGGACAATGTCGCTGATTTTGAAGGCTGGAAATAAAAATGAAATACTTAATTGAAACAGCGCTTCTGACTCACGGTCTGCGCTCTCTGACAAATAATTACCTCCTTGAAAACTGGACGCTTCCAGAGGCCCTTATTGCCTGGATTTACAAAGGAGAAATCAAAATCGGAACCATCACTAAGTATCTCTCCTTCCGGACAGAGGCTCAATCCGCCATAAGAATTGATTGCAGTATCCTGGAGAATGCTCTTAAAAACGGAGTCTCCGGCGCGCTCACTGCCTCCGGAACCATGGCGGTATGCAAAAAGCTCGGTATCCCGGCTGCGGTTACCTGCGGCATGGGCGGTATCGGAGAGATCAAGGGTGAGGAGCTTTGCCCAGATCTCCCCGCTTTAGCTGAAATCCCTATCATTCTGATATCCACCGGGCCCAAGGATATGCTGGAACGGAAAGCCACAGTATCCTGGCTCACCTCCCACGGTGTCCAGGTCATCGGAGCGAACCGTGGCTTCTGTACAGGATATTTGTTTCACGGCGAGCCTGTAAAACTCCAGGGAGTGCTCAGATCTGCCGGCTGCCGGACAAAGGCAGGAATGCCGGAGGGGGAGCTTTGCCCCCCGCTTCTGATTATTAATGAAATCCCGGAAAAACTGAGGGTGTCTGACCGTCAGATCCTGACAGAGGCCATCATAGAAGGAAAACGGGCGGAACAGGAGGGCCGATACTACCATCCGGCCGCCAACGGCAAAATAGATGAGATGACAAACGGATATTCCTCCGAAATTCAGCTGGCATCCCTTCTGGACAATGCGCGGCTGGCAGGACAGATAGAATCAAGCAGGTAAAAAATGTCCGGAATTATAATATACCTAAATATTTCCAATTTACAGACAATTTAAGAAAGCTGTAAGCCCTATAAATGCAATATTTAGTACCCTATGAGAATATGCAAGAATCGCTCAATTAGTAACAAATTAGTAACAATAATTATATCCCGTTTGAGGCAGGTGGACAATGACTAATATATCAGAAAAGGGAGTGCCCATTTTAGGCGCTCCCCAGCATTTTTACAAAGGTATTCCTTTTAATCCGTTTATTAAATAATAGACTCGCATCACAGATGCACTGAAGTTCTTTGCAACAAGAAATTCAAGGATGGCAGTTACATTTTTGTCGTATTGTTCCATGTGGTATCACCTCCATAAATTTGATGATTCTTTTATCAAGGATAAGGCTGATTATTATCCACATCTTTTATTGAAAAATACTTTGATTTATGCTATCTATGGCAAAAGATAAGGATAAAAATATCCTATGTATAAGCTGAGATTATTGGTAAAGCAGCACCGTCCATCTTCCAGATAGGTCTCTGCTGCATCACGCCGGTTGAGAACATAGTTGACTGCTTTGTCCATCCGGGTATTCAGAACAGGCTTCTGTTGGTTGAGCCATGACCAAAAAGCCTCCAGAACGGGCTTTTCCTTCTCGAGGCGTAGCTACTTGCGCTTTTCATAATCACCGGGGTACTTTTTGTTAATGGAGTCCTCTATGACAAACAAACGGCTGCAGTACTGGACACCCTGTACTGCAGGCTGGCTGTAATCATACTGCTTTCCTTTCGGCACGGCATCGATAAAATACCGGCGGATATGGGCCCAGCAGGAACAACGTTTGATCCCTGGCAGGCTGTTGTACCCCTGATAACCGTCGGTTTCCAGATACCCGCTGTAGCCTTCCAGGAATTCCTTTGCCTGGCTGCCGCTCCTGGTCGGGGAATAACCATACAGGATGAGTGCCGGGTACCCATCCTCACCACTTCGAAACAGCCACATAAATGACTGGGACTGGGCTTTACGCCCTTCCTCATTCAGCACCTGGACGTTTCCGGTGGAAGTAATCATACAACGGCTGGAAATAGTTCTGTGAGCAGTAGATGTTCTAGTTGGCAAAGGTGGTCCGGCTGATCTGAGCGCCATACTGTTTCCAGTCCTTTTCCTAGCGGTAAAGAGGGAGCCCGTTGGCGTACTTCTGGTACATCGTCCACGCAACAGTGGATGCCGAGGCAGGGCCTTTCCCAATCATGGTCGCCGGAACCTGGGACTTTATGATCACAGGTTTTTCTGTATCTCCATGGCCTTCTTTGCAGGAGGGGCATCCATAACTCTGGCTGTAGTATTCAATGACTTTACATGTGGCTGGAACGAATTCCAGTTCCCGGCGGACATACTCCTCGCCGATCAGGACCATCTGCGTGCCGCAGACTGGACAGACCTGTTCTTCTTCTGGAAGAGGGATGACTACTTTTTCCACCCTCAGACCTTTGAAGAGATCATCATGGGCTGCTTTCTTTTTACGGGTATTCTCCCTGATCACAGTCTCTTCTTCCAACAGGGACGGATCCTGTTCTATTTCTGCTTCATCAAAAAGATTCTGTTGTCCTGGAATGTCATCGGCTCTTCTTTCGCTGGATGGGCCGAAAAGTTTTTGAGTAAGATAGTCTACCTGTTCCTGCAATGCTTTTTCACGGCTGGACTTTTCGTCAATCATAAGACGGAGGGATTTGATTAGCTCCGTCTGTTCAGATACCATTGTGTTCAGTTGTAAGATTGTATCTTTCAGTTCTCTGAGCTGGATATTTTTTGCACTGGAAGCCATCGTTTCTCTCCTGGGATTTCATAACCTTATTATATCAAAAGCGGGGCCGTTATCAAGGGAAAATACAACCTGGAAACTGCTAGTTTTCACTCCGCTTTCAGTGCTTTGGGCTGGTCAATATCGATTCCAGACATCAGCCAGTCAAACTCCCCCCAGGAAAGATTCCGGACCTCTGACTGCTTCCTGGGCCATTGATAACCGCCGTGGATAGCCAGCCGCTTATAGATCAGAACGAATCCGTCCGCTTCCCGGAACAAAGCTTTGATCCTGTCCCGTCTTCTTCCGTAGAAAAGGAAGAGAGCACTGGACAATGGATCCATCTTAAGCTGGTCTTCTATGATGGCACAGAGCCCATCGATGGATTTGCGCATATCGGTGTAGCCGCACACAATGTAGATCTTCTTAAGTTCGGAAATGTCGCCTAACATAAGAACTCCAAAAGCATCTGAAAGGTTCTGGTAAGCAGAGCAGGCTCAGCATCATTACGGATACGGATAGTGATATCCTTCACAGCAATTTCGATCGTATGTGAATTGTTAAAGTACGTTTCCTGCATCTTTGATGACTCATGTTGTTCCGGAAAAGAATGCGGTACAAGGTCAATGGGAATGACGTCTTGTTTCGGACGCGGATCCTCAAGATGACCGTTGCAATGCCGTTTTCACGGCACCAGTCAGCATCTGTCATGCCGCTCTGGCGGCATTCATTAATCCGCCTAATCTGTTCCGGCATTAGAACACGGGTTTTGCGAGTAACTGACATAACCTATCCTCCATAAATGTAATGAAATAATCTAAATATCTTTCGACTACTATTATAAGTTAAACAGGAGGGCTATGAAATCCGGTGGAATATTTGGCGCTTACCTTATTACTGTACATTGGGTCGAATAGATTCTCATTTGCAGCAATCCAGTCAATGATGAACTGATAAGCTCTCTCTGCCTGAGACACCTCTGCCTCCATTTTAAGAAATCCCACCCCTTCCAGCAGGTCAACGGCCTTCTCCCCTGGGAATAGGCATTCCCCTGCCAGCTGATCCGCCAGGAGGATACAGGCAATGCTCTGACCTGCTTTCCCGTGCTCTGTGCCAGGATAAATAGTTTTTGGCAAAGAACCTTATGCCGTCCTATCAATTCTGTGTCCGTAATCCCTTGAACATGCCGCACAAACTTCTCTCCAGCATGTCCATTATGTTCCCTGACAGTCTCCAGGACATGTGCAAAATCTGTAAATAACGGATTATCAATCTCTCGCTGCTGTTCCTCAACAGCCTTCCTTTTTCCTTGCCTTCCGTCATCGCATAAATCAACTTCTCCAGGTTCCCTCTTGAAAGCTGTGTCTCATCTACAAATACGGGTAGGCTCTTCATTAGGACTGCCCTGCTTGTACAATAATTGATGGTGGAATCCACGGACAGGATAAGCTCGTCCGGAATACCCCAGATGGAGGCCGCCACCATAAAGGCCACCGTCTTTCCAGTCCCGAAAGCTCCCCAGAGATGGAGTACGAAACAGAGACAGTTGATTTTCTTAATCAGGATGGAAGCCAGGCTTGCATCCATCAGCATCTGTACAAATAGGTTCTTCCTATATTCCATACACCCCTTCTGCCAGGTATCAAATGAGCCGCGGGGGCCTACGGCCTGCACGGTTTTTGCCTGTGCGTTGTCCCCATCAAACATGATGTCCTTGACGTAGGGAAAGAACTGTTTCCCAATCCATGCGAAATGGGACACGGCTTTCGTAACCGGCAGGCTATCCTCATTTATCCTGTACATGTCAGATATATAATTCACAAGGTTCTTCGCTTTCTGATCATTGACAACCACGCCCAGGTTGGCAAGCGTGACGATCTTAGTCTTGGAGCAGCATTCCGCCGGCTCCACCTTGATATCTTTCCACATGAATTTTCCATTCCTCCTGACACTGAATGCAATATCATATTTCTGTTCCCCTGTCTCAATATTCTTCGTAAGCCCGACCGGCAGTATTTGTTGATAGGAAACATCTATGAGGACGGGAGGGTCCGTATCCTTCTTTCCCTGCACCCACTTATATACCCCTTCCTTATTGCATATCCAGTCCTCACACCTAAGCTGGATAGGAGCATCCACGAACTGGGTTATTCCTTCTTTAGTCGGCGGGGCCTTCCCCGAATACGGTGCTGTTGACTTCTGGTACTTAAGGGCGCTCTCTACTTTCTGCTTAATCTCTTTATCCGTCAAAGGCGGGAAACACCTGGTTCCATTCTCGGTCATTGCTGCAGCCAGAATGGCCTCATCTGACAATCCTTTGGCTTGTAAACTGCAGGCCAGGCGGAAAATAGTGTTATCCCGGCTGCCTTCTCAATGACAAATTCATCCGGGGCCTGTTCCCATTCATACCGATTACCATTTTCATGTATACTGGATGGAGCCACAAAGTAACCACCGTCCCCACATATATCAACTGCCGGTTATCGTCCGTCATGTATCTGGCAGTTGCCCCTGCTCTGCTTCCCAGTCCCTTAAAGTCTCGTTGCCATGCTTTCCTTTTTCCTTGTCAATATCCAAATCAATGACAATAAGTCCGCCGCTAACTTGGCCAGTTGCTATTCCAATGTTATAATTCGGATTCTTCATCCACCACTTGTCAATCTGGTTAAAATCCGTTGTGGCATCCTGAAATCCGTGTTGTGTGGCAGGATTTTTGGATTTCGGAACTAAGGGGAACACTGCCATCCCCACTTTCGCATAAGCCAGCGCATATTGTCTTAAACTATAGTCTTTCAACATCCTTTACCTGCCCTCCATTTAAAAGTATGATAAAACCTCATCTGGTACTTTCAGAACCAGCTTAACATTATCTTCTCCGTAGTCCTCAGTAGCATGTGTTGGGTTTGAATTAACCAGTTGCTATATATAAAGGCTTGCGTCGTTACACCGTTAATGGCCCCTATTTGGATAAAAATGTATTTTAATTAACTTTTTATCCCATTATTTTTCTGTTAATTTATTATTTTTATATTATTTTTCATTCTTCTATTGTAATATTACTAAATTATCGTATACTTAAGTAAAGGAGGTGAATCCATGGAAACTAGAATACTTATCGTTAGCAAGGATTCCTATTTAAGAAACCAACTATACCAAATTTTGTATACTGCCAGCTATGACTGCTATCTTGCATCTACCAGTCTTGCAGCTTCTGTTATCTGTAAAATGTTTACTCCCGATGTCATTATGATTGACATAATTTTACCCTTCAGAGATATAGCAGAGCTTTTGAAAATGGTACCTGCCGATTGTTCCTGCAACGTTATTGCTATTAAGCCAAATCTTTTCCCTCAACCATTAATTGATTACGACATAAAATATAATCTTTCTCAACCACTTGATTACTCATCAACTATGAATTTATTTTCAACATTGCCAAATCAGCCCTAATTAATATCTTTCTTTTCATATCAAATCCACATCATATCTGATATTAATTTATAAAAATTTTAAATAACTGTCTTTTTATATTTTAGACATACCTAAGACATATATTTCATATATGCTTAGACTATCAAATGGTCAGAGCTTTGATTTTATATATTTGTCCCTAAGCCGGTGAGGCACAATTATGAGCCTCACCGGCTCTCCCCACAGGAAAGGATGGAAATATAGAATATCTGCAAATACATGTTTCATCATAATCAGGAGGTGTTCGCTATGAAAAATGAATTTTATACTTTACTAATGGTGTCCGGATGCAAAAAAACCTTAAAAGGATTTTCCAATACTGATAACCATGGGGATTTTCTTTTATTCCCAATGGAGTTTTCACCGTTCTTTAGCATTGGCACTTTTCTTGAAAGTCCTACCGGCCCTATCCGAATCAATGAAATGGGAGAGTTTCTGATCTTTAAAACCAACATGCTGCGGTTGTACTATAAACCGCTCCCTCTATTACCCTCCTCCAATCGACCAGTATCATGTTTAAAATCATCCAGGATAACTAGTCTATTGCCATGTCCACCAAAATTTTAAGTAACAGCAGTTGATACCACAGAAATTACATCTCATTCCGTTCCCTCTGCCTTTATCTTAACTTGTGACGTCATAAGTTCCGGATCCAATCCCTTTACAAACACCACCGGCGCCCAATGGTCCGTCTTATACTGCACCGCGCGCTGTACCTTTGGCAGGGTAAGGGCGGCCCCATCCATAAGATACCGCAGGGGATGCGCTGGCTCCCGGTAGGCCACTCCCTCATGCAACAGCTCCGTCATCAGGTCAAAGGCTTCCGCATTCCAGCCACTCCAGAACACTACATGTTCGCAGACATCCGAACAGGACAGCAGTTTTCCTTTGTAGTCATAGCCCTTCTTCTCAAACAGCCACTGCAGTTCCGCATAGCTGGCCGATTCATTCTTGTTTATGTAGTCCACCCCAATTTTCTTTATCTCTTCTTTATTCATGTTGTTCTCCCTTCTGTTGCGATATCGCAATGGATAATACGTGGTTATTGCGTTTATATTTGCAATACCTACACTCCCCACTCATTCTTAAGCTGGTTCAGCAGCTTCATTTCCTCAGATGTGTCTTTCCCCAGTTCTGTGTGATGTTTATAACTAAGTTGGAAACACAGAATAGACGGCAGTTCCTCTGGTGTTATGTGTTTAACTGTTATATCTTTCAACTACATGTCGCTACCCCCTCATTCCCTTGCTTGTTCCTCTACCACGTACCTGTCTCATGCCCAGGATGAAGTAGTACACATTCCATACTGCATTTACATACCTCCCATTGAGGAACACTACAATTACATTGATTAGATTCTCCTTGACCATGTCATCCTTGCCTGTGGCATGTTCTATGTCCCACTTCTGTTGCACCGGTACAACCTTTCCAGTATTTTCAAGAACTGTTTTCAGTAACCCCTTGAGGTCATCTATCTCCTCCATGGCTTTGTCATAGCTTTCTAGCATTCGGTTATATCGTTCTTCTGATATAAAGCGCCTAAATATTGGGTAGGTAGCCAAGGAACCATTTCCCATTCATAATGGTAGTAAGTAGTTTTTTACTACACTATCCTATTGGTAATCTTATATCCGATAGGATGATGAAACGGAGGAGGTTCCATGACAAAGCGCCGGATCTATCGTTCTGAGCAAGAATGGCTCCAAATTATCACGGAGGGCCGCCAGAGCGGCTTGACGGATCATGCATGGTGTGAACTACATAACATCAGCAACAGTTCTTTTTATAATGCTGCAACCAGGCTGCGTAAAAAGGCCTGCCAGATTCCCGAACCAGAAAAAACGTCCTATGTTCTGGATTTCACCTCCCACCAGGAGGTGGTAAAAATTGATATTATTCCAAGTCCTCTTTTATCTGATTTTGGATGTATGCCTTTATTGCCGCCGTATTCTTTCCTACTGTGTCCACGTAATATCCACGGCACCAGAAATGACGGTTTCCGTACTTATACTTTAGGTTCGCATGCTTCTCGAATATCATGAGTGAACTTTTTCCTTTGAGATATCCCACCACCTCTGATACTGAATATTTGGGCGGAATGCTTACCAGCATATGAATATGATCTGGCATGCATTGTGCCTCGATTATCTCGATTCCTTTTCTTCGGCATAATGTCCCAAGGATTTGTCCTACATCTGCCTTGATATCTTTATAGATTACCTGTCTACGATATTTTGGTGCAAAAACCAGATGATACTTGCAATCCCATTTTGTGTGCGCTAAACTATTATTGTCCATTTTGGACCTCCTGTGCTTTTTATTTGTGGTTTGCAGACCTACATCTAGTTTAGCACAGGAGTTGCTTTTATCTGAAGATATTCCCTCCACCTGCAGAGCAGGTGGTTTATTTTTACTGTGACACAATAGAAAAGCGTCGCAATCCCTTTTAGGACTGCGACGCTCGATTAGCCTGCTTGCTCTTATTTTTGTTTTTTCCACGGCAAAGCTGTCCACCCTTGTCGGGCAGATATGAATACAGGCTATTGTCGTAAGAAATATATTCGCCGTCCAAAAACTGTTCAAAAAACTGTTCCCGGAAAAACATATGCCATGGATTGGATGCCAGCAGATAAAACAGGATATACAGCAAGCATTTTCGATGTACTGAAAAAGTTGTTTCTTTTGTGGCACCGACTACCAATACCCGCTTTTTCATGTTGGCCTCCTTTCCACAAAAAGCAATGAGCCGTTGTCCAAAGTTGGATAACGGCTCTTGCTTAAATACTTATAAAGTTATTCAATAAGAGCTTGAGATTATCCCTTCAAAGACAGCTCTTTATTGTTAAATATGCACTTGTCAGTTACACTCGTACCCTTGTAACCTTAATACTTTCCCTGCCCTGCAAGCACCTCGGTAGCCCCTGCCAAATAAAGAGGTTCGGTTTGGAAATCCGTACCCGTATCTTCCCTCAGTTCTTTCCGACGTTTGTTGATCTTCATAAATTTTGTTCGTTCTGCATTTTTCTCTGCATTGTATTTATAAAGACATTAACTTATATGCTCACATCCGCTGTAATCCGCGCAGCCATACATCTCGAACGTCTGGGTATAACTATCCTGTTCTTTGCTCTCCGTCCGGATATGCCGCAGTTCCCTCCACCATGACTAACTGGCAATTGAACATATGCTTCTCTTTCATCCGCATAAACGTTGCTTCCAGGTCGGTCTTGGAATAGCCTTTACGGTCTTTCCCCATGAGCTCAAAGCATTCATTCCTTATATTCCATCAGACGGCTCCCACACAGCTCCAGCTCATCATAGAGCTTCTGGATTTCCGTTTTCTGTTTTCCCTTCCCATAAACGAATCGGATTCCATCCCTTTCAGTTGTCCGTTTTAGGTTTTCCTGCAATTTCAGGAGCTCAAGCGGGGAACATCTGTCGATCTCTATGAGCGTATGATTAGAAAACCAGTTGATAAGTTCGGCCAAGTTGGGTATGAACTTTTGTAGTGTAATTATTTATTCGCATACTTAATTATATCACGGATGGCGGACTCTTCGGAGTGCGTTTTTCCATTTCCCGGCACCAGAAAGGAGCATATCATAGACTATTCATCTACTTTTGCAGACAGCTCCCTACTGATTAATTGTTTCTGGCTTCTTCCATGGCTTTCTCACCAATTGCCTGGGCATCCTTCAGGGCGCTGTCCAAATCCTTTTCTCCGCTGAATACCAGGTCCAGCTGTTCGCCCAGAGCATCCAGCGCATTGATGCCTCCGATATTCCTGGTTCCCTGGAACCCGTTATCCATATTATCAAAGCAAAGCTGTTTGATAGGTTTTTCCGCCAGAACAGCAGCAAATACCGGGGCATGCTGGGCTGACCTGCGCACGGGTATGTAGCCTGTCTGGGCTGCAAAATAAGCGGTATTCTCTGTATTGGTCAGGAATTTAATAAAATCCCATGCCGCCTGCTTCTGCTCTTTGCTTCCTGTGTTGAATACAGTTATATTGGTTCCATAGTAGAGCTGGTCATTTGTCTTATAGGCTGGAAGGGCTGCCGCATTGATTATGATTCCCTCCAATGTATCGTTTTCAATATAGGGAAGGGCTGAAGTGGATGCCACGCACATGGCCGCGCGACCCTGCTGCACAGGAACATTGGCATTCTTGTCCTCACCTGCAAACCTTACTGTTTTTGCCTGGAACATACTGTTCAGGAACTGGATAGCTTCCTTGGTCTCAGGCGTATCAAAGTAAAGCTCGTTGGTCTCCTCATTCATGGTCCTGCCACCGCACTGCTTCAGCCAGGGCGCAATATCCGTGGACAGGTTGTTTGCAAACACGGTGCCGTAAACATCCGGTTCCCCGTCCCCATCCGTATCCTTTGTCAGCTTTTTATTGGCAGCTTCCCATTCTTCCCATGTCGTGGGAACCTCCACGCCTGCCTCCTCCAGCATTCCTTCATTATAATACAGCACCATCATGCTCTTATTAAAAGGCATAGCATACTGCTTACCATCCCAGATGCCATCATCAAAAAACATTTTCGGGATATCATCATAATCTTCCTGGATAAATCCGGCTCCCTCCGCCTGCATATAGGGCGTCAGGTCTTCAACCAAATCCTTGGAAATATACCAAGAGAGCCGGTTGGAATACACCTGGGCCATGGTTGGCAGCTGGTCTGCCTTGGCAGAGGCCATTAATTTGTCGAACAAATCCAGGTAGCCGCCCTGGTTCACAAGGGTTACCTTTACATCGGGACGCCCTGCCATAAAATCATCTGCTATCTTCTGGATTGCCTCTTCATTGACGCCGCTCATTGCATGCCACCATGTGATTTCCACCTGGCTGTCCCCGGCATTTTCCTGTTTCTGCGCCTCGGACTGCGTCTGTGCAGGCGTCCCGGCGGGCGCTGCTGTCTCCTGTTTGCTGCCGCAGGCAGCCATGGAGCACACCATGGCTGCTGCCATGAACCCCAACATCATTTTTCTCATGTTCTTTTCCTCCAATATACATATTGTTTTTATGAAAAACCATTTGGTTTTTTCCGTATTCCATCCACTGTCATCACCCTTTTAAGCCGGCGCTGCTCACCCCCCGGATAATATATTTCCGGGCAAAAAAATATACCAGCAGTATGGGTGAGATAATCATAAGTGAAAATGCCATCAGCGTATTATACTGTACGCCGGCCTCTGTGGAAAATGCAGCCAGCGCTACGGGCAGGGTTCTCATTTCATTGGTATTGGTCACAATCAACGGCCACATATAGGAATTCCAGCTGTTAATGAGTTTGAGCAGTGCAATCGCCACTATGGTAGGCTTGCTCATGGGGACCATGACAGTGATTAGATACCGAAATCTGCGGCATCCGTCTATACGGGCAGCCTTATAATAAGCAGCCGGTATGGATGAAAACTGCTGCTTCAGCAAAAAGATGGAAAACACGCTGGCGCACCATGGCAGAATAAGGGCTTTATATGTATTAATCCAACCCAAATCCGCCAGCGTCACATAATTAGGTATAATCAGTATCTCCCCCGGCACCATCATGGTTGCCACCAGGAGCATGAACAGAGCGTCCCTGCCCTTAAAATCCATCTGGGAAAATGCATAGGCAGCCAGTATGGTGGTGACCAATTCCCCTGCCGTGATTGCAAGGGAGACTATGGCACTGTTGAAAAAATAAACTGCAAAAGGGGCTGCGCGGTACGCATCCACATAATTTTCCCACATAATGACAGACGGGAAACATTTAGGAGGCATCATCAGAACCTCCCTGGACGGTTTCAGCGAGGTAAGAAGCATCCACACAAAGGGCAGCAGCACAAAGGCAGCTCCGGCCAGCAAGATACAATATCCCCCGGCCCTTGCAGCACGTTTCTTTAATCCCATGATTTCCTCCTTCTGGACAGCAGAAACTGCAGCAGTGTAATTGCAAAAATCAACAGAAACAAAAAGAAGGCTGCGGCTGCGGCTATAGAGAATTCCCAATGCTCGTAAAATTTATTAAATATGTAGTAGACAATGGTAAGACCGCTCCTGGACGGTCCCGGCTTATGGTTATACATGACATAGACTTCATCAAATGTCTTAAAACATCCAATGACCGTGGTTATGGAGAGGAATATAAGAATTGGCTTCAGCATGGGAATGGTCACATGCCAGAACCGGTTCATGGTCCTGGCCCCGTCCACCCGTGCAGCGCTATAGTACCTTTTATCAATTCCCTGAAGGGCTGCCAGAAAGATAATAATCCTGTACCCCAATCCTTTCCATATGCACAATGCCACCAGTATGGGCATGGTCATGTGCCTGTCCGTCATCCAGGCGATTTTCTTTCCTCCAAAAAAACGTATAACCCCATTTACCAGACCGTAATCCTTGTTAAGCATCCAGCTCCACACAATGGATACCGCCACCATGGAAGTGACAAAGGGCAGAAAGTAAACACTCTGGAAAAAAGGCTTGAACCGTATGTTGCTGTTTAACAGCAGAGCAAACAAAAGACCTGAGCCAATGGACAGGGGCGCCGCAAAAAACACCAGTACACATGTATTCTTCATTGCAATCCGGAAATTCTCATCGCACAGGATGTATCTGAAATTTCCCAGTCCCCATTCGTACACCGTGTCTGTCAGATAGTCAAACCTGGTGTAAAACCCCATCATAAAAGATTTATATATGGGATACACCTGAAATGTAAGCAATATGGCCAGGGCCGGCGCCAGATATAGCCAGGCACTCATCTCTCCCCATGTTCTGGTCTTTTGTCCCCGTTTTAAACCTGTATCCTTTTTATTTCCCAGCTCTCCCATTACACTCTGTTTCACCTTTCTCCGGGAAAAGGTATATTTTCTTTACCGCCAGATTTATAACATCACCTATCCCGTAATTATGGTCCCAGCTTACACAGGCTGTCAGCCTGTGGCCCCAGGTCTCCACCTTCAGGTAAATTTCCTTTCCAAGGGTCTGGACAGCAATCACCCTCCCCCTAAAATCACTGTGTTCCCGGCTGGCCACCACATAAATATCCTCCGGCCTGACACCTGCCTCCAGGTCTGCCTGTTCCTCAGGCAGACCGGTCTGCTCCCACACGCACTTTTTAACCGGCAGCTCCATGCTGCCATGACCGCAGTCCTGTACCATCAATTTTCCCCCAACCATCCGGCAGGTAAGGAAGTTAATCGGCGGATTTCCAAGGAAACCAGCTGTAAACCGGTTGGCAGGATGGGTATACATATCCTTGGGTGTGGAATACTGCTGCATCACCCCTTCCTTCAGCAGAAGAATCCTGTCCGATATACTCATAGCCTCTTCCTGGTCATGGGTCACGAATATGGTGGTGATCCCCAGCTGTTTCTGCAAGGAACGTATTTCATCCCTCAGTTCAATTCTAAGTCTTGCATCCAGATTGGAAAATGGCTCGTCCAGCAAAAGAATCTTCGGCCGTTTTACCAGTGCTCTTGCAATCGCCACTCTCTGCTGCTGCCCTCCTGACAGCTGGCTGGGTCTGCGGTTTAAAAGATCTTCAATCTGCATCATCCCAGCCACTGCCCTTACCCTTTCCTCCCGCTGTGCCTTCGCAATATGGCGCATACGAAGGGGAAACTCAATATTCCGGCCTACCGTCATATGGGGATACAGGGCATAGTTCTGGAATACCATACCGATGTCCCTGTCCTCTGCCTCCACCTGGTTCACTCTCTTACCATCAAAAAAAATATCGCCTTTTGTAGGCGGTTCCAAACCCGCAATCATGGAAAGTGTGGTGCTTTTCCCACAGCCCGACGGCCCCAGAAGGCACACCAGCTCCCCTTCCCTGATTTCGACGGACAGCCCTTTAACAGCCGTGGTGTTCCTGAATTTCTTGGTTATATCCTTTAAAATAATCACCAACTATCCCCTCCCGTGTCTTATGTACCTGCAACCAAAGACATGACTGCCTGCAGGTCCCCTGGCTTAAGTCCCTCCACAGGCAGCTGGATTCCTTCTTCCTCCATCATGGACTTAAGGACCTCCATCATGACTCCTGTTCCCGGCGCGCTATGACAGGTGGACAGTACCTCCTGCAAGTCCGTCCTTCCGGAGAACTCTCCTCCCCAGCACCCGCTGCAGGTACGCGACACTCCGCAGCTTGGACTGCCGTCAATGCCAACCACACCCAGCACAGAAAAACGCCCCTGTTCTCCCGGTGCCATATATGCCTTCATCTGAGTGAGAATAGGCTCCAGAATTTTTCTGCAATGCTCCCTGAAAAACGGATTGTCAAACTGCTCCTTTGTATGTCCCCACCGACCTGGTCCATAAAGGGTAAATTCCGGACAAGGCAGCTGAACCAGCTGAATTCCCTGTTCAACTGTCTTTACCACAAACTCCAGCCTGGACTCTTCCTCCTTTTTCCCGGTATCCCCGTACCGTACCACCTTGGCGGCTGTGTTCAAAATACAATGACTGACAAACAATATCTTCTGCATACTATATATCCACACCTTTGGCTGTTTTTCGCTCCTGCATTTGATTACTCTGACCTATAAGCGTAACCTTCATTATAGCACCTTATAAGCTTGTATTTTAATAGGATATTTCTATATGGATTTTTATATAATATATAATTTCTATTTCATTGCAATTCCACCCATCCGGTGGCAGGCCACCCTGTGTCCCGGATAAATTTCCTCCAGCTCAGGAGCCGACCTACGGCATTGGTCACAGGTGTAAGGGCAGCGGGTGTGGAACACACATCCCTTAAATTCATCGGTGTACATCGGCAGTTCGCCTTTAAGAGAGACCGTTCTCTTCTTGTTAAAGTCCGGAATGGAGGCAAATAATGCCTGTGTATACGGATGAAGGGGATGAGAAAAGAGTTCGTCCGTACCGGCCTCTTCCACCAGTGTACCAAGATACATAACGCCGATACGGCTGGATATATACCGCACCACGCCGATATCGTGGGATATGAACAGCAGACTTAGGTTCATCTCTCTCTGCAGGGAGGTCAGCATGTTCAGAATCTGAGACTGAATGGACACATCCAGCGCAGAAACCGGCTCATCACAGATAATCAGCTTCGGGTCGATAATCAGCGCCCTTGCAATACCCAACCGCTGCACCTGTCCGCCGGACAGCTCGTGTGGATAGCGGAAGTAATAATCATCGGACAATCCGACCATTCCCAGAATTTCCATCACCTTTTGGCGGCGCTCTTCTCCGTCTTTCATCCCCTGGACTATAAGGGGTTCCTCCAGCAGGGCCCCGACGCGTGAGCGGGGATTCAGGGAGGACAATGTATCCTGAAAGACCATCTGCAAATCCCGGCGCAGAGGGCGGAATTCACTGTCACTCAGCCTGGTCAGGTCCTGGCCTTTATAAAGGATTTCACCGCTGTCAGGTTTTACCAGACCCAGGATGGACCGTCCCGTAGTGCTCTTTCCGCAGCCGGATTCCCCCACCAGGCCATAGGTCTCGCCCTCGTACAGCGCCAGGCACATATTGGAGACTGCCCGCATATATGTCCTGGGAGGAAACAGCTTTCCCAGAGGGCCATATACAGGGTAGCGTTTCTGAAGGTTCTTCATTTCTAAAAGTGGCGTCTTCATCTTACATCACCTCCTGTTCCGTAACATATTTCCAACACTTTGCTTTATGGCCGGGATACACCTCCACAGATGGAGGGTTTTGCAGCATACAGCGCTGGTCAGCGTAAGGACAGCGGGTACAGAAACGGCATCCCTCAGGCACATTGGACAAGGGCGGCACCACGCCAGAAATCACATGCAGGGGCTGGCTGCGGTCTGAATCCAGACGCGGGATACAGTCCAAAAGCCCCTGGGTATATGGGTGAAGGGGACGGGCAAATAATGCTTCAGCCTGGGCCTCCTCAACAAGATTGCCAAGATACATAACGCGGACACTGTGGCAGATCTGGGCCATGGCTCCCAGGTCATGGGTGATAAACAGGACTGACATCCCCATGCGCTCGTTCAGTTCTGCAATCAGGTTTAAAATCTGCTCTTGTATGGTAACATCCAGAGCCGTGGTGGGTTCATCGGCAATCAGCAGCTTCGGCTCACAGGACAGAGCCATGGCAATCATCACCCTCTGCTGCATACCGCCTGACAGTTCGTAAGGATACTTTGTCATACAGTCCTGCGGGTTGGGTATGCCGGTCAGGTGCAGCAGCTCCCCGCACCGTTCCTCAGCCTGCTGTTTTGTCATCTTTTTATGCAGTATCAGTACTTCCGATAGCTGTCTGCCGACGGTGTGAACCGGGCTTAAGGATGTCATAGGGTCCTGAAAAATGACTGCAATCCGGTTGCCCCGTACTCCGCGCATTTCAGCCTGGGACACCTTTAAAAGGTCCTTGCCCTCAAACAATACCTGGCCTTCATAGTTCACATCCGAGTCGTATTCCCGCAGACGCAGGATTGACTGGGACATAACGCTTTTGCCCGAGCCGGATTCCCCCACAACGCCCACGATTTCTCCGGGCCTGATGCTCAGACTCACGCCGTCCACCGCTGTCAGTACTTTTTTCCGGGCCGTAAACCTTACCTTCAAATTACGGATTTCCAGCAATGTCCCTGCTTCATCAGTCATTTTATCTTGTATTATATTTTGCATTTCGTCTGTTTTCATTATCCTTTCTTCCTCCCTGCCGTACGCGGGTCAAGGTAATCCCGCAGTCCATCACCCAACAGATTCAGGCTGAGTACGCAAAGCACTACTGCCAGCCCCGGAAACAGAACGGTCCATGGCGCTTTCTGAAGCACCTGCTTACTGCCCTGCAGAATGTTGCCCCAGCTTGCAGCCGGGGCAGGAATGCCCGCCCCCAGAAAGCTCAGTGACGCCTCAGAGATGATTGCCTGTGCGAAAATAAAGGATGCCTGAACCGTCAGAGGCGAGATTACGCTCGGCAGGATCAGTTTCCAGAGTATGCGTCCACTGCCTGCGCCCTGTACCTTGGCTGCTTCCACATAGGGCAGGCCCCTGGTCACCAGGGCGCTGCTGCGCACAATCCGGGCAACACTGGGGGTGTAGACGATGGTCAGGGCTATTATTACATTTAGATTGCTTGCTCCCAGCGCAGCCATAAGCGCAATGGCCAACAGAACACCTGGTATGGCTATCAGGCCCTCACAGATACGCATGAGGATGTGATCCAGGATTTTGAAGTAGCTGGCATAGATACCGGTGACCGTACCCAGGACGCAGGACAGCAGCGCCACGGCGCCGCCTACCAAAAGAGAGACTCTTGCCCCATAGAGCACGCGAATCATCAAATCCCGGCCGAATTCATCGGTGCCAAAGGGATGGTTTAGACTTGGCCCCTTCAGACGGTCTGCAATAGCCATTTCATTGGGGTCCACATTGACAGCAGCAGGAATGATTATGGCAGCCAGCGCAATGAGAATAAAAACGGTAAGTCCTATAATCAGTCCTGGATTGGAAAAAAAACGCTCACGGCAAATCTGACGCTGTTCGCGGAGGATGACTTCACTTGTCTGGCAATCCGTTGCGGTATTTGATATTTTCATGATCTTCTCCTCCCCTACTTGTTTCCAAGCTGTATGCGCGGGTCCACAAAACCGTACAGAATATCCACTGCAAGGTTAACCAGCACATAAATAAATGTTACAAACAGAACCACTCCCTGAATAACAAAAACATCCCGGCGTGTAATAGAGGTCATGGTGAGCATGCCCAGTCCCGGTATGTTAAACAGTGTCTCGGTAACAATGGTTCCTGTTACAAGACTGCCAAAGGACTGCCCTACTACCGTCAATATAGTGGGACCGGCATTTTTCAGTCCGTAAACCAGGACCACAGCAGATTCCTTCAGGCCCTTTGCCCGGGCTGTACGGATGTAATTCATATACAATACATCCAGCATAGCCGAGCGGGACATACGGGTGATATAGGCGGCCTGGACCACTCCCAGCGATAGTGCCGGGAGCAGCAGATACCGGAGATGTTCAAGAATCCCCTGGCTCATCTGCACATAACCTGCCACAGGAAGCCATTTCAGATGGACGCCGAAAAACAGCATCAGAAACATACTGAGGAGGAAACCAGGTATGGCGATTCCCAGCAGAGAAGCCGATACCGTAATCATGTCAACGCAGGTTCCCCGTCTATATGCAGCCAGAATTCCCAAGGGGACAGCGATAACCAAAGATATAAGCTGCGCGAAAACAGCCAGGCTGAAAGTTGGGGCAAAGTATTCCCCTATGGCATCCAGCACGGTGGTCTGAAGGAAATAGGACTGTCCCCAATCACCGTGGAGCATGTTTATGAACCAGTCTGCGTACTGCACAAAAAAGGGGCGGTCAAACCCCAGCTCTGCATTTAAATCTGCAATGGCTTCTGGAGTTGCCTCCATGCCTAAAAGTGCTGTGGCTGGTCCTCCGGGAATCATATAGACCACCAGGAAAACCACCACGGACACCACGAACAGAGTCGGAATCAGAGAGAGAATCCGCTTTATGATATAAGATAACATTATTATTTCCTTCCCATCCAATCATCCATATTGATGTGACAAAAAGCAGGTGGGGGAGAACCCGCCACCTGCTGGTAAACCATACATTATACAGGAACTTTCACATTCCAGTAAAGCGGAAAGTCAAAGAAATTAAAGCCTTCCACGCCGGCCCCTGTGGCCATCAGGCCGCTGTAGTGTCCCAGAACGCTTGCCGCCCCATATTCGTACAGGAATTCCTGCAAATCATCCCATTTTTCGGAGGATTCCTCAGCGGAGGCCGCCATACGGATTGCGGATATCCCCTGGTCCACCTCCGGACGGTCCAGTCCGGCCCAATCCTTGGTCAGGACGGAAAGCTGAACCGGATTCAGGTTATAACGGTTGCTGGTTATATACAGGGAGAACTGGTCCGGATTGGCCCTGTGCTCCATGAAGGTTGCAAAATCATAGCTCTCAACCACTGCATTGATACCGGCGCTCTGTAATTCAGCCTGGACAACCAGGGTTGCATTATACATCTCGCCATAATCAGGGGTTGTTACCAGGACAATTTCCTCATTGTTATAACCGGCCTCGGTCAACAGCTCCTTTGCTTTCTCTATGTTATTCTGATTATAATATTCTGAACCCGCATCACTGCCCCACATCGCGTCATCCGGATTGCACCAGCCCGGATTGAGCACATACAGGTTGGGGTCGCCGTAGCTTGCCAGCATAATATCGTCACAATTCAGGCAGGCCATAATAGCCTGGCGCATCTGCTCATTGGTCATGATTCCTTTTGTGGTATTAAAGAACAGGTTGATGGTTCCTGCGGTCTTTACATAGAATTTAAGACTGCTGTCACCGGAAAGCTCCTGGTATCTCTCCTGCGGCATCTCTTCCGCAATGTCATACTGGCCAGTCTGTACGCCGGCGACCCGGGTGGAATCGTCTGTTACCACACGGAAGTAAATATCCGGGGTGGCTGCCAGCTTTTCGCCTGTGAAACCGGAGGACACTCCGGCGGGCTGCGCATAGTCCTCATACTTGACCAGATGAATGTACTGGTCCTGTTTCCACTCGTCCAGTTTGTAAGGGCCTGTGCCTATATATTCCGTTATACCCTCTGTTCCTGCAGAATCAATGACGGATTTCGGATAGACTGCAGGGAACTGAATGGATGCAGCTACCACGGTCATGGCATCGGCATACGCCTCCGGCAGTGTCATGGTAATGGTATAATCATCTGCTTTTTCAAATACGGTTCCTTCCAGAAGGGCCTTTGCCTTGCCGGATAATTCCAGCCAGCGGGACATGGATGCAACCACGTCATCCGCTGTCATTTCCTGTCCATTGTGAAACTTGACGCCCTGGCGCAATTTGATTGTGTAGACTTTTCCATCTTCACTTACAGTGTAGGAATCAGCCAGTACGCCGGCCGGCTCATAATTTGCATCCATTGCAAACAAAGGCTCATAGATATGGGTGCCGATTCCTCCTACAATGTTGGAATTGACGCCGTGAACATCCAGTGTTGGCGGATTTGCGGTGATTGCAACGTTCAGCTCCGTCTTATATTCTGTTTCCCCTGTCCCCTGTGCAGTTTCTGTTCCCTGGGTGTTTCCTGTTCCCTTAGCCGTATCTCCCGCAACCGCAGAGGTGGCCTCCTCCTTTGCCCCGCCGGACTGGCCACATGCAGTCAGCATCACAGCGCTGAGAGCCAGGGCAAGCAAACGGAACCATTTCCTGTGTTTCATAATAGTAAAACCTTCCTTTCCGACAGATACAGGTACCGTTAAAACAGCCGGCAGCTCTGTATCCAGAGCGTTGAATGATGTAAAAAATGACGTCCTGATTATAACATTTGTGTATTTTCTTGTCTACTTCCACCAATTCCAGGTTTAGTTCAAATATTTTTTCACATTTTTCTGAATTCCTGCCAAATTTCTGTTCTTTTATTTTAATTCAACAAATCCTATATTTAATTTCAACTATAAAGATGAGTATTTATTGGACTTTTGAAGGCCTGACTGAATTCAATCGTGTCCCGAATAGAAATGTTGTATAAACGTACTTTTTGTTCATAGAAAAAAACTATGTGTTTTTGATTGGCTCCTGCTCCCGTGCCTGGCTTTCCAGAGTATTTTAGCAGAGTATTTTTATTTCAATGCTGTTGACAATTTCTTTTTCAGGCTATAGAATAAGAATTTAATGCTAAAATGCCATACAGGCTTTCTGCGGAGGATAAAAACATGATTACATTGGAGCATATCTGCAAGACATACCGGGTGGCCAGGAGGAATTCGGGTTTGTCGGCTGCTTTTGCTTCCTTGTTCCACAGGGAATATGAAACCATCCACGCGCTGGAGGATATCTCCTTTCATATCCGTGAGGGGGAAATCGTGGGTTATATAGGCCCTAACGGCGCAGGAAAAAGCAGCACCATTAAAATTATGTCCGGCATCCTGGTCCCCGACAGCGGCCAATGCCATATCAACGGTATGAATCCATGGAAACAGCGGAAGGAATATGTAAAGGACATCGGGGTGGTGTTCGGACAGCGCTCCCAGCTGTGGTGGGACGTGCCTGTGGCAGATTCCTTTGAGCTTTTAAAGGACATATACCGCCTCTCAGACCAGTCCTACCACCGGAATCTGAGTTATCTGATTCAGCTTCTGGACATTGGAACCATCATAAGGACGCCGGTCCGCCAGCTTTCCCTTGGGCAGCGAATGCGGTGCGAACTTGCTGCCTCCCTCCTTCACTCGCCGCGAATCCTCTTTCTAGACGAGCCCACCATAGGGCTGGATGCCGTCTCAAAAGTTGCGGTCCGCAATATTATCCGGGAAATCAACAGGGACCAGGGCACCACCATTATCCTTACCACCCATGACACGCAGGATATAGAGGCGTTGACAAACAGGATTCTTCTCATAGGAAAAGGCCGCCTTCTATTGGACGGCGACCTTCAGATGTTGAAAAAACATTATTCTTCTGCCAAACATATTTCCATTGATTATACACCGGCCCCCCTATGTGGCAGGGCTTCCGACTTACTGGACATCCTTGAAAACGGGTTATCCGTTATCAAGGATATACCCGGCCATCTGGAAGTCCTGGCCGATACAACTACCGTCAGCGTGTCCCAGGTCATTTCCATCCTCAATTCCCGGCTGGAAATCAATGACCTGTCAATCACAGGCACCACCATGGATGAGATGGTTGTTTCCCTCTACCAGGAGTATTCAATATGAAAAAATATGCTTCCTTTTTCAAAATACGTTTCATACAGGGACTCCAGTACCGGACAGCTGCCTATGCAGGCATTCTGACACAATTCATGTGGGGAGCCATGGAAATATTGCTCTTTTCTGCCTTCTACCGCTCTGAGCCGGAAGCGTTTCCCATGGGTTTTTCCCAGCTTGCATCCTATTATTGGCTTCAACAGGCGTTCCTGGCCCTGTTCATGACCTGGCTCATGGAGGAAGAGATATTTCAGGCCATCTCCAACGGCACAGTGGCATATGAACTCTGCCGCCCGGTGGACATCTACTCCATGTGGTTCGTCAAAAGCCTTGCCAACAGGGCTTCCAAAGCAGTGTTAAGATGCATGCCCATTCTCTTGACAGCCCTGCTCCTTCCAAAGCCATACGGGCTGGCTCTGCCGCCAGACGTCAAAACTGCTGTCCTGTTTCTTTTATCCATGATACTGGGATTCCTTGTGGTAGTGGCATTTTCCATGCTGATATATATTGCAACGTTTTTCACCCTATCCCCCCTTGGAATCAGGGTCATATCCCTGTCCCTTGTGGAATTCATGTCCGGCGGAATCATTCCCCTTCCCTTTCTTCCCGGCAGGATACGCGGCATCATGGAGCTGCTTCCCTTTGCATCCATGCAGAACGCTCCTTACCGGATTTATTCGGCAAACATTGCTGGTGCAGCGGCTGTAAGCACTCTGTCCCTTCAGCTATTTTGGGTCATTGCCCTGACGGTCCTGGGCCATTATCTGATGTCACTCGCTTTGAAACACGCAGTCATACAGGGAGGTTGATTATGTTACGCTTATATTGCCGCTATTTCTCCATACAGCTGAAAAGTGCTCTTGAATACAAAGTTTCCTTCCTCCTCACGGCCCTTGGACAGTTTTTTGTTTCCTTTGCTGGTTTTCTGAGCGTGTTCTTTATGTTTCAGCAATTTCATACAGTGGATGGCTTCACATACCAGCAGGTTCTTTTGTGTTTTTCCGTTGTCCTGTCCGCCTTCTCAATAGCGGAATTATTTGCAGCAGGCTTTAAAGGGTTCAGCCATGTGGTTTCCAATGGTGAATTTGACCGGATTATGCTCCGGCCCGCTGGTACCCTTTTTCAGACCTTTGCCTCCAAAATTGAATTTTCCAGCGTGGGACGCCTGTTGCAGGCAGTCGTTATTCTTGCTTATGCCATATGGTCTAGCGGTATCCGCTGGACCATACAGGGAGTTCTTCTTCTGCTTTTCATGATTCTGTGCGGTATTTTTCTATTCATGGGATTATACATCATCTATGCCACACTCTGCTTTTTTACCATAGAGGGGCTGGAGTTCATGAACATCTTCACGGACGGCGGAAGAGAATTCGGACGATATCCTGCCGGCATCTACGGAAGTTCCATATTAAAATTCCTCACCTTCATCGTCCCTCTGGCCTGCTTTCAATACTATCCCCTGCTTATTCTTTTGGGAAAAAGCAGCCGGAAGCTCTATGCTGCCGCTCCCATCGTATGCCTTATATTCTTCGCCCTCTGCTGCATATTCTGGAGGGCCGGAGTAAGCAGATATAAGTCGGCAGGTTCATAATAAGCCGTCAGGAATATACCTGCCGGCTGTGCCTCCTCCTACCCTCCTTACCAAACTTATCAGCTACCGCCCTCGCAAGGTGTGCAAACAAGTAACAGCTTCCACGTCCTTTATTATACTTTCTTCTCTGTTCTAAAGTTAAATTGGTCCCTTCCTGGCGGCCCATCCTGCCCCAGGGGGCGGCCCACATCATAACCGGACTTCCCCCCTGGCGTGACATTTGTATTTATTTCAAAAGGCGGTACAGATTTGAGCTTCTTCCTCCGTTGTCCCGCAACCTTGTCTCCTTTTGTATAAAGCCAGCTTTTACTAAATCATCAATTCCACGTTTCACAGTATTCCTCGATAACACAAGTTCTTTTGATATGGTACCGATAGAGGGATAACACGTACCATTCTTATCGGTCCGGTCTTTCAGGTACATATACACACTGATGGCACGGTGCGGTAATCCCGACTGATATAGTTTACGGAAATATCCCATTCCTCACCCCCCTCTAATCCACGCGGACCGGCAGCTTTCCTCCAATCGTCCCCGGCCTCCCATGTTCTTTTTTAACAAGCATACGCTCTGAACATCTTGTTTCTATTTCACTCATAACCTCCATCGCCGAGAGGTTAACTGCCAGCTGCCGGTTCATAATCTCCATCTCCAGTTCCAGTTTGTCCGCATAGCTTACCTTCCTGGCGGCCCGTTCCTGCAATTCATAAGGTTCTTCAAATGTAATCCCCCATTTCAGGAACAGTTTCAGCGTTGTCTGCATCGGATGTGCCCCAGTCTTCGTAACGATAAATGTTCCCTTTTTCAGTGCCTTGATTTCATCCGGTGTCATGAGCGGACGTGCGATCATCTGCAGGCTCTGGGACGGATCATTCCTTCCTCTGCTGACATATCCGGACAATACGGTCCTGTTTCCCATATGTTTTGACAGCACTTCCGCTGACTCGGAGTTTGGTGCAAACCCGCCAAAAATGCCATCCTGACAGTTATCAGTAATGATTTCACTCCCCTCTTTCCCATAATTTTTCTGGAGCTGCGCAAAACTCTGGATAATGGCTACAATGGAACACCGCCTGGACCGAACGGCGCTGAATGCCATCTCCAGTGATTCGATTTTGGGTATGGTCCCTATCTCATCCAGATAGAACATCACACGGTTTTTAAGCTTCCCTCCCTGTTCATCCGCGACCGCCAGGAGCTCCCTGTATAGCTGCTGGACAATCAGCGACGCCATAAAATACTTGGTCGCGTCTTCTTCCGGAAGGACAACAAAGATCGCAGATTTCGTATTGCAGAAACGTTCCGCATCAATCACTGTATCAAAGCACAGGATCTGCTCCAGTTCTGAATCCAGGAAAGCGTTAAGACGGGATAACGCGGTGGACATAACGGAAGCCATGGCCTGGTCCCCGGTATTGAGGGCGGATCCCGCAAACCATTTTGCTTTGTGGTCCGGGGGCAGCTTATCCATCAGCAGTTGGAACTGATTCTTTCCTTTTACGCCACTTGGCGCCAGTAAATCCTGAATTAGTTTGAATACTGAGATGATATGCCGCTTTTCCGGAGGACAGTATTCCGCAATCAATAGAATAACCGCAGTCAGAAGACCTTCCGCCGCATCATAAAAATAGGCATTCTGTCCATAAGATGCCGCGTCCCCTCCACTGGAATTGATAATGGTCTTTGAGGTGATTTTTGCGTACTTTTCTGCTTTTGCTTTTGCAGCCAGATTGCTCGTATCTTTCTGGTACTGGTCCATATACTGGTTGACCAGATGCAGCAGGTTATTGCCATCACTTCTTGTGGGATTTCTCAAATCGATAACAGCAGCCTCATATCCATAGTACTTCTTTGCTATACCTGCATAATTCCGAAACAAATCCCCCTTTGTATCGGTTGCCAGAAATGACATTCCTGACGCACAGGCATATTCAATGTTCGGATACAGAAAATACGCTGTCTTTCCTACACCGGCTGACCCAATCATGAGCGTGTGGACATCATCCGTATCAACCAGCGCAGTTACTCTTTTCCCTTTAAAGACTCCCCCCACAACCAGTCCCTGCGCTTCCGGTAATCTGCTTCCCCTGCGCCACGCTTCAGGGAGATATTCCACATGCGTAAATGTTCTTCGGATTTCCTGTTTCGTTGCAAAACGGGCCGTTCCATGCTGGCCGTCCCCTACTGTCTTACTTTTGATTCCATCCAACGTATAATGGCAGGATAGCATTGCAATCCCGCTAATCACTGCAAACATGAAGAATCCTATGACAATTAACAGTGTCACACCAGAACCATCCATCCCGCTACACCTCCTGTTCTTGAATCCCTTCCACGCAGGTAACTGTCACATTCCTATCAGACTCTTGTTGCTGTTCTTTAGTTATCTTGCTGATCTGGATGTAACATTTCATACAGGCCATGATGAACGTTCTGAAGGAGTCCGTTCCTGTTTCCATATCTTCTTTAGTACATTTCTGCATATCCAATGGACAAATGGATTCGACCGTCATTTTTAATTCCTCTGATTTTACCCGCATCCTTCCTCTGTCCCGGTGTGGCTGATAGGATTTAAACAGTTGGTTTGCAAGCTGCTCTTTTGTACAGGATGGTTCTTCGTTTCTATGGTTCTCCAGCAGCAGATGGAATCCGGAGGCAGACATATCTTCCAGGCACATGAGCATCTCCGCTCCATGGTCTTCCCCATATGTCACCTGCCGTTCCATTGCCATACTTAAGTGGTGAAAGGAGTCCTGAATCTGCTTTAGGGCTTCCTCATCTGTACATAACTTATCTTCCTGATTCTTCAACCACAGGCATAGCTTCATACACGTTAAGAGTCCTGGATGTTCCCTTGCAGGCGCTGGATGGATTCCGTGCATTTCCTTCAAGTCCTCGTTCCAATCCTTATTCCTGGATGACAGACGCGACACGTTTTTATATCCCTCTCCCTCCAGGATCTCCTTCAGCCGGTAACATCCCTCAATTCCAGCCGGGTCATGGTCCATACAGAGAATGACTTCCTGTAACCAGGGATGACTGTGCAGCATCTGAAGCATTGCGTGTTCGGATAATCCGTCCAGACAGATATAACTCTGTTTCTTCCATTCAAGGGGATAGAGTGTCAGGAACGACAGAAGATCAATGGCTGCCTCAAACACGTACAGTCTCGGACCTTCCCCACAGTAACCGAATCCATAGGCGGGATCTGAGCCCTCCACATTCAGCCGGAAGCTTTCTCCATTTGTGTAGGCTCCTTTCATATGCGCATGGCGCGCCTTGCCCTGATTGTCAAAGCCTACGAACACTGCATTATGCCATCTCATTTCTTCATAGATGGCTCCCCGCTCAATGAAGAACATAAGGATTTCATAATCAACGAAACGTGTCCGGGAAAGATAAGCCAGGACACGTTTCTCATTCTTATATGGTTCCGGTAGTTGGAATTCCTTTCTGCTTTTCGCCTTGAGGCATGTACTCCCGTCCCCAGTTTCCCGGATGACCGGCTGGTAGTTACCTTCCAGCAGACACTTCATCGCTTCAACATACGTCATGTCATAGAATTCCTGCAGGAACTGGATTGTTGAACCTCCGTAGTTACAGCTATGCCGATACCAGGTATTATTACGTACCGTCACGCTGTCATGCCGTTTCCAACGCCATTCACTTCCGGACGGTTCCAGTTCCTCCCCCTGGCGTAAGAGAAATTCCACCAGGTTTGCTGCTCCTGCGCGTTCCTTTTCTTCTTCTGTGAAAATGACATATTCCAATCATGATCCCTCCTATCCCCGGATTCCCTGTGCTATCTTCTTTTCCTTAAGCTTGCGTCCTCTCTTGCGGTCAATCCATTCATGCATCTTGTTATGATCTTCGTTTTCCTGTTCATTAAACAGAGCAGACAGATGATGAAATAAGCGGATAACTCCTGACCGGAGTCGTATCCTTCCCCACTCATCCTTATGTTCCAGAAGATATACTGCATATGGATTACCCTGGTCTGCGCAATTCTGCAGCCAGAAGATGCCGCTCTCATCATCCCTGACCGTTGGTTCAAACAGGTATAGCTTTCCCAGTAGATACTGTGCGTACGTATTCCCATGACCTGCTCCCAGGTTCAGCCAGTAAACGGATGCTCCCAGATTCTTTTCCATATACAGGTCGTCATAATACAGCTTCCCAAGCCGGTATTCCAAATAAGCAGTTTCCTTTACGGTTTCAGCATTTAGGAAAACGCGGAATGCTCTGTTATACCATGCCTGGGATACTTCCGGATCCGGTTCGCATCCTCTCCCATAATGCAGCATCTGTCTAAGGTCACACATTGCAAACGTATTTCCCTGTTCAGCTTCGGAGTAAATCATCTGATTGGCTGTTCCTACGTCCGGCTTTTCTCCATCCGTTCCATACAGAATATTCCTCGTCTGCCTGTATTCGTCCGTCCATTTGGCATAACCATCTTCTATAAATTCCACAATACAGGACATATCATCATCTGCCACAACATCATCCGTAAATTCAGTTCCATCCATGATCTCCATATCCTCCGCAATCATCAGGCTCACATCATCCATCGGCTGCTCAGAAATACATTCCCCATACGCTTCCCATTCCATGGCCTCCCTGATAATCATATTTTTGATTTGCTTAAATTCCTTCTGCTTGGAAAGTGGGGGCGGCTCCGGCGTCTGATCTGAATAGATGTGTAAAATCTCCAGTCTGGATTCATACCATTTTTGATAACATTCAGCTATAGCAGGGTTGGTGGACAATACATTCACAATACGGTCTACCTGCTGCTTTACCCTTGGAGGCAGGTAACCATATACTTTTCTTCCCTTTGTCTGTTTCAGATCCGCTGCCAACTGTGTCATCAACTGCTCCAGTTTACTGCTTTCTTCCCATCTTCCCTGATCCTGTCCGAATAATTTCATCAGCGGGTCTGCGCTGGCCCTTACCAGCTCGTTCCTCTGAACCGTCTGATTCTGATACATCTCATACATATCCTGATGGAATATTTCTTTTGCGTACATGGCGCGCATCTGCTCAATCCCCTTTTCCGTCAGGAATCCTTTACCGGGGTCGCGGCTGTACGCAATCATATGGACATGTGGATGATGTCCTGCTTGATGGAAAGCCGCATACCATACCAGATTCTCTGGTGACATCTTCATGGCCTCCGCCATCTGCATCCGCTTACCGCGCAGCAAAGCTTCCCACCTTTTTACATTATCGTAACCTAATCGCACTGCATCCTCTCTCCGTATGGAAAGTATGAAGGTCCATACGTTCCCTTCATGTCTGGCGACTTCTTCCTGTACTCGTGACAGTATGACCGGCACACCGGCATCGGTAAACAGTCCATGTGTCCCCCTTTTCTCTACCCCGGGACGGCTGGCTATATAATCCACATAATTTTCCTTCTTTGCTACCAGGTCCATATTCTGCTCAATGGAAATAGCAATGAACGCCGATGCGTTACCCATGGTAGGATTCGCCTGATAATCACGATATTCATAAGACTCCTGCGTATCAGGAAGGGCCCGGAGTAATTCATCGATCAGTTGTTTTTGTCTGGCGGTTGCCGGCAGATGGTCGTGGGTATCCCTTGCCATCTCCACACCTTCCCGTGTGGCAATGTAACGGACCAGATGCGCCAGATGTGCTTTCTCATGCTTCAGGTAACGGCATTTCAATATGATTCTAGGCATCCAATCACCCCTGTTCCAGAAGTATCCCATGCCATGTACAAGTTCTATTTTCCTTTCTGATACGCCATAACAGATTCAAGATTCACCGAACCATTCGTATGCTTCACATCCTGGATGCACTTTCCCCTCAGTTTTTCCAAAATCTCCTCCCCCACATCACTCTGGGCCGCATACAGATTCATGAGCATGGATAACTCCACTGCAAGTTTGAATAACAACCTGGATGTCCGGTTCTCAGACGCTTCCACGATACCGGACATGGCCGAGGTAAGAATAACCGGCAGATAGGGGCTGCTTTCCTTCGATAAGAGATATCCGTTATAAAATGACACTGCATTTTCAATGTATTCGCTCCGGCTCTTACAGTTCCCCAAGTCCAGGCACTCATCCATCCGCTTCAGGGTCTTCGGATATAACCAGACCGGAATTCGTTTCTTCGTGTCGTCCTCCAAACACTCACCTCCATTCCAAAATATCCCCTTCAGAGCTTTCGTTTCACCCCCTTCATTTACAAACAAGAGCTGAAGAAAATGGTTTTTAATCAAAAAAGACCGCCACCTAATGTGACAGCCTAAACTGTGAGCATATAAACATTTCCATTTCACCTATGCATAGAGCAGACGGCCTTTCGGCTCTGGTATCTCACGCCCTATGGCTCTTGCCGTTTCAATCCACTCATCAATGATGGTTTCAACATTCTCCAGCGCTTCCACCGGTGTAGCCCCATCCGCCATGCACCCGGAGAGCTCTGGTACATCGACAATCCATTTCTGATCTTCCTCGGACCAGAACACAATGCGCTCATATCTATGCATCCTTACACCTCCAACTTCAGCAAATAGTTACCTATCATTTGTCGGCATGGAACTCTCCTTCCACTTCCTGTCATTAAATTATAACATCATACTTTTTTGATTACAAGCCACGATTGATCCCATCCAGTATCTACATACCTTGTCTTCATAATTCAATTCTAAATCACATTCTTTTGGATTCATAATCCATATATCATCTTCATCAAACGTATTCCATCCTTTACCCCTTCCTCATATAGATAGAGCTGGCATTCCCAGTTCTCTTCCAGCATATCATCAATGCAGTCCTCAATCCCATCACGTTGTTCCCCGCTAATCTGTTTAAGCCACCCATCCAAACGCTCATTCACCTTTTGCTGGATGATACGTTCTTCCGGTGTCTTGTTTTCCTGCCATTGACTGTCCAGTATTTCTACCCTGAAGGCCAGAATCTCATCTTTGGTTTTACCTGTTTTCTGTTTCATCGGTACCTCTCCTTTTCATTTGACACCACAATACCGATTATACTGATAAAAGTCCATATCCATATGTTATAAAAAACAAGGGATATATCTGACAGAACCACCTAAAGGGTGTACCTAAAACATGGGCAGGAATCCTGGATTCCCGCTATTTTTCATGTATTCCGACCACCTGGCAGGTGACCAGAACTCCAAACCGGTGCACCTTGGCGGATGCGGAAAACGCCCGCATTGCGGGCGTTTGTGACTGGGAGGAGCGCCCTTGGGTGCACCTCCCTTTAACCTGCACACAAATCGAACGCCGGAATTACCTCTGAAGTCTGCATGCTGATGGTCCATGATATCCCTGTCTCTGTACTTGATTTTACGCTGTTTTCTCAAATCCGCCCAAATTCCGTCGCTTTTTCCTGACATGCCCGGTACTCCCACTCTCCTCTGTAAAAGCCCACACGCTGGCTTACCGTGCGTCACAGGCCTGGTTTATCCGTACGCTGTCTTACGAATTCTCCGTGCTCCATGTTCCTTCCCCTGTTTCCAGTATTCCCTCATTTGACCGGTTGGCAGTGTTCCGCCGTTCCTGGCTCCTCATGCCAGTCCTCCCTTCACATGTTTCCCGGCTTTCAATATATTCCCTGACGGCCGGCGGCACATATTTTTCATATAATTTTTGCAGGGTATGCAGAAGTTCCACCTCCAGATCCACCTCTTTCTTTATCATATACTTTTCCAATGCCGACAGTTTCTCTTCATCATATTTCAGTTGGATGCTTGCCTTTTTCAAAATAAACCTCCCTCTTTCAATAAATACTTCTTGACTTAACTCAAAAAATCCATCCGTCCCACATCCGGTCCGCCATTTCTATCAGCGTCCATTTCGATTTCCTCGCCTGCCTGATGGATGGACAACTCCTGTTTCTGGACATCATAATAGTAGACGTGGTCTGATAGGACTTCCTCTTCTCCCACCTCATTTTGGTTCACGAATCGGACTATATCTTCTAAACCATCGTATATTCCAACATCAGGTATAACAAGCCATTCATGAATGGATGATGGCAGAAGGAAAAAGTTTCCTCCCTTGGCGGCAGCAAGCTCCTTCACTGCTTCCGGATATAGGATGCAGGAAGCACCAAATAATCCATCCTGTGATGTCAAAACGCTACAATCTAAAAACGAATCCAAACCATACTCTTCAGGAGTTTCTTCCATTCCCAGGCTTTCGTTTAATCCATGAATGACATCCTCTAGGTTCCCGATGACGTATGGGGCATTTTCTCTACGATTATCCATGGCCATCTGAAAAAGCTCATCTTCATGGATTCCCATTCCGGCAATCGTATGGTTGGTCAGTGTTGCACCGATTATCCCCTCTCCCGTATCCTGAATGATATATTTATAAATGACTGCCAGGTCAGCAACCATCCGATGTGGTACATGGGATAGGAGTTCCCGATTCCGGTCCGCATTGATCAATTCCATACGGATATTCTTTAAGATTCTGTCCTTTGTAAAATAAGAACCATTCAGTTGGATTCCCAAGTTTTCCTCCTCAACTGTTTTCATTAGCTGGTCAATAATCTCGTCCATCTTCTTTTTTCCTTCACTAAAATCAGCATAAAAGGAGTTCATTACAATGCCTGGTTGTTGTAGCTGGCCTGGCTTTTTTACGACAATTGAACTACTATTTTCCCGGTTCACCCTCTCCCGGTTCGTAATTGTCACCGAATAATCCTGTCCCATCTCCTTATATCTTTCTTCCATTCTCCTGGCTACTGTTGATATGAATTCCTGAAAAACCATGTTAGTTACCCCTCCTTCCACAGGAATATCCTGGTATCATTCTGCCGCATCTTACATCCCCATCTGCATGCCAGGGCTTTCTTCCTCCTGTACGTCTTCATCTAACTTGGGCGCATCTGGTTTCTGTACAACCGTCTGACCGTTTTGGCGTTCCTGCCGTTTATTCCGTTTTGCCTCTTTTACTGTTTCCTTTGTTCCTGGTGTGTTTTCCTTCCCTGCTTCCTGATTTTCCTCTGTTTCAGTTGCAAGCTCGCCTGTCATCTGGAACTGAATGAAGTCCCTGGTCTGCTTCGGTACGGTCCGGTTATACAGTCTGTCCAGCTGTTCTTCTAACAATGGCTCCAGATTCTGCTGCTCACGATTTAAGAAATATAACAATACATTCAGTTTTTCCTCCGGGAATCCAATTGTGATGTTCTTCTTTGCCATGGTCATATCCTCCTTGCATTTCTATATTGGTTTGTGTTCGTTTCTATGATTCTCCTGTTCACTTTTTCCGGCTGTACTAAGCAGAGCCGGACGTCCATATAAAACCTGTTTGTCTGCATCGAACAAGTTCCTGTAAACTACTTTGCCACGTGAGGAGGATGCATCGACGACCATTCCGTTACCCGCATACATTCCCACATGGGTGATGTTCATGTATCTTCCATTCGGTTTATGGGACCAGAATATTAGGTCCCCCGGTACAAGACTGGCCCTTGTCACCACCAGTCCACGCTCCACACAGTACTGCGCCTGCTCCGCTGCCGTGCCTGGAAGATAGACCCCCAGCTGCCGGTAGGCCCATAGGGTAAGATAACTGCAGTCCGTATAGTCCCCCTGTCCGCGCTTTGCTTGGGAATATGGATCTCCCAGTCGGGTCATGGCAAGCTGCACGGCCAGACTTCCGGCCTCCCCCTCCGGCAGATCACTACAGATAGCCTCGTAAGCTTCAGGCGACAAGGTCCCACTCCAATCAGACCATTCCACAAATCCATCCCCCTCCGTGGGTGCGCCTACCCCATACACCATCCGGTAATATATTTCAATTGCATTGGCCTGGTCTATGTCATTTACTGCCTGGAGGCGTGAACGGATGTTGCTGTAAATCTCTGTCTGGCTGGTAAGCGGAACCGCTACCAGATAGGTTTCCTCTGTTGTATTCCCATCATCATCCGTCTCTTCCCTTGTCCGTTCTTCATATTTCACAAAGCAGTCCACGAATTCCTGTATCACGGATAATGAAACAGGGAGGCCCTCATAATCATAAAAAAGGGAATAGAAGATAGACTTTACCATCATTCCATCTATCTCTCCTTCCTCAATCATTCCGGTGACTTCGTCTATTACATTTCCTATCCGGTTGAAGCTGTTCTGCATCCCTACAATGAATGCCCGGTATTCCTCCGGTGTCTTTTCCGGTAACTTTCCATTCTCGAATACGGTCCTTACCGCATTCTGGTTATGTTCAGTCATCCCGGAAAGCATACCCATTATGAGTAGAATAACCACGAGGACAGGGGATAGAATGAGCCCAAATATGGTCGCCATCCGTTTCCTATGTGATTCATCGGCTGCCGCCAGGATGGATGCCTTTGCGATGGCTGCCAGCACAGGTGCTGCCATACTGACTTACCTCCTTCCTCATCATCTGAGGGAGTCCATCCCTGTCATCCCATCCTGCTGTGCATCCTCCTGCATGGCCAACCGTACTGAATCATTGACAGCAGCCTCCAGGACCACTGGGGCAAACCCTGCATTCCGATAACCTTCCCGGATGATATTCAGGTACCGGGATGATGGTCGGCCAAAGGATTGGCCCGGAGTCATGACATATACCATGGCCTCCATCTGCTCTCTTCCCATAGATACCTCCACCTGTTTCTTCTCATATAGGTGGGGATAGCCCTCATATCGGTCCAGTGCCAACTCGTCATCCCCCTGAATCTTCCATATCATGACAGGTACACAGCTGCCCTGTTTAGGCTCGATGGTTGCGAACGCATTTTCCCGACGGCCTCTGAAGAGCAGCTCATAATCCATCAGTTCCGCCAGCCCAACAACCCTGGCGGTGGGACATCGGCGTCTCATCTGTGTCAGGCTCAGGTTAGAGCCATATGCTACATATAACTTTCCCTCTTCCATTTTTTCCTCCATTCCGGTTTTCGTCATAGGATTCGATACGTCTCTTCCTTCCAAGTTTTCCTTTCCTTCCTGATTCGCGTTCTCCTCCATTTCACGTCTGGCCCGCAGACGCTCCTTCTGCCGCTCTGCCTGAGCTGGGTCCTTCCACGCGATACAGCCGTCCAAATGCTCAAGCAGATGCTTTCTGGTGTTGGCGAACTCCTCCCCTATCAATCCCAGGCGAAGCAGCCAGGTACGGAAGGTATATTTTTCATTTGTGCTTGTGGTCTTCCTTCTGCTGGCACATTTCTGGATGAGCGCCTGATAGCTAATGGCCAGGCATAGATGGATATATGCCTTTACTTTTCCGGCGTGGGTCGTGGAATTAAACAGTCTAAACTCAATCGTTCCCTTTTGGAATACGGAGTGCAGATTCAGGCAATGGTAACGTGTCTTATCGTAATGCTTGCTTCTCCTGCTTCTTCCCCCATACCAAATCAAGCTTACCTCATCCATATTTCTCGGCTTCTTCCGGTTCATCTCATCTAAAAAAGTCTCATCCACAGGTCGGCAGTATTGGTGTTTCCGTGCCACCTCAACCTGCAATGCCTTATAAATTAAGTCCTCCTTGCTGGCCATGATGTTCGTGATATTCCTCAAAGTCCGTGCATTGTGAGGGGTGGCATCCACATGGATATGAATACCGCAGGACTTATTAGCGATGGCCCCACCGTGTCGAAGTTGGCGGACAATCTCCTGTATATCAGGAATATCCGGGTATCTGCAGATGGGACTTACCACCTCCACCTTGTATTCGTCATTGGCAATTCCACTTTTGCATTCTACTTTTATACTATTATCTAACACAACACGCCACTGACGCCCTTCTCTATCCGGTATCTCATAGACGTAATAAAAACCGCCTATATAAACTGGCGTGGTTCCCATATAGTCTCCAATGATGTCAGCCGCCGCCCTGCGTGTAAGCCCGGTCAATTCTATCTCAATGCCGAAGCGCTGCTCTCGCATCCCCGGTACCTGTTCGTTTTCCTGCTGCTTTGTCATCGCCCTCCCGCCTTTCCGAACAGTCTGGCCTTATAGGGTGGTGCCTGGACCATCAGGTTATAACGTTCATTCCCGCATTTATAAAGACATACGCCCCTCTGAGGATACTGAATCAAGTTGTATTCACTCTTTTCTAACTGGAGGGTATCCATATAGAAACCTGCATCCACGGCCCCTGCGTTGAACAGGAAGCTGTGTGTCGGGATGGCGAAAAGCGGCTTGGTATATTCGGCAATTCCCGGCAAGTTGTAGTCTTCCAGGTTCTGACTTGACAGGATAACAGCGCTGTCCTTCTTACGGACCCGTTTCATAAAATTTCTGACGTACTCGACCGCCGTCAGGTTGCTGAGGAACAGATAGAACTCATCAATGCTGGCAGCCGTCCTGCCGTTGGTCAGGAGCGCGTCACTCATATAGGACAGAATATTGAACAGCATTGCATTGCGGATGTTCTTGCTGGCCTGCAATAGTCCCTTGACACCGAACACGATGAAATGGTTATCCGTAATATTGGTATGCCCATCAAAAAAAGGAGCCTCCGCTCCCCTGCACATCGAGTGAAGCCCCAGAAGAATTTCCTGAAGGAGTTCTGCTGTGAATAGCTGGCGCCTGGTATCATCAAATCCCTGGTATTCCCCCTCAATCAGCTGGTATAAATCAGAAAGAATGGGGTAATCCGTGGGGTTTAGTCTCTTGAAATCAGTCCTGTCCGTAAAACCAAACCGTTCATACAATCTCCCAACCATGATTTCAATGGCGTCAATATGCTGGTCTGTAAAATCCTTATAGGACCGGAAGAAATCCTTCAGGAATGAAATGTGCTGACTCAATCTGCTGGTCTGGCGGAATGCCATGGGAGCTCCTGTGTCATCCGGGCTTCCATCCTCGTCCCAGCACCGTATCTGCAGCAGATTGATTTTGTACTCGCCTGTCATGAGGTCAATGTAACAGCCGCCCAGGTTTTCCGCCAAATCCTGGTACTCTCCTTCCGGATCCAGGCATATGACATCCATTCCCGCTTCACGCATGATGCACAGAATCAGTTTTAACAGATACGATTTTCCCTGACCGCTGTTTCCCAGAATAAGGATGTTGGCATTGGTCTTATCCTCCGCACGCCGGTTAAAGTCCACGATGATGTTACTCCCAAACTTATCCCTGCCCAGGTAGAATCCATTCGGATCCGTCTTCCCGGAATAATGGAATGGATACAGGTTTGCAACACTGCTGGCCGGGAGCACCCGTTCATACTGTTCCCTGAACACGTTCCACCCGGATGGCATCACACTGAGGAATCCCTGCTTCTGTCTCATGAGCAGACGGTCCACGTTCAACTTGGAACGCACAAGTTCTGTCAGGACTTCCGTCTGTAGCAGCTTAAGCTGTTCCGGATCCGCTGCCGTCAGTTCAATATATACAGCTGTATGCAGAAGCGGCTCTTTATTCCGGTGCATCTGTGAAACAATGTCAGCCACATCCTGCAGGTTATTGCCTGCTGTGATGGTATCCTGAAGGTTCTCCGTACTCCCCTGCCGCATCCGGTTCTTATTGGCAGCATTGCTGATGATTTTCCGTTCTTCTGCCGGGGAAACCTGCCGGGTGTAGATGCGCAGGGTCACTCCATCTTTCTCTCCCAGGTTCCGTAGGATGGCCTGCTCCTCAGTACTGGTCGGGTACTCCCTGAGTGCCCATACACACCGGTAGGTGTTCCCGCACACATAATGGTCTATCTCAAATTGGATGATGGAAGGGCTGACCATGTCTATAAAATCCTTCACATATACCTCATCATCCCTCCGATTCATTCTTTTTCTTCCGATTACTGTTCCCTCCTCCCCATCAATGGTCATGGAATATGACCCATCGCTCACCATCTGATTCCTCGAACCGCTCCGTGGTCACGTTCTGTTCAAAATACACAGCCAGAACCCTGCGGATGTCATCTCCATTTGCCCTTCTTGTGGTGAATCCCTGGTCATTCAGGGTCTTTTCAATTCGCTTCAGATACGGGGACACTTCCTTCTCTTCCTCTCCCGGAAGCCGCACAACAAGAATGAACTCCCGTGCCGTAGCCATCTGCACCTGGATCTGGTCCAGGAACTTCAGGTCCGCCTCAAGAAGTTTTCGGATGGCAGAATTTTCTTCCTCCTCTACCCGGTCCTGAATAAATTTCTTATTATCCTCAAAGTTCTCTTTGCTGTTCAGGCATAGCATCTCAAGCTCTGCCATTCCTTTTAGGACCGTCATGAGACCATATATTCTGGCAGCCAGGCTTGACTCCGACAGGACAGACAGGTTACTTGGATGAATCAGGAAAAATACCAGCTCACCATGTTCCATTGTCCGCAGGCTATAGTCTGTTATCTCCTGGATACCAATTAGCTGCCGTGTCCCTTCCTTCTTCTGTCCCGTCTTTTTATCCTTTTTTTCCTTCTTCATCTTCTTCTCCATTCATAGGTCTGCTGCCGGGTCACAAAAAAGGCACATGCATATAGGATAAAATCCCGGATGCGTGTGCCATCAAACTGGATGGAAAGGAAACCATATACGGTTGTCAATACCATAGGTACCAGGATATCACTGACCGAAAAACAGGCGATGGAGAACACGGCTCCTATACCTATAAATCCGATATCCCTTAAATCCCACAGCCACAAGGTGGCCCTTGCCCTTAGATGATCCGGATATAAATAGGTCATCTCATTTACCTCCTCCCTCCATTCATCCTATCTCCATTCTTATCAACATTTCCTGCCTTTCATTTACCGATGCAGTAATTTCATCCCGTCCCACGAACCTCACCTCCTTCCCAATCCCATTGGCAAAGGCCAGTTCCTGCTTCATTCCTGCGGATATATGCTCCCCACATATCCATACACAGTCGCAGACTTCCATCAGCCTTAATCCCATTTCTATTCCCAGTCCACGTTGTGCCGGATCTGTATCGTCCAGGAACGCAGGATACATCATATGTGGAATCACAGGTATGCCGCCCTGCATCATACAATATCGGCCTGCCTGCCCTGCAAAGGTAAGGTTAGCCTCAACATCCCCCGCATAAGGGCTTGCTATATACACCAGTCCTGTCATCATTTTGGTATCAGCGTCACCACCGTTCTTGTAAGATTAATTGCACTCTGGGCAGCATAGACGGAGCCCATCAGATTGGCCCTTGTACTTGTATCCATGCCGAACTGCCCCGCTATCCTTGGTACCTCACCACTGGCCAGCATAATTCCAAGCCCCAATAAGGCATGCTCTCGGATGACCAAAAGCCCTGCTGTCAGAAGGGTTGCCTGCAGGAAGGCTGTGAGACACAGACCAATCACCTGTTTGCACCAGTTCATGAAACCATCCACATATCCCCTGGGAACGGAAAACATATATAAACTCCCTACCGTAATCTGAGTGAGCAGGATTCCCCCTCGTTTAAGGTTGGCAAAGAACACCTTAATGATTGCATACCCCATCATGATGATAAGGAAGATGGTAAAGATTCCGTTTCCCGCCGGGTCCAGTCCACCATATAGGAAGGACAGGTCTGCCTCCTTCAATGAACCTGCGGATGACAGGTTATCCATGATGCCTGCGGCAAGTTCCGTGACTCCAACACCCTGTCCTGATATGGCAGCACTTACCTGTACCTGAAGTGTGATAGCCAGCCGGTACAACTCCACCGGCACACTGGAAAATAATCCTACTGCCATAAAGCCTTTGATTGCATTGAGAGCTGTATCCTTCACACTTCCCCGTCCGGTCTGATATTCAATGGCACATTCAAATACCGCCACCACCAGCCCGGTCACATATAACGCCCAGGCAAGATAGACAAAAAAATGGACAATCCCCTGAACCCATACCAGATCAAATATCTCTGCGCCCATGTTTCCCATCATACCAAAAAACGAACTCAGAAAGCCTATCAGCTGTCCATAAAACCATTCAATGATATCCTCAAATACCGTATCTACGACAAAATCCCAAATGAACAACTCGTCTGCCCACACCTTTCCATCCGGAAGGCCGGATTATCAACACATCTGCTGGCCTTGTATTGGTTCTTGGAATGTCTCCACATAGGCCCTAACCGCATCAGCAAGCTTTTGGTAATCATCCTTGTTCGGCTGGTACACATACCACTCGGTTTTTTCCCGGTACCTCCATATATGGGGGCTAATCCCTTCCCCAAAGTTAGGATTTCCTGTCTTTTTTATTCCCCACAGGTCATGAAAATACAGCATCATGTTGTCTATCTCACCCTCATTTCGGTTCAGCAGGGTGACTTTTAATGCTTCATATTGGTCTGCAACACCACATGTCGTAAAACGAATTTTTATCCGTATATTATGGTCCAGTCTTCCATAGCAGGCATTCCCAATAAAACGTTTGTCCATAAAAGCAGTATCATCTGCAAAGAGTTTTTTAAGTTCCTGTTCAAAAAAAGTCATACCATCCTCCATTTAATCTTAAATACAGTTGCGTATTCACGCTGCCCTATGATACATTCTGTCCTACAGAAACACACTCCTGTTCCTTTATATTGACCAGTTCAACCTGGCTGTCCACCAATAAAAGAAGCTCATCAAGGCGTCCTATCAGGTCTGTCATATGTTCCTGCCAGCCTGTTCAATTCTCTTCCTTGAACCAACCGCCCCACTTCCTATTTTGTGATTCCATTTGTGCGTTCCTCCTTCTATGCCTAAGGGTGTCTGCTATATAATTCCGAACCCATTGGATGGATTCTTTGGTTGCCGTGAATGAAGTGACCATACTGTATTTATTTTGCCTCATGTAAGGCCCCACATCATGGTCCAGGCTTTCGTGATCCTGTTCGAGAAACTTCACCATAATTTCAGCCAGTGCCATTGGACTTGTATGGGGCTGTCCATCCGTGACCTCCGGTGGCCGGTTCCATTCGTCCTGCAATAAGGACTGGATGATTGCACTGAGTTCCAGCTTCCCATCCTTTGGCAGGTGTTCCCGTATAAACTCTACTGCATCCAATCCGTCATCTGATTGCATGGCTGTGATTCCCCAGCATCCTATGTGTGCCCTCCTTTTACATCTCTAATTTAATTTCATGCCAATTCAGATTGGAATAAATCCAAGTACAATGGGATTAAATGCTCTATAATATTTTTTCAAATCCTGAAAGGTTGAGTTCTGGCAAATAATCCTGTTCCAACATACTGAGATAAAAAATTGCAAGCCTTGAAGTATAGTGTTCTGAAGCACAGTATATATTATGGGTGAGCTTTTTAAGCAGATTTGCTTCAATGCAGACACTGCACGCAGAAAACTTCTTCATTGAACCATCCGTTTTTATGATATACCAATATTCTTCATCAATGAGAAACTCAAAAACATAGAAAGCCCTGTATGTGTTGTTTGTAACCGCAGCACTAAAGGCTGCTGACTGAAGTGCCATCTCACAGCACTTATTTATGGCTTCCTGCTCATCTAACTCAAATTCTTTTGCTATTAATTCGTCACTATAAAATAAAGCATGTTAGAATCACTACATGTCCAGACAACATCCTTATGGCAGAATCCATTTTTCAATATGCTGCAATAGGCTTCTGTCGTTGTGCCATGATACAGTCTTATCATCTTTTTACATCCCCAAAATCTGCCATATATAAGTGGGCGCTGTCAGAGTAAATACCAGACATGCGAACAGTATCGCTGGCCCGCTCCATTCAAATTGGCCATGTTTTCGGAAATCAAAGTACGCAGTTCCCAGTTTTCCAAAAAAGAATACAGCTAATACCAGGTCGATTGCAGGGAACACGACATGGTCAACGACTGCCCGAATCTGTATCAGTGCAGTTTTCCAGGTCTCCTCTATCGCCCCGGATACATTCCCATCCGCATAAGATATCATGCAGAACAGAAAAGACAGCAGCCATGAGGTCATCACTACTGTCCCAAAACGCTTCTTCCATTTCATAAGCTTCCTCCAATATAAAATTGTCTAATCACGATACACAGTGAGTAATATGAGTAACATTACCTTTTACCCTTCCCCATTCTTACTGCGCAGGATAATCACGTCTAATAATTTGTAGTTCAGGACCGGCTCATAGCCCAGATGTCACTCGCAGCTACTATCCCCGTTACAAAACAGGTGAAACTAATATACCTGTTCAGGTACTTATTTGCCCTGCATCTAGGGACTAACTGGTCCGATATGCCAATCCAACCATAAATCCCCCTGTATATCCACATCGTCTGAAAGGTCAAGGGATAACATGCCTTTGGGTGTCCAGCAGTCCAAAAGCCAGGTATACGCCGTATATGTTCCATCTGGCATCCATATCGGTGTAAAGTGGGTACGTCTGCTAAATGTTGAATACTCATTTTCCTTAAATTCAAACCGGGCATGGTAATCACCGCTGATCCTCTCCAACAATCTCCAATATGTCTGGTAATGAAATTCCGGGAAATAAGTCACAGCATTCTGTGCCCCTGTGACTGCACTGGATAGGGTGGTACTTACATCAGCTGTAACTTCCTGGTTGATTCCATACCCGCTTTTAATTATATCACCAGTTGCTGTGGGATTTTTCTCATCCGGGAATATATCCATCCCTCCTGACAGACTGGCCTGATACCAATCCTGGTCAAATTCCCACCAGCCCTCATCTTCCCAATATCCATCCTCATCTTCCCCTCCATCATGGTACACCCAATATTCATGCCACCAAGGCCTCCATATACTCCACCTGGCTTCCTTTATATGACTGTTGGATGGAAGGGAGGTTGGCTTCACATATGAATCATTCCTATCATCTGCAACCGGATTCGGGGGAGGATTCTTGTCCAGGTCTACTACCTTAACATGGATAGTTCCCTTGCTTGGATAACCTCCTCCACCTCCACTAACTTGGATTGTGATATCCTGAGGTGTTTCCGGTGTGGTCCACCGAATCCATGCCAGCTGCTCACTTCCTTCTGGATAGTACACTTGATTTACAGTGTAGTTCTTACCTTTTATATTAAATCGTACACTTGCAGGGTAATCCGGATCGGACTGGCCACCTCTCACAGTAACAGACGTAATGACTTGTGTATTGACACGGTAAACATAATCATAGGTGACTACTTCGCCTTGTTCCGGCTCATGTTCCTTAAAATGGATGATACCTAATCCCAAAGAGGATATGATTTGGTCCTCGGTAACTAATTGGTCTCTTGGTCCCGACCATGCCGGATAACCTAAATCGGGAATCTCCAAGAACATAGAAAGCGGTACGTTCTTAAATAAAACATTAGGCAGCATATCCCGGATGTTGGTTCCCATCCTTGAATAATATGCTGCCTCGGTTGCTGTCATAGCCATGCGGATTCCATTGTAGGTCACATAAGCTACTGGCTCTAATAAGATTTTATATTCACCGTTTGTTAAGGTTTCAAATGGAATGCCTGTACTCTCAGCGATTAGCTTTACCATATATTCAGAGCAGAAGTATCGCTTTATTTCTTCAATACTGCTATGACCGCTGGCACTGGTAACAATTTTGGGGATCTTTGAAACCGGTTGAGCATATTGATACGGAACAACGCTGGCCGTTAATTTTGCTCCTGTCCTATACTCTATTTTACTTACCCGTCCAAAATGCATTTGTACTTTAGGTATCTTATTTGTATAATCAATAGGCGTTGCCACAATAGTCTGATCAGAAATGCGTATTACAGATACCCTCACCCCTTCATCTCCCACTGACCACTTATTATTCTGGCTCGTACCTTGCGACATACCTCCACCACCGCTATCTATATTACCATCGCCAATAGCATAGGCATTACTAGAAATTAATAGGATTAATACAAATACAATAATGCATTTTATATATCTCGCCATTTATCTCCTTCACACAAAAAGCCGTTGAAGCCAACGACCTTTTGATTATGATATCAATTTAGTATTGTCTTGCTACAGTATTCCTCTCAATCCATTATACCTACCTGTTTATTTATATCTCCATCAGAATCAACCTGGGTTCCTATCTCGCCAGTATCATCCATCCAGCCAAACCCAGGCACATATATCTTCCCTTCCTGAGGCGCAGATTCCGTTGCTTCGGTCGGAGCTTCGGTTGGGGGCTCTGTTGGTTGTTCTACCGGCTGTGGCTCCGTAACCACCGGCGGTTCTGTTTCCGGGATTGGTTGCTGTTCTGCAACCACTGGATTGGTTGGTGTCACAGTCTCTCCATTTGGTTTCTTTGCCGGGTCATGTCTGTCCTCATCCTTTGGTTTTGCAGGTTTCGTCACCTCTGGCTGGATTTGTTGGACTGTTTCATCGGTTTGGTCTTTCGTAGGCGCTGCCGTTGTCTCTGCTTTCGTCTCCACCTTGACCGTTTCCCGGACTGCCTCACTACTCTCTATCATAGGTTCGGCAACAGTAGTCTGGTCTGCCTGCGTGGTTTCCTGAACAGCTGTCGCCGGCTCACTTTTAAACTGGCCCGCAATCAGGATCACCAAAATCATGCACACAATCACAGCTCCCCCAATTATCATCCATTTCTTCTGCTTGTCATCCAATTTCATATACATCCCCTCCTCTTCCCTGCATCTAATTTCAACCTACCATAATAACGTTCTAAAGTCCAGATTTATTCTCCATTTTAAGGAAATATAATATGATTATTATACAAACATATCGCCAGATATTTTTTTAACTATCCCATCAAAACACGGGAGTATAGGCTGCCTGTACTTTCATACGGATCTGCATGTCCGGCAGGCGGCTCCCGCCGAAACGGACCGGCACCCGGAGTAGAAACGTGGCGTCTGCCAGGAAGCGTTTGCTGCTGTCCGATGTTAAAGGAACATTCTGTATAGTTACATCCAGGTCCGAAATCCGGTACTCTTCCTTTCGGCCTCCGTCCACCAGTTTCACATGATAACTTCCATAATCCTCCATTCCCAGAAGGTTATCCAGGAATCCATATACGTCCCCATAGTCCAGACTTTCATCCCAGCCTCCCCCGGACGGATAATAACCGCCGGAGTACCCTTCACGCACACCATGGTATACATCATCATAGTTATCATTGACCGTGGAAAGGATGGCTTCCTGTACTGCATCCCTGACTCCCGCTGCAATGAGGTTCAGCCTGGCATATTCTGATATACCACAAAAGAGGAACAGCACCACCAGGGCAGATGCAACGGCCAAAGGGATGCCATTACCTTCCTGCTCTGATATCGCCTTTCTCCATCCTGCTATTTCCAGTATACTTCCCCCTTTCCCTGTGCTTTGGCATGGAGGGTGACAGGATAGGTACCAAAGCCGCCAAACAGGCCAATATCCATCTGCATGGTCAGGGTCACCTCCACCTCCTCATTCAACTGGAACGGTCCGTCCTCCGACCATTCCACCTCCGGCGTGAGTCCTGTCTTTTCCCGAAGGACGGCCTCTCTTCTGCTTGTCTCCGGCCCAATCCGGCCCGCCATCTCTGCTTCCCTGCACAGTTCCTGCGCAAACGTGTCAAGCTGATTCTTGGCTACATATACTGGAAGCACATTTACGACCAGTCCCAGCATCAGGAATACGCACAGAACCAGGACACACACATCGATATATCCCTCCCCCTTCTCATTTCGGATGATATCCACCAGCTCTCCCCCTTTCTTAAAACATGTTTCCCAGTGACTTGAGGATTTCGTATCCAATGATGGCCAGATATGTCATGAGAAAACACAACAGCATAAGAAATGAGAAGATACGTATTTTCGGTGGAATCTTCTGGGCCTCTTTCTTTAGCCGCTGCAGTTCCATCTGCTTGAAATCATGGCTTAACAGCTGAAAATAAGCTGCGCTGTCATCTCCCCTTAACACACCGATAAGTCCTCTTACCACATCTGAAAGCATAGGAGAATTCATACGGGCCTCAAACCGGGTCAGCGCTGCCTCATAACTTCCGGAACGCATGTCTGCAGTCAGGATATCAAGCTCTGCCCGGAGGGTATCGCTGGTATTCTTTTTGAAGTTCTCCAGGATGGACAGGACATCCCTGCTGTTCTTCAGATCCTGCTCAATGGTTGCTACGAACCGTGGCAATTCCTGCTCCACCCTATCCCGTTTTTCCTTCAATCTTTCTTCCGGCCTTCTGGATTCTCTGAAATAAACAGCCACCGCTGCAAAAACCGGTACTGGTGTCGCAAGAGGCAGGAACAGTAAACAGGGCAGAATGGGGATTGCTGTCACACCTGCCTTGACTATACAGGAGGCGGCATGAACCTCCGGGGTCATCCCCATCCCGGCGGCTTTCAGGATATTGCCCATCCTCCGCTTTCTGTACTCATCCAAAGTGATATGTCTTGCCAAAAGGACCGACAAATGGTCCATCCTGTCCTCCAGGAATCCGGTAAATTTCTGTTTCCCGCTCCCACGTTCCGCAATCGCCCTGGCTGCTCCCATGCTGGGCAGTCTTAACACTCCCGCAGCCAGGAAATAGAAGCCGAATACAAGAGACAGGCCAAATACAAACAGTAATAAAATCATGTTACCTCCTATATTCAATCGGCTTAGTTAGACGTATGACGGCTGCCGTAGACACAAAGATGACAGCAGCCGTGATGGCCAGTATGGCCTGTCCGAACAAGGTGTGCATCAATGTCTGGTACCAGTCATGATTTAAAGCATACATAAGCGGAATATTCCCGACGACGAGGATTACCATGGTGATAAATTCTTTCCTTGGTTCAAACACCAGGTTTTCCAGCTCCCCATTCACGACACGCATGTCGGACAGCTTATTCACGATGGGCGTAAGCGTAGATTTCAGGGAACGGTCATACTGGCAATCACCGATTGCATCCACCCACTCTTCGAACACATCATTGCGTATCTTCTTCCGCAACTCCTTCAGCGCCGCCTCCATATCCGGATTAATGACCTTCATCCTCACCAGAAAATCTTGAAATGCACTGCTGACCGGCGGGTTCAGGTAGTGGATATTCTCATTGACTGCGGTAAGAATATCCTCGCTGCGCAGATAGGCGGTTGTAATGATGCTTAGGGCTGTCTCCAACTCTGATGCGATGGCTTTCTTGTAATGGTGTTCCATGAGCCGGATATACCAGAAGGGAAGGAACAGGAAGCCGGTTGCCAGGATAGGAATCAGGAACACATTTCCCAACATAACGGCCAGGATTCCTCCCGTCATGAACAGGCCGAGGGCTACCGCACAGATTAAGGAGATTCTGTCTCCTTTCCCGGTTAGGGCCAGTACCTCCTGACATAGTTCTACCTCCCGTTGCAGGATGGATGGCTTTTTTCTTTTCTGTGTTTTTTGTATCTCTGCTTTGATGCTATCCGGTGATTTTAGGAAATGCCGGAAGACCCCATCCGTAAATTCCATGGGTGTCAGCCGCAAAATCAGGAAAAAGCCAGTCACCATTCCAGCGCAGGCCAGTATGTTTACCATCTTCATGCCTCTTCTCCTTCCCATCGCACAAGCTGCTCCTTCGGCATTCCATTTTCCAGGAAGCGCTTCTTCAGGCTTTCTGATATGCCCTGTACCCGTTCATGCTCGCCATGGATGATGAAGCGGTCGCCTTCCAGCCGGTTTTCCACTATGTTGTAATGGTATAGGGTTCTGTAGTTCCGGTTGCCGTCTGGAAGGATCTCACATTCCATGATTTCCATGACCTTACGTTTCCGGTCCTCTAACTGCTTGGAAAACACAATGATGGGGAATGCTTCCGTTACTAAGGACATCAGAGTCTCATCTGAGATATCATATTTGCGCTTGCACAGCGTCACCATCCTCCGGTAGGTTGACTCGCAGCTGTTGGAATGAATGGTCGTAAGCACAGTGTGACCGGTCCTGGCCGCCTCCTGTGCAGAGTAAGCCTCTGAACTGCGCATCTCACCTACACATACAATATCCGGATTAAATCGAAGGGCCATGTCAAGAAGGTCATCCTGGTCTACGGTCTGTTTCTCATTCTCGGAATCCCTGGTCAGTGTGTGAATAACACGGTTCATGACCTTCCCTTCCTTCACTCGTACAAGGTCCAGCTCCCTTGAACCATTCTCAATTGTAAATATTCGCTTGCTGTCCGGAACCGTGGTAAGGACCCAGCCGGCCAATGTGGTCTTTCCGGAGCTAGTAGCCCCTGCCACACACACGGAGATTCCATAACGGATACATTCTGCCAAAAAGTCAAGCATTTCTCCGGTTGCAGTTCCCCCTTTCACGAAATCCGCCTGGGTCATACTCTGCGGATTGACAATACGGATACTGGCGCAGATTCCTACATCCTCATCCACAAGGGGAGTCTTAAGAACAGCAATACGAATGTTTTTCGATAGATGTCCCAACACCGCAGGGCTTGCATTGTCAAGGACCATCCCGCTTACATGCAGCATGCGCCGGATGACATTGATGGCATGTTCCGGGCTGTCAAAATGTTCCTCCAGCTTCTCATTCCTTCCATTGCTGTACTGTACCTCAATATCATTCCAGCTGTTTACATCCACTTCCTCAATGCCGGTACCAAAGATATATTTGGTTAAGAATGAGAACTCTGCCATCTCAGTATACAGTGTATCCACCAGCTGAACCATGGTCATTCCCTGAACAGCAATCCGGTAATCCTGAATGTATTTTGTGATATAACGCTTGATCTGGGCTTTCACATCCGCGTCATCATGGCCTGTCAGCAGAGTGGCATACTTACTGGACACGTATTCCTGTACCTCCTGCAGCACCTGAGTGAATTCTCGTCCTTCCCTGGCAGAAAAAAACAGGTCCTGATTCCTGGGTCCCCCATTTCCAGGTACAAATCCCACAGTGATGTCCTCTTCCCATTCTTCCTCCTGTACTTCCATTCCATCATCCTTCCGGTCAGTCGGCATCCCCGGCCTTTTATTCTCTTTTTGGGGATGATTTAATGTCCCTGTGGCAGATATTCTGTTGTGGTCCGGTTGATGAGACTCTACAGCCTGTACGCCCCTTTCTACCATCTGCAGCTCCATTACCACAGGCTTTGGCTCCGCGGCCTTTTCTGTCTGAAAGAACAGTGACTCACCTCGTTTCTCTCCTAACATCCAAATACCTCCCTGGTAATCTGTTCTATTTCCTTGCGGAATCCCCGGCTGTCCTTTAAAGACAGCTCCTTGAACAGGTTCCCGGCCAGCACCTGTTCCTCCACTTCAGCAGAGTGAGGAATCCTGAATGTTACATTTCCTAACACCCGTTCCACATGTTCACTCGCCTCATTTGGCCGGATGTTGCTGGCTACCCGGTACTGCTTATCCGCATCCCATTCATGGTCCTGCAGGAGTGGGAGCTGGCTGGACAGGTAGCTGATAGATTTTAGGTCACACCCCACCAGGCGCAGCACGGAATCTGCCTCCATAAGTGCAATTGCAGACAGGATATCATTGACTATATAGCTGCTGCAGTCAATGATAACATAGGGTGTCAGTTCCCGCAGGCAGTCAATCAGTTCCGTGGCCTGGCTGGCATTATGGGGCGGATAGGTATATTCATTCTCCCCTTTCTGCATCCCCAGAATCATCAGATAGTCCAGATGTTTGTGCACCACGCAGTTCTGACGTACCAGATTCTGCGTCACATGAGTCGCGGCCAAAATGCTCCCCAGCGAATGTTCGGACTCTAAATCCCCCGGCGGACAGATGCAGGGCAGCATGGGAGCTGTCATGTCACATAACAGGAGAGACACATTCCTTTTCCGGTCCGCCAAGTATTTGGCCAGCTTTACAGCCACGGTTGTCTTTCCGCTTCCAGGACTCCCCCACACTGCCAGTACGCCTCCCTTATCCTGGTATTCCTCACAGTCCCTCTTCTCTTCCCTGGAAAAAATGCTGTGTTTCTTGATATTAAGCATTCTGTTCCTCCTTTGTCCCTTCTGTTTCTGTTATCTCTTCCCCTTCTGTATTTTTGCCGTCCTGTGCTTGTGTTTCCCCTGCTTTCTCATCTGCGGCTTCTTCCGGAGGATACAAACGTTCCAGTAACTGCTCCTGTGCCGCAATAAATTGCCCGGCAGTCTCAGCCTTCCCCCGGTACACAAGGGCCGCATGCAGATTTCCTTCCGTCTCAAGCTCTGCCAGGACCTTACACTGAATGGGGGTAGCCAGTAATGTCAAAGTCGCCGGAAGGGATTTTTCTTTCTCCTTATCTCCGGTGTCTGTATTGGCGTCCACACCCGTACTGTCTGTCACTGCAATGACCTGGACATACTGCAGCTCCTGTGGTATAACGGTTTCCCCCATCTTGAGGTAATCCGGTGCAAGGATGGACACGATATCACCGCTCCGTATCTTACCGGATAATCCCGCAGCAAAGGATTTGACGGTCACGGATATGGCTTGTTTATTTCCATCCAGCTGATACAGGTAAGTGTCTGCGCCTGGTGGCTGTTCTGAAATCTTGGAATGAAGAACATAATCGCCTGGCAAAAGATCGGCTGTGGCATAGGCGCCTACAACACTCCCTAACTCCTTCATTACATCCCCGGGAAGATTATAGCCACCCACCTCCACCATCTGTACGTTATCCTTTGTGATTTCATCTCCAGCCTTAATGGATTTCTGGACCCGCACGATTTCTGTCTTTTGCGAGATGGCCTGATTAAATAAAGGGGTAACCAGGAAACAGATGGCCAACGATAATACAATACAGAGGATACCAAGGACCGTCCTGTTCTTAAGCAATTTCATTGAGCCCTCCTTATTCTCCCATCCGGGATAATCGTCTTACATGATGCTTCCTTCTGTTCCCTTTCCTGACGCTTTTCAAAACCAGAACTGGTATTGAAAATGTAAATCGGGTCTTTTTACATATCTTCAATTTCATATCTTCACTCTCTTTCCGATCATTCTTGTTTCTGTGCATGGGAGGATAGCCTGCGGATAAGAAATATTACCAACATGATAATAACGAGCAACAAGATGGCTGTCAGAATGGCCTTACCTTGTGCTGCTTCTTTGTCTCCCTTCTCCTTTTCTACCTCACTTGCACTGGCTTTCTCTGTTTTCACGGATTCCACTTCCCAGTTTGTCACATCAGGGATGGATACAGCTGGCATATCACACTCCGGCTGAACCTGGGTTTGCCTTACATCATCTTCTGTCTTCTGCTCCAATAATACAGGTAAGCCAGATATTTCAGCTGGGATTTCCATTATTGGTGCTTCCAAAATAGTCAGTATAGCTACATCCTGCAACGGATGGTATGGTCTATATGCCCTCTTTCCCGTTGCATGGCTGCCGCCTGTTCCTCCTCCCGGACGGCGTGGTACATACTTCTCATCATCTTCCGTTCCAGGAATGCGATCCGGTCCATTGAGCCAGAGCTCATCATCCTCTGTTCCGAAGATTCCGTCCTTACCAGGACGGATATTGGTCCCTTCTTGCTCCTTACGGTTGTCATAGCAGTCGTCTTCCGTACCATATATTCCATCGGGGCCAGGTATCAAAAGCAGGTCATCCTCATTCCCTGGAATACTATCCGGACCATTAAACCATATCTCATCATCCTCCGTCCAGAATTCACCATCAGGTCCCGGACGGACATTGGTAGATGAGTAAAAATCCTGGTTGTCATACCAGTCATCCCCGGTCCCATAAATACCATCCAGTCCGGGATAAATCCGTACATCGTCTTCTGTACCGGGAGCGCCGTCAGGCCCATTGGACCATATCTCATCATCTTCCGTTCCAAAAATCCCGTCATTCCCCGGCCTGCGGCTGGTGGATGGATAGGTTTCACCGTTATCCATCCAGTCATCTGCGGTACCGGGGATTCTATCCCATCCATTGGAGACGGTAATATCATCCTGGGTTTCAAAGATGCAATCCGGTCCGGGCCGTGTATTCCACCCATTTCCATCATCCCGGTAATCATCCTCCGTGCCAAAGGTTCGGTCTGGACCCGGGAAATGTTTACGCCCCTCATCATCCAGATAGAAATCATCTTCCGTCCCGTACTGACCATCCTCTCCTTCGTATATTTTCCGGTCATCACGGGTACCTGCCACTCCATCCGTGCCATTCAGATACAGGTTATCATCCTCCGTCCCGATGGCTCCATCCTTGCCTGGCCGTTTATTCGTTCCATCTCCCAGGTCCCGGAATACCAGGGTGAAATAAGCGTATGCATCCATATCCCGGTCTACCGTATACTCATATGCGGGTACAATCTTCTGCCCCGGTTCTGGAAGTGCCTCCCCATACATGATTCTTTCCGTTTTCTCTTCCCCATAAGGCTGGGCATACCATCCCAGAAAAGCATAATCCTCCAGGTCAGGGACCGGGAGGATTCCGATGGGTTTATCATATGTGACCACTTTCCCATCTATATCGCAATGGGCATTCTTGGTATGGAACATAATGCGGTACTCATTGGCGGACCAATGAGCGTGATAGGTCGTATCCTCATGTGGTACATCAGTTTCTTCCGTAATCCGGGTCCCTCCGTCTGGTTCCGTATAAAAACCCAGGAGGGTATATCCCTTCCGGATAAATTCCGGAAGCGTCCCGAGCATCCCCGTATATAGAAGCCCCTTCTGTTCATTCTGCCTCCCATCCATCCCGTCCGCAAATGTTATGATGTATGTGTTCGGGAGCCATTGAGCATACAGTGTGACCGTATCACCATAGATTTTCGTCAGGTTAAGTACGGACTGGCCATCCTCATAAGCGGCACCACCACCGTCCGGTTGGATGTTCCATCCCTGGAATGTATGGTAAGCCCTGGTGTACTGGTTGATGAATAATGCGACTGGCGTCTGATAGACGAACGGCTGACTGTTCATGTTTCCGGAGCCTCCATTGGCATCAAATACGACCGTATACGGATTGTATTTCACATCTGTCCTGGCATCACACCCCGGACGGGTACACCGTTTAAAGTAGGTACCATCATTGGCACCCATGTAATAACCGTCACTGAACGCATGTCCCAGGACACTGGTGGATTGGGTCTGGACCGAACCACAATCCCGGCAGGTCCGTCTCTGGGTTCCCTGCACCGCACAGGACGGCTCGGATGCAGTGGTCCATGGTCCATAATCGTGTGCCACATTGAGATGCATGGTCCAGTGAGCCGGTCCGTAATAGACCCGGTCCCCCTCATTGTTCACTGTGTTCCATCCGTCGGCATGGGCATCCCAGTTTCCCGCCATATCACAGGTAACACGCATGAGCCAGGCATATTCGTATCTGGAATAGTACGAATCAGATGGATGGTACAGTTTTGCAAAGTCACTGAATCTGCGGCCTTTATTATCGTTGATGTAACTTATATGAAAATAGGAATGTTTGCTTGCACCCATTGGCCTCAGGATAAGGAGCTGCCCAGTCTTTAAGTTGACCGTCACCTCTGTCCGGTTCAGGGAACCATTACTTCCGGAACTGACCTGAATCTGCACGTCTGCACACCCATTTGGGCCATATGTCTTATATAGGCTGCTGGTAACTGCTGCGGCCGGAAGAGACGGCAGGTAATTGGCGGACTGCACCGGATATACCTTTGGGATGCGAATTGCATTTCGATTGGCATCCGGATCCCAATCACCCTGATAATACTCCGCACCATAAGCAGTCCGAAACAGACTACGTGGGCCGGCATACGCTCCTTGGTCTTCTTTTAGTTCCCCTGCTTCTGAATCACATTCTCCTGTTTTCGTATCCTTCATGGGTGCTGCTTCAGATGCGGTTGCTTCCAATACCGTTACATCGGAACACGAAGCACCGTTTCCTTCCATGTTGGCATCCATTGTTTCTTCATTGGTATGTGCTACTTCCTCCTCCTGGATCGGCATGTCTATTACAACTTCACTCTGACCTGATGGTCCTACATCCCCGGAAAGGGACTGGTCTGAAGCATATGTCACCTGATGGGATAACATAGCCATGCTTAGTAAGATGCATAACGTCTTTTTATTCATATCTGACCTCCGCCCATTCATTCTAGCAGCTGCGTCCTATCCTCCTGCACACACCACAGCCAGGCAGCCCATTGTTAGGAATGGGACCATGGGGTATGACTTAGGAGGCTGGACGACCTTCCATAAACACCAAAAAAGATGTCCCATATGATACACAAGCAGGGATACCGTCCCTAATACCGCCGCCTCCAGTCCGCCATACACACCTAAGTGCATACCGCATGCTGCCATAAACTTGATATCCCCTCCACCGATTCCTCCCCAGCATACTGCTGCAAAAAGAAAAGGGATGGCGCACAGAATCCCTGCCGGTGAGCCGCTCTGGTGCCCCAACAGGGAACAGGCTGCAATACAAAGATTCAGCCAGTCCGGTACCATCCGGTGACGAAGGTCGGTATAGGAAGCGCCCAGCATAAGACCAATCCACAAGGTCAGTTCAAGGTTTCTGTACATCCTTGCCTTCTCACATGGACAGTCCTGCCGGGGCTATCTGCGGGACAGGTGATTCTGCCATTTGTGCCATCTTGCCCTGCTGTATCGTAAGAGCCTCCTTATAAGCAGACGTCAGGGCTTCCGTCATCTGTGTCCGGAACTCTGCTGTGATTGGAAAACAGATATCCCTAAATTCCCCATTTCCGGTACGATAGGATGGCATGGACAGAAACATGCCTTTCTCACCGTTCATCAGACGTATATTCCGTATAGCCAGACACTGGTTCAAATTGATGGACGCTGTGGCAAGAATGTTCCCTTCCATGCTGATGGAATTAATCTTTACATCAATACCCATCTTATTACCTGCGTGTCCCTCTGGCTGTGTTTTGGGTTGTACTTGTTGTGTTTTCATTTCTTAACATGCCTCCTTCCTTAACCTGAATAGTTGAACATTTCCGCAACCCTCTGGGTCAGGGTTGGGAGTACCGTATCCGCGAATAACTTATACAGCCCTGCCAACAGAAGGGCACCAATGACAACTGCCATCAGAATCTTGATAGCTGTATCAACAAAATTTTCTGCTTTTTCCTCATGTATCAACCGGTTTACTGATAACACGGTCCTGAATGCCAGCCTTTCCACTCTTTCCTTTACTTTCATAAACCTTCGCTCCTTTCTTTAACGGGTCAGTATGATAGGTCTGTTGAACCATGACGTTCTACATCACATCACCATCTCTGGTTCATCCCCTTCCTCCCAATCCGTATCCATATCATCCTCTATCCGTTCCCGGCCCATCTCATAATCCGGATCCATCTGTTGTTCATACACACAAAGGACGGATTGGTCAAACTGCTCCCGTATCTCATGGCTTTCAAAAAAGCATGCATCCTTATATCCCACATGGCAGGGCATCTTGGTTCTTAGCATCACGACTTCTATTCCGTAATCATTTTCCTTCACATTCCGTATGGTACAGATACCCCCAATCCGCACTTCGGCTGTCGCAAGAATCCCATGTTCCGGCTGGAGGTTTGTGATAACGGACCGGAACACCGGTATGGTATCATGTCCCGCAGTTTCCTGCACATGCTCCTTTTCCCTCCTTTCTTCCTGTCCTACGTGTCTTCATTTCCTAAATAGGTTGTCTCTGGCATGCGTCCTCACCTTTCATGTGGTCGGCTCCCTGGGTATCCAGGGATTGCCCCTGGATGAACCCAATCTTCTGGAATCCGTAATGGTCTACATAATAAAACTCGCTTCCCTGCCTGTCATATAGTTCAATGACATCCGAGATAGAAATGGGGTGCCCCGTGGACCGCTGCGGGAACTCTCTCTCAAACTTGGTATAGATGGTTTCCAGGTCATCCGTCTCAATCTGGCAGTCATATACCACCTCATACCGGCTGGAATCCGGCATCCCATGACGTGATACCTGGTCCTCGAAATCAAGAAACCGCTCCTCCGGTGGCACCTCCGGCCTCAGTTGGTGGAGCCTGCATTTCCTGATTGGCTTCACCTCCCCGGTCAGGTCCACCCGCCCATGTACGAGACGGTCATACACTCCATCCTGCCAGCATGGTTCCAGCCCCTTCTTCTCCTGCAGGAACCTGGTCAGGTATTCGTTCTTAAACATCGGATCAAGGACGGCTTTTCCATCTTCCACATCCCCTGCTATATTGCCATAATACAGGATGAGGTTGTTCTTAACCGCAATGCCTGCCATCTCCTCTCTCCTTTCCGTTTCTCCGTTTCCTAAGAAGACGTTCCAGCTTCTCTCCCAGACCATCATCTGTGCAGAACTGGATGTTCCCTCCTCTCACGACCAGTACGGGGGTTACATGGGAATCCAGGAACACAATCAGTTCGGGCAGTGTCTCCTGGTCCATGAGGGCCTCCAGTTGTTCCTCATCGAATGGCATCCTTAGCTTCACAATCCCATCCCTATCTGCCATATAGGCGCATAGCAGCCGTTCTTTGGACATTCCCCCATCCATATGTCATCCCTCATCTTTCTGCATAAGATCAGCTAATTCAGCCAAAAGGCTCACACGGCTTTTATCCGGCATCTGACGGACAGCAGCACGGACATATGCCTCTGTGGCCTCCGGAGACTGGTCCCCTGCCTCAATCAGCTCCACCTTCATCAGTCCAATCCATCCACTTTTATCTGCCTCCAGCCGTATGATATCTCCCGGATGCATTCCTGCTTCCTCACGTACACTCTTTGGAAGATAAATCCTCCCATTACCGTCCACGATTCGGTACGTCCTCTTCAGACCTGCCATCTAATCCCTCCATTTCCATAATGATCCGTACCTTCTCAGGGTTGATTCCAATTTCCGAACACAGTTCCAGTATTTCATGCGGTACGATAACCTTGGCCCGGGCCGGAAGAATGGTAATCCTCCTATCTTCGCACACAACCTCCAGGTCCTCATCCGGCTGGATACCGGCTTCCTCTAACAGTTCCTCCGGAACCGTCAGATGCGTTCCATCCTCATATAACCGGTCCGGTGTAAGTTCCCCCACCTCCAACGGGCTTACGAACACCTCCGGCCCGCCGCTATCTTCTTCCGCCAGATATGTGACATAGACTGTTCCATCTGCATTTGTGCCAATCGCTTCCAACACTTCTGCCGGTATTATCACTCTCCCGTCTTCCTCTGGCCTCATATTTAATTCTTTTAACTGCATGTTCCTCCTTCCTTACGGATAAAATCCATATACATCCGACAGCTCTATCTGTTCCGGCAATTCCCTTCTCCTACACGCTGTATCATAGTTTGATATGAACACCTCCGCATACTCCTCCCCCTGGTTATACCGTTGTGCCAGGTTATTCAGCCGTTTGACCGTCTCAATCTGATATCCTTCATACAGTTCACGGATATAGGCACAGTCGTTATAGGATAACAGCCATTTTCCCTGAATTCCCCCAAGCACGTCACGGAGCCGCACATGGTCATCCCGGCGGAACACCACTTCGTAATGTCCCTCTGTTTTGTAATAGGGCGGGTCACAATAAAAAAAGGCATCCTCCCGGTCATACTGCCGTATGAGTGCCTCAAAATCCTTGTTTTCCACCACGGTCCCGGCTAACCTCCTGCTTCCCTCCCAGAGCAGCCCGAATGTCCTGCGAATATCGAAGGGCTGACTCCCATAGGAAGTACAACTGCTTCCATAGCTATATCGGATTAACTGATAAAAGCAGGCAGCCCGTTTTACATCATACATCCTTGCACGTTCCTCCAGGAGAGGCCGGATTTCTCCACACGCCTCTGGTGTCAGACATTGTTCTGCCACATGTCCCTCATCCTGATACCATGGACCTGGAGCCATGAATTCCTCCCGATTCAGAAATCTCTTCAGATAATTGAACTCCTCCCTTCCATTCAACGGAAAGAATCCTAATTCCTGAATCAATGCCAGGGGCCTGTCCCGCACACACCGGAACAGGTTGGTCAGGTCAGAGTTATAATCATTGTATACTTCCATTCCGCTCGGCGGCTTTCCGAACAGAACCCAGCCTCCCCCGCCAAACACCTCAATATAACGTCCATAGGATAAGGGGAACCGCTGGTAAATCAGTTCCCTGAGGGCTTTCTTTCCTCCAATCCAACTGATGATGCTATTCAATGGGGCAGCACCTCCCTACACCATACCGACCTGTTCCATCCGCCTCAGACCATGTTCCCGCAGAAGGCATCCGGTCAGGAGGACGGCAAACAATCCCTGGTCCACCAGGCTGCGGTCCGTCAGGTCCGATACCTTCACACATCCGGTCCGGTAATACAGGTCCTTGGCCAGATGGTACAGGATGTATCCTTTGACGTTGATGCCTCCAAGCTGTATATCCGGAAAGATTACCTGTGACATAGTAATAGCATCCCGTGCCTTATCCCAGAGATATCCGTCAGCGGCCAACAGATAAAGGGCGCAGGCATAGGATGCCTTTTGGTCCAGAGCAAGAATCTGTCTATGCCCCATGAGACCTCTGTATCGTTCCTCATGTTCCCGGTTTCGATAGACAGGGCCGTCCATACATGACTTTGTTTCCTCTACTCGTTCTATAAACTGGCTGTCGGGAATCCGAAACCGCAGTTCCTTTACCATCTTCTGGTATCCTGAAATCTTTGTGTCTCTGCAAAAAAAACAGGAAATCGCCATTTCCTGTCCCTTCCTATCCGGAAGACAGGGATTCCCCTCCTGCATCAACACTTCGAATGCCTCTAAACTGCTGCCTGATAAAAAACGTCCTACTGGCATTTCATTTACCTCTCTTTCCTCTGTCCTTACATGTTTTGCGAACATTCGTTTTTCTCATTCTTTGAGGACCACCTTCTTTACTGCACAGGTCCCTGGGGTCCCATCTGACTGTTCTGTCCTTTTTCCAGTAGTTGTGCCCCCTGGAAAAAATAATGGACCAGACGTCTCATATCCTCAAACCCTCTTGTTTCTGGCATGCAGACCGTGATAACCGCTGCATCTATGATGCTTCGTCCGTCCCGGATCCTGGAAAATTCACGGCTTTCCCCCCAGTAACCATCTCCTTCTGTATTGAATTCCTCATATCGGCCATCCGCTTCAAATAAATAGGTCACTGTATCAACTCCAATCTCTTTCTGCTCCACCTCCTGTCCCTTATAACAATAGCCATCCATGTAGGTGCTGATGGTTCGTTCCGGGGCCATATAGAGGGTCATGGTATCCAACATTTCTCCCGGCAGGCCCTCAATCGGTTGTTCCCGCAGGACGACCCGTGCCACAAAATTTTTAGGCACCTTACAATCCACCACCAGACGTTCAAGTTTTTGTCCCTCAAAACGTTCAAAATACATGGGATCTCCGAACCGTATATGCGTTGGACAGTCCACTACATAAATTTCTTTCTTCACAAATCCCTCCTTCAAGGCCGCATATATTACATCCACGCACTTCCGTCACTCCCACTTCTCATTCTCTGCCCTCCACAGCTCCAGGTCGGACAGGCTGATTTGTCCTTCCGTGTTCTTATCCTCCATCCACCAGGCAAAGACATCCTCTGCATCCTTCCATCGGGTTGTTATCCCCTGCTCCTGAATAGATGTCATCATCATGCCGAATGCCCGTAAATAGGCCCTCTTGTAGCTGGGAAAAATGCGGAATTCGGTCCAACGGTTCTTTGCCGCCATGGGGCAGCCAATGCACCCAACCCGGTGAAATCCCCATTCATACAGCAGGTTTACCGGAATACGCTCGGACTGGATATAGTCCCATATATCCCGATCCAGCCAGTCCACAATAGGATTGCAGATCCGTTTTCCTTTTATAGTGCATGTCTCAAATAACATACGCTCATCGACATTGTCATTGTTAAGAATAATCTTCTTGTTCTTATCTCTTGTGTAGTTCTCAAAAACACCGCGATTATTCCTCCGTTTCTGACTTTCCGCCCATCGTACCCCGGTCGTTATAAACCGGTCCTGACAGGAATTTTCCTTCAGTATCTTATGGAAAGCTTTCCATAAAATTTGTTATGAAAAGAAAGTAATTATGGAAAGAAACAGGCGAAAACACTGCTATTTCAAGATATTTCGCCTATAATCTTTCCATAATACATTTACTTATCCTGTCCCAGACTGGTCAGCCAGGACATGAGATCATCGTTCTTTTGCCATGAGGTCACTTTATCTGTTGAAATTCCTATGTTGGCTTTTTCAAACGCTGCTCGTTTCATTTCGGCATCCGCTTTGGCATAAATTTCGGTTGTGCTGATATCAATGTGTCCTAGAAAGTCACGAATATAATGCAGATCAACATCAGCTCTTAATAAGTGCATGGCTTTTGTGTGATGCATGACATGAGGCGTCACCATCGCATTTGAAATGTTTCCATCGGCCTGCAGTTCATTGGCATACTTTTTTAAGATATAAGTAACTCCAGGGCGGGTAAGACGGTTTCCCTGATGATTACAGAATAAAGCCTGATCTGGATTCCTTTGGGGATTCAATCCGTGTCTTTCCATATAACATTTTAAAATCTCTGCTGTCTGGTGCAGGATAGGCACGGTCCTCGTTTTCCTTCCTTTCCCTGTCAGACGGATAACACTTGGTCCATCAATCCTCACATCACGGACTGATAAATCAATCAATTCCTGAACCCTTGCACCGGTGTCATACAAAACACATAGCAGTGCTGCATCCCTCCTTCCATAGATGGTGGCCTGATCCGGCCTGGCCAAAAGATTTTTTAATGAGTCTTCCGATAAATAATTCACCACAGCCTTTTCATGTTTTTTCATGCGTATTGACAGGATTTTCTGGCATTGCAAAAGCATATCCGGTCTGTCAAGCTGGAGATATTGAAAAAAGGCATGGATTGCCGCCAGTCTCTGATTACGGGTTGAAATGGAATTACGTCTCTTGTCCTCCAGCCAAGCCATAAATTCGTTGATGGTCTGGTCTGTTAGCTTACTCAATTGTACTTTTTCCGGCGAGCAGTTTTGTTCCTCTTCTAAATAGGTCAAAAGAAGACAGAACGTATCACGATAAGAACGGATTGTATTCACACTTAAGTTTCTTTGACCTGCCATATAGTTAGTGAAATAGTCTGCCAGACTTCGGGCAAAATCAGTCGGTTTGTTCATCAGCCTCCATCCTTTCCGGCAACAATCCGCCAAATGCGGCTTCCATTTTTTCCAAAATTTCAGGATATAATTCGGAAGTCAGATGAAGATATTTTGAAGTTCCTTTGTATGTTTTGTGTCCCATATATGTGGATAAAATCGGCAGGACCTCAGCGGGCCTCTTCCCTTCTTCAAGAAGTTTCTGGAGACTGTGTACTGCAAATGTATGCCTGAGGTCATGGAGGCGCGGCCCAACATTTCGTCCTCCGTATGAAATGCCGCTGTTCCAGAGGATATCCCGGAACGTTTTACGGATTGTAAAAATGTGATAGGTAAGGCCATCAGGCGCCGGAAAGAAATACCCTTCCGGATTAAGTTCGGATAATACATGTTCCTTATAATTCATGCACCGCTGGCACAAATCCTGGTTTAACGGAATCAAGCGGTCCCTATAGTCCTTCGCATCGTGGATAAAAATAACGCCGTGTTCAAAATCAATATCGGAAACTCTCAGATTCAATGCCTCTGAAACCCTAAGTCCACAGCAATAAAGGAGACGGAACAGTAAAGGAAAGATTAAATGACGGCGGACTGAAAAACAGGATGGTGAAAGACTGTCAATCGTCTTGAATACACGTCTGACTTCGTCATGGCTAAAAATATAGGGGATATGTTCATAGGTCTTCTTTGGAATCATACTGCTGGGATATAGATAGACCTCGCAACCATTCCGGGACATAAACATGGCAAGCTGCCGGATTAAGTTGACTTTAGAACGGATTGTCTGCGGGCTATGGTTTGCCTGGCGTTGTGTCCAGGCAAGTACAAGTTCTCTGGGAAGCCTGTCCATACAGTTGTAGTCAATCGAAAACCTGTCCAGGTTTTTCAGCTCAAAGTATTCTCGCTCATATTTATAACCGAGGCGGTGCTTTTCTTCCAGGAATCCGATGATCCATTGTGAAAGACCACTGGTGAATTTATAATCTTTTTCTTTGGCCTGCATTAGAACACCTCCATTGATAACGTGCAGTTACGCAGCTGCTCGGTATCCACACGAAGATAGTTCGCCGTAGTCTCCACTCTTTGATGGCCGAGTATTTCAGAGATAACCGGAAGGGGCACTTCTTTTTTTAATAATTCGGTAGCCAGCGAATGGCGCAAGGTATGCATCCCATGGGACTTTTCTGGTGTAACCACAATCCCGGCTTTGTAAATGTAGGTGTTTAGCATATGGTGGAGACGGTTGTTTTCATTAAAAGCACTATACGGAACTCTATGGCGAATAAAAATGTTTGGTACTGGCGATTCAGGCCGGCCATTCCTTAAATAATCAATGACTGCATTGCCTACATCTTCAAACAGAGGAAGCGTCAGTGGCTGCTTAGTTTTAAACTGCACAAGCTCTATGCAGTTTTTCTCCCATTTAATGTTTTCATATTTCATATGGATGATATCCCTTACCCGAAGTCCCAAGCGGGCAACCATCAGTATGATGGCATAATCCCTTTTCCCGATTGGATTACCAATATCGACACAGCCCAGGATTTTTTCCAAATCTTCAGGACTCCAGATGGAAGGAAGATGCTCCCTGGAGCGCAAGATGTTTGATTTAGGTATAAAAAGGGATAAATCCTTTTCATGATATCCATTGAGATACAGATAATGGAAAAACTGCCTCAGTTCACTTAACAGGGCAGCAACAGAACGGCCATGATAACTGGCAACGGACGCAATAAAGGGGGTGATATGTTCCGGCTTAAGCATACGAAAGGATTCGACCTGCTCCTGCTGAAGGAACTTAGTTAGGCGCCGCAGCGTTCTGGCATAGTCTGTAATAGTAGACAATACACATCCGTTTGCCTCTAAATGCTGTAGGAATAGGTCCGTAATAGCACAAAATGGGGCAGGGATTGTTTCCGTATCTGACCGGACCAGGCTCCAATACTGCAGACGGCCCTCTTTATAAAACTGGTAAAGTGTTTGAAAAGCTTCCCGTGCGGTGCGCTGATTGCGCGTAAGTTCTCCCTGCAATTCTTCAATTCCATAGACCTTCTTCAAAAAATCATGCCAGTCCTGTAGCTGGAAGTCTTCTTTATTGGAAAACTTAAGATAGCGTTTCCAGACTTCCCAGCGATGTCGGATAGTAGAATCAGAATAGCGGAGTTTCCGGAGCTCATTTTCAGCTCCAAGCATAAGAGAATATAGCGCAGAGTCTGATTGAAGATTGGGTTTGTTCATTTGTGTTTACCTCCGATAATTATGATAGGCTTAGCCTTCCATTTGAGTAAACACTACCCACATTAAAAATACAATCAGAATTATGGAAAGTAAAAGCCCTGTAAAGCTTATCGTTGCTTGAATTTTCTTAGAAACTTTCCATAATATATAACTTTTCATAAAGTATCTCACAGCAATAACGCTGCAGCCTTGTAGGTGGGAACCGTTTCATGGGAATCAGGGACCACATGGACACCCGCTGGCCTTTGTAATACGGATAGTGAATGCTGCATGGGATTCCCTTGCTTTCATATTCCCTGAATATCTGCCGTACATAATAGATTGTCTGTGGTGCGTCGGCAGTAGTCAGATTATGATGAAGCTCAAAGGGTATGCCAGCTCTCCTCACAATCTCCCTGCAAACAGCACTGTCTTTCCCTCCACTGTCCGTAACTACTAAAGGACGGCCATATATCCGCAAAGACATTTCAGATGCTGTTTTTACTCTTTCTATCGCTTTCTGCTCTAAATCCATTCAAAAAAGAGTCAGATATCTTTTCCCGGCCGGAACTCTGCCTCCTTCCTTTTCGCTATCTTGCAAGAGAAAGAAAAAAGACACTGACTCTCATCAGTATCTTCGTATTAGATCTGCTCTTTTCTATTTACACTGCAACCACCCTCGCCCCCCTTCCAACACAATTTCATTGCCCCGCTCTCATTTCACAGGTTCATTTTAGGAACCTGTACAGGGTCTTATCTTAAAAATGTGGCGTTGCCTTCATATCCGCTAATTTCATATAGAAATACTTTGAGCACGTCGAAAGCGGACATAAAAATAGAGGCGTCATGACATATTCTTGATGTATGCCACAACAACCTCTATATCATTTAGCACTTATAATTTACCCCGGCCTTCTGCGCCTGGCTCATCTGAGCCTTCCGGTCTATCAAATACACCTTATTCCCCTTCTTGAACATTGCCCCTGTCTGCTTAAACCAGAAAGGTACATCATATTCCACACATTGCTCCATGGAATCAAGTATCCAGGAGAAGTCACAGACTCTTGCGTCCGGCCCGGACTCTCCACCACAGGTAACACCTTCTATCTTCCCTGTGGCCAAATATTTCCGGATATCGATCTGCTCCAGCATTGGCTCATGAATCACAGTCCGGTGTTTGATTGGCAATTCCAGAAAAACAGGCAGGCGGTAGTCGGCCTGATTCTGATTCTCACAGGTACAGCAGATGGTCGCATTTTCATACCCGCTTCCCCAGTCCCACGGTAATTCCACCTCAAACCGGTGGATGCGTTTGGTAATAATAACAAAATGCAGATCGCTACGCCTACGAATGATATTCCATGCTTCGGCACGCCATGCATCTGCCTCATCCAGAAAAAAATCAGAGGTCATGCATGTATACACACTCTCACCATCTGGCTGCAGCTTGTAGTCACCCTTGCGGTTACATTTGACCGGCATATCAAAGTTAGAAGTACGGGTTACAACACTGCTATCCTTACCAAATTCAGCATCTCTCCGATAAACATAGCAATTCGTACAGCCTGGGCTGATTTTTTTACATCCATGCCATGGATTCCAGGTTGACATATCACCACCTCCGGTTTTCACTACCAAACAGGCCAGAAGAGCCCTTTCTCGTAAATTAAGCTCTTATTTCCCACTCTCATAGACCATCAGACATTCTCTCTCGCCGGTATCTTTTTCTGTCATTCGCTCCCGGACCGTGAACCCTTCTTTCAGGTAAAAGGCCATTGCCCCTGTATTCTTATCGAACACATGCAAGGACAACCGCTTCTTCTTTTTCACCGTTTCAATTAGCTGATGGCCAATTCCCTGCCCCTTGTGTCCTGCCGCTACAAAAATACCGGCAATATATTCCGCGTCCATTCCGATGAAACCCAGAATTTCTCCATCCTCCTCGTACACATATACCTCCGCATTGGGCAGTACCGATTTTACGGAATCGAAATTCTTCTTCCAATACTCGGCGTCTATAAAAGAATGGGCTTCCAGATTTCCCTGGAGCCATATATCCATAATCTTGTCTAAATCCTGAAATTTAAATAATCGAATCATTTCTCCGCCTCCTTGCCTCTCTATTATATCGGACCAGCATCTATTGCGCAAGCCCAATCAGAACATTTGTTTGTTTTTGTCGAATCACATCGTTATATATGACAGAACGGTTGGTTACTATATAATTACCGAAGCCCGGTCGTCGTTATGATGAGCCAGGATATTTTTCTACAGTCCTGCTCTAGCACCTACTATCTCATTAATATATCACCTAATCCAAGCTCCTCATTCTCCTGAACAGGGGTATCCAAACGCCGCTCTGACTGCTTATGTTCCTCCGTCTTTTGTACAGGCCCTCCATCAAGAAAACCGCCTAATTTGTTTGCAACATAATCAGACAGCCATGTGCCTCCAAATGTCCCATGACTACGAAGCCTCCATATAGCCAGCTTTCCGAAATCGAGTTTCACATCCTCAAATGGAAACAGCAGGTTGGTTGAGCCCTCATGGAAAAATGACCTCACATTTTCAAACTTTGTCCCTTCCAGTAAGATATCTTCCTGTGTCAATAATTCATTGATCCCAATCACCCATTCCTGTATATCCCCTCCACAGCCCTGCAAAATCATCCCCTCCTTGTGTTTCATCTGACGTAACTCATTTATTGTGATCTCCATGAAACTCCTCCTTCTACTTTTATGACAGCTCAATTCTTCCATATTTCCCTACAGCTATCGTTCTATATAACCCTCAACATGACAGACCGCAGAGCTCATCCGTTCTATCGTCTTCTGTTCTAAATCCAATCGCCAGAGAGTCAGATATCTCTTATCCCGGTCGGGATCCTGCCTCCTTCCTCTGGCTTCCTACAGGAGAGTGATTTGTATAAAAAAGGGGGACCGCCTTTATCTATCTTACATAAACGGTTCTATTCTCCCTGTTTCCTGTTCTGGAAGGTCTGGCCTCTTTAATTCTTCTTCCGTCATGATGCACAGCGCAGTCCCATAGTCCTCATCCCATAGTCCGATATGCAGTTCCCCCCTCTCCGTATGGATGGGATATTCGAGGAGGGACAGTCCCCATCCCTCCTTCATTTGACGCAGCCAGTCCCTCTTCAGTTCCTCTTGTTCTGCTTCTGTCAATGTTCCTATTGTCCTTACCTCAATGGCACACCACAATTGCCCGCCATATGCTTCAATCTCCGGAACCATACATTCAACCTTTGCACGTAGCAGCTGATGATTCAGGAAAGCTCCCATACAATCTTCGTCGGATGGCAGATGCCGTTTAAATACAGTCTCAATGGCAGTCTTCTGTTTGATTAAACGTTCACCTGATAATATCTCCGGCATGAAACCATCTCGGTTATTCCAGAACATTGAGACTGTCAGGGGGCTATAGAGCCGGATGGTCCTGTTCTCTGACAGACGGCAGCTGTAATCCCTGGTTGGATGAAATACATGGCCTGTGAATGTGGTTACCATGTATCGGTCCGGAAAGGATTCCATATATTCCTCATAACGGCAGAACGGTTTCAGCTCCTCTGGCAGGACTATCCTGGAATACTGTAGAGCCAACATTCTCGCCATCGTCTTACGGCCCATCTTATCAGAAGGGACATACACGTGGTTTTCATAGTCTTGGATAATATCACATGCTTCCCCTATGGTTTCCGGCAATCCAGCTTCCAGAATAGCATAGAGTTTTTCCTTCTCCAGTATCCCTCTTCGGGCGACTTCCCTGTCGATTACATCGGCTACCCGGTCTAGTTCAGATAACGTAATTCCTGGTGGAAGATAACACGAAAGTTCCCCCAGATAACCACTGGTGTACTGTATGGCATAGGCGTCCCATTTTTTCACTGCCGGACTGGCTTTCTTCTGTTCTGTAAGCGGAAGTTGGAATATTTCTTTATTCCAGTTCTCATCTGTCATATGGACAGAAAGAAAACATCCTTTGTAAGAGTCATACCCTTGTTCCTTACTCCTACACGGGGCAGTCTGTTTTTTAATCACATAACCCATGGGGGTCATACAGCCTTTCGTGCTTACATATTCCCTTCCAATGGATTCAAAGTCCAGAAACGGCTCAATTCTCTTGTCTATCTGTATTCCTCGCTTTTCCAACTCCAGACGCCCGGCCGCTTCCCAGTTTTTCATGCGGTCATCCAGGATGTAACGGTCCAGGTTCTTTGCCACGTCCATTACCGTTTCGATTGAGTCCGGATGGTCCCACATAAGCGCTGCACCGAATCTTTCCTTCTCATCTTTCTCCCACACGGCCATCTCCCGAGTAAGCTCATTGAGCAATTCCAAATGTCCATTCTTAAATACCGTACAATCCTCCAGGCATTCTGCCAACGATGGCACGTCCGATTCCACCCTGGCGATAAACGGTATCATACTAGAAGAATGCATCCCTTTCAGCTCCATGTATATCCGTTCTATCTCATCCTGACTGGCGGGCAGGTCCATCCATACCCCCCGACTGATATTCTCTCTCTTGATATATATTCGCATCTTACATCTCCAAATAAAAAGAGACCTCCATAAAGGCGGCCCTACAACTATTCTAATCTATCACACCAGTATCGCGATTCTTAAACTCAAACTCATTGCATCACCATGTCTGATACTGACCTGGCTGATTCCCACACAAACGTCTGCTCATTTCTGGAGGCGACACCATAGGGAGTCATAGCAGCACCTTTCTTCAGCATATAACGCTCCCCATAACCCCTGAAATCAAAATAAGCGAAGGAAGGATCATCTGTATCAATACCTGCTTTCTGAAAGACCTGTTCCGCATAGCATTCTAATGAAATGATAGATGGGTCCAACTCATAACAGTTCAAATTGTTTGCAATATTCAAATTCAACTCCAGGTCATTACTTTGTTCAAATTCCAATACTGCCTTATATTTTATCAGTGTTTCCCCATCAGGAAATGTCTGGATCCGCTCTGCCAGGATATTTAACTCATTGATGTCCGTATCACTGGCAATCTGATAATTAAATAGTGGAACAATACTCTTTACTTCAGTAATAATGCAGGAATTCAACGAAGAGACCTCCAGCCGTTTGAGAGCCTGGTCTATTTCCATTTCTCCTGCGGGTAAATCCAACCATACGCCAGTATGTTTCTCTGGATTACAATCCAGGGAATTCAACCGCAAGGAGATAACCCCCTCATGGATGTCTGGATATTCCGGAAGGTGCATCCCATCATATGTCTCTGTCCATTTGTCAGATCCAAAGAATAGGTAGCCTTTCGTAGTGAACACTCCCTTATCACTTTTCCGGAGTGCCTGCCCTACTTTTTCTTCATCCAACATCTCCAATACTTCATCGGATGCCTCCTGAATCACATCCAATAACTCTCCCATCAGGCATAGTTCCCCCAGCATGTTATCATTCAGGATATCTGGTTGGAATACAAATGAGTCCAGGTTATAACAGATATTGATTAATTCCTTCATATCAATTCTGTTTCCATCTTCCTGGCGTAGTTTAATAGCTCCTTCGTAAGTATTGAGTTGTGCTTCATTCATCTGGCTCAGTTTATAGGCCAGTAGGTTTACTTCTTCTAGCTTCTTTTCCCCGCATGCTTCCAATACATTGTCGAGAAACTGCGGCCAGTCCTCAAACCACTTCAGAGCTATTTCTTTCTCGGAAGGTGTATGTGCACACGCCAGAGCATCCGCAATCTCTGCCTTACCTGCTGGAAGCTTCAGGACTGCACCTGTGTATCCCCGCTGTCCGATGTATTGATTTGCCATGATTGTTACCTGCATTTTTGTTTTATACCTCCAAAAAAACCTGCTAACAAAAGTCAAGTACTTTTCAGCAGGTTTTTAAAATTATTCGTCAATCTATTTTTGTGTACAATAAGAAGGCCGGCTTTATATCCAGCCCATACAAAGTCATAGGTTTTATGTTCTATTGATACACTGCGATTACCCTTGCATAATAAATTCGTAGAAACTTATTTAATCCAGCAATTTTTGCATGTTTCTTGCTTTTGCCTTCCCCTTCTTTTTTTAAGATATAGTTGTACACAGCATCATCTTTTGGAGCCGGATGGCTCTTAAGCACCCTCATCACCTCATATCCGATTTTCCTGAGCGTTGAAGAGCCTCGTTTCGTTATCTTGCGTTTTGATCCGATAAACTGTCCAGATTCATACGGTGGCGGGTCAATTCCAGCCCATGCTATGAGTGCTTTTGCACTATGCAGCCTTCTCACATCTCCAATCTCTGCTATTAGTTTAACTGCAAGGACATCACCTACTCCGCCCATTTCCCTGACGGTTGAATATTCAGGTAGGGACTTCGCAAGTACCTGCATCCGTGTTACAATAAGAGACAGAGAACTATCCACAGTTCTCAATACTGATATGGCTTCCTGTACTAACATTTTGGTCGATGGGGTACTGGAAGGCAGTGTGGGAATGCCACTTGAAGCTAATTCATAGACTGTTTCAGCCTTGGATCTGCTTCGGTGGTATTTCTTTTCTTTTGCCCAAACAAGGTACTCATCTGTGAATGTTTCAAGGCTCATGGATGTGATCAGGTCAAAGTGCCAGAATCTTTCCACAAAGTCGCTGAGCTTGTCCTTGCCATTTGCTTCATTCCAACTGCTAAACAGCTTCTTGATACCCGGCATTACATAATCCAGGATATGTGTCAGCTCCTGCAAAGCTTTCACATGAAGCTCCATATAGTACCGATATCTGCGTCCCAGAAGCTTAAGTTCCGCATAGATTTCTTCATCGCCTTCATATCTTTGCAGCTTGAACCATTTTTCAATTCCATAGTTCGCAATCATTATTGAATCAAGTTTGTCGGTCTTTGCCCCTCGGATGCTGTTGTCCTTCGCATATTTCTTCATTGCAAACGGATTGATAACAGATACGAAATATCCCTTATTATGAAAAAATATCAATATTGGCAAATGATAAATGCCCGTAGCCTCCATCACAATACGTATCTCTCCATCTAATTTCTGAAGCAGATTGTGAAAGGCTTCCAAATCCTTTTCTACATGTTGCATCTCAAAAGGGCGGCACACTATTTCTCCGTATGGCTTAAGTACACAGACAGTGCTTTTCCCTTTCGACACATCAATCCCTACACTTATCATCTTGAACCTCCCATAACTGTTATACGTAATTGTTCCAGCCACACTTATTACCATCCAGTTTAGTTGGTTACGCGGGAGCGAATCCCTACCTGCTTAATCGAATGCTTATAATAAGTGGTTGGTTAACGGTTTTTTTGACGGATGCTATGACCCAAAGAACGCCTCGTCAGACCAATTACTCCCCTTATTATAAATAAAATAAGTGCAGATGTCAGAGTTAATTACTCTCTAACAACTACACTTTTATGGTACTAAAAGAACCACCACAAAGGCGGTTCACCACATATTTCATTTATCTTCATACTCCTGCATCTTCAGTCTCACACTATATCGGACATTGTTTTATACTCCCTCCTACTTTTTTCTAACCTATTGTTTCAATCTATAAATACCCCATCACCCCTCTTGTTATTTGTAAATCGATTTCTTGCAGTGTTCAATTCTCTTAAATTGGACCTTACTATAATTTTGTAATGTATTCTTTGCCCTGCATATTCAGAAAAAGGTTCTTCACTCTTTTTTACGAACTGAAAGCCTGCACTTTCATAGGTATGCTGCGCAGGAACGCAAACCTGATTCGTCCAAACGACTATCCTTTGGGCCCCTTGCGCAATAATGCGTTGGACGGCCTCCCGCATCTGTCGTTTTCCATAACCGTTTCCTTTGTATTTCGTCAAAATACAGTTGTGACCGATTTCTGTTGATTCAGGTAGGTTGGTCGGGTTCCAGGAAACAAACCCGATAGGTTTTCCTTCTAAGACTGTCATAAAGCCGCTAAAATCAGCAATATGGGGATTATCATAAAAAAAATCATCAAACTCTTGCCATTGATCATGCCAATTACGTTCAAATTTCGGTTCAAAAGAATAGCCGTCTTTTAGAAGAGTTGCAAGTGTTCCACGAGGAAAATCTGTTATCCTTTTAAACTCAATCTCCATTTTCTCCTCCACAATTTCGATTTATCAGCCCAGTAAACCTGAAATGTTTTAATCAACAACTATTTTGACAGGCGAACACGTTCCACGATTGCACTTGCTTTCAGAAACACTACAAGCGGCAACTCCCAGTGTAATATCCATCAGTGCTTTTAATACAATCTTGTCACCCGCTTTAGAAACTGGTTCTTCCACTGAAATACTGCCATTGGTGCTGATTTTCGTGTGCATGAATAAGTTGACAGGTACGATAACAGCACGTTGTTCATCAAGCACCCTATTGATATTATCAAAGCAGTTTGGATGTTCTTCGCCGTTATGGTAGAAGAAGTCATACATTTCTGGCCGGCAACATGGGTGGAGCAAATCATGTTCTCCCACATCATCCGTAATCACTTTTATCATGGGGCGGTATAGGTTTGTATAAATAATATCTCCAACATTTAATTTCAAAGATTCGTTACAGTCAATCGTCACTCCAGTTGAAAGAAATTCATTTACATTTCCATTCACTTCGGCAAAAAAATCTACCACTTGCCCGCCTTCAATATCAATCACTGTAATACTTTGACCTTGCTTAACATCAATTTTCATTCCCGAACACGCCGGAATTATATACTCTCTACTCAATGTATTTGCCTCCCAATTTCCGATTTAGGTAAATTATACCACATAGAACTTTCTCCGTCATGACATTCATCAGTCTTACATCTCAAATTCATTGACATCCATAACATCTCGCATCCACTACTATGCCAATTTTGAAGTATCAACATCTATCCAGATGATATAATAAAACCGCTATATTTTCGTCATTTCAAGGCCATTTTTCACTTCAAAGCCGTGGGAAGGTGTCGTTCCAATGATAAATAAAAATTTTGTAAGATAAACTTAACTTTCTGCACACCATATTTCTCCATTTTATATTTTATAATAAAAATATATTAACTACATGTTCTGAAAGTGTTACTATAATGCGAAATAGGAGGCATTCTGATGAAAATAGAATACTTTATAGCAGGTGTGACTGTGTATTTCTTTTTCAGTCTGCTTAAAGCCTTATTATATCCATAAAGATGGAAGGGTGGAAAAATAAATATCAATTTAAACCTCATGAGATACTATAATTTTAATAAAGATTATATAGAGAGCATCTAACAATACCATTGTATAAACGAGGTAATATTTATGGATAAAAAACTATATCGTTCAACAAACGACCGTGTTTTTCTTGGCCTTTGCGGCGGTCTTGGAGAATTTTTCGGGATAAACCCATTGGCTTTCCGATTGATTTTTTTCTTCTCAGGGCCTGGACTTTTAGCCTATCTTATACTCTGTGCTTTTGTTCCAGAAAAACCATATTAAATAAACATTCACTAATTCACCAGCTTTACATCTCAAGTTCATTGATACCCATATCTTCTTCTACCTGCTCATTGGCAGATATAATGTTTACATATTCACTTTACCGTGTTCATCTAATGTTCGGAATGCCACAGCTATTAAATAAAGGATATTGCCATTAGCTCTGACAAGGTAGAGTTCGGCTTTAGTGATTAGCCGGAAAACGTCTCCCACTTATTCTTTATGCTGATTCACAAGTTACTATTTAAAATTATTAGTGCTTCTTGATTATCGCCCTGATACCAACACAATAATATAATCTATACTCCATCCTCCTCTGTGTAAGCTCCAATGTACGCGGGCAAAACAGCTTCCAGAAAACTGAAAAGCCCCTAGTTCACTACTCAAACCAGGGGATGTCATCTACACCTCTGCGATTTTCACGTTCAAATTCACAGTTGAAAGACATTTCATTTTTACCTATTTCTTGCCAAAAACCACAATATATAGTGTTTTTATATGCATTTTTTCAAAAAGTCACAAGTCCTATCCACATCACAATTCCAACCTCTGGTGATTGGATGTTTTAGATAATTTGATCACCTGCTGCTATAACTCACTTCAAATCAATATTCATTACTAACTTATCAAAATCCGACTCATATAATTGATCTTGTATCACCCTGTGTTTTTCAAATTCACTTTCTGCAAAAGCTTTTGCAATTTCATTCTCCAACCTTTTTTTATCAAGCACATATCCTTGTAACGTAAATGTTCTTAATACCTTTGTCGCCCATTGACGAAACTGCGTCGCTCTTAATGAATTAATTCTATAGCCCACTGAAATCACAGCGTCCAGATTATAAAATTTCGTTTTATATTGTTTCCCACCAGAAGCAGTTGCCGAGGATTCCTCGATAACTGCTTCTGGTACTAGTTCTCCATCCTTAAATATATTTTTTAAGTGTAGCGAAATATTATCGATACTACACTCAAATAACTGTGCCATCTTTCAATTATCTCTTCATATCCATATTGTCCTTTTGTATGTATGAATTTTACATTCTCCAAACGATATTCTTGTTTCATATTCTTACACCTCCTCCTAATATATAAGTGTAGGGTTTCAGTACCCAACAACCAGTTGGGACTTAATC